>Ga0256868_10002223_pt1 | contig 10141 bp, 10 predicted proteins | sample RVTome_13_FD_187341 | JGI IMG/M metagenome (GOLD analysis project Ga0256868, IMG submission 187341) | Soil microbial communities from uranium-contaminated site in the Upper Colorado River Basin, Wyoming, United States - RVT92D227 HiSeq ... | reverse complement strand
TAACACATCCCCTCCATTTTCCCTTGACACAACAGATGTATTCTATTATATTGCATTTCAAACTGTTTTAAAGGAGGCATTTGGGTGCAGACAAAGGTTGCACGTACAATCTACATCAAAGAAGGTCAGGTGGAAGCTTTAAAGCGGTTATCTGAAAAGACCAAGGTTCCTCAATCTGTTTATGTGAGGGAAGCCTTAGATATGCTCTTGGAGAAGTATTCCGATCAATTGAAATTCGACTCGGGAGACTATATTAAAGAATAACTTATTCAAAAACATGTTAGGGCTCAAGAAAAGGTAGAGAATGGGAGATCGTTTTCGATTAATTTATTTGAAATCACCAGAATTAGAAAAAGACAGAATGGCTGAGTCTTCATCATCTCACGATCCCGAAGAGACTTCGAGCAATGTCCTTTCCTCATCCACCTATCTCAATACACCAAACACTTTCTCATCCCAAACGATGCTGAAACAGGCAAAAACTGATCTCAAACATCCGGATCCAAAGGTTAGGATCTTAGCCATTCAATATTTGGAGAAGTCTGATTCCTCTACCGCTATTCCCCTCTTGCAGGAGGTTTTATCCGATCAGGACCCCTCTGTCAGAGCACAGGCGCTTTCCTCTTTGATTAAATTTCAAGATCCTGTCGTCTGCCCTGTTCTAAAAAAATATCTTAAGGACAGTGATCCAAGAGTGAAGATCGCTGCCCTCAGAGGAATGTTCCAATTTAATGAAAAGCTCGATTTAAACATCTTGCTCCAACTCTTGAGTGATGAATCTTCTCAAGTGAGACGAAAGGTGGCCACTCTCTTGGGATGGACTCAAATGGAGGGCGTCTATCCAATATTGGTGGAGATGTCAAAGGACCCGGATTCAGGGGTGAGAAAAGCGGCTCTCTTCTCCCTGACGACTCTGTATCCCCAGGAGAGCGAGAATCGATTGGTTGAAGCGATGATAGATTCAGACCCGGACCTTCGAAAGTGGGCAAGAGGTGTTTTGGAAAAGACGTTAACAAAACCATCGAAACGAAGCTCGTCTCCGCTCCCGAGCCAGGCTTAAGGACCCAATGGCATGATGACGACCCATTCACTTCCTGGGAATCAAAAGGCTCAGATTATAGGTGACAGGATTTACACCCCGATGACCTTCACAAAGATCCTTGGAATTTCGAAGCAGGAGCTCTTGGAGAAAGAGTCTGTGGGGATTGTTCCTCCTGCAAAACGCGATTCCAATCAGGAGCGTTATTACACGCCAGAGGATGTGATCAAATATCGGGAATATCTAGGGCTTCCTTCCCCAATAAAATCGATCAGGAAACAGCTCTTCCTCAATTTTAAAGGAGGGACAGGGAAGAGTACCATCTCAGCATCGTATGGGTTTCGTTTAGCACAGATGGGGCATAGGACACTCCTGATTGACTTGGATCCGCAAGGCCATCTCACCCAATGCCTGGGGCTTAACAACCAGCAATATCCAAAGACCTTGTTCAACGCCTTGATCGAGAAGGAGGCGATCGAAAAGATTATTGTGAAAACGGACCTCCCTACCCTGGATGTCATTCCTTCAAGCCTAAACCTATCCCCCATAGAGCTTTCCCTTTTTTCGATGAATTCAAGAGAATTCCGTTTGAAGAAACTGCTCTGTAATATAGAGAAAAGCTATGACCTGATCATTATGGATGCCTCCCCCAGCATCGGGCTTTTGAATCTCAATGCGATTCTTTCATCGAACGATCTTATCATCCCTGTTTTAGCCGATTTCCTTTCCTATCACGGCCTCAAGATCCTTTTCGAAACCCTTTCCACCATCGAAGAAGATTTTTCATTCGTCTTTGAAAACATCTTTATTTTTCTAAACCGATATAATGAGTCACATCGAATCTGCAAACGCTCGAAGAAGGCACTGGAAACGCATTACGCCAAATATCTCCTGAATACCGTGGTCCGTCAGGATACGAAGATTGCAGAGGCGACTAGCCAGGGAACGCCAATCTTTCTTGTCGGCCAATCGTCGAAAGGAGCGGTAGATGTCCAGCGCCTGATCGATGAAATCTTTAGCTTGAAGGGAGACGATCATGTCTGATGAGTTCACCAACAATGTGGCACAAAAATTTCCTAACACACTCAATCAAGAGCCGATTGAAAAACCTTGGGATGTGACGGAGTCCAAATTCATCTCTCCGGCAAAAAGGCTGGGAGAGGAATTAAAAAAAGATAATATTACAGAGCGCATCCATACCCTTTATTCTGAACTTCGCTCCTCTTTAACCGTTCGGTCCGCTTTGGAATTCGATCTCAAAAAAGCAACTCGAATTTTAGAAGAGGTAGGCCGGATTAAGGTAGAAGTGGAGAAGATTATTGAGATGTTGCGGGCAATGGATGAATACATGAAGGAACGAATTAAGTAATCTCTCGCCCGACCTATTGGATGGGCTGAGTAACCGAGGAGGAAGTCCAATGAAGGCAAGAGGTCAAGTGATCAGGGATGATGGATTCGAAAAGAATGTAGCCGAGAAGATGCCAAAGATTAGAAGGGGAGAAGAACTCTTTCCTTCTTATTTGGAAGATGAACCCCAGAAGGAAGAAAATCATCCAGAGATGATCTCTTCAGAGGAGCGAACAGAGAGGAAGATGATCCATGCCCTTCCAAGGCAAGGGGCGGAAAGAGAACAGGACCAGGAGGTATTGGGATTGATCGAAGATCTTCATGATCAGCTTCTCGCCTCGGGCCGGACAAAGAGGGCGCTGGAGATGGACCTGTCTTCTTTTCAGAAGACTATTCAACAACTGGCCCAAGACAATAAGGATTTGCGCAACCAGACAGAGAATCTGAGAAAGGAGCTTCAGAAAGTTAAGGAGATCCAGTCTGAATCGGTCTACCTCAAGGAAGAGAATGCGGATGCCTTGGAGAAGTTACAGGAGTTTCAACAAGAGCTGAGAAGCATGAACGAAACCCTGGCCCAAACCCTCCGGGAAAGAGACGAGGCCTTAAATCAGATTGCGGAACTGGAATCCCAAATAGAACAGAAAGAACTCCTCCAGATCAAGGGAAGGCTGAAGGAAAGAGAGGCTTCCCATTTCTCAGAGGAGAACCGGGAACTCCAATCCAAACTGGAAGAGGCCTTGGCTCATAATGTGGATCTGGAGAAAAAGTACGAGAGCTTAAAGAGATCCTTCAATGAGGTAAAAGAATCCCTCACCCTCTTGAGAGATTCCTGCAAGACGAATTACTATAATCTTTCACAGACCCTTGGATAAGGTTTACACAGGAAACAGCCTTACCCGAGCCAACATTGATGCAACCCTATAAATGGGCTATAGTGCTCTTTCTTTTAGGACAGTTCATACACACACCTCTTCTCCCCATTTTTAAAACAGGGCGATTATTTCGAGGAGAATCTCCATTTGAAAATTCGATTGATCGATCCGGCCTATGACCACCCTTATATTGGACATTCGCAAAGGATCATTAAGAGCATCTGGTTTGCCCATCTCACCCTGACGACGATAGCAGCACTTACACCTTCCGATGTCGAAGTGAAGATCACAGACGAAAATGTAGAACCGATCGACTTTGAAGAGAATGTCGATCTGGTAGGCGTGACGGGGATGGTGATGCATGCTCCCAGGGCCTATCAGATCGCACAGAGGTTTCGGCAGAGAGGTATCCCGGTTGTCATGGGCGGGCCTCATGCATCAAGCCTTCCACTTGAAGCCAAGGAGCATGTGGACGCCGTGGTGATCGGTGAGGCAGAGAATCTTTGGGAAGGATTGATTCAAGATCTCAAGAATGGGTGTCTGAAACCTTTCTATAGGGCAGAAGGTTTCTGTTCTATGAAAGGGATGCCTCCTCCGAGGCTCGATCTACTTCGTAAAAAAGCCTACATGACAATAAACTGTGTCCAGACGACCCGCGGCTGTCCTCACCAATGCGAATTCTGTCACGTCACTCATTTCTTTGGAAAGACTTATCGCTGCCGGCCTGTCGAAGAGGTCGTTGATGAGGTGAGACATTTAGAGGGGGAATTCATTGTCTTCATAGACGATAATATTGCAGGGACTCGCCGTTATGCAAAAGAACTCTTTACGCAAATAAAGCCTCTCAAAAAGAAATGGGCCAGCCAGGCCAGCATGATCCTTGCTAGGGACCCTGAGCTCTTGCAACTCGCTGCTGAAAGCGGATGCGTTTCGTTATTCCTGGGGATAGAGTCTCTCTCTTCAGAAAATTTGAAAGATGTGAATAAATCATTTAATCGCGCCTCCCAATTCGATGAAGCGATTAAGATTGTCCATGACCATGACATCATGATCGTGGCAGGATTCATTTTCGGGTTGGATCATGACGATGAGGGGGTGTTTGAAAGGACAATTCATTTCTGTGAACGGAACAAAATTGAACTGCCCTCTTTCTTCATCCTTACCCCTTTGCCCGGAACGCCGGTATTTCAAAGGATGGAATCGGAGGATAGACTTTTACACAAAGATTGGACTAAATATAATGGGGCGACGGTTGTTTATAGACCGAAGTTGATGACCGAAGAGACTCTTCAGCGTGGATTCAATTGGGCCTGTAAAGAGGCCTATTCCTGGGGCTCCATCTTTAAGCGGGTCTTCCATCCCCAACAGCGATTCTTTACGCGCGTCCTCTCCAATATGGCCTACCGAAATATTGCTCAAAAGACACCGGAGAGCCATATCCCAAGCCTCTCGAGAATTCTGCAGAGGCTGAATGATACTATTCCTCTCCAGAATACGCGAGACTTGATTCAAAGGGTGGGGGAAAGGATTGCAGAGAAGAAGCTTCTTATCGGCCAAAAAGCAGCTGACACCCTCAAGCTCTATTCTATTTACAATGAGCGGCTTAAAACCCTTTTCGTCAGACTGGAAGGTTCAATGGATCGGGAGGGAGCGAAAGAATTAGTAAGGCGGCTCAAAGGGACTCTGGATCTTGAGATACAGAAGGTCATCCTTGATTTTAAGGATGTGGGAGCTTTTTCTTCCGAGGCGATCGCCCTGCTCTCCAGCAAGGGTTTTCTTCAAACGGAAGAAGGAAAACTCTTGGTGGCTGTGAATGCACCGGGAATAAATCAGATAAATCAATAGGTCCCTGCCTGCGGAGAGACCGGTGGGGGCAGGAAACACGAAGGGGAAGAGAACCCCTATTTGGGGTACCGACGGTCTGCTTTCTGTCTTCTCCTCCTTGCTTCCCGTTGTTTTCTTTTCTTTTTCACCGAGGGTTTCTCATAGGATCTTCTATTCTTCAATTCTTTCAGGATACCATCCTTGATGAGTTGCCGCTTCAGAGTTTTGATCGCATTCTCGATCTGGTTGTTCTGAACTTTAACCTCCAATGGCCTCTCCTCTACCTCTAATAAACAGGTCTACCTGTTCCTATTCCTTCTGTCCCTGAACTCACTGCCCCACATTTTAAACCCCCAGGACTTACTAAAGAGCCTCTGGGGGATCCCAAAAACTTTTTATGAAGTTCAGTATTTATATTTATCGTCTAAATTTCATCATTCGTCAAGTTAAATTACTTAGATTTCGTAATGTCTCACTGAAGCGGGGGGATTTCCATTATTGGCTCTGCGATAGATTCGGCCCCGCCACAGGCGGGGCTGAGAAAAACTTTAGAGCGGCAACCGCTAATTGACCCAAATCGAGAAGAGAGATTTTGGGAAGACGATTCTGCGAAAGGGCGCATTATTCAAGGAAATCCCAATAAAACCGCTTTCTAAAGTTTTAGGAAGCCTCGTCTGTGACGGGGTCAGACCAAGTGGTTTCGGCCCACGCTTCAGTGAGGCATTACTAGATTTCTGAAAAAGTCCAGAAATCTCTGTAATCAAGAGAGCATGCAGTAGTTTTTAAGAGATCTCCTATTGATTTTATGGTAACTGTGTATATTTTTTCCATTCATCTCGGCATTTCTGATCATCCTTTGTATCCACCACAAGAGGTTCTATGACCGGTGCAATAAAAGTTTGACATTTAAATTTGGTTAATATATATATAGGACGGACTTTGTGAAAAAAATATCAGAAAGGAGGGGGGAGAGATTGCATAAGATTCTACAAAAAAGAGAGATGGCTGAGAATACGGTGTGCCAATTTAAGGTCGAGGCACTCCGGATTGCTCGTAAGGCAAAGCCAGGACAATTTGTCGTGTTAAGGGTCAACGAAACTGGAGAGAGAATCCCATTGACCATGGCAGGAACCGACCCTTCTGCAGGAACGATCGACCTGATCTTTCAAGTTGTGGGGAAATCAACCGCTCTCCTGAGAACCCTCAACGTAGGAGATTCCATCACCGATATCATCGGACCCTTAGGGAAGCCTACGCACATTGAAAATCTGGGAACCGTGATCTGTGTGGGAGGTGGAACCGGTGTTGCTGTGATGTACCCGATCACTAAAGCTTACAAAGAGGCTGGGAACCATGTGATCGCCATCATCGGCTCCCGAACGAAAGACCTTCTCATCCTGGAAGATGAGATGCGTGCAGCCAGTCAAGATCTTAGGGTGACGACAGATGATGGAAGTTATGGGCATCATGGATTTGTGACCGATGTGCTCCGAAAGATCTTGGATGAGCAGAAAGATGTAAAATTGATCGTAGGGATTGGCCCTGTACCCATGATGAAGTTCTTATGTAAATTGACGAAGGAATATGGGGTCAAGACCATGGTCAGTTTGAATCCCATTATGGTGGATGCAACGGGAATGTGTGGGGCTTGCCGAGTCACAGTTGGAGGGAAGACTCGGTTCTGTTGTGTGGATGGCCCAGAATTTGACGGCCATGAGGTTGACTATGACGAACTGGTGAAACGGCAACGGGCCTATCTTACGGAAGAGAAGGCTTCCATGGATAAATTTTTGGCGACTGCAAAATAGGGGGGATTTGCAATTCAGGCACTGGACTTCAAGACCTTAGACTCCAGATGTTCTTAAATAACCAATAACCAAATCCCAATCACCAAATAATAACCAATATCCAATCTCTCAAGATCAAAATTTTTGGTTTTTGATAATTGGTCATTGGTGATTTTATTGCTTAATACCTGAAGTCTATAACCTACTGTATAAATCATAGAAGGGGGATAAAGATGGCGGAAAAGGAGAAGAAGGAAAAACCAAAAGTCCCAAGGCAAAAAATGCCAGAGCAAGAACCTAAGGTGAGGGCAAAGAATTTTAATGAGGTTCCTTTTGGATACACGCCTGAATTGGCACAATTGGAGGCGAGCCGCTGCCTCCAGTGTAAAAAACCAAAATGCATCGAAGGATGCCCTGTGGAGATCGATATTCCTGCATTTATTAAACTCATCTCAGATGGGGATTTTACAGGGGCTGCCCGAAAACTGAAGGAACGCAACAGCCTTCCCGCAGTTTGTGGACGTGTTTGTCCTCAGGAAGACCAGTGTGAAAAGCTATGCATTGTTGGAAAAAAAGATCAACCCGTTGCCGTTGGGAGATTGGAGCGCTTTGCTGCAGATTGGGAGAAAACAAAAGGGGAGGTCTTCATTCCTGAAAAGGCTCCATCTACCGGGAAGAAAGTGGCTGTTGCGGGATCAGGACCAGCGGGTTTAACTCTGGCAGGAGATCTTATTCTTAAAGGACATGAAGTGACCATCTTTGAAGCCCTCCATAAAACCGGTGGCGTCCTGATTTACGGTATTCCTGAATTTCGTCTTCCCAAAGAGATTGTCCAGGCAGAAGTCAATTATCTGGAGCGATTGGGGGTAAAAGTAGAGTGTAATTGCGTCATTGGAAGAATTGAGACCGTAGATGAGCTGCTTCAAGAGTATGATGCAATATTTTTAGGTTTAGGGGCCGGTCTTCCCCAGTTTATGAACGTTCCAGGGGAGAACCTCTGCGGCATCTATTCGGCCAACGAATATCTGACTCGATCCAATTTAATGAAGGCTTACCTCTTTCCTCAATATGATACACCGATTGCACAAGGCAAGAATGTCGCGGTCTTCGGAGCGGGGAATGTGGCCATGGATTCAGCCAGAACGGCCCTCCGGTTAGGGGCAGATACCGTGCGGATTATCTATCGACGGTCAAAAGATGAGATGCCAGCCCGTATTGAAGAAGTCCACCACGCGGAAGAAGAGGGCGTTCAATTCTATCTTCTTACGGCTCCCACACGATTCTTTGGAAACGACAACGGTTGGGTGACAGGCATGGAGTGCCTTCGGATGGAATTAGGAGAGCCGGATGAGTCGGGAAGGCGGAGACCTGTCCCGATGAAAGGTTCGGAATTTCGATTGGATTGCGATATGGCAGTGGTAGCCATTGGTGCAGGTCCCAATCCACTTCTTCCGACGACGACTCCCGGTTTAGAACTGAACAAGAGGGGCTACATCGTCGCGGACCTCGAAACCGGAAAGACCACTAAACCAGGAGTTTGGGCGGGGGGGGATATCGTTACTGGATCAGCCACCGTCATCCTGGCCATGGGTGCAGGAAGAAAGGCCGGCAATTCGATCCACGAATATTTGATGAATAAGTAATAATCCTCACCTCCTCTTATTAACAAATAAGGGAATAGGAAATGAACGAGAGAGGGCAGACCTATCAGGGTTTGCCCTTTCTAATTACTTCACTTAATGGCCCCTTCAGCTCCACCCGCCGATTCCCCTCCCTCTAATGATCCGCTTTTCAAGGTTATGGAGGGGAGACCACCCCGATCCTGCCACACCCGAGACTGAGACCTGTGAGAAATTAAAAACAAAGAAAAAAACGTTTCGGCCCACCCTTGTTGGGCCCAAAAAACATAGAGACCAATATTTTCATACGTTCTGAGGGATTACTGATCGCAGGATTTTCTCGTTGACAGACCGAGGATTATTTGTTAACCTTATTTTGATATATGGTTGACAATATTGAAGGTCTGTTAAATGAAGGGAGAAGATGATGCCGATTGAGAAACTGAGATGGATGGTACTGGCATCCGTAATGGCTGCGTTAACAGCCGTGGGGGCTTATATTCACGTTCCTATTGGCCCAGTGCCCATTGTCCTCACAACTCTCTTTGCGCTGCTGGCCGGACTTCTGTTAGGGAGCCGCTGGGGGTTGGCAAGTATGGGACTTTACATCCTAGTGGGAACCATGGGTATTCCGGTCTTTGCAGGTGGCAAGGGAGGATTCGCTCACCTTTTGGGGCCCACAGGGGGTTATCTTTTGGGTTTCGCTCTTGCGGCATGGGTGACAGGATTCATTTCAGAGCGCTCCCGTGGCCTTCTCTTCTGGGAGATTTTCGCCATTGTTGCCGGATCGCTTGCAATCTATGGTCTTGGAATACCCTGGCTTAAGATGGTTACTAAAATGACATGGCCTAAAACGTTAATGGTGGGAATGGTTCCTTTTCTTATCGGCGATGCTGTCAAGGCAGCCTCTGCTCTTGTTCTGGCTCGTGCAGTTCGGCCTGTTTTAAAACGACAGTTTCAATCTTCGTAATGTTTAATCGGACACGAAACACGGTCACGTTATCCTCGAAGCAATATGATTGAAATCAGAAATCTCCATCATCATTACCCTGATGGGACTCGTGCCTTAAAGGGCATTGACCTCACCATTCCAGAAGGTGAATTTCTCCTCATCTGTGGCCCCAATGGAAGCGGCAAGACTACTCTTATCCGGCTGATCTGTGGACTACTGAAGCCTACTTCCGGCTCCATTCTCATAAATGGTCGGGATTCTCGAAAGGCTTCACAGGAAGTTCGTCGTCTGGTGGGAATGGTCTTTCAAGACCCTGATAGCCAGATTGTTGGGGAGACAGTGAGAGAAGACGTCGCCTTTGGTCCTGAAAACTTGGGGCTTTCTCAAAAGGAAATAGCTGAGAGGGTTGATTGGGCGCTAAGGGTGATGGGATTAGAAAACCTTTCGGAAAAACCCTGCCACCTCCTCTCAGGAGGGGAGAAACGGCGTCTCTCTATTGCCGGAGTGCTTGCCATGGGACCCCAAACGATTCTCTTTGACGAACCTTTTTCTTATTTGGATTATCCTGGCGTTCGGGAAGTCCTTAGGCATATGGTCCATTTACACCATCGAGGGCATACCATAGTGGTAACCACGCATGACGTCGAAAAGGTGATCGCTCATCTGGATCGTATCGCTATCATTTACGATGGGGAATTAAA
>Ga0256868_10002222_pt1 | contig 10147 bp, 13 predicted proteins | sample RVTome_13_FD_187341 | JGI IMG/M metagenome (GOLD analysis project Ga0256868, IMG submission 187341) | Soil microbial communities from uranium-contaminated site in the Upper Colorado River Basin, Wyoming, United States - RVT92D227 HiSeq ... | reverse complement strand
TACGGAAATATTGGCAGAGCAACATTACAAAACCATTTCTGAACTTTTAGCATCCTTCAAAATTAAGGTCGGAATAGCAACGGGAAGTAAGAAAATTAAAACAAAAAACTTCGATATTCTCGTAGGTACCCATGCAGTTCTTGAGAAGAAAATTGATTTTAATAATTTAGGGCTAGTTGTAATTGATGAACAGCAAAGATTCGGAGTTGAACAAAGAGCTATTATCAGAAATAAAGGTAAAAACCCTCATCTTCTTACTATGACTGCAACTCCGATTCCCAGAACCATTGCTTTAACTCTGTACGGGGATTTAGATCTTTCTGTCTTGGATGAAATGCCTCATGGTAGAAAACAAATTAAAACATGGTTGGTTCCGTCTGAAAAAAGAATTAATGCTTATCTCTGGATAGAAAAACAGATTAAGGTAACAAAGGGGCAAACATTCATAGTTTGCCCTTTTATTGAGGAATCTGAAACCATGCAGACAGTTAAAGCGGCAAGTAAAGAATTCGAAAGTCTTAAGAAAAATGTGTTTAAAAATTTAAGACTTGGACTTTTACACGGAAAGATGAAAGCCAAAGAAAAAGAAAGCGTTATGCAAAAATTCAAAAATGGCAAAATTGACATATTGGTAGCAACACCCGTTGTTGAAGTAGGAATAGACTTTCCGAATGCAACAATTATTGTCATTGAAGCATCCGAGCGTTTTGGGCTATCGCAATTACATCAATTAAGAGGTAGGGTTGGGAGAGGAGACATACAATCGTATTGTTTGCTTTTCACCGAAGTTCTAAATCCACAAATTTTGGAACGACTAAGAGCTATGGAGCGAAACAATTTTGGAGCAGAGCTGGCGGAACTTGATTTAAAATTAAGAGGTCCCGGTGAGATTTACGGAACAATGCAGCACGGAAGAAAAATGCTAAAAATAGCTAGCTTTTCGGATTTTGACTTAATAAGGAAAGTTAAGAAAGAGTCAGAAAAAATTTTTCCTAATCTTGAAAAATATCCTAAGCTTCTCAAAAAACTAAAGAGCATCAATCTAAAACAGATTTCTCCTGATTAATATTTATTCGTATCTCATTGCTTCGACGGGAGAGAGATCTGCGGCTTTTTTGGCTGGAAAAACTCCGAAGAATATTCCCACAGCTGATGAAATTCCAAAAGCAACAATAATCGAGAATGCGTTTATGCTTGCAGGGAAGAAAGGCTGAATCAAATAAACTATTATTGCTGCGATAACAACAGCTACTAACCCTCCCAAAACAGAAACCATGACTGCGCCTGTCAAAAATTGGTAAAGTATGTCTTTTTTTGTTGCCCCTATCGCTCGCCTGATTCCAACCTCCTTTGTTCTTTCGGTTACTGTTGCATACATGATATTCATAATCCCAATTCCTCCAACTATCAAAGATATTGAACCGATAGCAATCAAGGCTATATTCAAAATCCCTATAATGGAATTTATTGTTTCTAATAATTCCGCCTGTTCCGTAACGGAAAAATCATCTGCCTTATATCTTTTCAAAAGAACAGTTTTTACATCCATTTTTACTTGCGAAACCGTTTCGTCACTACTGCTTTTCAAGTAAATTGCAAAAAATGTTTTGTTGGGATTCAGGCTAAGTAGAGATGTGTAAGGAGCAAGTATATTCAGATCATCGTCGGCTCCAATTGACCCGATCTTTTCTAAAACTCCTATAATCATGAATCTTTGATTTTGAATTCTAACTGTTTTATATATGGCATTGTTGGCTGTACCGAAGAGCTTTTCTGCGATTTGCGCACCAACCACAACTACCTTTTTCTTCTTCTGAACATCTACATTTGTAAAAAAATTACCGGCCTGCAATTTAGAATTTATTATTTCAAATGTAGTATCCGTTGTCCCCAGCAAGTTTCCCCGCTCTGTTTTTCCGTTCGCTTCAGCTTTTATAGTTTTCATAAATACAGGTGCAATCTGTTTGACATTTTTTACCCTGCTGATCTTGGACACATCTTTTTCATCGAACTGAATCCCACCTATGAGCCCCGCCCCGCCGGTGGCACCAAACCCGCTTCCGGGAAGTATCATAACTAAATTTTTTCCCAACGTATCGAATTGTTGATTAATGTAGTTCTTCAAACCAAAACCAAAACCCATCATCAAGACCACAGACAAAACTCCGATAAGTATCCCAAGAGAGGTCAGGGATGTTCTAGCTTTATTTCTTCTAAAATCACCCAAAGATGCCCTGACGAGATAAGCAATGTAATTCATATTTATTTCTTTACCAAAAATCCGTCTTTTATAAACAGCTGTCTTTTTGCCCTGCGGGCAATGTCCTCCTCATGAGTAACCATGACAACCGTTACCCCGAAATCACGATTTAATTCTTCCAATAATTCAATTATTTCTTCTCCGTTTTTCGAATCAAGATTTCCCGTTGGCTCATCGGCAAAAATAATTTTAGGACTCATGATGAGTGCCCTTGCTATCGCAACTCTTTGCTGCTGTCCTCCAGAAAGCTTGTTCGGACGATAATCTTTTTTATTATATATTCCGAACCTGGTTAGAAGCTCCTTTGCTTTTTCTTTATAGTCAATAGCTGTTTTTTCTCTCGAGTAGATACTTGGCAGTACTATATTTTCAAAAACGGTTAAATTGTTTATTAAATTAAATTGCTGAAAAACAAAACCTACACATTCATTTCTTATTTTGGATAGCTTACCGTCCGAAAGTTTTGAGACATCTTTTCCGTCCAAGAGAATAGTTCCGCACGTTGGATTATCCAAAAAACCCATTATATGCATTAGGGTTGATTTTCCCGAACCCGATGCACCCATAAGCCCAACATATTCTTTTTCCTTAATTACCAAGGAGATATCGTGAAGAATTCTTATGTTATCATTTCCGACAAGATAATCTTTGCATATTTTCCTTAGCTCAATCATAAGCTATAAACCACTTCGCCCTCAGATAAACCTTTTATTATCTCCGTATCTTGTTCATTTTCTATCCCTATTGTGACATATCTTTTTTCTTTGTTTTTTCCGACTAAAACAAATCTTCCTTTATCATCCGCATTCACGTACTGATTGGGAATTATTATTGTATTTTTATTTTCCTTAATTACAAAGTCTGCATCAGCAGTCATACCCAATCTGTATTTATAGCTACTGTTATCAATGTTTGAAAGCTCAACTTTGACGTCATAAACAGTGCCCGTCTCATTCTTTGCCGGCGTAAAATAAATATCCTTTATCACACCTTTTATTTCTTCGTCAGGATAAGAATCAAAAATCATTATTCCTTTTTGTCCAACTTTTATACTGCCGACTTCCGTCTGGTCTGCGGTAACTTTGAGATAGACAGCGGAAGGATTAACTACTTCATATGCTGAATTTAAAGGCGTAATATTTACTCCGACAAGTTTAGGATTAGCACTGACTACCAATCCTTCAATAGGGGAATAGAGAACGGCATTTCTCAAATTTTCCTGAGCAATACGAATATTGTCAAAAGCTACATTTTGCGCAGCATCAAGGGCTGTTCTTGTTATTTTATCATCATAGGACTCAGCTGCATTACTGTCCCTGCCGTCATAATATTTATCCGAAGCCGCTTTGGCGGATGTAAAACTCTGCCATGCTTGTCTTAGGACAGCATTCAATGTTTCAGCATCTATCGAAGCAAGTCCTTGACCCTCCTTAACCCAATCTCCCTCCCGAACACCAACCCAGTTAGTTCTTCCCGATACTCCAAAGCTCAAGGTAACATGATCATCAGCATCAATTTCCCCAGATAATGTTAGCGTTTCTTTGATGTCTTCTCTTTTTGCTACAGCTGATTCTGAAGCAGATTTTTTAGAATCAACAAAATAATATTTTCCCGCAAAGAAAAGGATAATAATTATGAACGTTACAATTATTTTCTTTTTCTTAAAAAACTTTTTTATATTTGCCATTTTAATACTGAGTATAGCATCTTGTCAGTCTGCCTACAACAGGCTTGATCCTTACATGGCATTCAGTCAACTTGTAGATAACCCAAGGAATTGATATAATTACATCAGTAAATACGCATTTTATTTTTCATTATGTCTCACGAACCAAAGAAAAAACATTCAAAGGCAAGACAAGGAAAAAGAAGAGCGAATATAAAGCTTCAGATTCCGGGTTTCAACACCTGTGCAAATTGCCAGGAAATAACCTATCCGCATACAGCTTGTAAAAAATGCGGATTTTACAACGGAAAACAAATCGTGACTATAAAAACCAAAAAGAATTCCTCAACAGACGATAAAAACGCTTAAGCCTATGAAAACTCCGTTGGACCCTCGCCACAAAAAACGACAGAAAATAGTCGAAAGTTTATTCAAAATGGAATTTCATAAGCAACCCATAAACAATAACACCAAGCAAATCTTAAGCAAAAAATCCTTTATTGATAAACAAATTGAAGTTGTCGCACCCGAGTTTTCAATAGACAAAATAAATAAAGTGGACTTGGCTATCTTAAGATTGGCAGCCTACGAGCTGTTGGTTGAAAAAACCCAACCGGTCAAAGTAATTATTGACGAGGCGATAGAGTTAGCGAAAGAATATGGAGGAGACTCAAGTCCTTCTTTTGTAAACGGAGCATTGGGAAACCTAATTTTTAAATCGAAATAAGATTATGGAACTTCCAAAACTAAAAAATAAAAAACTTTTTGAAGAAGCTTTTACCCATAGATCCTATTTAAATGAAGCAAAGTCAAAAATGTCTTCAAATGAAAGGCTTGAATTTCTAGGAGACAGCATTATTTCCTTTATTGTTTCTAGCTATCTCTTCGCTCAATATCCTAATTTTGATGAGGGAAAATTGACTAATTTAAGATCTCTTATGGTTAATACAAAAAATTTATCCGGGATTGCAGGAGAACTAAATATGGGAAGGCTCTTAAAACTTTCTAAAGGAGAGGAAGATTCAAAAGGAAGAGAAAATGCGACTCTTTTGGAAAATAGTTTTGAAGCGTATGTAGGGGCTCTTTTTCTTGATCAGGGAACAGCTCAGGTAGTTATTTTCTTAAATAAAGTGATGTTTCCCAAAGTCAAAGATCTAATAGTTAAGAGGACCTTTAAGGATCCCAAAAGCTTGCTCCAGGAAAAATTTCAAGCTAAAAGACAGGATTCTCCAATATATCGAGTTCTTGAAGAGACAGGTCCTGCGCACGCCAAAATTTTCAAAGTTGGCGTTTTTGTTGAAGGGAAAAAACTAGGAGAAGGAACAGGTAATTCAAAGCAAGTAGCCGAAGAATCCGCAGCTGAAATTGCTCTTGAGGCGGAAATTAAGAAATGATATAATTATAAAATGGCCGTTGTGATAAGATTAACAAAAACAGGAAAAAGAGGGGAAGCAAAATATCGCGTTGTAGTAGCAGAAAAAAGATCAAGACGTGATGGAAAACCGATAGAGACTCTCGGATGGTATGAAAAAAAAGCAAAAAGAGAGCATAAGGATATCAATAAGAATAGATACGAGTACTGGATTTCTCAAGGGGCAAGACCGAGTTCTACGGTTGAAAAAATTATAAACAAAAAAACAGAATGAAAAAAGCATTGGAATATATCGTTTCTCAAATCGTTGACAAGCCTGAAAAAGTAAAAATTGACGAGCAGGGAGATGGAGACATAATTAATTTCACGATCACTGTCGATGGAAACGATATGGGTAAAGTGATTGGAAAAAGCGGCAAAGTCATCAGAGCAATTAGGAATGTTATAAAAATATCCGCAATCAAACAAAACAAAAAAATAAACATTGTTCTTTCCGAAAGCTCTTCGTAATTTCGTTATGAAGATTTCCATTCTTAGTCTTTTCCCCGAAATGTTTAGGGGTCCTTTTGATCATTCAATAATTAAAAACGCAAGCAACAAAAAATTAGTAAACATAAATTTTGTCAACATCAGAAATTTCGGCATTGGCAAACATAAAGTAGTAGACGACAAACCTTACGGTGGTGGACATGGAATGATTTTAAGAGTCGATGTTTTGGCAAAAGCAATTTCAGAAGCTAAAGATAAAAAGTTAAAGTCCAGTGAACAAAAAGTTATTCTTTTAGATGCACGCGGCAAAACCTTTACCCAAAAGGATGCTTTAAAAATGGCCAGGCTTAAGCATTTAATTCTTATTTGTGGGCATTATGAGGGATTTGATGAAAGAATAAAAAAATACATAGATGGACAAATATCAATTGGAGACTTTGTAGTTACAGGAGGAGAAATTCCCGCAATGCTTATTGCAGACGCTGTAATAAGACTCGTAAAAGGAGTGTTAAAAAAAGATGCAACCTCTAAAGAATCATTTTCTAAACTTTTGGAACATTCGCAATACACTAGGCCTAGGACACATGAAGGCAAATCTGTTCCTCCCGTATTATTAAGCGGTGACCACAAAAAAATAAAAATGTGGCGAGATGTAAATTCTCTTAGGTTAACTACCAAGCTTCGTCCCGATTTATTAATAGGCTGAGGGGCTGGCAACGGGTGCTGTCGGAAGCTGCAAGATAGCGGATTCCTCTTTAAATTTATTCATTTGATCTATCAACAACAATCCTTCTTTAGACACGGGCGTTAATTGGAGAGTTAAATCATAATCCAATACCTCTTGAGGTAAATAATAGAAGCCAAGGTCAATCAAAGTGCCTTCTTCTTTTACATGAAATGAATCTACTTGCGATAATGGGACCGTTTCCATCATGGTTTTAATGAAGTCATTTGCAGCAACTGCATCTGAATTAATCGGCAAAGATAATTTAATTACGGGAATATTGCCTTCGTCTTGGCCTCTTGTCGTATCCTCCAATGAAAAAGAAAAAGGACCAATTTCAACACCCGTTTTTTGCGCGCTGGAATAAATTGCATTCAACAACAAAACTACATTTTTATCCAAAGGTAATGCTGAAGTCAGTATATCAAATCGTGAATTTAAATCCTCCTCATTAACCTTTGTCAAAAGTTTTAGATTTTCTTTCAGTGTATTTAGCTTTAACTTTTCTGTTTTAGCCTGCTCTCGAATAGCTATTAATGAGTCGTATTGCGGAATTACAAATTTAAACAAAAGAAATACTGAAATTAAAACAATAACAACCGGTAGAATATAGTATTTATTTTTATCAAAAATAAATTTAATAGATAATAGGTCTAGGTTTACTTTTTCGTTCATATTATAAATCCGATTTTAGTGATATATAATAATTAGAATCATCTTTTTTAAAGGCAAGGGAAGTAAGCGTCAGAGATTTAATTATCTCCTTTTTGCGAGCCATATTTGCCATAGTATCTATGAGTTCGCCAATCGTAGATAGCGATGTTGACTTCCCTGAGACAATAGCGGAGTCCCCATCTACATTTAGCTCTACTATTAAAAAGTTTTCTGGTATTTTTGCCAATAAACCATCTACAACACTAGGGATATTTTTTCTTGTATTCAAAATGCTGTCTATATTTTCTACTCTGTTATTTAGAAGAAGAAGCTTTACTTGTTGCGCTTGAAATTTAGACATTTCCTCAAGGACTTTTGACTGTTCGTCTCTGATTGATTGCAGATTAATTGCTTTAATTTGAGTAAAAATAATAAAAGCGATCAGCCCAACAATTACCAGAAACATTATTGCTATCAAGTTAAAAACCTTTCCTCTCCTCGCTCTTCTCAAGGATTCCTCATCTATACGTGAAACCAAATTAATATCTGTGCTCATAAATTTCTCATTGCAAGACCCAATGCAACAGTGAAATCCGACGAACTATTGGATAACTCAGTCGGCAATGGTTTATTTCCAAAAATTTTCCATGGATTTACAACCAAAGTTTCTATGCCTAAATTTTCTACAAAAAATTTATTAATTCCAGGTAAATGAGCTGTCCCTCCCGACAACAATATCTGCGCAAGAGAAGATTCATCTTTGTATTTCTGAGCATAAAAAGCTAATACTTTTCTTACTTCTACCAAAATCGAATTCAGAATTGGCTCTGCTGATTTGCCAATTTTCTCACCAGCCACACCTTCCTTTAAAAAACCGTAAGTTTTTTTGTATTCTTCCGATTGAACCATCGTCAGTCCAAAATCCTGCTCTATCGACCTACTAACAGCGTCTCCTCCTACAGGCATTGAATAAGTTAATGCCAGAACCCCATTCCTTATTATCGCTAAAGAAGTGTTAATTGCCCCTATGTTCAATATCAAGCTTGGTGGAAAATTAGGGGTAACTAAGGCCCTGATAATTGCTAAGATTTCCGTTTCTATTGCGTCCAAGTTGAGGTTCGCCATTTTCAATACTCTTCGATATTTGTCAATAATCTTCGTAGGAGCTCCTACCATAAGCACCTGCATCTTTTCGTCTCCTGAAACATCTTTTGGTCTTTTTAAAACATTCCAAACCAAAGTTATTGTTGATAGAGCAACCGGTATATGGCGTTCCGCTTCCCAATAAATCGCCAAAGATAGCTCCTTATCAGATAGAACCGGCATTTCTATAATCTTTATATAAACCCGACTGTCGGGAATAGCAACATTTACATCTTTGCTGCTTACTTTCAGGTTGCCTACAGCTTTTTTAATGGCCTTTGCCATTTCTTTTTCACCTGATACATCGTCAGAAAAAATTCCGTTAACGGGAGAGGGGATAATGCTAAATCCGTTTAAAGCATAGCTATTATTTTGCCTAGACAACGAAACGGCTTTGATTTTACTAAAGCCTATATCCAAACCGATTGAATTACCGCGCATAATCTTTGAAATTAGTCAGCTATGAAAAGACCGTATGAAATGTAAGGTAAATAAAGCTGTGGCCAGCTCTTAAAGACCCTAACTTTTCGATTTGCTTCCCCGGATATTCCGGTTGAATCAATTACATATCCCTGCGAAGGTAAACTTATATCATTAGTTATTCCTATTGTCGTATCGCTATATATGGGAATCACCCTCATAAAGACTATCCTTTCAGTTGCTGCTGGTATGCCTGATGCCAAATTACTAGAGGACGTTCTGTTTACGAACGTTGTTCCGTCTATATTATAAGTTCCTACATTGGCGGTTGTAAAATTGTTCCTTCGAGTAGCGCTGCAAGCATCATAGGCATATCTGTATGTCTTTTTTGTTGTTGGCGAAGCTGTGACAGCAGTAATAGCAATTACTTGAATTGCCGCGGGCTTATTACTGCCTCCGCATGACTGACCGGAAGACCCCCAATACAAGCTGAGACTACTAAGCGGAACAAATGAAGTATAGTTTCCATCTAGGTTACCGCTTGCATCATGTCCTTCAAACCATACATCTATACCTTCATTTTTTTGAACATTGTTTCCCCCATTTAACACCATGCTGCTATCGCCAGGGCCTCCTCCGACCGGATCAACGGCAGTGGCATATTCAGAAACAATATTCCCAGAAGTGTCAGTGAGGCTATCCGATATAGAAGTATTACTTTCAAGCGATCTTTCTATTCCTGCTTCAGCCGCATTTAAGGCTTTTTGGGCTTGCACTTCTTCTGTTGAGGTACTTAAATTTATAATAGTTCTTGTTGCCAAAGACAATCCAACGGTTAAGGTAACAATAACCACCAAAATTACTACTATCAATATTTGTCCTTTTTCTTCCTTCAACAGCATACCTATATTAGCATAGCAAGATAGATCTTTCGTGTCAATCCGACAATCGCTCACTTGGTATAATTTCTTATTATCACTGAAGTTTCAAACGTAACGTCCGGAGAACTGTTTTCTGCGAGACTATTTACTCCTATTTGCTGCAGGGCAAAACTTATTCCAATTATCGGCACATCTGCGATACTGACCTGTGTACATGTAATTACACAATTTGTTATCTTAACAGAGTTTATGTCAAAAATCGAATTCGCAGTGCCGCCATTGCGAGCTATAGTAAATTCAGCAGTGGTCGCTGGAGGACTTGGGGAAGCACAATTGTATTCCAGTAAGCTATCATCCCATGTTGTTATCTTAATATATTTATAAGTTGTTGGGATGGCAGATACGCAAGACATATCATAAGGGTCGCTCTCATTGTTTTTTAATCCTTCAAAAGATTTCGTATATTCTATGTTTTTTGCCATTTGAGAAAGAGCATAATCTCCATTTCGTCTGACATTTTCAATATTATCCGTCTTAT
>Ga0256868_10002221_pt1 | contig 10148 bp, 9 predicted proteins | sample RVTome_13_FD_187341 | JGI IMG/M metagenome (GOLD analysis project Ga0256868, IMG submission 187341) | Soil microbial communities from uranium-contaminated site in the Upper Colorado River Basin, Wyoming, United States - RVT92D227 HiSeq ... | reverse complement strand
TCCGAAGGGAAGTCCGGATTCCTCGGTGAGATATTCAGCAATGGCCTTTCTTGTTTCACTATAACCATTATTGGGCATATAACGGTGCATTCCTGGAATGGGGGAGACAGCAAGGTCTTTAAGGGCCTGTTTCAATGATGAAGGAGGCTCGAGATCTGGATTGCCAAGGGAGAAATCATAAACATTTTCTTCACCATAAAGTTGTTTCAATTCCTCCCCTTCCTCAAACATCCGTCTCACCCAAGAACCGATCTCCAATGCAGCCTTCACCTTTTTTGAAATCGACATATCCTAGCTCCTTCCAACATTTTTAGTAAGCATTTAATAAAAAAGCCATAGAGTTGCCCCTATGGCTTCAAAAATGGAAAAGCCATGGGGCTTTTAGGTCACCCATGGCTCTCATTCCTTAAGGATTGAGTTTATGGGTGTGCCCTATCAAAATAGAAATAAAAGTAGTAAGAACTAAACATTTCTCTCATAATATTTCCTTCAGTTCTAAATAAAACATAACAGAACGAAATTGTCAAGGGATATTTTTTCGGAAATCCCTTTGACATTTCTTAAAAATCCCTTTAATATGGCCGAGATACGCCCTAAGTGTCATATTAAGGAAGAGAGATGGCTGGAGAGAAACGACTGATTCGCACCCGAGATATTGGGTTTATGGCCCATATCGATGCCGGAAAGACCACTGTCACCGAGAGAGTGCTCTTTTACGCGAGGAAGATCCATCGTATGGGAGAGGTCCATGATGGGACAGCGGTGATGGATTGGATGCAGCAAGAGCAGGAAAGGGGAATCACCATCACTTCGGCTGTCACGACGGTAGAATGGAAAGGGAGCATCATCCACATCATTGATACTCCTGGCCATGTAGATTTTACCATTGAGGTTGAGCGATCGCTACGTGTCCTCGATGGGGTCATTGCTATCTTCTCTGCCGTTGAAGGGGTTGAGCCTCAATCGGAGACCGTGTGGCATCAGGCAGATAAATATGGTGTTCCCAAATTGGCCTTCGTTAACAAGATGGACCGAATCGGCGCAGATTTCTTCGGAACAGTAAAGATGATGGTCGAACGCCTTGGAACCCATCCGCTGATCCTCCAAATCCCCATGGGCGTAGAAGATCGGTTTATCGGAGTGATCGATCTCATCCGGTTAAAAGGAATCGTATGGGATGAACATAGCCTGGGGGTAGAGTTCAAAGAGGTTTCCATTCCGAAAGAGCTGCAGGAAGAGGCGCTCCTTTATCGATCGAAATTAATCGAATCCGTTGCCGAGCTGGATGATCATTTGATGGAGAAGTATCTCAACGGAGAAGAGATCTCAGAATCTGAGATGAAGTCAACCTTAAGGAAAGCGACCCTCTCGTTGAGAGCCGTGCCAGTGCTTTGTGGCGCAGCCCTAAGAAACCAGGGGATGCAGCCACTTATCGATGGCATTGTGGACTACCTGCCCTCACCGTTAGATGTCCCTCCGGTTGAAGGAACGAATCCTGTGACAGGAGAGAAAGTAAGAAGGGTAGCAAAGGACGAAGAGCATTTCACTGCCCTAGCCTTCAAGGTGATGATGGAGGAAGGAAGGAAAATGGTCTATATCCGGATTTACTCCGGGATACTGAAAGTGGGAAAGGAGGTCTATAACTCACGGTTAAAGAAAGGAGAGAAGATCTCAAGGATCTTTCAGATGCATGCACATCAACGCACCCGGGTCGAGGAGGCAAAGACAGGAGAGATCGTGGCTGTTATGGGATTGAAGGAAACCTCCACAGGAGACACTCTTTGTGATCGCAACCATCCAATTCTTCTTGAGCCCATCGATTTTTATAAACCCGTAATGTCAGTCGCGGTGGAGCCAAAGACAAACCGAGATCAGGAGAAACTCACTGAGTCTTTGGAGAAGTTGAGCGAGGAGGACCCTACCTTTCATGTCAAGCTCGATGAAGACACGGGTCAGACGATCATTTCTGGGATGGGTGAATTGCATCTCGACGTGTTGGTCAGTCGGTTGTCCACAGAATACCACCTGAATGTAAATGTCGGGAGGCCTCAAGTCGTCTATCGAGAGACGGTCGAGAAAGAAGTGGAGGCCTCGGCCAAGTTTTTGAGGGAGATGGAGGATATAAGGCATTTTGCAGAGGTCTTCATTCGTATCTCACCCAATGGTCGAGGAAAGGGAATCGAGTTTCATTCCGAAGTTCCGCAGGGAATCCTGTCACCTGAAGGGCTTCTCTCTGCCGAAGAGGGAATTAGGGAGGGTTCCAACGTGGGTGTGATCATGGGCTATCCCTTGACTGATCTTCGCATCACATTGTTGAAAGCCAATATCGACCCGGATCGGCCATCTCTTCTCGCTCTGAAGATCGCCTCCTCCAATGCATTGAGGGAAGGCTGTCGAAAGGCCCAACCGATATTGTTGGAACCGATGATGGAGGTCAATATCATCGTTCCAGAAGAGTTCATGGGTGAGGTGGTCGGAGATTTAAAGGCAAGAAAGGGTATAGTGGAGGCGATCACCACAAAGACAAAGGTTGCTATGATTAACGCTATCAGCCCTTTGACCCGGATGTTCGGTTACTCCACGGATTTGAGGTCCCTCACCCAAGGTCGAGGAACCTTCACCATGCAGTTCGCGCGTTATGACAAAGCCATTAGTTAGAAAATAGGTTTCGTCCAAGGGTAAGGGTAAAGATGCCCGTATCATTTAGGGACGATGAACATTAAACGATAAACGATGAACAGTGTATTATCTTTTTTGTTCATTGTCCATCGTTCATTGTACGATATGGGCTTCGTAAGCTTAACCTATAGACAATTTTCATGGTTTGCGGGTGGCCCCGTGGCCATGTGACACTACAATGATGGATGAAAAAATTCTTCAATTCTTAAGAGCGCACCCTTCAGCCTTTGTATCGGGTGAAGAGATCGCTCACCGATTGAAGATAACCCGAACAATGGTCTGGAAAAGGGTAAAAAGCCTGAGGATTCTGGGCTATGAGATCGAGGCCTCGACACGATCGGGATATCGTTTGATCCGATCCCCAGACCTTCTCACCCCATCCGAGATCAAACCGCTCCTGAGAACGAAACGGTTAGGGCGGGTGATTCACTATTTCCAAACCATTGATTCGACGAATTCGAAGGCCTACCAGTTGGCTCTCGGAGGAGCCAAGGAAGGAGAGTTGGTCATCGCTGAATCCCAGGAGAAGGGAAGAGGGAGACTGGGAAGGCACTGGTTCTCACCTCCTTTTCTAAATCTCTATCTCTCCCTCATCCTGCGGCCAAAGATTCCTCCTCAACAGGCATCTCTCATTACTCTGATGGCTGCGGTAGCTACGGCAGATGCCATTCGGAAGTTTACAGGGCTGCTTCCATTAATCAAGTGGCCTAATGATATTCTCCTGAAGGATCGAAAGGTGGCTGGACTTCTCAATGAGATTCATTCGGAGACGGACCGCATCCATTTTATCATCCTCGGCATCGGTGTCAACCTCAATGGTGATGGGAAAATATTCCCCAAAGAGGTTCGGACGGTGGCTACCTCACTTAAGAAAGAGATGGGGCATTCGATTTCGAGAAAGGCTTTCCTCCAGCTCCTTTTGCAGGAATTGGAAGGATGGTATATGATCTTTTTAAAAGAAGGTGCGGCTACTATTTTAAATGCCTGGAGAGACCGAGCTCGAATTAAAGGAAGACAAGTTAAAGTTCATTCCTTCGCGGAAACTCTGGTCGGCGTTGCAATTGATATCGATTCGGATGGGGCCTTGATTTTAGAGACGGCGCAGGGAGAAAGAAAAAGGATTGTTGCAGGAGATGTGGATTACAAAAGATCATAGGAAATAATGCGAGCATAATAATTAAAATTACAATTAACAAATTCCAATCACCAAATAGAAACTATACATGACGACATAAGTCTTGTGCAGTTTGTCATTCCGGGCTTGACCCGGAATCCAGTGTTTTCCTGGATTCCTGCTTTCGCAGGAATGACATCCGCTGCGTGATCAAAGTCGCTGTATATAGTGCTAAACAATCAGTTTTCGGTTTGGTTATTGAGAATTGGAATTTATTTGGTTATTGGTGCTTGGTAATTGGTTATTATCAAATTACAGCTCACAGAAACAACAAATCACGAGACACGAATCACGTTTTGAGGAGGATATATGCTGCTTGTCATTGATGTAGGTAATACGAATACGGTTTTGGGTGTCTATGACGGGAAGGTCCTGGTCGATCATTGGAGGATGGTAACGGAAAGGGAGAAGACCTCTGACGAATGGGGGATCCTTTTTCGCGAGCTCTTTCTCTTCGATCATATCGATTTCAAAGATTTTGAAGGGATGATCATCTCCTCGGTTGTTCCTCCGGTTTTGGACATGCTCCAGGGGATGGCTGATAAATATTTTCATATCAAACCTCTGATTGTTGGACCGGCTATTGATACGGGGATAAAGATTGCCTATAAGAATCCTGCCGAGGTGGGAGCAGACCGGATTGTCAATGCTGTAGCTGCCTATGAGCGATATAAGAAGAGTTTGATTGTGGTGGACTTTGGAACAGCAACCACCTTTGATTATGTTTCCTCCAAAGGGGAATATAAGGGAGGTGCCATCGCACCGGGGATCGGGATTTCGGCAGAGGCATTGTTCGAGAGAACCTCCAAGCTGCCCCGGGTAGAAATCCTAAAGCCAAAACAGGTCATCGGAAAGAATACGATCCAAAGCATGCAGTCAGGGATCTTTTTCGGATATGTGGGACTGGTCGATGAAATCGTCAGAAGGATAAAGAGAGAGGTGAAATCGAATCCAAAGGTGATTGCTACAGGGGGGTTGGCCGAATTAATCGCAAGTGAATCAGAGTCGATTGAGGAGGTCAACGAATTTCTGACCCTGGAAGGCCTGAGGATCATCTATGGGAGGAATCAGAAAAAGAAAAGAAGGTAAACCCCGTTAGAAGGTCTCTGCCCTTCTAACGGGATGGCTCACACGGGGCTTTAAACCCCGTGTTCGCTCCAAAAGGAATTTTATCCGCCTACGCAGAAGACCACGGGCTTTGCTCGTGGGGCTCCATCTGCATCCCCGCTGCAAGCAGCGGGCCTTTCTGACCGTGGGTAAATCAAAAACATTACAGACCGTAGATAGTGAATAGAGCACCTCCCTGCCCTGCCTGCCGGAAAAATCAACCTCAGGAAATTATAGAAACAGCATAAAAAATACTTTAAGATGAGAAAATGATTAGATTGTTAAAGAACATTTAAACAATGGAGATATCACTTATGAAAGTTATGGCATTTAACGGAAGCCCAAGAAAAAAATGGAATACGGCAACGCTGCTTGAAAAAGCTCTTGAAGGAGCTGCCTCTCAGGGGGCAGAAACAGCACTCATTCATCTGTATGATCTAAGCTTTAAAGGATGTAAGAGCTGTTTTGCCTGCAAAACAAAAGGCGGCAAAAGTTATGGCAAGTGTGCAGCAAAGGATGGCCTGGCGCCCATCCTAAAAAAGGTTGAAGAGGCCGATGCCATCATCCTGGGCTCCCCAGTCTATTATGGAACTGTTTCTGGAGAGATGAGATCATTTATGGAGCGTTTGCTGTTCCCGTATATGACCTATACTCATCCTCCACAGTCGCTTTTCCCCAAAAAGATCAATACGGGGTTGGTTTATACTATGAACGCTACAGAAGAGCAGATGAAAAAATATGGCTTCAGTCAACACTTCAGTATTAATGAAATCATACTGAAGATGATATTTGGGGCTTCGGAGTCACTCTTCAGCTTCGATACTTATCAGTTTGAGGATTATTCAAAGGTGCTTGCGGACCGCTTTGATCCCGAGAAAAAAGCAAAGAGACGAGAGGAAATATTCCCAAATGATTGCGAAAAGGCCTTTGAAATGGGGGCGAGATTTGCCAAGAAGAAGTTGATGCGCTAAGCGCCTAATGGGGTTTACCCCGCACCCTATAAAGCCCTATTCTTCAGAACAGGATGTAAGGGGCATTAAAATATCTGCCTCAAAGAAACCCCCGTGTTTTAACCCGGGGTGCGGGGTTTACTGGTATGGATAGGAGGATACTTCACCAACAGACTAAGGCCTAATGCAGGCAGAGGTAAGGCAATAATTGTTTTCAGCGCCATAGGGACTCCCCAAGTGTCTGCTACCATTCCGAGAAGGGTAACTCCAATTCCTCCTGTTCCAATGGCAAACCCAACCATTAGTCCTGAAGCCATTCCCAGATGTTTGGGGAGAAGGGTCTGGGCCATGACGGCTGTCACAGAAAAGGTAGAGATCAATATTAAACCAGTGAATCCAAGAATCAAAAAAACCATTGGGCCCTGAGTATTGTAAAAAAGTAGAAGTAGAGGAAATACTAAAATCATCGTAAGAGAAATGAATTTTTTGTGACCCCATCGATCAGCGATGGGGGCGCCTACAAGGGTCCCTAAAGCGCCTGCCATGAGATAGGTTGAAACAAGTTTTCCTGCATAAAAAGGATCCCATTTCAGATAATTGATGTAATAAAAAGGGATAAAACTGACCAATCCGAATTGCACCCAGGATCTTATGATGACGAAGCAAATGAGGAGGGAGAGAGGGATCATCTCTTTTTTCGAAAGGGGTTGTTTTGTCTCCTTTTTCGTTTGTGTAAAGGCTAAATGAACAGGGGCGGTAAGCCATGAGATCGAGAGGAAAAGGATCACTGACATGATCGCACCCGGGATCATCATACCCAATGTACCTTTCAAGTTGAAGGAGGTGACGAGGGTGAGTACCCCAATCGGGCCCAAGGCAATTCCCGCATTACCCCCCACGGCAAAGATTGACATGCCTGTCGCTTTTTTCTCACCGGTGAAAAAATGGGCGGTTTTGAATCCTTCCGGATGGAAGCTCGCAATCCCAATACCACTTACGATGACGCAGATGATCAGGAGGGAATAGTGAGGGATGAGTCCAGTGATAGACATTCCTAAACAGGCGATAAAAGGAGCTAGAGGAAGAAACCATCCCATGGGCCGCCTATCGGAAAGGTATCCGAACGCAGGTTGGATGACAGAAGAGGTCAGGTTTCCAAACAAGAGAATCATGCCTGCCATCGTGTAAGAAAGGTTCAGGGTCTCTTTAAAAAAAGGAAGAAGGGCTGGCAGAGCCCCTTGATTGAGATCTGTGACCAGATGGCCGGCGCTGAGAATGGCCAGGGCTTTCTTATTGACATTCATCATTACCCTCTTCTGCGAGTTTTCATTATTGACGATAGGGATAGTTTTGTCAAACCACGAGGAATTTGCCTTGTTGATTTCTCAGACAATAGCGAATATACTTGTTTGTTAATGGGGTCCAAATTATAGTTTTAGGATAACGCCCATAAAAGGAGGCTGACATGAAAAAACAAGATTTATTAAAATGGCCCATTCGGCTTCTTCTTGTTGCATTAGGTTTTATCCTTGCCTCTAGTAGTTTTCTGATGGCTCAGCAGAAAAAACTAATAGCCCCTGCCGTCCCTGCGAAAGCCACTTCTGAAAAGTCCACCCTTCAAGAAGGTTTGGGTGTTCAAGACCATGAAATCGAAGGAGTAGAGGTAGTTCTTTTGGAAGCCAAACGGACCAGCGGGGATACGATTACTGTCAAATGGAAATACCGGAACCAAACCAAAGAGAAGAAAGAGTTGGTCAAAAGTACGAGTAGCTGGTCAGACGCCTATCGGTTCTCCCTCGATGCCTACCTTATTGATCCGCTGAATAAGAAAAAATACCTTGTGTTGAAAGATGAAAAAGGAAATCCTATCGCTACAAGGCATGAACTGAAGCAGTTGGTCATTACTTTGGCTCCAGGACAAACCATATCAACTTGGGCAAAATTCCCGGCACCTCCTGCTCAGGTTGAAAAAATATCGATCTATATTCCTTCAGTTTCACCATTTGAAGATATTCCTATTAGCAAGTGAGGGAGGGATCGATATGATTAGATACAAATCCATTTACATACTGTTGGCACTATTCCTTGTCGGCCTTCTGTCTATCATTGCCTGGGCTCAAACTGAGGATGTCCAGAAACCACCAGATACCCTGCCACCTGGAGTCAAGCGAGAAATCCTTAATCTTAAATACGAGGTAAAGGATTTGGCCGGGAAAGTTCAAGACCTCAAAATTGAAGAGACCGCCACAGAGGTTCATATTGAACTCGCTGCGGATATACTCTTCGACTTTGATAAGGCAGAAATCTTACCTAAGGCGAAGGAGACGCTGAAGCAGGTAGCAAAGGTAATTCAAGAAAAAGCTAAGGGTGTGGTGAGCATCGAAGGGCACACCGACGCCAAGGGTTCGGATGCATATAATCAGAAGCTCTCGGAACGGAGGGCGACTGCTGTAAAAGACTGGCTGGTGAAGCAAGAAGGATTGAGAAAAATTCAATTTACGACTCGTGGCTTCGGTGCCAAGAAGCCTGTTGCGCCTAATACCAAACCGGATGGAAGCGATGATCCCGAGGGACGCCAAAAGAATCGGAGGGTGGAGATTATTATAAAAAAATAGGATTCAAGGAGTAAGATCTAATACTATTCACTTAGGCTGTCACCGGGCACCCTGAGTCCTTCAATTCACCGTTCGCCCTGAGCCTGTCGAAGGGGGAGCGGTTCGCTTAGGATAGGTTTGTCGAAGGGTGCATCGCTATGCCGTTCATGCTTCGACAAGCTCAGCACGAACGGCTTAAATGAACAGCATTGGGATTAGATCCTCTTTTACTTGAATCCTCGAACCCTTGAACCCTTTCGAGTAACTTTATGGAGAAAGAGTTATTATGAAGATTGCCATCTCTGGAAAAGGTGGGGTTGGTAAGACAACGCTGGCAGGTGTGATGGCCCGAATCTTGGCGACTGAGGGCAAGAAAGTTCTTGCCATCGATGCGGATCCCGATTCCAATCTTGCCTCTGCCATTGGCCTTGATAAGGAGGCCCTGGCCAAACTCTCTCCGATTGCATCGATGACCTCTTTGGTCGAGGAGAGGACTGGAGCAAAAAAAGGGACCTTCGGGTCGATGTTTAAACTCAACCCTAAAGTGGATGACCTTCCAGATGAGATGGGAGTCGTCTATCAAGGGGTGAAGCTCCTTCTACTGGGCTGTATCCCCCAAGGGGGCGGAGGCTGTTTCTGCCCTGAAAATATCCTCCTGAAGAATCTGGTTCGCCATCTCCTGATCCAACGGGAGGAAGCCCTCATCATCGATATGGAGGCAGGGCTTGAACATCTGGGAAGGGGAAGCACGGGATATGTGGATGCCCTCATCATTGTTGTGGAGCCTGGCCAACGGGCTATCAACACGGCAAAACAGATCAAGAAATTAGGGGAGGATCTGAACATTAAACAGATAATGATTGTCGGCAACAAGGTCGCTTCTGACCAGGATAGAAAGATTATTGAGGAGAACCTTTCTGATTTTCCGGTTTTAGGACATATGAGTTTTAATCCTATGGTTCTGCAAGCGGATAAGGAGGGAAAGTCTCCCTATGACATCGACGAAAAGATTAGGGATGAGGTAAAGACGATCCTGGAAGAGTTAGAGAAAAGGATCTGATTACGACAGACACAAAACCGAGATTGCTTCGCTTCGCTCTTAATGACAAAACATTTACAATTACCTAACCAATGTGTCATTGCGAGGAGCGGAGCGACGAAGCAATCTAATCTTGTTTCTTATAGAAACGAAACAATTCTATGTTTACATTATGACGAATATGAGAAACACGGTTTTGTACACGGGTGTTACGAGAGACTTGACTAAAAGGGTTTATGAGCACAAAGAAAAATTGGCAGAAGGGTTTACGAAGAAATACAATATTGTCAAGCTGGTTTATTACGAAATTTTTAATGACCCTGAGAGTGCCATCTTCCGAGAGAAGCAGATTAAAGGTGGTTCGAGAGCCAAGAAGATCGATTTAGTGAATAGTATGAATCCCGAGTGGAAAGATTTATATGATGATTTATGACGAGATTGCTTCGCCTTTGGCTCGCAATGACATCATTCAATCGATGACTTTAGTGAAACTATTATGATTCGAACTATTTTTGTTTGGTCTTGCATTGTGCTCGCCACCCTGGCTATTGGTTTTTTGGTTTTTGTCACCTACCCTTTTGACCGAAAGGGCAGAGTCATACACT
>Ga0256868_10002218_pt1 | contig 10154 bp, 9 predicted proteins | sample RVTome_13_FD_187341 | JGI IMG/M metagenome (GOLD analysis project Ga0256868, IMG submission 187341) | Soil microbial communities from uranium-contaminated site in the Upper Colorado River Basin, Wyoming, United States - RVT92D227 HiSeq ... | reverse complement strand
CGAGAAAAAAGGCGTTGCCCGCTTCTAAAAACATCAATCATCTCTTGTTCCTCGCTAGCGTTTTCAGCAATTGCGTTCCGAAGCGCTTAAATGGTGTTAACCGTTTTAAATGATGAAACGCTAAGGTGAAAACGTTTGGTCTCCCGTTCAGCTAAAAGCAAGCTGAAAGCTATTCTCGTCATCGACGTGATAATCGTAGCTGCAGCAGCTGGAATCTATTTGTACCTTCAAAACACAGGCCAGCTGGCTGGTGAAACCCAGGAAGCCGAATTCACAGTAACTGACCTTACGATTAACCCGCTTGAAGCAGAAATAGGTGAAAACGTCACAATTTCAGCCAACGTAACCAACACTGGCGAAATAGACGGAAGTCACATGCTGAACCTCACAATAAACGATGAATTAAAAGAAAACCAAACAATCCTACTTCCAAGCGGAACATCCAAAATAGTAGAGTTCGCACACAGCGAAATGGCTGAAGGAAACTACACCGTAAAAATAGACGACCAATCCGGATCATTCAAAATCAAAACTCCAGCTCCAACAACAAGCAACATAGTCCTATCCAGACTGCTTGTAACTCCCTACGAAGCCAACATCGGCTCTCCCGTGAACATCAAACTTAGCGCAAACAACCCAGGAACCACACCAGACAGACTTTTGATAAAACTCACGATTGAAGGAGAATTAGCGGACAGCAAAACAGTTGAGTTGGACGCAGGAGAAAGCTCAACCGTGGAATTCACAGTCAACGCAACAAGCGAAGGGTCACACAAGGTTAAGGTTAACGCCCTGTCGAATTCATTCAGAGCAGTTCCCGCAGGTATGCACACAATTACTGTCCTCATATCGCCCGTGCCTAAAGGAGGCGGTGGAGACTTCACAATAAACGGTGAAGATTACGTAACACCTTACTCAGCACTTTTGCCTGAGGGAACATACACTGTTGCAATGCCAAGCACAGACCCAACTGGGCAATATGGATTCTTAAATTGGGAAAACAAAGACACCAACCCCTCAAGAACAATAAGCCTGACAACGGCGACGATACTTGTTGCATACTACGAGCACGGCACATCCTGCCCTTCACTGTTCATATGGAACGGAACTGACTACGTTTATGTTGCTGAAGTCTCAAACCACGGTTGGCTAGGATACATCAACTACGTTACCGACAACCCAGATTGGCCAATTGTCTACTGGCGAAACAACCCTTGGGATTACATACCATTAGGCAGAAACCAACTGCAACTGAGAAACGGCTATTACGATTTGACTCTAACCCAAAAATGGAACGAGATTTTCTACTTAGACTCAGTTTGTCTTGTGGCTGTTGACCACCCAACCGATGTGGATGTTTACTCCACCCTGGTTGAGCAATACCTTGACCCTGCTTACATGGGTCAAATTTACACAGTAAGCAAGACTCCCTCCCCCCCAATTTCAGCTATCAACGAAAAAGGACAAAACGTCTTGCCTCAAATATTGGCAATAGACGATGTTTTCACGCTAGGAATCAACGGAGCTCAAAGTCAATCGTGGACCAACCTTTCATGGAACAGACTAACACTAAATCTAGGCGACTTATCCGATGCAGAACAAGTCAAACTCATAGTTAGAGCGATAGTTGATTGGGGTTCCGCTGACGATTACAACAATTGGATTAACAAGTTCTTTGATACAACTAATCCAGCGCCTAATGGAACCCAAATTACACCAGCACCTTATATGGAAGTGAAAGATGCAAACGGTAACTGGGTGCGTGTCGAGGAAAGCCGACAATTCCCATTACCACCAGACGGCGTCGCAAGAACTTTTGCCGTTAACTTAACAGGTCTCTTCCTCACAAATGATTACTCAATTAGATTAAACAATTTCTGGAATGTGACATTCGATTACATCGCAGTGGACACGACTACACAAGAAAACATTACAACTCAGGAAATTTACCCCTATGCTAATCTTTACCAAACGTTTACTACTGGCTCGACTGCTTCAGGCAACTTTACGAGATACGGCGACGTAACCGCGTTAGTACTCACCGCAGACGACATGTTTGTAATTGGAAGGCAAGGAGACACAGTTTCCCTATTATTCCCCGCTACCAACCTCACGGCTCCCGCAGACGGCATGGAAAGAGACTTCTTCCTTTTTGTTTCGCTGTGGTTCAAAGATGAAACTGGCAATTGGGGATACGGATTTGACTTCACAGTAGAACCCATACCATTCCATAACATGAGCGGCTTCCCCTATCCACTGGATACAGAAAGTTACCCAAACGACACCACACACCTGAACTATCTGCAACAATACAATACTAGATTAGTAATCCAGTTCAGTCATCTGGAAACATCGTACGTCACCACATGGATTATTGCCGTCATAACGATACTTACTATCACCAATTTGGGAATTCTCGTCTACTTCAAGAAACGTGGTCGATGATTTTTAACTTAGCTTTTGATGCTTGCTACTTCGCCGCAACGGCTAATTATGCAAGCTTTAAATGCTGCAGCAGCCATTTCCATATTCAAAAACCAAAAAAGAGGTTTTGAATATACCGCTGACGCTTGGACCGCAAATCCACATCTTGGAGCATTGCCACTGTGTTAGCATCTAGAGCAACATTTTGCATTGTAAAATGTTCCCAACATGTCGCAAGTTATACTTCAGGTGTAAGAAAATGCTTCCGTAAATGGGCGCCAGCAATTAGTGACTATACTCTTGAAGGCTAACTGAATGGTGTGGGCAATCGTAGGTGAAATACTGAAACTGATGGTGCTTGCGGGACTAGGGTTAGCTGGAATACTGGTTATTCTATTATGGATGAAAGATTTAACCAGAAAAGCAACCTACCTGCGACTTTTCATTCAAGTAGTATCCTTAGTGGCTATTTACTACTTATTCACTTATCCCATATGGCTACTTGCTGCTTTAATCGTGATTCTTGCTATGACTCTTGTTATAGGGCGTTTCTTCTGCGGCTGGCTCTGCCCATTCGGCTTCTACCTAGACTTAGTCACTCTGCTCCGAAAAGCCTTCAAAATACGCTACCGAAACCTTCCTGAAAAACTCAACAGAGCCCTACACGTGCTCAGGTACTGCCTTTTAATTTTCTTCCTAATCCTGCCCTTTCTGCTAACGCCCATAAACCCGTGGCAGTGGCCCTTATCCTTATTTCTCTCAGGTCCCTTCAAGCCCATACGAGTTTTGATAGCTCCTTTAACCCCGCTTATCGTGCCCTGGACAGAGGAATTAACGGCAATCAACGGCGTGAACCTCAGTTACCCGTACCTTGACCAAATAATCGCCTATTCTAGTGTGGATCTCGTGTGGATTTTCATGTTCATTTTCGTTTCGTTGACATTGGCAAGTTCTTTTTTCATGAGGCGTTTTTGGTGTAGGTTCTGCCCCACAGGAGCGTCACTTGCCATCGTCAACAAGTTTAAGGCTTTCAAAGGAGTTCCTGCCCTTCACATTTACAAAGAGGAAGAAAAATGTACGAAATGCGGAATCTGCAAAAGAGTTTGCCCATTGCAAGTTACTGAAGTATACGAGCAGAAGGGCGGAAAAATTAATACTTCACTGTGCATGCTGTGTTTCCGATGTGTAGAAATGTGTCCTTACGAAGATTGCTTGAAAGTGAAATTCGCTGGAAAAACAGTTTTCAAGTCTCGAAACTGGTTAGAACCACCAGAAAGTGAGTGAAGCATCAAATGAAAAACCAAAGTAAAGAAAAAAGATACATGCTTGAAATCCCTCAGAAGGAAATCGAAGAACTGCAAAAATCCATAAAAACCTCTTCCCAAAGAATTATTGCCGAAAACATTGAACGGATGAAAAAAACATCGCAGAACCGACCAGAAGCAATGCAGTATTTTGATGAAATCTCAAACTTTTTTGGTCAACGCGAAAAAGAAATTCAAGCGGCAAAAGAGAACGGCAAAAAAGTCATCGGTTACTTCTGCATGTTTGCACCTACTGAGCTGATATTAGCCGCAGATGCTATTCCAGTTCGTGTAAGCTCAGGCTGGTATGATGCCGCTAAACTCGGAGACAGAATCGTGCCAGTAGAAGTTTGCCCCATCATACGCTCAACGATAGGCGCAAAAATGATCAGTTTATCTCCGTACCTCGAATTAAGTGACGCGTTGATAAACGTTACAACATGCGATGGCATGACAAAACTCGGCGAAATTCTAAGCGATTCCAAGCCAGTTTGGACGATGCCTATTCCACGGGTAAAAGATTCTGCCCAAGCAACGCGGTTCTGGCGTGAAGAACTCCTCACCGTAAAAGGACAAATCGAAGCGTTAACGGGCAATAAAATAACTGGAAAGAAACTGAAAGCCGCAATAGAGCTAACTCAAAAAGCAACCAAAGCTTTCCGCAGACTGCAGGAAATAAGAAAAGGCGCTCCAGTCATAATGGGCAGAGACGCCATGCTGGTTAATCAGACATACATGTGGGACGACATAACGCGGTGGACTGAAAAGACTGAAGCGTTATGCGACGAACTTGAAAAAAAGGCACGCGAGAAAAACTGGGCTTGCCCGCCAGACACTCCAAGAGTGATGGTTACTGGTACACCGATGATATGGCCTGATAATTGGAAGGTTCCCACGTTGATTGAAGAAGCCAAGCCTCAAGGCGTCCTTATTGCTGATGAACTCTGCTCAAGCGAAAGACTGCTTTACGACCCCGTGGGAGTGGATGAATGGTCAATGGACGATATGTTTAAAGCCATATCTGAAAGGTACCTCATGGCGTCCACCTGCCCATGCTTCACTTCGAAAGACGGAAACGAAGACAGAATCAACTGGCTCTTAACCAAAGTTAAAGACTGGAACATCAACGGCGTAATCTACTACGTGGTTCGCGGCTGCATGCTCTACGCCATGGAATACACACGAGTCAAACGAGTCTTAGACCATCTGAATATTCCCATGTATTATTTGGATACTGACTACACACGAGAAGACGTAGGACAATTGAAGACACGAGTTGAAGCCTTCCTAGAAATGTTAACTGCGAGAATCGACATATAGAGGTGCATACGTCATGATAACCATCGGAATAGATTTGGGCACTCAAAGCGTGAAAGCAGTAATCTTGAAAGACGGAGTAGTCCTTTCTCGCGGTCAAGCTTTTTCCGGGTTTGACCCCGCGAAAGCAGGTGAGCAAGTTGTCGCTGAAGCCTTAAAAAAGGCGCAGTTGTCACTTAAAGATGTGAAACACGTTACCGCAACTGGCTCAGGCATGGACATGGCGCCCTACGCTAACAGCACAATAAGCATGATGAGCGCTGATGCAAAGGCAGGAGTCCACCTTTTTCCTAAAGCCCGAACAATAATTGATGTCGGCGCGGAAGAAGCACGGGCTGTCAAATGTGATGAGAAAGGCATAATGATTGATTTCGTTGTGAATGAAAGATGCGCAGCTGGCGCTGGCACATTCATCGAAGCAATGGCCCGAGCCTTAGAGGTAAAGCTGGAAGAGATGGGCTCCCTTTCGCTTAAAGCAGAACGGGCAAGCCCGATAAACGCGACATGCGTAATATTCGGCGAGTCAGATGTGGTAAGTTTGATTCATCGCCAAGAGTCTAAACCTGAAATCGCAAGAGCCATATTTGACGCCATGGCTGACAGAGTATCATCAATGGTGTACAGATTAGGCGTGAATCCTGACGTTGTGCTGGTCGGCGGAGTTGCTAAAGATGTCGGCTTCGTGGCGTCTCTTAAACGCAAATTGGGCATTGATATTTTAATACCTGAATACCCAGAGTTTGTTGGTGCAATAGGCGCTGCGCTTGTTGCAGCCAGCCGCGTTAAATAGGTGTAGAAAATGAAAGAGCCCACGAAAAAAGATGATGTGGAATACTGGAGATGGCAAGAATACCACAGAATCATGCCAACTAAAAACTGGAAAAACAAAGATCTTATCACCGCAGGCGTGGACGTCGGCTCAGTCGGCTCCAAAGCAGCCATAATGATTGATGGCGAAGTTTACTCGTGGGGCGTAATGCGCACTGGCTCAAACAGCCCAGACAGCGCCAAAAAAGTGCTTAGTTGGGCCATGGAAGGAACTGACCTGAAACTTGGCGATTTCAAGTACATTGTTGGAACAGGCTACGGGCGAGTAAATGTCCCGATGGCTAACAAGGCGATAACCGAGATTGCTTGCCACGCAAAAGGTGCAAATTACATTTGGGGACCCAGCGTTAGAACCGTACTGGATGTTGGCGGCCAAGACATTAAAGCAATCCGCTGCGATGAAACAGGCAGAGTAACATCGTTTTTGATGAACGACAAATGCGCAGCTGGCACAGGCAGAGGAATGGAAGTTTTCTCTGACCTGTTGAAAATTCCCATCGAGCAAATCGGCGAATTCTCATTAAGAGTCGACGAGGAACCTCCTCCAGTGAGCTGTACATGCGTGGCTTTTGCGAAAACCGAAGCTATGGGGCTGCTGCGGAAGGGCTGGTCTAAAGAAAAAGTTTTAGCCGCCTACACGCGTGCAATGGCCGTCAGAATGGGCAATCTTATTAACCGAGTGGGTCTTGAAAAAGAACTTGTTATCACTGGTGGGCAATCTAAGAATATTGGAATTGTTTCAAGGATAGAAACCATTTTGGGTGTCAAATGCCTTCCGTCGCCGAATTGGCGGGAAAACGGATTAGATCCAATGGTGGCTGGCGCCATAGGCGCTGCATTGTTGGGCAAGGCTCTGTATGAGAAATCGCAGAAAAGTTAATGCAGCGAGGACTGATGACTTATAATCACGCATTATGGTTACTGCGATGGCTCAGGCGAATATTACATTGTTATTGACGCTGACAAATGCAATGGCTGCCGCAAATGCGTGGAGCAGTGTCCGCGGTCTGCTTTGGAAATGGTGACGTTGCTGATTGATTTGGAAGATAAGACAGTTGCAGCAGTAACGGAACAGCATCGTAAAAACATCAAGTACACGTGCGCCTCCTGCAGACCCGAAAGCAAGAATACTCCCTGCGTTTTAGCCTGTGCACGAAAAGCCATAACGTGCATTTGGAATCCTCGGTAGAGTTTGTTGTGTTCTCGGTTAATCTAAGAGTGTAGCTTTGATTAGTGTGACTTCTTCCATTGGCTGGGCATTGCTGTCTGTTTCTACATGTGCTATTGCGTCGGCAATTTCCATTCCGTCTACTACATCGCCGAAAACTGAGTAGGTCGAGTCAAAAGTTGTGGTGCGGTTGCTGTTATCAACAACGTTTATGAAAAATTGGGTGGTTGCCGAGTTTGGCTCGATTGTTTTTGCCATGGCTACTGTTCCCCTAATGTTGTGGTTGTTGCTGCTGAACTCGTCGTTTATGCTGGGCCATGTTGAGTTTATTTGCCCTCCTTGGACCACGAAGTCAGCGATGACTCTGTGGAAGATTGTGCCGTCGTATTTTCCTTGTTTGGTGAGATTTTTGAAGTTCTCCGTGGTGATGGGCATGTCATCGCGTAGTTGGATAGTTATGTTTCCCATGTTGGTAGTGAGTAAAACCCTGTTTTTGTTCTCAATGAATGTAGCATTGACAACCTTGTTACCGTTCATAGTGATGCTGGTGTTGTCTGCACCTGAAGCAGTTCCCTTCCAGCCATAAAAAGTCCAGTTAGAAGCGCTAGCCGCTGTAAGGTTAACAATAGTACCGGTAGGATACGTTCCATTACTTGGAGTAACGCTGCCCTGACCAATAGTGTATATTGTTAACGTATATTGTGCGGTACTTGTGCTGTACACCACTATTGCCGCTACTACGGCGATAGCAATCAGAAAGCCTGCTATCAGTATTGGTTTTCTGCTTCGTCTAGACCTGTGTATTCGGCGTCTATGTGATGGCATAACCACAGTATTGAAAAATGTTCAATTTAAGTTTTTCAATATGACGTAATGTGTTTGCGGTTAGTTGGAGATTAGAGAAGGGAAGCGAACAGATTTCGAGACTACGCTGGAAAGGTTGCCCCCAAAAAAATTTAATTATGGGAAAGCGAGTTGGCAGATTATCCTTGGGGATGGGCATGGATGTATGGTGCAGCATCAGCTTACGGCTTGCTATACGGTGAAGCCTACGACGGCGTATACGCCTTTGACTGGGACGACGGCAAAATAGCATGGCACTTCTCCGTTGGAGATGCGGGTCTTAAAACGCCTTACGGCACTTGGTCTTTCATGAGCACTGCGAATGTTGCTGACGGAAAGCTTTACATAGGCAACGGTGAGCACTCACCCACTAACCCCCTCAGCAGAGGGTGGAGGCTTTTCTGCATTAACGCAACTACAGGCGTAGGCATATGGAACATAACTGGCGGTATGGGCGCAGGCGCTATGGCTGATGGCTACATAACAGCTGACAATCGATATGACGGCTACATGTACGTTTTCGGCAAGGGCAAAAGCGCAACCACAGTTGAGGCACCGTTGACTGCTGTGACATTAGGGAAAAAAGTAATGATAAGAGGCATCGTGCTGGATCAGTCTCCAGCTCAGCCTGGCACTCCATGCGTTTCCGCGGCGTCAATGACTCAGTGGATGGAGTACTTGCACATGCAGCATACGATTCCTGCAAATGTTACTGGTGTTCCAGTTTCGTTGTATGCGCTTGATTCTAACAACAACTGGAAGCACATTGGCGATGCAACAACTGACATGAGCGGCACGTTCGGCTTTATGTGGGAGCCAGAAATCGCAGGCACATACACTATGACAGCTACGTTCATGGGTGACGATTTCTACGGCAGCTCATTCGCTACGACGTACGTTGGCGTAGTAGCAGCGCCAGAAGCAACGCCAACACCAACAGTGAAAGAAGCACCTGATTACACGTGGACCATTGTGGGCATGGGAATCGCGATAATAATTGCAGTCGCCATCTTTGGCATACTGATTCTCAGAAAGCGAGCTTAAAAATAGCGAAATCACAACCAAAATTCAATTTCCCCTTTTTTGTTTGCGCTCTTTCAATGTTGAAACATCATTTCTCCATTGTTTCTAAAGTGTATGTCTGGTTGTAGAAATGTTGTGCATATCCGTAATACGTATGGTTATAGCGTCGCGTGGATACGTTTTGAGGATTCGCTACGTTTATTTACGTTAGGCTATACTGAGTAAACTTGGCAGGGATTCAGGGGATGTCGAGGGAACCGCAGTCAAAAGACGAAGCATTAGACGCTTTAGACTTCATAGTAAACGTGCTCAAAGAGCATGAGAAAGACTTGGATAAGCTGATAACCGAGTTAGGCTCAGTTGCGGCAAAAATAGGTGCTACTGGCGACATAGGCGGCAAAATGGAGAAAGTAGAGCAGAAGATAAACGGCTTGCAGACTGAGATAACTGGTTTGGTGAATTATCTATCTACGTCACATCGTGAAGCTCCGCTTGTGATTCAAGAGCAAAAAAGCGAGGATGTAGCCGTGCAGAAAGCGGCAAGTACGCAATCTTTGGTGACGCCTGGGCGACCTGTTATTTTGAGATGTAAGCAGTGGGAGGATTTTCAGAATTTGGCTTTTCAGGCTCAAACGTTGTCTTTCATATACAAGGAGGCGGAGAAGACTTTTCAGGTTCAGGCGCTTAAGGGTAATCAGATTGTAACTTATAGTGGTGAGCTTCCGAAGTCGACGGCGCTTCTGAAAATGTGGTTGTCTAAGCAGCTGGATGTTTCTGAGAAGAGTATGTTGGAAGGCGTTTTGGCTGTAGGTTGAGCGTGTGTTTGTAGTTTATTTGTGATGCATAACGCTTATATCTGTATAATATCTTAAGTCTTATGACGTGGAGTGGAGGGTTATCGAGGTTGAAGGCATATCTAAACGAGCCAATAGAGTATTTCCGTTTTCGAAGCCTTCTCCTTTCTCCTCGATAACGGATTGGCCGCTTGGATAGCCAGCAAACAATGACAGATACCCTCCAACAAACGTCTTTGACCACAAAAAAAGCTGAAAAACATGCAAAAAGAGCAAGTGATGCACCACAAAATCAACGACGAAGTGCTAGAGTTCAAAAAGACAGCTGATGAACTTTACCTTCTCAAATGCGTTTCCAACGACTTGAAAAACTACCGAAAAATGATACGAATAAAAAAATACGACTAAAAGGCAGAATGCCCTGCAAAGCGATTCTGGTGCAAAATGATTATT
>Ga0256868_10002216_pt1 | contig 10158 bp, 4 predicted proteins | sample RVTome_13_FD_187341 | JGI IMG/M metagenome (GOLD analysis project Ga0256868, IMG submission 187341) | Soil microbial communities from uranium-contaminated site in the Upper Colorado River Basin, Wyoming, United States - RVT92D227 HiSeq ... | reverse complement strand
TGCAGGTATCACACCCTTGCCCACACTCTCTCACACCCACACCCACACCCACACCCACACCCTAGTAGAGGTCTCTGGCATTCCAGAAGTTAAACCGCAAAATTTTGGATTACAATGATATTACGCTGGATTTTTATGATGATTTTATAGGGTTCTTCAGTGATAAGCTCTATTCACCCTAGATTATTTATGATCCTTGAAAAGTACAATTATAAATTACCGAAAACTTTTGAGCAGAAGGTTAATGAAAGGATTAAGGACGTTGGGGAATTGGTTAAAATCAATGAAATGGTTACCATGGAAAAGATTAGGGGAGGAATGAAGATAAAAAGTGAAATTCCAAAATTTGAGCTAATTAAGACCCATACTGCCCGAAGAAGTGGCGCTACAAATATGTATCTGGCAGGTATTTCCACATTGGATATTATGAAAATAACTGGTCATAAAACTGAACGTGAGTTTCTAAACTATATCAGAGTATCGAAAGAAGAAACGGCTGAAATATTAGCGAATCATGAATATTTTAGGAATAAGATGAAGATGGTTTAATCCCTAACTGTCAGATTAAGCTGAAGCTTATTCACATTAAGAAAAAAATACATATCTATTTTCTTATCCATTTGTTTCTTTTATTAATTACGCAACAATAAATTTCCATACAGAATTAGTCTTCAGTAAAAGGCAATAATTCTGCTTATGAATTCTAAAATCAGTTTCATATGTATTTCTACTCAATCCTTGCGACCATATTACACTCTTTCAAGGTAATAAACATTTATTAAAACCTGAATATCAGCCCTGTATGAACATGCCAGAATTTAACATCCTGATTCAATAGGGCATGAATATCAGTACCTAATTCTAGTGTGAGATAAGTTTTAACATCGTAGTCAAATCCGGCTCCGAAATTGGCTCCTAATTCACCTTTACCGGTTTTAGGAATGTAGTATCCAGGGCCAGCTTGGAGGTAATAGTACCAATTAGAATTTGGTGAAGGTGTCAAAAGTCCTCTGCATTTCAAATTAAGAGAAAAGTTGATCCAGTAATAGTCATCTGTTTCGTCTTTTTTAGCTTTAAAATTATTATAACCGAAATACCCTTGCAAGGATATCTTTGGCGTGAAATGGTAATCAATATCCACAATAGTATTAAAACCAAGATTAAAACTATCGGCCAATGCGCTGATCGGAAGGGCAGCTCCGGTATGCAAACTAGTTGACCATTTTTTTAACAAGTCGACCGGTTCTATCTCTGTAACAACTGTTTTTTTCTGCTCAGTAGGTATACTTAATCTATATTGTTCCGACTGGATCATCTCACATCCCGTTAAACTATGTTTCCATTCTCTGACCAGTCCCTGATGACTGATGATATATCCGAAAGAACCGACAGGATCAACTATATCATATTTTTTTTCATTTATAATAATAATCCTTCCGGTATAACGATAACCATGTACAATATAGTTGAGAACAGAAACCGGTTTCTTTTCATCAAATTGTTTTTTATTTAACAGTGTTTTAAGTTTCATTGTATCGAAAGATATTCCGCCACCATATGCATATTCATTTGTATAGACCTGCAAGAAGAATTGCTGATCAACAAAGCCTTCTGGCACCTGTCCGTAACCTCTGGCACTTATTTCAGCCGGACGGATATATTTAGATGCTGTTCCAAAATCCATATTTCTGTATGTACTTTTTGTGGTGATTCTGGTGTTTGACCTGGAATCAAGTTCTGCCAGAAGACATTGATGCTCATGCGCCTGATACAAAGGGATTTCAGCGTCGGGAACTGTCCATTCCAAATTAAATGTTTCCAAACCTGAACTGCTGGAAGTTCCTGCCACTATATCCTTTAAACATGTTGGATTGGATTGTACATTTGGACATGTTGGGTTTGACATTTGTATATCAGACCAGTCAGTTAAACTTGGTATTCCCCAGTTGGCCAGACGAAATCTGACCTGAACATCTTCTGCTATTTTTGGCACACCATTAACTTCCGAATTATTCCTGACATTGGCATAAAAGGTATTTTTAAACATGTTTGGCAAAGATGCTGAATAACCGATCTTGCTGCTGGGTGAGTTAGTCGTCCCTATATCCGAGTAATTTGATAAATTAACACCATTACATGCTGCCGTATTACTTTTATTTGCTTTACCCCATTCCCAGGGATAGAAAGGATACTGGTTCACTTGGCCGTTTGTTAAGGGTGAGCTTTCGGGCCAGCGGAATTCACTGGCATTAGTACCGGAAACCCTGACGACATTATAATAAAAAAGAAATTCATCAGAAAAATTACCCCATTGAGATCCACCGGTTGATGTACTTGTTGGTATTTTAAGTTCCACATTCCATGCTTTGGTGCTCCCATCAGTGTATGATCTAACTTTAGCCTCCAGATTTGATATTTGTGAAGCAGATATTTCCACCCAACTCTGGCTGTTACTGTAAAACTTAATTTGCCGGGGAAACTGGTCTATCTTGTCATCCGGTGTTGTTGTACCGCAGGTTTGTCCGCCTGCTCCAATATTATCACATAACGGATAAATTATAATCTTCCTATCGTTGACAAATGTACCCACTGCAATATCCGGACGAAAATTGATAACTATTACTTCGCTATTGTCGAATGTGGGATCATTTCTTACTTCAAACGACAGATATATGTAATTTTCAGAACTGTGTTTCAAAGCCTGGACGGCTACATGAGGAACATTTGTACCATTCCCATATGTTATCCTGTATGCTCCCCTCCAGCCAACATCTTCCTGTACTTTACCATCAATAAAAGGTGGATTAGGGCTGCCCGGAACTCCCCGGTGGGGCGGGAAGCAAATATTGTCTGTAGGTATAATTACAGTTGCAGTATATATTTCCTGATTGCCGATTCTATTATCCATCCATATCACCTGGGATTTTTCATTTAATGCTACAATACCATTATAGTCTCCGGCGTAATCGTTTGAAGGAGTAAATCCCGCCGTAAGATCTGTGACTTTCACATTAGGGCTCCAATTTGTTCCGCCGTCTGACGAAGATGAATAATAGACCCCGACTTTATTGGGGTCATCTCTTTTATCATACCACATGATATCCAAACGTCCGTCAGGCGCCACATCGAGTGACGGCCAAAACTGACCAGTAGAATATCCTGCAGGATCGTCATTTACTTTAACAGGAGAACTCCATGGACCGGAAACTGATGTGGCACTCGTCACAAAAATATCATAATCGCGGGGTGTTTGCACATGACTATCGGCATATCCGATGTATATTCTGCCATTCAAAGGATCTGAATCCATACTGATAAATAAATTTGGATAACCCCAAACTGAACTTTGAACAAGATGATTAGTACCAAAAGAAACTCCACCATCTGTTGATTCTGATATCCAGATTTTCCAAGGTATTGTTGGTGGATTAGGATATGTTCCTGCCTCTATTGTATGCCAGGAAACATAAATTTGACTAGCTGATGTAGCAGTTATTTGTGGTCCATGGGACCGATTTGAATAGGTGGCTGGGCTGAATGTACTTATCTGGATTGGAGTTGAGAAGTTCTGACCTCCGTTAATGGATCTTGTAAACCATATTGTTGTGGATTCTACACCCCCGATGCTCCAGGCATTTTCACGCCTGACCCAGGCAATATAAATATAATTGTTTGCCGGATTAATGTATAACCATGGTTTGTCAAGATCAGGTGTAAATCCTGTCCCGGTAGCAATGATTTTGCTAAATACGTTAAAAGTGTGTCCCCCGTCCCCGGATTTTGCGATAAAAATACTTCCATCTTTGCCTTTACTGTTTGTATTATCCCAATTATAGGTTAATCCTGCCAAGTAGGCTGTTCCGGTATTATCGAAAGCAACCACCGCATTAGCTCCATGGGTATAACCAGAAAAGGTAAAATTACCGCCAAAGGTCCAGGTAAATCCCCCATCATCTGACCAGGACCATCCAACTTTGTAATTACCTGACCTTGAATCATTATATCCACAAACCATCTTATTGGTATTGGTTGGATTGATGGCTAACATGGGTTCATTCTGATACCAGCCGTTATCAGTTACTCTTACATTCGGAATCTGAGAAAACATAGTCTCAGTTATTCCAATATGAAGAAAACAGATTAAAAACAGAGTAATTTTTTTCATTGTTTCGGGATTTTGGGTTTTGATAATTAATTATGGGGTTGGAAACTATTAAGAAATATACAAAAATCAGAATCCAAAGTCAATCTATTTTTGACCAAAATTGGAATCAAGTAGTTCATTTTCAGGATAGATCAACCTTTTAATGTATAAACTGACTGGGGATGGAAACATTAAACGAACAAGTCATCAGAATTTGCAGAATTGCTTTACAGATAGTGATGAATCGGGTAAGTCGAGAAATTCACCTTCTGGAAGAGAATTATTAACTAAACTTCTTATAAGCAATAAAAATGAGTTGTTTGTATGTTTTGATTCGATCTGAAGCGTAGAAGCTAGACTTTTTTGCTAATCAAATTTTAAATATAGTTTAATCCTTAACTGTTAGGTTAAGTAGTAGTTAATTCAGATTAAATAATATAACCATCAGTCTTTGAATAGTTTTCATTGCTGATAGACACACAAAGGTATTCATAGCCAAATCAGGCTACATGTTTTGACTGGTCAGCTCGCTTAGACAATGGGCATCCATATTAATGATTCCCGGATTACCGATCTATTACCGTGAACAATTATATACAGTTTCAATCTCACTGCAGCATTTGACAATGACATTGGAAAAATTCTTTCATTTCACCGGCACCTCAATCTTAAACAATACCCCTTTACCTGGATCGCTTTCGCAGGTTATGGTTCCGTGCAGTTTCTGTTTGATTAAGTTGTAAACAATATTCAGTCCTAATCCGGCTCCATGCTGGTGATCGGAAGTATAGAAAGGTTCGAAGATATGAGGCAGGTCTTTAGTGCTTATCCCTGCTCCGTCATCACTGTACTGGATTTTCAATAACTCTTTGTTTATGTCAGCTTTAATACCAATTGTGCCTGTATCCATTTCAGGAAATCCATGCTGTAAGCTGTTTAACAACAAATTGGTAAAGATCTGGGCATAAACTCCGGGATAGGAATTCAATTTCAGTTTCTCATCACAATTTATTTTGAAATCTATTTTCTTTCCTCTGAATTTCGGTTGCAGACTGACTAAAATATCCTTGAGATACTCTTTTAATGCAAATACACGTTGTTGCTCTGTAACCTGGTCTGTTGACACCTGTTTAAAACTCTGGACAAGAGAAGCAGTGCGCTCCAGGTTTTTCCGGATAAGTTTCGAAACATCGTCTGATGATTGTAAGAATTCCTTGAAATCTTTTCTGCTTATTCCTCCTTTTTCATACAATCCAGCCATTCTTTGAATATCCTCCTGTAAACTGCTAATGGCGGTTATACCAATACCTACAGGTGTATTGATCTCATGTGCAACCCCTGCCACCAGTCCGCCAATGGCAGCCATTTTTTCTGATTCGACAAGTTGTTCCTGGGTTTTCTGAAGATTTTCAAGGGTTGACTGCAGTTCTTCCTTCTGCTGCATTAATTCTTCTTGCTGTTCTTCCAGCAATGTGTTCACTTGCTGTAATTCTTCCTGATGCTTTTCGAGCTGTGTATTTGCTATCTTTAATTCCTTTTCATGTTCTTCCAACTGGGTGTTTGCTGCTTTTAGTTCAACAGTTCTATCAGTGACCTGTTTTTCAAGTACCATTTTCTCCTTTCTGATCCGCCTTGTCCGCCAATAAATATATCCCCTGAGCAGCAATAGGAATAGAATAGCATAGGCAATATATGCCCAGGTAGTCTTCCAGAAGGGAGGATGGATAATGATGTTAACAAAGGTGCCTTCCTCATTCCAGACGCCATTGTTATTGGACCCCTTTACTCTGAAAACATATTCTCCCGGATTTAAATTGGTGTAGGCAGCAATACGGTTATCGGCACCTGTTTCAATCCAGGCATCCTGGTAGCCTTGCAGTATATAAGCATACCTGTTTTTGGTAGGATCATTGTAATCTAGTGCGGCAAATGTAAATGACAGGTCATTCTGGTTATATTTTAAGTGAATTTCCCGGGTATAGGAAATATTCTTTGACAGTATAGCTTTCCTGGTTGAATCAACCCCAACAGGCATATTGAATAATCTGAAATCAGTTAATACAACTGGTGGAATCACATTGTTCTTTAACAGTTTATCAGGGTTAAAAAAATAATGTTCCCCCATACCGCCAAAGTACATCAAGCCTTTTCTGGTCTTTAATGAAGATATGAGTCCATGCTGTATTTTTGGCAATCCATCACTTTCATCAAAAGTATTAATTATTCCTGTAACCGGGTCTAATACAGAAAGTCCATGATCTGTTCCCAACCATAAGTAGCCGTTGTTGTCTTCCTCAATTAATTGCACAGCGTTGTTGGATAATCCATCCTTTTGAGTCCATTTACGTATTTCTCCTGATTCTAAATTCAAATTAACCAATCCGGTTTGAGTACAAAACCATAGCAAACCATTTTTAGCTTCATATATATGGTTAATTCGTTTTTCGTTAATAATTTGAAGATTTTCTTTAACAGCTTCAGGAAGCGGTAGGAATCTGCACTCACCAGTTGTTTTGTTTAAGCTAAGTCTGTTTAATCCTTGTCTACGTGTACTTACCCAGATTTCTCCGTTCTTCATTACATCCATAGAATAAATAAAATCATCTATTAAACCCAATGTATCATTTTGACTTGCGGTATATTTTTCTAATTTATTGGTTTTCAAATTATAAACCCAGAATCCCTGGTCTTGAGTGGCAATAAGGATATTGTTTTCAATTTTTCGCAACTCTGAAACCGAAGTACTTTTTTCTTCATCGAAGAATTTTTTAAATAGCGTTTTAGATTTTCCGGTTATGGCATCAAACTGCCATATTGCATATTCTGTAGCAACCCAGAATTTTCCTTTATCTATTTCCACAATTGAATTTGCGTAATTTCCACTGGTATCCCGGATAGTTGGATCTGTTATTATATAGTTAATTACGTGTCCTTCCCTGCTGATCTTAAATAATCCATTACCTGCGCTGCAAATCCATAGATTCTCATCATCATCCTCAATGAATTGACTAATTTCATACTTCATCCAATGATTTTCTTTCAGTACTTCCTGCAGGGGAGTAAACAGGTTATTTCCTTCACGCCATGTCCTGATTCCGCTCCATTGATTACAAGCCCATAACATTCCGGAGCGGTCTTCCATGATTGATGTAACTTCACTGTAGAGAGAACCTGCCGGTCCCTGCATTTCAGCATATACTTCTTCAAATCTTACATTTTTATTGTTATTAATAATCATTTTAACCAATCCATTGGAACGGGTTCCAACCCAGAAATTATTATTTCTATCAATGATGAAATGGTTCATAATAAAATAAGGATCATGTTCAAGTCGGTATATATAATTGTTAAAAATAAAAGCTTCTTTATCAATGGATATATTTGAGATTGCCTTTCTTATATTTGATATTCTGGTAAATCCATTTAAATCACGCACCCAATATACATCCGGATTTTCTTCAACGATAGTAAACACATGTTGATGGTTTAATCGTGTTTTTCCATCAGGATCATTGTCAATACGAATAAACTCATTTACAGTGCTGTTAAAAATGAAAAGACCCATAGAACTTCCAATCCATAATCGCTCCTTGTCATCTTCATATACTTCAAATATCCGATTATCACCGGCTTTATCATTCGTTTCATGTATCTTAAAAAGAGAGATATTAAAAGCTGATGCCAACCCTTTTTTGAAGATCAGTTCTTTCAACTGAATTTCATTTTCAGCCTTCGGTTCAAGTTTTAGTAAACCATTTTGTGTAGCACACCAGATGATTCTATTTTTAGCCTCAATGGTTTTATTTATTCTGTTATAACTAATATAACCTAGCTTTTGCTCCGGGGAAGGGGCATAATTTAGTGTTTGTTCGTCTTCCGGATTCAGCAGGTAAATACCTTCAATTGTACTTATCCATAATAAATCTCTCCTGTCTTGATTAATATCTAAGACAAGCATGTTCTCATCATAGATCTTAAATTCATAGCCATCATATCGCTGCAAACCACCATAACCACCAATCCATACGAATCCTTTATGATCCTGAAGCAATGCATAATTTCCTTTTCCAAATAATCCCTTCTCATAGGTAATCTCCTTCAATACCATGTTGTGAGTCTGGCTGAAAGTATTAATGCTGGCTATGAGGAGTATTAAAAATCCGGTTGTCTTTTTCATTGCATTAATAATATGCAAGTCCCAGATTGATCAGATGCCAAATAAGAATAATATCATAATCCTGACAAAATACAAGTTACAACATTAAAGACCGGAAGTCAAGTAAATCCAGACATTTTGACGAATGACTATTAGAAAGAAAAACCCGGCTATAAACCGGGTTTGCTTTTATGAATAAGTTGAGATTCAATCTGACAGCTAGATGCTATACTTGATTTCACTAATCCAATTTCAAATATAGTTTAATCCCTAACTGTCAGATTAAGTTGTAGCTAGTTCAAAAAAGGTTGTAAATCATTTTAAAAGACTTACTCTATTTCACATTTAAATTAGAATCCAAAGCATCTGTTATAAGGCTTTGACCTTGCAAAGCCAATTCAATATTCTTTGAAGCTAAGGCTTTTTCTGTTTGTGCTAATCCTTTCTTATATAACTCGATTTCTTTATATCCATTTTGCTGTTATTGCTTTTAAGAAACACCTTTTCAAGTACTATCGTTTTTTCTAGTAATTTTATCACATATTCTTTATTACTGCATTCCCCTTCTTTTATCAATTTTGCAAACAGCCTGCTTCTTTGCTCTGCTTCTTTGCTTTTTAATTTTATTGCCAGATCAGCAAATAATCGGACACAAATCTTCGCCGTCCATTTACAATCTCTTGGATCCACTTGCCTTACTTGTACAGTATTAATTCCTATTATTTCATTTTTTCCTGCCATCTGCGTAATACGAAGTTCACTTCTGTCGCCAATTGTGGTCTTGTTGGTAGTCAGTTGTAGTTGAAGTACTTTCTTTTCTCCTGGTTTCAAAGGTATATTTCTGATTATACCCACATTATCTTTTTTTAGCTGAAGGGTTTTCATCTTCGATTCAGACAACTCAACTCTACTAAGAGCCTCATTTTTTGTATTCATTAGTAATTTACTTACATCGTCAGATAATAGTATATTAACTTCACCCCAGGGTTTTCCTACCCATTCAATTTTTAAATCAACTTTATCGAATTCACGGGTATTATTTCCTAAAACAAAAGAGAAATTCGATTGAGCATGTCCATGAGAAGGAATAATAGTAATATTTTTCTGACCTACATTATTATCGCAGGGTGCAATGTAAGTTCGTGTTGGTGTACAACCAACCATTGGATCTTCAGGTGAATCGGCTACTGCAATCAAACAGAAATGATGTCCTGTGCCAATTGCCGGATCAACAAACCATGTCCAGGTATTGGTCACCATTGCTCCTGCCCCTAATGATCCAACATTATAAGTGGAACCTATCAGGGTGAAATCGGTCGGCCAAGCCAAAGCGGTTGACACATCCCCCCAATATACTTTTAGGGTAACATTATTAATTATCGATGATCCCCTATTATGAACAGCAACATGAACAAGATTGTCCATACCGCTCACCACATCCTGATGGTCTGTTTCTGCCGGATCTTGTGTAACCCAGATGTCAGTTGAATTATAATCGTATGAGTTATTACCCACATCACCCGTGCCATCTGAAATAAACAAGTCTTTAGTGTCACCTGCACTAAAACAGTAATGGTATACATTATTGCCATTTAATCCGGTGACGGTCATTTGCGGCGTATTTGAACCATTAATACGGGTTATATCATTATCCCATGCATATTGAAAAGCTTCGCCGAAAGATATTTCATTATCGCCATTGACGTCAGCTGATGCAGTATAAAAAGCTTCGATATAACCATATATAGTTTCACTTCCAACGTCGCCCGGATTGGGATCACCAGCATAATCCACATCCGCAAAAGAACTGGTATTTGACGAAGCAGAGGTGAATATGCATCTGTTGGTTTCGCCATCG
>Ga0256868_10002215_pt1 | contig 10158 bp, 8 predicted proteins | sample RVTome_13_FD_187341 | JGI IMG/M metagenome (GOLD analysis project Ga0256868, IMG submission 187341) | Soil microbial communities from uranium-contaminated site in the Upper Colorado River Basin, Wyoming, United States - RVT92D227 HiSeq ... | reverse complement strand
CCAACCAGGCCAATGAAGATCTTTAGAAGGAGGGGGTCAAAATGAACATTCCTCTCTCTTAGCATGACGGCGAGAGCCTGCTCCGGTGTATAGGGAGTTTTTTTATAAATCCTGGGGGTTGTCATCGCATCATAAGAATCCGCAATCTGAACGATCCTACCGAAGAGACTCACCTCTCTTTTCCGAAAAAGCCTCGGGTATCCTGTAAGGTCATTTTTAATGTGGTGATCAAAAATTCCAATCACCATCCTCGGATTAATCTCTCCTAATTGCTTCAGATTGAGAACGATCTCCACGCCCATCAAAGGATGTTTTTTCATCACCCCCCATTCTTCATTGTTGAGGGAGTCAGGCTTATTTAAAACTTCTCTTGGGATCTTTGATTTACCAATATCATGAAGCAGGGCCGTAATCCCTAAATCCGCCAAAGTCCTTTTCGAGAATTCCAATCGCTTTCCCATCGCCAATGAATAGATCGAGACATTGACAGAATGGTTGAAGGTATATTCATCATAGTTTTTAATTGTTGTCATTCCCAGGAGGATGGATTCGTCCTCGATCACGAGATGGACCGCCTTCTGTGCCAATCTCTTTAACTTCCTCACATCGGCATATTGACTTGATTTTATATTGGTAATCACCTCTTTAATTGTCCCAATCGTTTCAAAAAATACTTTCTTGGCAACCTCCCGTTGATCTTCCCTCTTAAGGGTAAATGCCTCCTCTTCCCCCTCAATGACCTCCAAGGGATTCACCTCGATCGAGGCGATATTGCGGCTTGCCAATTGTTCTTCGAAGAACGCTGCATTCCCTTCACGACCCTCTTCCAAGTTGATCAAGATATAGATGAAAACCTTTAACGTCCCTTCATCCATCGGGCCCTTAAAAATCACTTCACCGATCAACCTTTTTTTCCATTGGGTCAAAAGATACTTGAAACTGGTAAATCCCTCCACTGAATAGCGCAACCGTTGTTCGTTGAGAAAGAAGTCATCTTTTAATATTTTAAGAGAGAGGGTTCCTTCCCTCTTGATCAATGTGTTAATCGTTTGAAGGAATTCCTGGACGAACTGATGGAGGGCGACATTTTTAGAATCATAAATTTGTGAAATCCTCATCAACACATGGAGTTTGACGACGAGGTTGCTCCCTAATTTCGATAGATCTGAATCCATACCCTCTGGCTTTTTATGAGTCATCTTTTCAGATTGGATGGTGGATTCTGTGATATCCATCTTATCTCCTTTATCAGCACAAGTTTCTTCTGCTTTTTTCCTTCTGTTTTCTTACGCCCCCATCATTTTTAAGGTATTGGTGGCACACTGTCGCATCTCATGCCAATTTGCCTTTTGAAACCATCTCCTTTTCTTAGCAATCTTCTTCAACGTCGGTATGACCTCATCCGATCCAGTCTCGCCCAGAGCCCTGAAAAAAGAGGCTTTCTCTTCATAATCCCGTTTGTAAAAATCCTCGGAGAGGATGATCTCTGTGAGCGGCTTCACCGCCGCTGCCTTGGTATTCCTCGCCAAAAGGAGTGCCGCCTTTGCTCTAATTCCAGATGCAGAATCTATGAGAAATTTTTGAATAAGGTCCTTGCCCTTTCCCTCAAATTTATTGAGAACCTGAAGGGTGTCCTCTCTCACTTTCAAATCTTCGTGAGTCACTAAATTCCCTAAATATTTCACCGTAGATGGATGCCCAATCTTTCCAAGGATGTAGAGGATATGGCAGACCAAAAAGGGATTACTGTCCGATAAAAATTTAATCAACGGTTGGATCTCTTCTCGGGAGAGTTCAGCTATTTGGTCGCAGATTACCCTTCTCCATTTCCCGGACTCTAACTCACCCAATAAAAGGCAAAGGGGTTCAATGGCTTGCTTTGTGAGGAATCGAAGATATTGTAGGATTGGGTCTGAATGAACTTCTCCATTCCCTTTTATCGTTTTTCCTAAAAGTTCAATATTATGAGGGGAAGAGGATTTCTCAAGAATACGACGGATGGCAAAGATCTGTTTGTCCTTCAGAACCATGGATTCCATGGCATCGTTGAGGTTCTTCAGCAGTGCCACTATCTTTTCAACTTCTTTCTGTTCTAAGAGGTATTCAATGACCCGATCAAGATAGGAAATCATATTTTCATAGGCATCTGCATCCTCACCGAGATGAAGCAAGATTTCAATCAGGTTGTTAATCAATATATAAATATAGTCTGATTGCTGTTCTTGTTGTGCCTCTCGCAGGACCACCTCCCTCTCCTCGGGAGTGAGCTGACAGGCCTGAACCAAGGATTGGCCTGGAGAAGGATTGATCGCTTGTTCCAACCCGTCTGACACAGAGGCACGAGAGTGTTCAGCCTGGGATTCATCTGCCCTTTCTTGAGGCCACTCTTCCCAAGTCCCTCTGTACTCTGATCTTTTTATTAAATCTTCCTCTGTCACAGGGACAAAGATACCGCTTCCTTCTAAAAATTCATCCACTGTAGTAAAGGTAATATGAGAGAAATCTTTTTCCCAGAGCAGGGTGACGAGATCATCCTCCATGCGATTAAGGAAATCACTTCTTCTTACAATATTAAGAAAATCCACAATCTCCTTGAATTCTAAACCTTTTAAAAATTGGAGTTCCCGAATCCCATCTTTAAAAAAAACGAAGGCCAGACTTTCCTTTATGTCCTGATTTTCATAGACGACCTTTCCCCGATAGAAGAGCCGGTGCTCCCCGACTTGGAGAGAGAAAGAATCAAACTCATTAAAAAAGTGCTCAAAATCATTCCTAAGTTTTTCTAAAAATTTGGATAGAATGGGATGATTGGCCTCATAGAGTCGAAAAGCTTTCAAGGTCTGGAGAAAAGTTTGCACCAATGCCTTGGTGGACTTAAATTTCTCTTCAATTCCCTTTTCTTCAAAAATATCATTCTTATTTTGTGAACTTTTCACCCGATCTCTCCCTTTATCCGCTCTTCACCCTTGCAGATTCATGCTACCTGTGGATACTCATCTCCCCCTTTTAGAAATCGATCCAATTCTGACTTGAGGACCTTCCAACCTTTTCCTGCCTTCGCTCCCCTGATCCTCCCTAAGTAAAGATACTTAAGAAAAGTAGGTCTCGAGATTCGGAGGTAGTGACAGGCCTCTTGAGTCGTTAGAACAGTATCTCCGTTATTTTTTAGCATGGCTTTCCACCTTTATATTGGACTTTACATTAGTTGATAGCATTTTCTATACCAAACTTGTAGAAATTACTTAATCCCTTGATATTAAAAAGAATTCTATTTTTATCTTTCAAGTTCTAAGAAGGAAGAGGACAACTTTTGCCTCCTTTTTTTCAAACTTGTCCAATTTTACTTATTGGCTCATTTAGAGTGGATCGGTTAGAATTCTTAAGTGTTTAACCAAATATTGGATAACAAGTAGGCAGAAGAGACCTAATCAGAGTTACGAGTTACGAGTTTTGAGTTCAAACTCCCCCAACCAGCTCCTCCCCCTCGAGGGGGAGGGTGAGGGAGGGGGTAGGAGGGGATGATGAAAAAACAGTCCGATCAAAAAAGAGTAAGAGAGATTATCAAAATTTTATCAAAGGAAATACCCGATTCTAAAATCGCCCTAATATTTTCCAATCCTCTGGAACTCCTGATCGCCACTATTCTCTCTGCCCAATGCACAGATATCAAGGTGAATCAGGTAACCGAGAATTTATTCAAAAAGTACCGTTCAGTAGAAGATTATGCTGAGGCAAACTCAACAAAATTGGAAGAGGATATCCGTCCAACCGGATTCTATCGGAACAAGGCCAAATCGATTCAGAAATGCTGTCAGGACCTGGTGAAACGATTCTGGGGAGAAGTCCCAAAAACTTTAGAAGAACTCGTAACCCTTCCTGGAGTGGGGAGGAAGACAGCTAATGTCATCTTAGGAAATGCCTTTGGAATACCTGGCATTGCTGTCGATACTCATGTCCATAGAGTGAGCCAAAGAATCGGTTTGACGAAAAAGGATGATCCGTTCAAGATTGAGTTCGATTTGATGGAGATCGTCCCCAAAGAGGAATGGACCCATTTTTCAAACCTCCTCATCTGGCACGGTCGGAGAACTTGTATGGCAAGAAAACCCCTTTGCGGGACATGTCCTATTCGGAAGTTATGTGACTATGGATTCAAGGTCACATCCCAATAACCAAATCCCAAATTCTAAAAAAAGCCAATGACCAAATCCCAAAGATCAAGTGTTATGAGAATTGATTAATTAGAAACCGCTGTTTCAGCTCGCGTCTTGAGGACAAGTTCACTGAAACAGCCTTTCAAACGTTGCAATTTAATTTCCATTCCATTAAAAATGTGATATTAAAAATTAATCCTCTTGGAAGTTAAACAAATGAAACATTTCTTTGATACTTACCGACAGAAAACACCCCTTTCAGAAAAACTTTTCAAAAGGGCCAAAGAGGTTATGCCCGGAGGGATCTCTCATAACATTCACTACCTCCCTCCCTACCCTTTTTTTATCCAGAAAACAAAGGGCTCCAAGATATGGGATGTCGATAGAAACGAATATATAGATCTTTGGATGGGCAACTATACACACATCCTTGGCCATCGTCCCCGGGTGGTGGTCGAGGCTATTGAAAAACAATTAGAAGAAGGAATTCACTGGGGCCTTATTTATGAAAAGCAAATCGAATGGGCAGAACTGATTCAGAAACTGGTTCCCAGTGCAGAATTGGTTCGATTCTGTTGCTCTGGAACAGAAGCGACGATGTATGCGGTCAGGTTAGCCCGCTCCTTCACAGGAAAGAAGATTATCCTAAAGATTGCTGGCGGCTGGCATGGAGCCAATCCTGACCTCGCCTTGGGCATCAAAATGCCTTATGAAAAAGAAGAAAGCCTCGGCTTGCTACCGGAACTCCAGCAATATACAAAGACTATCCTTTTCAATGACCTTCCAAAGTCCCTTGAGGTGATCCATAAGAATAGAAAAGATTTAGCCGGAATTATTCTTGAGCCTGTGGTGGGTGAAGGAGGTTTCTCCCCTGCAACAAATGAATATCTCCAAATGCTCCGCTCCAAGACCAAAAAAATAGGGGCTCTCCTGATCTTCGACGAGATTATTTCATGTTTTCGAGTTGCCTTAGGAGGGGCTCAGGAGAGGTTCAACGTCACACCAGATCTAATCACTTTGGGAAAGATTATGGGCGGAGGGTTACCTGTCGGAGCCCTCGCAGGGAAAAGAGAGATACTGGAAAAAACCTCCCCCGAGAAGAAGAGAGAGAAATGGGAAAGAACCCTCATCGGCGGTGGCACCTTTTCAGCTCATCCTCTCACAGCCGCTGCTGGATTGGCCATGCTCCGGTATCTGAAGGATCATTCAAAGGCGATCTATCCAGTTTTGGAAGCAAAGGGAGAGAAAATTCGAAAGGGTGTTCAAAAGGCTCTTGACCAGGAAGGATTGGATGCTGTGGTTACGGGAATCGGATCCCTTTTCCAAACGCACTTTCCTTTCAAAAAAGGAGAACCTCTAAACTCCCCTCACCTGATTCACCGTTTTACTGATATTGAGAAAAAGGAGATTGAATTTCGAATCAGAATGCTCACAAAAGGGATTCATGTGATGCATGGTGGCGGTGCTCTCTCCATCGCTCATTCTGATGAGGACATTGAAAAAATAATCAAAGCTGCCCGAGAGGTCGCAAAAGAAATGAAAGAAGATGAGAATTATAAGTTATGATATGAGTTGAGAGTTATGAGTTGAGAGTCATGAGTTAAAAGTTACGAGCTTAAGGTATATTATAATATCTATAGGAGGTAGATATGGGACATTGGGGAGTGAAGGCATTCATAGCAGCACTATTTTCCATACTGGTCTTAGGAGGGATTGCGATGGCACAGGAGAAAGTAAAAATAGGTGTGATTGTAGTGGATATTCAGGGAGACTTTACAAAGCTGAAAAATGGCTCCTTGGCTGTGGAAGGAACGAACGAAGCCTATATTAAAGCTATAGAAGAAAATACAAGGAAACTGAAAGGAGTGGGTTTTCCAATTTATGCAACACAGGATTGGCACCCCAAAAATCACACCTCGTTCTTTATCTCTCACAAAGGCAAGAAGGCATTTGATGTCATTAAACTTCACAGAAAAGATCAGGTGCTCTGGCCCCCCCACTGTGTCCAAAATACCCCTGGAGCAGAAATATTATTGGACAAAAAAATATTTAAGGCCGTTGTGAAAAAGGGGATGGATTCAAGATATGACAGTTATTCTGGTTTCCAGGACGACGGTGGGAAAAAGACCAATATGGAAAAATTGCTTAAACAGGAGAAGATCAATAAGGTTGTCATCTATGGCCTTGCAACCGATTATTGCGTCAGGGCGACGGCACTCGATGCGGTAGCAGCAGGTTACAAAGTGATCATGATTAAAAATTTGAGCAGGGGTGTGGCACCGGACACTTCTCAAAAGGCGATAGAAGAGATGGAAGCCAATGGCATCGTCATCTTAGATGATTTGGACTTAGAAAAGATCAAAGAGAATTAAAAAAAGAATTTCAGGAGAAATATGAATTTTATTGAGTGATTGAAGAGTTCCAGTTTGTAATTAAGTTATGGTGTAATATGATAAATGAGTGTATGTTGGCCGAAGTTGCCTGCTTGGTCAGCACCGAGGAGTTGAAGTTTCACCTCGTCAAATCCTGATGGAGGGGTTGTTCTGACTTCGTAGAGACTTGGGTTGCCAGAATAATTCAATTTGAATTTTACTAAAATCTGATCCCCGAAAAGCCATTGGCCCCATATTTCTGATTTGTTTGAATCCCAGAGACCTCCGGGAGTAAAGGGACATCCTCAGAGCATTCGGACTTCAGCCCTGACGACAACTTCTTCTGCCTTCTTCAAACTTTCTTGGGGAGATGGATTCAGGATATTAACAATCAACCCATTCAATTCGATGACAACTCCTTCACCCAATATATGTTTTCCAGGAATGAGAGTAAGAGTTTTAGAACCCTTCTGAATATTATGAGGATAACCGAGAGGAGCTTCTGTGTAAATTTCTACATGGGTTGGTTTATCTAAAAGAATCTCGGCCTGGAAAAAGGCAGCATCAGGAGTACCATAAAGGACCTCTCCCCTTCGGTGTGGTTGAACCATAATCCGGTCTGTATCCCCAGTCCCTCCCTCTTGTTTGCCCTGGGCAAGGACTTCCCCTGTTTCGAGATTATTAATTCGAATATAAGCGCCACCAACGCCTGAACCGATCACTTTGGAATCTTTGGCAACGACCCGAACAATAACTTTTGTAGGGATCTCTTCAGTAGAAAAGGCTGTGGATGTTAATAGAAAGATGATATGAGTGGAAATGAGAAAAAGCAGCACAAATCTTAAGATTGTATTTGTTCGCTTACTCACCTTTAATCTCTCTCCTAATACTTTCTGCCTTTTGCCTTCTGCATTCTCCCTTCCGCCTCTAACCTTTCTCAGTCATAGCGCTTTTCCTCTAAATGATCTTCGGCGAGGTCGATGCTCCATTCGCCGAGGACCTTAGAGACGGCCCGCTCACCGCTCTCGATGCAATTCGGGACGCCTACTCCTCTGTAGCAGCCGCCGGCGAAGGCGAGGCCGGGTATCTGGGCACTTCGATCCTCGATCAGTTCGACCCGCTTGAGGTGTCCGAGTGTGTACTGTGGCATGCCGAGGTGCCACCGGAAGACGCGTGAGAATAGCGGCTTCGCAAACGGGTTGAGGCCCAGGATATCATGGAACTCGGCGAGTACCGTTTGTACAAGTTCTTCATCCGAACGTTTCAAAATCTCTTGGTTGTGTGGACCGCCGACGAAACCACGCAGTAACACCTTACCGGTCGGTGCCCGGCCCGGCCACTTGGTGGAGGAATAAGTAGCCGCCATGAGTGCACGGCCCTCTACGAGGGGACACAGAACTCCGAATGCATTCAGATTGAAACCAACCTCGCTCTCATCGAAGGCGATCGAAATCGTCGCCGAAGAAGAAGTTGGTATGTTGGCAAGTGAGTCTGCAATGGCTTTGTCGTGAGGACGAATGAGCGGCTCGGCAGCCCATGACTCGGTGGACACGATGACCGCATCCCCATTGATGGAGGAACCATCGGAGAGCAAGGCACACCATCCGTTTTCAGAGGTATGTTCGAGTGAACTGACCGACACTCCCGTGCGCATTCTCTTATGACCTGCAACATCGGCTATACGGTCCGTAAGTTGTTGCATGCCATTCACAAATGATGTGAAGAACGTACGAGGTTTCTCGCCCGGCCTGGCCGGGTACTTGCGCCGCATCTCCTCGACCTTGTGACGGATTGCGATGAAGGCTTTCAGCAGCGACCCATAATTTTGTTCCATCTCAAGGAGGCGTGGGAAGGTTGCGGCCAGTGACATTTGTTTTGGATCAGAAGCGTGAACACCGCCGACGAGCGGTTCGGCAAGCCGATCGAGGCATTCACGACCCATACGGCGAACGACAAAGTCTTCAAGGGTTTCATCGTTGAACTCACCAGGTTCCACCTTCTTAGGGGGGATGAAGAGGTCCATGGCCATCCGGATCTTACCAGGCCACGAGAAGAGGCCGGTCGTGGCAAAGGGCACAAATTTCGTGGGTGCAAACATCATGACACCATCAGGCATTGGATGAAGCTTGCCACGAGACAGGATCAACGTACGCCTCCGGGAATCGTCAGTTGGCAGTTCATCATCGAAGATCCCTGCGAGCTTTGCAATTCGGTGACAGGCCGGTTTCTCAGTCAGGAAACAGTCTGGACCACCATCCACAATAAATCTGCCTTCCTCCGAGGGATCTGGCACAATCTCTGTCTGGATCTTTCCCCCGAGGCGCTTGTCCTTTTCTATCAGAATGAACTCGATGTCATGACCTTCGGAGGCGGCGCGGGTAATCTTATAGGCTGCGCCAAGTCCGGCAACGCCACCACCGATGATGATAATCCGTTTCATATCGCTCCTAACTTTCAATCTCACTCAATTCTATCCCCTCCCTTGGTGGGAGGGGATTAAGGGGAGGGGGTAAATTTCCCTATCCACCCTCACCCCCTCCCTCTCCTTTCAAGGGAGAGGGAAATTGGGTATGAATATGTTCTTCCACAATTGTGGCAAGTGCCTCGATAAACTTCCCAGAATAATTCAAGGAAGGGGTGCGCTTTAATACCATCCCTAAAGATTCAGCTTTTTCTCGATAAAGAATATCGATATCGTAAAGAATTTCGATATGGTCTGAAACAAATCCAATAGGAACAATGAGAACTTCCCGAATTTTCTCTTTGGAAATGCCTTCTAAGACAGATTCGACATCCGGACCTAACCACTTCTCCGATCCCATTCCTCTGCTCTGAAAGGCAATATGCCAAGGAAGAGGTTCAATCTTTTTAAGAACCTCTCTTACGCTTTCTTCTATGTCCTTCACGTAGGGTTCGTTCTCAACAAGGGATATTGGGAGACTATGTGCGGTGAAAATAAGATGAACTTTCTTCTTTTCTTCTGGAGTGAATTGAATCAACCCTTCCTCAATCCTCTCCTGAACCGCCTCAAGGAATAAAGGATGCAAATGCCAACCTACAATGAAAGAGAGCGATATTTCTTCATCCAGATTCTTTTTTACTCGGGTCACTTCTTCAATATAAGCACCAGTACTTGCTCGGGACTGAAAAGGTGCCATCGGAAGGGCAATGATTTCCGTGATCCCATCTCGGAGAATTTCTTCCAATGTCTCTTCAAGCAAGGGATGTCCATAACGCATTCCCACATAGGATTTAAATTGGTAGCCCTTCGAATCAAGACTTTTCTTCAGGGCCTTGGCTTGTTTAAATGTGATTTCTGGCAAAGGCGAGCAACCTCCAATGAATCGATAACGCTCCTTGACCCTCTCCATTTGTTCTGAAGAAGGTTTTTTGCCCCTGAAGAGACGGGTTAAAAATGGTTCCACCTCATCCAGAGAGCGGGGACCTCCAAAAGCTAAAAGGAGAAGGGCTTTCATTATTTGCTTAGAAAATAAGGGGGCGTTCAAAGGTAACGGCAAGGATGCCCGTATCGTTAATAAAAGGTTACGTTTATCGTCTCTTAATTCTTTGCACGTAACCGTAACCATTAACCGAAACGGGCTTCGTAACCTTAACCTTTACCTTTTCCCCTG
>Ga0256868_10002214_pt1 | contig 10160 bp, 10 predicted proteins | sample RVTome_13_FD_187341 | JGI IMG/M metagenome (GOLD analysis project Ga0256868, IMG submission 187341) | Soil microbial communities from uranium-contaminated site in the Upper Colorado River Basin, Wyoming, United States - RVT92D227 HiSeq ... | reverse complement strand
ATGCTTGATCGGGCAATCCAGAGAAAGGCACTGGATTCACCGGTCAAGCCGGAGAATGACAAACAGACGAAACTATGTCGCCATACTAACGACCGCATTAGTAACTTACTTAAAACTCTGCTCTTCCGAGGGGAAGACTCCTTGTTCAACCTCTTGTCTATATCTCTCAATCGCTTTTAATGCTTCGTCCTTTAAGTTTACATATCGTTTAGCAAATTTCGGCAGGAAGCGTTCGAACAAACCGATAACGTCATGGAGGACCAGTACCTGTCCATCACAATAGGGACCGGCACCGATTCCAATGGTCGGTATCGACAATTCTTCAGTTATCCTTTTGGCAAGTCCCATCGGTATTGCCTCAAGCAATAAAGAGAATGCACCTGCATCCTCTGCGATATGAGCTTCTTCCAATAATCTCTTTGCAGACTCCTCTGTCTTCCCCTGAACTTTATATCCTCCCATCCTGTGTATGGACTGAGGGGTAAGGCCTATATGTGCCATAACAGGTATATCTGACTTTGTCATCGCCCTGGTATGCTCAGCAACTTCTGCACCGCCTTCTATCTTGACTGCAGATGCTCCGGCCTCTTTTAAAAATCTTCCAGCATTTCTGAGTGCTTCCTCAATACTTGCCTGATAAGACATGAAGGGGAGGTCGCCGACAACCAGCGTATTTTTAACAGCCCTTGAGACAATCTTTGTATGGTAAATCATCTCATCCATAGTAACCGGGAGGGTATTTTCGAGTCCTTGTATAACCATTCCTACTGAATCACCGACGATTATCCCGTCAATACCTGCTTCGTCAACAATCTTTGCAAAAGGATAATCATAGGCAGTGAGCATGGTAATTTTTTTGTTTTCCCTTTTCTTCCTCAGAAAATCCTGAATGGTTATCTTAGGCATAAAATATTATACCAAACATCAATCACCAATAACCAAAAATGACATTTAGGGTGTTTTTCAACAGCCTGTAAATGCATTTCATATTGTTGGATAACTTGCTTGAGATGGAGAAATTCACTTTATCAGACTTCGAAAGGCATTCTCAAAATCTTGGATATGGCTTACGAAAAAGTTTTTTACATCCTGCCAGAATATGGTTTTATCTAACATTATGGGCTCCGGGCTCCTCTCAGCATCTTCGAAATTACGAATAACGATTATTCAACGGCAATCGTATCCTGAATGTTGTTCCTTTTTCGGTGCTGACAAAGGAGATATTTCCGCCGTGGGAAATGACAATTTTGTGAACTATAGCAAGTCCGAGACCTGTTCCCTTTTCTTTTGTAGTAAAGAACGGAAGGAATATCTTGCCTCTTATGTTTTCTGAGATGCCGTGGCCTGTATCTGTTATCGCAATATCAAGAAAATCCTTTGCTGGACCCGTCAACGGAGAAGTTTTTATGGTAAGCTCTCCGCCCTGTGGCATAGCTTCGACAGAATTCTGTAACAGATTGATAAACGCCTGTCGTAATAGCACTTCATCCCCTTTTAAAGGAGGGATGCCTTTTATATCAAGGTTCAGGGTAATATCGTTTCGTACACCTGCAACCGAGGCAGCACAGTTTTCGATGATTGATTTCAGGTCGATCTGAATCGGATTGAGTTCAATCGGTTTTGCAAAGGAAAGGAAATCGGAGATAATCCTGTCCATGACAACGATCTCTTTTGATATGGCATCCACGGTTGGTTTTAGAGAGCTGTCTGCCTTTTTTGAAAGGATTTTCGTATAACCTGCAATGACCGCCATCGGATTTCTTAATTCGTGTGCGATCCCTGCTGATATTTCACCGAGACTCGAAAGCCTGTTTCTCAGTTCAATCTGTGACTCAATCGCCTTAAGATGGGTGAGGTCAGTGAAAACAAGTATCTGACCTATCGTGGATCCTTCTTTGTTTTTCAGAGGAGAGAGCGTAAGGCCCAGCCATATCCTTTTCCCAGAAGGAGTTATATAGCTTACTTCACCCCTTTCGATCAGTTTTCTTTCATTCAGGAAGTCAGTGATTGGTTTGTTCAATACATCCGTATGGAGTTTTCCGGTACTTGTTTCTTCCCTGATTTCCAGTATCTTTTCAGCCGCGAGATTCACCTTGGTGATTCTCATCTCATCGTCGAAGCTTATTACACCGCTTGGAACACTCTGCAGGATATTTTCATTGTATCCTTCGATAGCAGTCGCTCTGTCTTCCGCCTTGTTCCTGAGAGTTTCAAGTTCTTTCTCTTTCTCTTTCAGCTGGGATACAAGGTCATGAAATGTATCCACGACAAAGCCGACTTTAGACGCGTCCTTCTCTTCCAGACTTTTCTTGACCCGGTAGAACTTTATGAAAATCCTCATGATCGATAGAGAGAGGAAAATCCCGATGAGAAATATAATTGAATAGAGGAATATTATCCCTGCATCCATCTTGTAGCTACCTCCTAAGATACCAGAGCAATATCTCCTGACCGTAGAAGAGCGTGATGAGTGTCCCGAGCGCAAGAAACGGACCGAACGGTATCTTTGTCTTTCTTCCTTTTCCTCTGGAAATCATGAGGAAGATTCCAAAAACAGATCCTGCAAGGCTCCCGAAGAATGTTGTCGAGAGAACCGACTTCCATCCCATAAGGGCGCCGACCATTGCCATCATCTTTATATCTCCGCCTCCCATACCACCTTTGCTGAGAAAAGCTATAACATAAAAAAGACTGCCACCGGCCAGGAAACCTATTATCGATGCCTTGAATCCGAGCAGGGAATATCTCAGGAATGGATCGGGCATAAGCAGAGAACCTGCGACAAGTCCTATCGGGATACCGGGCAGGGTGATCCTGTCGGGAATTATCTGGAAATCCAGGTCTATAAAGGTTATGACAACAAGGGCTGAACAGAAAACAAAATAAACAGGGATATGCCATCCAAGACCGAACCGCCACAAGACTAAAAAGTATAATGATGCATTGAGGAATTCGACAAGGGGATATCTGAATGATATCTTTGCCTTGCATATCCTGCATTTCCCTCCGAGCAGGATATAGCTTAGTATCGGAATATTATCATAGGGGTTAATCGGGATATTGCAGGAAGGGCATCTCGAAGAAGGAGTTATGATTGAAAGGTTTCTGGGCATCCTGTATATGCAGACATTCAGGAATGAACCGATGAGAGAACCAAAAATAAAAGAAATAATGTATATAAACATAAAAAATAGTTTACTCAGTTTGCTTTGTTTACATTGTTTACTGTGTTCAATGCTATAAATCCTTAAATATATTAAAAAACTTTTAAGATCTTTTGTTTCTGTCATTCCCCGTCCGTCAATACGTAAGACGGATGATCGGGGAATCCAGAGAAAAGAACTGGATTTTCCGGTCAAGCCGGAAAATGACAACCTTTGGAACAGAGTTTGCTACGAATAAACCATATCAACTGAGTAATCCGAGCAAACCATGTAAACTAAGTAAACTGTGTAAACTCATGTTGTACTGCTTATCTCGGAGGCCTTCTTTCTGGTTGATTCTATTTCGGTATTGATTTTTTCGATTTCGCTCAGGGCTTCCGCGATTATCCTGTCTTTAAGAATATTCCTGTCGGTGTGTTCTCTCAATTCGTAAACCCTCTGCCCGATTGTCTTTATCAGGTCTTCCTTTTTTTTCTCCATCTGCTCTGACTGGTAAAGCAGTTTTATCACCGAAAACTCTATTTTCATCCGATCTGAAGCCAGTGACGAGAACCACTTTACTTTCTCTACTCCGCGATCAAAATTATCTTTTATTCTCTTCAGCATGTTTTCCCTCAACCTGTTTTAAACAGTTCCATCTTTCCTTCCCAGTATGTCTCAAGGCATTTCCTCAGGAGCGGATATCCGCTCAAATCAGGATCCCTGTCGATGATTGCAAATGCCTCTTCCCTTGCTTTACTGAGGAGCATCGCATCCCTGACGATGTTTGCTATCTTCAGGTCCGGCATGCCGGATTGTCGTGTCCCGAAGAATTCACCGGGCCCCCTGATAGTAAGGTCTTCTTCGGCGATCCTGAAACCGTCATGACTTTTTACCATTATATCAAGCCTCCGCCCTGCCTCATCTCCAAAAGGTTCATAGGCCAGGAGTATGCAGCAGGACTGGTGTGAGCTTCTGCCAATCCTTCCCCTCAGCTGATGAAGCTGCGAAAGTCCAAACCTCTCAGCATGTATTATAACCATAAGCGTTGCATTTGGCACGTCTACACCTACCTCGATCACGGTTGTACTTACAAGGATGTCTATTTCTCCCTGCTTGAAGGATGTCATTATCTGTTCCCTTTCCTGCGCCTTCATCCTGCCATGAATCAGTCCCGTACTGCAGTCAGGGAAAATTTTATCAAAAGCATTCTTGCCCATGATTGCGGACTTGAGGTCGATCTTTTCAGATTCTTCGATTATCGGGTAAACGACATAGACCTGTCTTCCTTTTTTTATCTCTTCCCTGATAAGGCTGTAAATTGATTCTTTCTGTTTCGGATGAAACAACAGGGTTGACACAGGTCTCCTGTCCGGAGGAAGTTCGTCGATGATCGAGTAATCGAGATCACCGTACAAAGTCAGAGCGAGTGTTCGTGGGATAGGTGTAGCGGTCATGACAAGGACGTCGGGGTTTAACGCCTTTTTTTTAAGAAGGGCCCTTTGCATTACTCCAAACCGGTGCTGTTCATCTATGACTGCAAGACCGAGATTTTTGAATATTACGCCTTCCTGGATCAGCGCATGGGTTCCGACAACCAGATCAATCTCTCCTGAAGAAATCTCTTTGACGGGCTTTTCTTTTGTGCTGCCTGTCAGGAGACATATATTCAGACCAAGGTCTTCTATCAGTTTGTAAATGTTGATATAGTGCTGTTCGGCGAGTATTTCTGTCGGTGCCATCAGGGCTGATTGATATCCGCATTCGGCTGCTGTTAGCATCGCAATCAGTGCAACTATAGTCTTTCCACATCCCACATCACCCTGGATCAGACGGTTCATCGGATGCGGCTTTTTCATATCACTGAGAATCTCATTGAGCACCCTTTCCTGAGCGCCTGTGAGTCTGAATGGAAGCAGATGCAGAAGCCTGTGCAAAAGGTTGCCTTCGGGGTTAAATCCTATTCCTTTTTCCAGGACAACCCCTTTCTTCATTACAGCAAGACCGAGTTCAAGCATGAAGAGTTCATCAAAGGAGAGTCTTCTATGGAAATCACTTGTCCCCCTATTGAGAAGTTCCAGGTCGGCGTCCGTATCAGGAAAGTGGATATGCAAGAGGCTTTCGGATAAACCCGGCAATGCATTTCTCTGAAGGATTTCCAGGGGCAGGGGATCATTCAAATCATTCGAAGATGTGGATACAACATTGAACATTATTGACCTCATCTGTCTTACACTGATGCCGCTTGTTACCCTGTACACAGGCACAATCCTGTTCATGTGGATAAAGGAATCATCTCCACCGGTCATGATCTCATATTCAGGATTGTCCATCTCGAACCCGATCCCCCAGTAAGGATTTCTCTTGACAGTCCCGCAGAGCAAAACTTCCTGTCCCACCTTGAAGTTCTTTTTCATAAACGGCTGGTTGAACCATTTGCCCTTTAAAAGACCGCTCCCATCATTAATGGTAAGTTCGAATATCTTGAGGTTTTTCCCCGGCAGTTTTATAACTTCGGCAGAAATTATTTTTCCGGATGCGGTTTCAACATTCCCGTATCCGAGGTCACATATTCTCTTGATGCTGCTTCTGTTTTCATATCTGTACGGGAGGTAATAAAGAGCATCTTTAACAGATTTTATTCCGAGACGGCTGAATAATCCCGCCCTGTGAGGGCCCACACCTTTTATGTATTGGATAGAAAAGTCTGATAGGTCTTTAGCCATCAGCAGAAGGAGGGGAGAATGTCTTGTCGGCTTCTTCAATTCTCATCTTGGAATATTCGGATTCACTAAGTATATCGATATCCCATCCCGTGAGCTTCATTGCAAGCCTGACATTCTGACCTCTTTTGCCGATTGCGAGAGAGAGTTGCTGGTCGTTAACAACCACCATGGCGGTTTTCGTTTCTTCATTTATTCCTATTCTATCAACTGTAGCGGGGCTTAATGCCCTTGCAACAAGCTGCCTGGGATCATCAATCCACGGGATGATGTCTATCCTTTCACCCCGCAGTTCGCGGACTATTGACTGGACTCTCGTCCCTTTCATCCCAACACATGCACCAACCGGGTCAATAGATGGATTTTTTGAAAATACTGCAAGTTTTGTCCTTTCACCGGGTTCCCTGACAATGTCCTTGACGATAACAAGTCCGTCGTTTATTTCCGGAACCTCCATCCTGAATAATCCGGCTACAAAATGGGGACTCGTCCTCGTAACCATGATAGCAGGCCCTTTCGGCGTAATTCTTACATCTTCGATATAAGCCCTTATAGTATCACCTCTCTTGAGGGTTTCATTCGGAAGGGTCTCTTTTACAGGCAGAATTGCCTCAGTTTTGCCCAGGTTGAGGAAATAGATTCCTTTCTCTTTTCTCATGACGACGCCACTTACGATTTGTCCAACCTTATCTTTGAATTCATTGTAGATCACATCCCTTTCCGCTTCTCTCACCCTCTGAAAAATAACCTGTTTTGCAGTCTGGGCAGCGATCCTGCTGAAATCGTGCAGGTCTAAGGGCAAATTGACCGTATTCCCCTCAACTGCATCGGGAGCGATTTTCCTGGCATCTTTAACAGAGATTTCTTCATCCTTGTTCGACACGCGTGAAACAACCGTTTTTGTTTCATAAACTGAGATGTCACAGGTCTTTGGATCTATTTGGAGATCGATGTTCGTTCTGCCGCCAAACCTTTTCCTTGCCGCAGAAAGCAGGGCAGAGCGCAGGGTTTCAAGCAAAACGTCTCTCGAAATTCCCTTTTCTCTACTTATCTGGTCCAGTACATAGCAGAGCTCTTTGGACATTATAATTCTATCTCCAGTTTGGCTTTTGATATGTTATCAAAAAATATCTCAATTTCACGTTTATTGACCAGAAGTCTTATCAGATTATTGCTGACACCTACTATCCGACCGATAAAAAAATTCTGGTTATCAATTTTTTCCACGGTAACAATACGTACAAGTTTATCTCTGTATTTCTCGAAATCCTTGATACTCTTCAGAGGCCTGTCGAGTCCCGGGGAAGAAACCTCAAGGTTATATGGGCCTGATATCGGGTCTTCGACATCAAGAAAAGCACTAAAACTCTTGCTGAAACTTTCGCAATCGTCGAGGGTGACTCCGTTTTCTTTATCAATCATAACCCTGAGCAACAACTTACCCCTTCCTAATAATTCGATATCAAATATTTCTACTCCCTGCTCATCAGCAGCCTGCTTCGCTATTTCTAAAATCTTTTGCTTTAGATCCATGTTCATGCCTTATAATGGCTCAATATAAAAACCCTATAAAACAAAAGAGTGGGACGACCCACTCTTCGAATTAACTAACAACAGGATTGTAATAAAATAATACCAGTTTTCGATCGAAATAGCAAATTCAGGGGATAAGTAAGAATTTACCTATCCCCTGAATATTGACTATTTTACTTATGTTCAGCTGGCTTTTCAGGTGCCGGTGCTGGTGCCTCAGCCGGCTTCTCCGGAGCAGGAGCTGTTGCCGGAGCCTCAGCTGGCTTCGGAGCCTCAGGTTTTGGTGTCTCTGCCGGCTTGCAGCCTACGGTAAATGCCACCAATAACATTAGGGATAATACTAAAGCTATAACCTTCTTCATTAAATTATCACCTCCTTCCAATAATACTTACTGAATATCTTAAAAAGATATTACATGCATAAATCTTTGTCAATAACAAAATGCATGAAATTGTATACTTTATATCCTTAAAAAATCAAGAATATTTTAAAGGATTTGTTTAAAAAATGGTACAATACACATATTTTAAAAATTTGCTTAAATAAAAACTTTACTTTTGAAATTTTTTATGGTAGAATTATTTTTTTTTAAAGGATCAAGAAGGAAGCTTTCTTAATATTCATGGGGGCGACTCGAGAATCATCGAGAATCGCCCCTCATAGTCAGAAAGGAGTATTCAGAATATGCTGATCATCGGTGAGAAATTAAGCATAATAGCTAAACGGGTTAGAGAAGCTATGATAAAAAAGGATAAAGGCCCCATACAGGATATTGCGGTTTCACAATGGAAGGCCGGTGCCGGCATGATAGATGCAAATATAGGCCCTGCAGAAGATGGTGGAGAGGATTTGATGCAGTGGATGGTGGCTACAATTCAGGAGGTTGTCTCATTGCCTTTATGTCTCGACACAACGAATTACAAAGCTATAGAAGCCGGTCTTAAAGTCCATAACAACCAGTGGGGCAGGCCTTTGATTAATTCAACGTCCAATGATCCCGAGAGGTTTCCAATGCTTGAACTCGCAGCGAAATATAGCGCTCAGATAATCGGTCTGACAGTTGGTAAGGGAGGGCTGCCCGCAGACGCTGAAGAAAGGGCGGCCATTGCTGCAGATATCATGGCGAGGGCTGCTGAATATGGACTTCCACTTGAGGATCTGTACCTTGATCCCCTTGTCCTCCAGATTGCGACCTCACAGGATCATGCCTTGAAGGTTATAAAGGCAGTCAAAATGTTTCAGGAGCTGAACGACCCGCCTATGAAGACAGTAGTCGGACTGAGTAATGTGTCGAATGGTTGTCCGAAGCATTTGAGACCGATGCTCAACAATTATTTTCTGTCCTTATTGATTTATGAAGGTCTTACTGCGGCAATCGCTGACCCGCATGAGGTCGCTCCAATAGTTAAGACTATTGATGTAATACTGGGTAAAACACTTTATGCCCATTCATATCTGGAAATGTAACGTAAGCGAAGAGCAAAGAGCGAAGGGCAAAGAGCGAAGAGCGAAAACCATTCAAACTCTTTGCTCTGCGCTCTTCGCTAAGAAGGAGGAGACATGGCTTTTGCACCATCGAAAGAGACGTATGCAGGAAAAGTTTATCCTGTAAATATCGGCAGCGCCTCTCACGGGGTTACCTTTGGGGGTGAAAACGTACTCCCTTTCCATTCCTTTGAAGGCGCTACTCCTAATAAACCTCTTATCGCTTGTGAAATACAGGATGTTCCTCCAAATGATTGGCCTGAAGAAGTTCAGAAACCATATAAGGAAGTTTCGCATGACCCTGCAACGTGGGCAAAATTCTGCCAGGAAACTTTGAAAGCCAGGGCCGTTGCACTCAGGCTCGTTGGCACTCACCCCGACAGGGAAAACCGGTCCCCTGAGGACGCAGCAAAGACAGTCAAAGATGTTCTTGATGCTATAGATATTCCTTTAATTGTACTCGGAAGCAATAATGCTGAAAAGGATGCTTCTGTCCTGATAGCTGCAGCAGAGGCTGCAAAAGACAGGAATTGTGTTATAGGCAAAGCACAGGAGGCCAATTACAAGACGATCGCCGCTGCTGCAATGGCGAACAACCATAAATTGATAGCCATGTCTGAGCTTGATATAAACCTCTCGAAACAGCTGAACATACTGATAACGCAGATGGGCTTTGATAAAGAGCGGATTATTACAGACCCGATGTGTTCGGCCCTCGGGTATGGTCTTGAGTATACCTATTCAGTGATGGAGCGCATACGGCTTGCTGCACTTACCCAGAATGACGCCACTATGCAGCAGCCGATACTCGGTGATGTCGGAATGTATGTCTGGAAGGTAAAGGAGACCCAAGCGGCTGAAACAGATGTACCTCAATGGGGCAGGTTAGAAGAAAGAGGTGTTGCATGGGAGGCTGTAACAGCTATGGCTCTCCTGATAGCCGGAGCCGAGCTTATCATTATGAGACACCCAAAGGCAATTGAAGCAGTTGAAAAGGCAATTGAGGAATTAATATAAAATTTAGGTAGAGGTATAGGTACAGGTATAGATAATGATAAAAAATTATCTTTACCTTAACCTTTGCCTTTATCTGTTTTCTGGAGGTTTATAATGGCTTTGACTGGTGTTGAAATATTCAAGCTCCTACCAAAAACAAATTGCAAGAAATGCGGGTTCCCAACATGTCTTGCTTTCGCAATGAAACTTGCCCAGAGGCAGGCTTCCCTGGATTCGTGTCCTGATGTCTCGGAAGAGGCAAAGCAAAAACTTGGCGAG
>Ga0256868_10002213_pt1 | contig 10162 bp, 14 predicted proteins | sample RVTome_13_FD_187341 | JGI IMG/M metagenome (GOLD analysis project Ga0256868, IMG submission 187341) | Soil microbial communities from uranium-contaminated site in the Upper Colorado River Basin, Wyoming, United States - RVT92D227 HiSeq ... | reverse complement strand
TGGGATGATAGAACTCGGCCCGAAGATTCTGGTCGGGGTCGGAGCCGTAGCTGAGGCCATTCTCCGGCGGCCCGGCGGCGGGCGTGACCATCGTCTGGAAGGTGAACGCGGGCATGAGCAGGATCTCGCACGAGGCCAGCAGGCCACCCAAGACGGTCTCGGTCCCGCCGGCAACGGGCCCGAGCGCGGGGGGGTAGACGTGGGCGATCACCCGGCCGTGGGGCCCGACGCCCAGTTCCCGAAGACGTGTGGTCAGTTCTCGATAGGAGAGCATGGTGCAGGCCCGGGAGGCCTCACCTCCCCTTCCACTCGGGCTTGCGCTTGGCGATGAATGCCTGCATCCCTTCCTTCTGATCTTCGGTGCTGAAGAGGAAGTAGAAGGCCCGGCGCTCGTCGGCGACGCCTTCGGCGAGGAAGGCTTCGAAGGCGTGGTTCACCGCCTCCTTCCCGAAGCGGACCGCGAGCGGTGCACGGGCGGCGATTTCGGCGGCGAGCTTGAGCGCCTCCTCCAGGCAGGCTTCGACGGGCACGACGCGATTGACCAGGCCGAGGTTGAGCGCCTCATGAGCCGAGAGAGTCCGGTTGTTGAGCACCATCTCCATGGCGACGGATTTGCCCACGGCGCGAGTCAGACGCTGCGTTCCCCCTGCTCCAGGGATGACCCCGATATTGATCTCGGGCTGGCCGAACTTGGCCGTCTCGGAGGCCACAATCATGTCGCACGCCATCGCCAATTCGCAGCCGCCGCCGAGGCACCAGCCGGAAACCGCAGCGATGATCGGCTTGCGCACCCGATGGAGCTCATCCCAACGGGAGATCAGATTGGAGGAGAGCATCTGGACGGAGGAGGCCTCCGCCATCTCCTTGATATCGGCCCCGGCGGCGAAGGCGCGGTCGTTCCCGGTGATCACGATGGCGCCGACGGCGGGAGCGGCATCGAAGCCTTGAAGGGCATCGGCCAGGGCCTGCATGAGCTCGGAATTCAGGGCATTGAGAGCATCGGGCCGATTGAGGCGGATGAGCCCCACGCGCTCGCGAGTCTCGGTGAGGATCGGGCTTGGCGGCATCGGCAACTCCCTCCGGCGGGCCGCCGGATCAGGCGAGGCGTGAGCGAAGCTTGAGGACGTGCTGGGTGTGATCGCGCTCGTGCCAGAAAGCGCGCCGAATCACCTTGCGGGCCGACCAGGTCTCCCCGCCCAGGGTGACGACACCGGGGCGCTTGGGGAGAGAAGGCAGGGAGGCGAGCAGATGGTCGCGCACGGCCGTCAGTCGATCGAAGGGGTCCTGGGGGAGGTCGGCGCGCGAGAAGGCGAGGCCGAGACGGTCGAGATACCACCACTCCGAGCCGGCCACATGGCCGAGGATGCCGGCGATGGGCCAGCGTTCGTCGGCGAATTCCTTGAGCAGGGCCTCCTCATCGAGCCCCTCGACGGCCTGCACGAGATCGGCTCGGGTGGCGCTCAACAGGTGTTCGAGTTCCCCCAGTTCGTCCGACAGAAGCGGGGGACGATCGGCGGCGAAGAAGGCGTTTACCTCGTAGTCGTCTTCGTACATCCAGCTTCGGATGACTTCGTCGACGACCATCGGCCCCGAGATTCCGGAGACGTGGAGGCCGTGGCCGGCGCACCAGGCCACATAATGCTGGATCGCCCCCGGGACGGCGCTGATGGCCACCTCGCGCTCCTTGTCGCTGGCGAAGCAGCCGGGGAGATCCGGGACGTGGGCCACCCAACGGTCTTCGACCTCTTCGGCGCAGACGATGTAGGGCATATCAGGACATCACCTTTCCGCCGTCGACGTTGATGGCCTGTCCGGTGAGGTAGGCGGCCTCCGGAGAACAGAGGAAGAGCGCCAGACCCACCACGTCAGCCGGGGAGCCGAGGCGGTGCAGGGGGATGTCTTCGAGCCATCGGGCGACCACCGCCGGATCCTGCCGGAGAGCCGCGGTCATCTCAGTCTCGATGACACCCGGGCACACGGCGTTGACCCGGATATTATACGCGGCCAGCTCGCGTGCCGCTTCCCGGGTGAATCCGATGAGTCCGGTCTTGCTGGCTATGTAGGCGGCACGGTCTTTCAGGCCGTGGGCCCGTCCGGCGATCGAGGCGATGTTGAGGATCACGCCCCCGCCTTGCTCGACCATCAGGCGTCCCACCGACTGGGTAAGAAGAAACGCGCCCTTGAGGTTGACGGCCAGCGTCCGGTCCCAATCCCATTCATCCAGCTCGAGAAGGCTGGCGTGCGGCTCGACGCCGGCGTTGTTGATGAGGACATCGATGCGGCCATACTCTTCGCGGATTTCCTCAATCATGGCGTGGACCGCCATCCTTGAGGCAACATCGGCAACGAAAGCCTTGGCGGTAAAGCCGGAGGCGGCGATGCCGGCGACGGTCTCGTCCAGCCCGCCCGGGGTGATGTCGTTGACGGCAAGGCGTGCGCCGCGGGCGGCGAACCGCTCGGCCAGGGCGCGCCCGATTCCGCGGCCCGCTCCGGTGACAAGCACCACCTGATCCTGGAACGTGGTCATCGACCCTCCTCGACGGGCGCGGACGGCCCTCCCCGCGCAGCGGCCTTATCTGCAGAGGCTCAGGCGACTGGATCCCCTGGCAAATGAACCTCACACGGGTTGGAGGCCGAACCGGGTATCGCCGACCTTCTCTTGGGCAGTGACCCTGCCATGCCGTGCCGGGGAACCGGTGGGGCCACGCGCCGAGGCATCCGAACGGGCCGTGACGCGGCCGCCGTCATTCGGGGCACACCGCCGGCGCCTCGCCGATTCTCGAGGCATTGACTTCGAAGCCCAGGTAGGGGGAAGGGTCGAGCGTGTTGGAGATGTCGAGCTCGTTGGTGAAGCTGCCCTCGCCGTCGTCGCGGACAATCGAGAAATGGAGATGGAGCCCGGTGGGATTGTCGGGATCGGCCGAGAAATTGCCCTGATGCCCAAGCAGCGTGCCAGCGCGAACGAAGACTTCGTCGGTTCCCGGAGGGAACTCGGGCTCGATGTACGAGTTGCCCTCCGGATCGGCCATGTGGGTATAGTAGATCCAGATCTGGCGGGAGGTTTGGAGCGGATCGCGGGGGACGCGCTGGATGAGGGAGGCACGCCACTCGGGCAGGCGCGTGAGAAAGCCGTCGAATGCCGCCGCCACGGGCGTCTGGCCCAGCCCGTCCGGCCCGCTGGGGCCGAAGATGTCCAGGCCCGGGTGGGGATGGCCGGGGCGGAAGGAATCGCCCCAGAAGAAGCCGATGTAACCGTCGGTGGGCATCAGGAATGGGGCGTCCCCGCAGCGCTGGCCCGCGCGGATCGTCCAGTCGACGTGCGCCGTTGGGTCTTCCCAATACTCACGCAGGCGAGCGAGGCGGCCGGCGGCGGGGCGGAATTGATTGTAGATCAGATAGGCGCCGACGATCGCGGTAACGAAGAGGGCCGAGAGGCCAAGCCGGATCGCACCGCGCATTTCAGGCGTCCTCCGACGGTGGAGCCTCGACCAGATCCAACGGGGTGGCCTGTGTGACGCGGGCGATCTCCTGCGCCTGGATGCGAAGGAGGGCGCGGATGGCGCCCCCGCCGGCGAAAACCCGGCCGCGAGCCAGGACCTGACGGTCGATCAGAGTCGGAAGAAGCTGACGATGCCCGAAGGGTGGGAGTGCGCCCACCGCGTAGCCGCTGGCGGCGAGGGTGGCCTCGGGGTTAGCCAGCTTGATGCGCTTGGGGCTGAGGCGGAAGTAGGCCGCGAGGCGGCGGCGGGAGATGAGGTTAGGGCCGCAGGCGATCACGAGGGTCGGAGAGCCGTCGATGAGGAAGAGGAGCGATTTGACGATCTGGTCCGGAGTGGTCCCCAAGGCGCGCGCCGCATCTTCGACGGTCGGCGTATCCACGGGGAGCCGCAGGATCTCCGCCTCAATGCCTCGCTGCTCGATGAACGCGGCCAGATCTTCCGGGGTGAGGGGGCGATGGCTGTTGGAGGGGGTCACAGGGAGGGGTCCGGTGCGACGCAGGGCATCAGGCCGCGGGCCGGTCTTCTTCGAGGTGTTCTGCGAAGCATAGGCTGACGTTCTCGGCGGCAAAGCTCATCAAGGCTCGCCCGGCGGCCTGACCGGCCGGCGAGGTCATCGCCTCGCGGGCCAAAGGCAGATTGTCGAAGAAGAACTCGTGGACCAGGTAGAGATCCGAGGGGCCGGAGAGGCTCTCGAGGGGCCGGCTCACCGTGACGCGGCGGATGCCGGGCATCTGTTCCGCAGCAGGCACAAACGAATGGCTCCAGGCCGTCTCGAATCCCTCGATGCTGGCGGGGTGGCGGAAGAGGAGCATCAGCTTGTGCATCGAAGGACCCTCGGAGATAATAAGTGACAGACGCCGCAAAAGGGGCGTTTTTGGCCCGTGCGGGCTATTTGAAAGCCGCCGGGGATGGCCTATACTTTTCGCAGATTATCCGTTCATTCGGGGGCATTTATGTTTCATTTCCGCCCCAAAGGTCAGGGCCTCGTAGAGTATGCCTTGCTGATCGTCCTTGTGGCGATCATCGTGATCGTGATTCTGGCGCTCTTCGGGTCCTCCGTTGGGAACATGTTCAGCAATATCGTGTCCAACATCTGAGCGAGCCGCCGCCCCCGGGCGCGGGCCTTACAGGCGCGCGCGGGTGAGCAAGTGCGCTGTCGGGAAAGGGGGAAGCCGGCTCAGATAGGTGGACAGGACAGAGGCGACCGCATCCGCGGCATCGGGCCGCGCAGTCCGCCGGCAGGCGGCGGCGGCCCTTTTTCGTTCTTCCGGGTGAGAGAGCCAATCCACGACGGCGGCCGCCGTCGTTTGCACTCCGGGGGACCAGACACCCAGGCCGTTCTCGACGACAAACTGCACGTTGCCATCTTCCTGCCCGGGCAACCGGCCGGAGAGGATCATGGGGAGCGAGGCGTTCATCGCTTCGGCGATCGTGCTGGGGCCTGCCTTGGTGACGAGCAGGTCGGCGGCCTGCATCATTTGGGGCATCCGGCGCTCGAAGCCATAGACAAAGGTGGGGACCTCCCACATCTGGTCCTCGAGGCGGCTTCGGAGCCGGGCGTTGCGACCGGCGACAACCGCCAGGCCGCAGCGCTGGCCGCAGGCCGCGATCGCCCGGGCGATCTTGAAGATGGGGCCCATGCCCTCGCCCCCGCCGACCAGCAGCACCATCGGCAGATCCGACGGCCATCCGAGATCTGCGCGCAGCCGCGCCGGATCTCCCGGGGGCTGGCAGAAGCGGCGGCTGACCGGCAGGCCGACAACCCGGATCTGCTCCGGGAGCATGCCGAAGGCGATCGCCCGATCTCGGGCCGCCTCGGTGGGGACAAGACAGAGATCGGCGCGGTGGTGATACCAGAGGGCGTGCGCGGTGACGAGGTCGGTGACAACCGTGATGAAGGGCGGCCGGCGCGGGCCGAGTGCCCTCAGCACCGGCGCGTTGAGCAGGGGGTGGGTGCATACCACCAGGTCGGCCTGCCGCTCGAGGACCAGGCGGCGCGCCGCACCTCGGACGTAGGGCCAGGCGGCAGCCGTGAGGGCGCGGGCGCGGCGGTGGCCGTCGAGAGCGTGAAACCCCCAGCTCCAGGCTCGCGGCGAGCGGACCATTTGTGGATACGCCTGGGGCAATCGGTTGAGGGGGCGAGGGGCGTAGTCGGCCAGGACGTCGATCATCTCGGCGTGGAACCGCCCGGGGAAGCCGTGCTCGACCGCCTCGATGATCGCCTCGGTAGCGCTGCGATGGCCGCCGCCGGTATCGGAGAAGAGGAACAGAATTCGGGGTTGATCAATCACGGGCGGGCTCGCCCCCGGCGCGGCGGACGTAGGCCTTGAGCCTTCGTGAGACCTCGCGCCGCGAAAGCAGGATGCGGCGTCCGCACCCCAGACACTTGAGCCCGATGTCCGCCCCGAGGCGCACAACCACCCAATCTGTCGCGCCGCAAGGGTGGGGTTTTCGCAAGCGGAGGACATCCTCCATCTGGAGATCGGGCAGCACCGCGGCCTCCGCAGCACATTCCGGCTGGATTATACCATCCGCCCGGATGGTATAATGCCGCGATGCTCAACCTTGGGCTCTCGGCGCTGGTCAGCCGCATGCTGACCCTGGTGATCGCCCTAACGGTGCACGAGTTCGCGCACGCGTGGACGGCCGACCAGCTGGGGGATGACACGCCGCGGTTCAACGGACGCCTGACCCTAAACCCCCTGGCCCACCTCGACTGGCTCGGATCCCTCATGCTCATCTTCACGGGGTTCGGCTGGGCGAAGCCCGTTCCGATCAACCCGTTCGCGGTTCGGCGCCGGACCCCGGCGGGGCTGATGCTCGTATCGGTGGCCGGGCCGTTTTCGAATCTGCTTCTGGCCATTCTGGCCGCCGTCCCCTTCCGGGCCGGCCTCCTCGATCCTCGAGGGGCCGTGGGCGGCTTGTTCCCTTCGGCTTCCGAGTTCTTGCTCCAATTCATCTACATCAACCTGATTCTCCTGTTCTTCAACCTGATCCCCATCGCGCCGTTGGATGGTGAGAAGGTGGCGGAGTACCTACTTCCGAGGGCTGGACAGGAGTTCTTGATCCGGATTCGGCCGTACGGCCCGATGATCCTGATTCTGCTCCTGGTCTTCGGGAGCGTGGGCGGCCTCAACCTGCTGGGCGCCCTGGTCGGCACTCCGGCCGCACGCGTCCTGGGCCTGCTCGTCACCTGACGGTGGGTGGGCGCCTCGATCGGGCGAATCGATCCCGGCTACAAGCGGACGCAGACGTCGTTCTGCAAGCTCGCGCCGCGAGGGGCTCTCGATGACCCCCATTCCAAGGTTCGGAATATCCCTGGACGGTCTCTTCCGTTTTCGCGCCGATCCGGAGAGGAACCGGCGGACCGTGCTCGCCGCGCGCCTCGCGGGTGAACGCGGGCTCAGGGAGCGATGCCGAGTGGAGGGGGAAGGCAAGCCGACCGCATCGGGGCGGGCACTGGAAGGATTGAGGTGATTTGATGGCGCGAGAGATCCTCATTGTCGGCATGAACGAAATCGGCGCATCGATCGGGCTGGCCATCCGGCGCGCCGGGCGAGGTGTGATCTGCACGGGATACGATTCCGATGCCTCGGCCGCCCGCGCGGCTCGCAAGTCGGGTGCAGTAGAAAAGCTGGCGATGGGGCTGGGGCGCTCGGTGGGCGGGGCCGACGTTGTCATCCTGGCGCTTCCCTCCGGGCAGGTGCGCGGCTACCTGGAGGCGATCGGGCCGCGTCTGAAGCGCGACGCCCTGGTGCTCGATACCTCGTGGCTCAAGGCCGATGCGGTAGGCTGGGCATCGGAGATCCTGCCTGAGGGCCGCCACTATATCGGCGCCGTGCCGACGGTCGCCGCGGGGGCGCTCTACATCGGGGCCTCGGGCGCCAGCGAGCCGAGCGGAGACCTCTTCGAGGGGGGGCTGATGGCCATGGTCGTCCCGGCGCGCACGCCGGAGGCTGCCGTGGACCTGGCGCTGCAGGTGGCTTCCTGGCTCGGGACCACACCCTTCTTCATCGACCCGGCCGAAGTGGATGGCGTGGCCGCGACCGTGGTGGACTTGCCGACGATTCTGGGCGCGGCGCTGATGCGGGTGGCGGTGAGGAGCCCCGGGTGGAGAGAAGCCCGGCGGATGGCCGGGCGGCTGTTTGCGACCAGCGCCATTGTGGGAGCTCTCCAGGGCCCTGGCGACCTGCAGGCGGCACTCCACCTCAACCGCGGCAACGTGCTCACGCGACTCGACGAGACGATCGAGGAACTTGAGGCGCTGCGGGCGTTAATCGCGGGGAGTGATGAGGAGGGACTGGAGAGGCATCTAGCCGAGGCAGTCCAGGCCCACTACGCCTGGCTGGCGGCGCGCATGCGCGGCGAGTGGGCACAGGAGGAGATCGTTCCGGGGGAGCTGCCTGAAGGGGGAATCTTCGACCGGCTTCTCGGCATTGGGGGGCTGCGCACCAAAGACCGGCGCCGGGACGGTGGGCCGCGGGCCTAGCCACACGAGCCGGAGGCCTTCTGCGGGTTCTAGAGAAGGTTGATGACCAAGAGGCCGATGCCGCCGAGGATGGCGATGGTGGCGATCGTGAATCCCAGGACGGCCGCGATCGCCGTCTCCTGAGGTTGCGGCGCTGTAGGGGCGATCGGGGCTTTGGGTAGGAGGAACGACCAGGGAAGCGGGGCTCGTCCCGCCAGAACTCGAACCCCGTAGAAGAGGGCCGCCACGCCGACGACGACGAGCAGCGAAGCACAGATCGTCTGAGACCAGGCCAACGGTTCCCTCCGACGGCGGGATCCACCGCCGCTCCAATCATACCGGATTTCCCACCGAGCGGGTCCCTCCGCATCCGTATTGTGCGGCCCGGGGACGCTCCGCCAGGCAACCGGTCATCGGCCCCAGGCGTATAATCCTCTTCGTGCCCATCTCCTTCTGCTACATCGTCGAATGCGCCGATGGCACGTTCTACACCGGGTGGACGACCGACCCCGAGCGCCGACTTCGAGAGCATAATGCGGGACGGGGCGCTCAATACACTCGGGCCCGCCGCCCGGTCCGTCTGGCCTATGTGGAAACCCAACCCGACCGATCGGCCGCCATGCGCCGCGAGAGGGCGCTGAAGGCTCTCCCCCGCCTCCGCAAGCTGGCGCTGATCGATTCCGGGCCGCAACCGTCCTGACCGCGCCGACAGAGGGAACCCAATGCCACCTTCGCAACGCACCCAGTGGATTCTCGATGAGCTGGAGAGCCTGCGGCAGTCCGGGCTCTTCACACACATCCGGACCCTCGATTCGCCCCAAGGGGCGTGGCTGGTGGTGGATGGCAAGCAGGTCCTCAACTTCTGCTCCAACAACTACCTGGGGCTGGCCAATCATCCCCGGCTTCTGCAGGCCGCCAAGGATGCCATCGATCGTTACGGGATCGGGCCGGCGGCCGTGCGCACGATTGCCGGGACAATGAGCCTGCACCTGGAGCTCGAACGTCGTCTGGCGGCCTTCAAGGGCGTGGAGTCGGCGATCACGTTTCAGTCGGGTTTCTCGGCCAACCTGGGTGTGATACCCGCCCTCGTCGGCAAGGATGACGTCATCTTCTCGGATGAGCTCAACCATGCCAGCATCATCGACGGGTGTCGTCTCTCGGCCGCCCGCACCGTACGCTATGGGCACGCCGACCCCGACGCGCTCAGGGCGGCGATTGAAGAGGCCAGGCGCGCAGGGTTTCGCCGGGCGTTGATTGTCACCGACGGAGTCTTCAGCATGGATGGGGATGTGGCGCCGCTGGATCGCATCCACGAAGTCGCCCAGGAATACGACTATCTGCTCATGGTCGACGACGCCCACGGCGAGGGCGTGCTGGGCCGTGGGGGCCGGGGGATCGTCGACCACTTCCAGCTGCATGGGAAGGTGGATATCGAGGTCGGCACTCTGTCGAAAGCGTTCGGCGTTGTGGGGGGTGTGGCGGCCGGGCGACCCGAGGTGGTCGATTGGCTGCGGCAGCGGGGCCGCCCCTTCCTGTTTTCGTCGGCGGTGACGGTGCCCGACGTGGCGGCCTGCCTGGCGGCTATCGATCTCCTGGAAGGCTCGACCGAGCTGGTGGATCGCCTGTGGGCCAACACCGAGTTCTTCAAACGGGAGATCCAGGCCATCGGGTTTGACATCGGCAAGAGCACGACCCCGATCACACCGATCATGCTGGGCGAGGCGCCCGTGGCCCAGCGGTTCAGCCGGATGCTCTTCGGGGAGGGCGTCTTCGCGATGGCGATCGGCTATCCCACCGTGCCGAAGGGCAAGGCGAGGATCCGGGTGATGATCTCGGCTGCACATTCGCATTCGGATCTGGAGCAGGGCCTGGCAGCTTTCGAACGGGTAGGGAAAGACCTGGGGGTGATCTGAGGAACCTGCGCCTTCGATCGTGCGCGGTTAAAGGCGAGGCCTGAGCCTGGGGCGACCGTGTAGGTCGCCCCAGAGCGTCGGAGCACCTCACCCGCTTCCACCGATTGCCGTTTAGCGGCCCGAGACGATCGCGGGAGACGCAATGAAGCGTGTGGGTCGGGAAGCGCGAGGTCTCAGGAGCCGCCGGGTCTCAAGGGGATGCCGACGGATGGGCCCGAACCGTGTGTGGATATCCCCTGAATCGCCGGGCCCACGCAACTGCGTGGGCCCGGCGGAACGGC
>Ga0256868_10002211_pt1 | contig 10164 bp, 7 predicted proteins | sample RVTome_13_FD_187341 | JGI IMG/M metagenome (GOLD analysis project Ga0256868, IMG submission 187341) | Soil microbial communities from uranium-contaminated site in the Upper Colorado River Basin, Wyoming, United States - RVT92D227 HiSeq ... | reverse complement strand
CGTGTTCTGGCGGGGCGTCCAGTCGCCGAACACGATGTGGACGTGGGTATCAATCAGGCCGGGGGCCAGCGTCGCGCCCTTGACGTCGATCCGGATATCCGCGGCGGCCGTGTCGATCTCCGCCCGGCTGCCGATCTTCGTGAAAACGCCGTCCTCGACCAGGACGGTATCGGCGTCGACCAACCCCCGATCCAGATCGCCGCTGATGATCCATCCAACGTTGAAAAGAGCCAGACTGCTCATTTCTGTCCTGCCTCCCACCATCGGGTCACGCCAGGTTGAAACCGCGTACACGCTCTCCTACAAAGACACTGACGTGCTTGACCTCGGTGTAGGACAAAAGCGATTCGAGGCCCAGCTCGCGGCCCATGCCGCTGGCCTTATAGCCCCCGAAGGGCGTCTCGTTGAACAGGGTCATGTTGGTATTGATCCACACGCCGCCCGCTCGGAGCTGGCGCGCAACCCGGTGCGCCCGCTTGACGTCGCCGGTCCACACGGTGGCGGCCAGGCCGTACCGGGTCTCGTTCGCCAGTCGGATACCTTCTTCTTCGGTGCGGAACGGGATCACGGACGCCACCGGCCCGAAAATCTCTTCCCGGGCGATGCGCATGTCATTCCTGACGTGATCGAAGATGGTCGGCATGTAGAAGTGACCCTGCTGGAGCGCCGGGTCATCGGGGCGGCAGCCGCCGACAGTCAGGGTGGCACCCTCCTTCAGCCCGCTCTCGACGAAGTCTTCGACCGTCTCGACCTGATCGCGCGAGATCATCGGCCCCATGTGGGTCGCCCGATTCATCGGGTTTCCCACGCGCAACCTGCGGGCGCGCTCCGTCATCCATTCGACGAATCCATCGTGAACGTCCTCTTGGATGATGATGCGGGACCGCGCCGCGCACATTTGCCCGGCGTTGAAGTAGATCGCCGTCAGTGAAGCGGTAACCGCTTGATCGAGGTCGGCATCCGAGAAGATGAGGCTGGGGGACTTGCCACCCAATTCAAGGGAGAGACGCTTGATACCATGGGCGGCCAGTTGCATGATCCTCTCACCGGTGCGCGTCTCCCCGGTGAGTGAAATCTTCCCGACAGCCGGGTGAGAGGCCAGCGCCTCCCCGATGACCACACCTGGTCCGGTGACGACATTCAGGACCCCGGGTGGCAGCCCGGCGTCGAGCCCGATCTGGCCGAGCATTAACGCGCTGAGCGGCGTGCGGCTGGCGGGTTTGAGGATCACTGTATTCCCGGCTGCCAGAGCCGGGGCCACCTTCCACGCCGTGATCTGGAAGGGGAAGTTCCATGGCACGATCCCGACGCACACGCCGATCGGCTCGTGTAGGGTGTAGCTGAAGAAATCGGTCGGGACGGCTGGGGTGGCGCCCTCCAACAGCCTGGCCGCCCCGGCGTAATAACGGAAGCAATCCACGACCGTTTCGACATCATCCTCGGCCTGGAACAACGGCTTGCCGACGTTTAAGGTTTCGGCCTGAGCGATATCGGCGGCACGTTCGGCGATCAACTCGGCCATCTTGTAGAGCAGGTGTCCCCGCTCATTGGCCGGCATCCAGCGCCAGCCGGGGTTCTCGAAGGCGGACGAGGCGGCGCTCACAACACGATCGACGTCCGTCTCATCCGCTTTGGCCACCCGCGTGAGGATTTCACTCGTGGCCGGGTTCAGCACGTCCATCACACCGCCACTATTTGCAGAGACCCATTCACCGCCGACAAGCAGTTTCTGGGGACTGTTCGCCAAGAACGCCCGCACCGAGTCCGACATTTCCACCATCGTGGATGGGGGTGCGACCGAGGTCATGCCGATTCCTCCTTAGTTTGATTCCCAGCGAGAAACGACGATCTTGCGGTCGGTGAAAAAGAGGATCGATTCGGACCGCCCATGCAGATCGCCGTAGGCGGATTCTTTTAGGCCGCCCAGCGTCGCGTATGCCTGAGTGGCAGCGACGCCGATGTTGATGCCGATGTTGCCGCAGGTCGCTTGATGCTGGAACCTGCGCGCGGCCGCCCCGCTCGAGGTGAACAGCATGGCTGAGTGGCCGAAGGGGCTCGCCTGGATCCTCTCCAGCGCCTGGTCGAGGTCCTTCGCCCGCACGATGCAGCACACCGGCCCGAAGATCTCCTCCCGGGCGATGACCATGTCGGGGGTCACGTCGTCGAAGATGGTCGGTCCGACGAACGCGCCGTCCGGATAGCCCTCGACCCGGACGTTCCGGCCATCGAGTAGCAACCGGGCTCCTTCTTCGACCCCCTTGTCGATGTATCCGACGATTCGTTGCTTCGCCTTCTGTGTCACCACCGGGCCCAGATCGACGTCTTCGTCGACCCCGTTGCCGATCTTCATCTTCGACGCCGCCTCGACCAGCTTCTTCACCAGCGGCTCGTAGACTTCGCCGACGGGAACCAGGATTGATCCGGCCAGGCAGCGTTGGCCGGCGGCGCCGAAGAACGACGAAAGGATCGCCGCCACGGCCCTATCCAGATCGGCGTCGGGCATCACCACAACGTTGTTCTTTGCGCCGGTGGCGCACTGGCCGCGCTTGCCATACTCCGCAGCCTTGGCGTACAGCGTCTTGCCGACCGGCGTCGAGCCGACGAACGAAAAGCCCTGTATGTCCGGGCTCTCCATCAGTGCGTTGACGACATCGGCATCGCCGTGCACGAGATTGATCACCCCCGGCGGGAAACCGCACTGATCGATCAACTCAAAGATGCGCACCTGTGAGATCGGGACGATCGGGCTCGGCTTGACGATGTACGTGTTGCCGCAGGCAACGGCGTAAGGCAGGTACTCCAGGGGAACCAGCGCCGGGAAGTTGAACGAAGGAACCATGAAGAAGACGCCCCTCGGCACATAGACGACATCCAGATCGATGTTTGGGGAAATCGTGTCGTGTAGATCGCCCTTGATCAGCGACGGAATGCCGCAGGCGCACTCGACCTCTTCGACGGCCCGGCGCATTTCGGCGCGCGCATCGGCGATGGTCTTGCCCATCTCCTGAACGAGCACCTGCGACAATGCCTCGAATTGCTCCTCCATCAACTGCTTGAGGGTGAAGAACAGCCTGGCCCGTCTTACGGGCGGCACATCCTGCCAGGTCTTGAACGCCGCCCTGGCGGCGCGAATGGCTTCTTGAACTTCATCCGGCGTGGAATAGGGAACGTGGGCGATGACTTTACCGGTCACAGGATTGACGATCTCGCGCACGTCCGTCGACTTGGAGGCGACCCACTTGCCGTTGATGTAATTCTCCAGCCTGCCGTAATGCTCCAGCGGAGGTGCTACGCCGGTTCCGGTTGAGGTTGCTGTCGTCATCTCGTGTCCTTCTGTTTATGTCGAGGAGATTCGATATGGATATCGCCGGCCGCCCAGCCAACCGCGGCGCACATCGGGCTTGGACGGCGTGAGGCAGTAATCCGGAGGAGCCGGCTCAGTAGACTGGGACTGGAGGAAGATGGCTGCCATCTCCGACTGTCTAGCGCAGGCCGTCTTCCCCTTGGATGTCCTCGAACTTAAGGCCGCCCAGTCGAAAATTCGGGCGGCCCCGGTTGGCCGCGGCCACGATCACGACGACCTCGTCGGCCTCGGGCGCATCGGCCACGCGCACGGTCATGGTGTCGTAGTGTGAACGGACGAAAAGCGCGTCCTTGCTGGCGAGCGGAACGTCGATGCTGGTGCCCATCTCGCCGCGCTTGGCCGTCGAGGAGATCCACGCCTTGCCCCCGCCGACGGCTTGCCGAAGCTTGTCGGCGAAGACCGTCGTCAGAAAGGCGTGCGCGTGCTCGACTTCGCCGTGCATGCCGGAGATGGCCGATTTTCCGTAGCTCTGGACCGGGGCGCCCATCGCCTCGACCAGGCGCTTCCCCAGCAGCTCCCCCAGCTCGCGGCTGAAATCCAGGATTTCGCTCAGGTCGGTCGAGTAGCGGCCGGCATAAGGGTTCTTGACTACGGCCAGCACGGCGACCTTGCGTTGAGGGGGATCAACATCGATTCCGGTCTCGACCTGGACGTCTTCGACAAGGGTCAGGAGCTTACGAATCTTGCCGGTCAAAGAGCGGCTCCTCTCAAGCTGCGCCGGCCGGGGCGGCCTCGACGTTGGGAAGGATGCCGGCGTAGAGATCATCGTCCAGGCCGTCGAGGTAGCTCATGACGTCGTCCAGTTTGCGGACGTCGCCGTATTTCTCTTGGATGTCAAAGAGATTGACCTTATGGCTGACCTGCCCGCGATCCCACGCGCATTCTTCCGGGACGACGACGTAGTAGTTGTAAGAAAAGCCGTCGACGGCGGTCGCCCGGATGCAGCCGCTGGTGGTGGTGCCGGCGAGAATGATCGTGTCGACCTTCATATCGATCAGATAACTCGCCAGCGGCGTGCCGAAAAACGCGCTCGGCTTCTTCTTGACGAAGGCAATGTCCTCGGGGTGGGGCGCGACTTCGGCGACGATCTGGTTCCCCATGTGGCCCTGGACGTCAATCGGATCATCCACGCGGAAGTTCTTACGGTTCCAGGCGCCGTTGTCCAGCAGGTCGGCCCGCCGCTCCCAGGTCGTATAGAAGAGGGGGATGTGTTTCTGGCGCGCTTTGTCGATCAGGCGCTGGAGCGCGTACACGCCCTCCCAGCCGACCTCACCGCAGCTGTAGCGCCATTTCTTGATCGATTCGAGGATGGGCTCGGGCTTGTCGCCGACGAAGTTGTATATCACGTCCACGATCAGAAGGGCAGGGCGCTTGCCATAACCGGCCGGCTTGCCCCAACCGGCGCGCTCGTACACGGTCCGATCCAGGTCAGTCAGCACGTCGTCCCAAATAGGCACGGGAGTCCTCCTGTCGGCTACTCGATACCGCCGAGGTGAAAGGATGTCGCTTCTCGGCGTATCAGGATTGGTCAATCCGATAGCACCATCCTTACTTTGCCGGCACGCCTGTCATTGCCGCCTTCTTCGCAGCAGCGGGTTGCATCTCGAGCGGGTAGTTCTGATGTCCCAGAACGCGGGGGACGTACTCGCCCAGCGGTTCGCCGCTGACGATCGGACGATCGGAGTCTTCCGGCCACTCCGATACGATCTTGCCCCGCAAGATGGTCATCACCGGCCAACCCTTGAACGTGTGGCCTTCGGCGATCGACCAGCCGGATCGGGTGAACAGGTGCCTCTTCTCCAGCGTCACTTGCTTGTCCAGGTCCACCACGACGATGTCCGCATCCGACCCGACCTGGAGCGCGCCCTTCTTGGGATACAGGCCGAAGATCTTTGCGGGATTCTCACAGCACACTTCGACCATGCGTTCAAGGCTGATGCGCCCCTTGTTCACGCCCTCGCTCAGCATGACGGGCGTAAGCAGGCCGACGCGGGAGGTGAATCCGGTACGGAGCTTCCAGATGCTCTCGTTGTACATGGTCTCGCGGGTTGGAGGATCCCAGGAGATGACGTGGTCGGAGCCGACGGCGTCGATGACGCCACTTGCCAGCGCTTCCCAGATCCTCTCGATGTGGTCGCGGCGGCGAAGCGGGACGTTGATCCGCCAGCCGTTTTCGGGAGTGAGATACAACCAGGCCGGACCGGTCTGGGCGTAGACCTTGACGCCTTCGCCGCGGAGCTTGAGGATCTCTTGGTAGGTCAAGCTGGTCGTAGCGTGCTGGATGTAGAGTGGGCAGCCGGTGATCTTGGCCAGATAGCCGTAGGAGCGGACGTGATGAGCTTCCGCAAAATCAGGTGACCGATCGGTCCAGGCTCCGACGTCGGTGCGCCCGGCCTCGATCAGTCGCTTCTCGAAGATGCGGCCAATCTGCCAGTTCTCCATGTGGGCGGACATGATCGCCGGCGGCCCGATCTGGGCGGTCCTTTCCATGGCGAGGTAGACCGTGCCGTCGTCAAACCCGTGCCCCAGACCGGCGCGGCGCCCGCCCCAGTACTTGTCTAGCTCTGGGCGCATCGATTGAAGGTACAGTTTGTGGGAGGTGACCCCCCACTTTTCGGCGTAGAGGGGGATCTCTTCCGCCTGGGCATCTGTCTCCAACATGAATGTCAAGAAGACGTCTACAGCCGAGACGCGATTGATGATCTCGATCGCCCCGTCGATCACCTGGCTGAACGGCACCACATGCTCGGGTTGAACGAATTCTTGGAAAGGTTCCGACCCGAGGCGCGTGCTCGGGGCGTGCACCCCCCAGGTGGTTACACCGACCGAGGCCGCTTCCCAGCTCTCGCTCGTCATGTCCTTTTCAAAGGGGACATAGCATCCGGGGTGAGCCTCGGTGTCGACCAGGCCGGGCAACACATGCTTGCCTTTGACGTCGATGACCTGCCGGGCTTCGGGCATGAACGCAGCCGTCCCAACGGCGACGATCTTCCCGTCTTGGACAGCGATCTCCAACCCGCGGCGAACGCCGGCTGAAGTCACGACTCGCCCACCGACGATCTTCAAGTCAACGATTGCAGGATCGGACATTGGACTCCTCCATGGTCAAGGGCTCCCGGCCCGTGAGAGGGAACTAGGATATGGCGTTGGCCGACGCTTCCCACCCCATGTTGATTGAGATGGCCTCAGCCTCCTCCCGAACCGACTGAATGAGGCCGTCCCGTTTGTCTTCGTCGAAATGCTGCAGCAACCCGGCAATACTGATAGCGCCGATGACCTGACCCGAGTGATCTCGAATGGGAGCTCCGACCGCGGCCACGCTCTCGATAACATCCTCAACGCTGTACGTGTATCCCTGCCGGCGGGTCTGCAGGATGTCCTGCCGGATTTGGTCGGGTTGCGTGAGGGAGTACGCCGTAAACCGGGGGAATGCCCGTCTTTTCAGGTAGGCCTCGGTTTGCTCGTCGGACATGAAGGCGAGCAGGACGCGCGGGGCGCCACCACAGTTGAGCGGCAGCCTGCCTCCGACATCGAGCGCCAGTACCCGCACCTGCTGAGCGCCTTCGACGCGGTCGATGCACAGCGCCTCGTCGCCATCCAAGACACACAGGTAGGAGGTCTCCGATGTCCGCCGCATCAGTCGCCTTAAGGAGAGCTCGCTCTGCATCCGCAGGTTCATTCCCTGCTGAACGAGCGAGCCGAGCTTGAAGAGCATCAGGCCGAGGCGGTACTTGCCGTTGGTTTCGATGTGTTCGATGAAGCCTTGTCGTTGAAGCGTGCTGAGAAGTCGGTGGGTGGTGCTCGGGCTGAGCTCGAGCCGCCGTCCCAGATCGCTCAGGCTGAGTTCGAGTTCGTCCGAGGAGTACGCCTGGAGAATCTTCAGGGCGCGTTCCACGCTGCGGACGCTGACTCCACCCACGGCTACTCTTTTGGTGTTGGGATAAGGCGACGTGGCCACGATACCGAAGGGTTTTCCGTGCTACGGAAGTGTATTTCGTTCTACGGAAATTCTGTGTTCAGTATAGAGGCATTTCCGGTCGGGGTCAACCCCGTGGGCGGGGCGGGCGGCCCACCCCGGAAAGCGGCCGTTGGAGGCACGAGCCGCAAGCGCGCCCTTGCGGCTGGCCCTTCTTGGAGCATGGCCTCGGCCACGCCTTGCCCACGTTCCTTGAATCCGGCCGTTGCACGGTCTGGGGTAAGCTGCAAGCAGGGATGGCCGAAACCAAACGTCTGTGGAGCGGCCCATCAATGGCCATTTGCGGAAGGGGGTAGGGGGGTCGTAGGGGGAGAAGGGGGGAAAACGCACTTTCCCCCCTTCTCCCCCTGCAAAGGGATAGGGCCAAGCCCAATGCCGCCCACCCGATTGACTCCGAGGGGAAACCACCTTATAGTGATGGAGGCCTTCCGTTCTATGAAAGATATTTCCATCAGCCGGAAAGCCGTGTTGTCTCACCGCAGGGGGCCGAACCACCGCCACTCAACCCGGGTTAAGCCAGTCGGTCGGCTCCGGAGAGCTGTTTGAACGCAACTGCAGCCTCGACGGTACCTCAACGTGAGGGGAAAGAGTACGTCCGTACTTTTCTCTTCTCGATGAAGATCGACTCGCCGCTGGCTAAGATGCACATCGTCTCCAAAGTCGTCAGCATCCTTCTGGTTTCCCTGATTGTCGTCAAGTTGATGGATATGCAGCGGCCCGACCCCGTGGGCGTCGTTGTCCTGGCCGCACTCAGCTTGTTTTCACTCTACCTGGGCGGCGTGATCGCCTGGCTCTTTCGCTCATACCTGGTGGTGTTGTTCCCGATGTTGGGAACGCTCATCGTCACCTGGCTTGTTTTCAATCCCGATCCGGGAACGCGAGTCTTTTTCCAGCTCCCGCTGTACGCCGGTTCGGTCCACCTCCAGCTCTCGGTCGGGCTGGTCCTGTTCGTCGCAGCCCCACTGGTTTACTTTCGGTTCACGCGAAGAATCTTCTGGGGTCTGGTGGCGGGTACGGCACTGGTTATCTTGCTCAACCGCTTAGACTTGAATCCCAGCCTCCGGCTGGCCGAGTTTCCCCTCTTCCAGCCGATCTCGCTGGTCATCTCCGACAAGAACGTTGTTGTGGCCGTCACCAAAGTCTTCGGCTACGCAACGATGGTGTTCGGTTCATTGACGCTTGTCATGACTACCCGGGACGCCGAGGTCGCCGGCACGCTGAGGCAGACGCGGATACCCTACGCTGTCAGTTTCTTTGCGTCGGTGATGCTGCGCAGCCTGAGTATGGCGGTTCTGGACTACGGGACGATCCGGCAGGCGCAGGTCGCCCGCGGCGTTGATCTCCAGGACAAGAGCATCTTCGCCAAGCTCCTGGACCTGGCGCGCATCTCGGTGCCGCTGATCGTCACGATGATCCGGCGATCGACCGAAGTCGCCGACGCCGTGATGGCGCGTGGGATGACGTCGCTGTCGGCCAACCCCGTGACATTCCGCGAGACCCGGCCGCTCAACACGGTCGACGTGCTGGTCATGCTCCTGTTCGTCGCGCTGACCGCGGTCGTGTACGGGTTCAGTTTCAACCTGACCCACTTGCTGGGCATCGTGCCCTGGGCCTGAAATAAGAGGCGTTGCCTCCGATGAAAGCTGTTGAAATCGGCGAATTGTACTGGCGCTACCCGGCCTTCGTCGGGAGTGAGAATCCCTGGGCGCTACGCGGCGTCGATCTGGAAGTCGAGCAGGGCGAGGTATTCGGTATCACCGGACCCTCCGGGGCGGGCAAGACGACGCTGTGTAAGGCCATCCTGGGGCTCATCCCGCATTCGGTCAAGATCCCATTCCGCCAGATCAACCACCATGTGCAGGGTCGCGTCCGCGTGCTGGGTGAGACCGTAACCGAGATCGACACACAGGCGAACCCCGACCCGCAGAGCGGGGAACCCCTCGGCGTGGTCACCGGCAGAGGCATGATGCCGCCCCAAGTGGGAATGGTCTTTCAGGATCCGGAAAACCAGTTCCTCAAGATGAGCCTGCTGCACGAGGTGTCGTTCGGCCTGCAGCTGCTCGGGCTGGCGGAAGATGAGATCGAGCGGCGAGTCGAAGAGGCGCTGGATATGGTCGGGTTAGGAAACCTGTGGCCGATCGCCGAGTACCTTCACCCGGCGGATCTTTCCGGCGGCCAGAAGCAGCGGGTCGCCATCGCGACGTTCCTGGCCATGCGCCCCGCACTCCTGATCCTCGACGAGCCGACCAGCGACCTGGATCCGCAAGGCAAGCGCGAGGTCATCGCCACCACCAATCGCTTGAAGGAGATGCACAACCTCACCCTGATCCTGGTGGAACATGATCCGGACGTCCTGGCCTCATTCTGCAACCGCATCGCTTTGGTCTACGACGGCAAGGTGGAGCTCGTGGCCGAACCGCAGGCGTTTTACACGAACATGGATGTGCTGACCAGGCGGGGAGTGTACACATTCGAGGTCTCGCGGATCGCCTACGGCGCACGCGAACGCTTCGACAGCCCGGTTCCCATCACTGTCGAGCAGGCCAAGCGGACCCTGCCCAGGGATATCAAGCCAATGATCGCGCCCACGCCGCCTGGCGATACCGAAGTCCTCATCGACGTCGAGGACCTGTGGTACCGCTACGACGACGGGACAGTGGCATTGAGGGGCGCCGACCTCAGACTCCGGCGGGGTGAATTCATGGCGCTGTTGGGAAACAACGGCAGCGGCAAGACCACGATGGCCAAAGTCCTCAACGGCCTGCACTCCCCGTGGAAGGGCGTTGTTCGCATCCTGGGCGCCGACATTACCGCGCCCGGGGTG
>Ga0256868_10002207_pt1 | contig 10166 bp, 7 predicted proteins | sample RVTome_13_FD_187341 | JGI IMG/M metagenome (GOLD analysis project Ga0256868, IMG submission 187341) | Soil microbial communities from uranium-contaminated site in the Upper Colorado River Basin, Wyoming, United States - RVT92D227 HiSeq ... | reverse complement strand
AATGAAAAGGTCCAGGTGGTGAACATCAATAATGGAGAAAGATTTGAAACTTATGTAATCAGGGGTGGAAGGGGAACAGGGGTCATTTGTATCAATGGCCCCGCCGCACGTAAGATTGCTGTTGGAGATATTGTGATCATTATGTCGTATGCAACAATGGATTTTGAGGAAGCACGGCGTTTCAAACCTGTTATTATCTTGCCGGATACTGCAACTAATGCTCTGGCCAAATAACCGATTATGCATAAGCTTGATGCCTTAAACAGGAAAATTCTGACCGATCAGACACTTGACAGGTGGCTTGCAGTAACCGGATTCAGAAGGAAGTCTATCGTTTTCACCAATGGCTGTTTTGATATCCTGCACAGGGGTCATATTCAATATCTTGTCCAGGCTGCAGATCTGGGTGATCTGCTGGTTATTGGACTGAATACCGACGCCTCAATAAAAAAAATCAAGGGGCCGTCACGGCCCATCCTCGATGAACAAACCCGGGCGCTTATACTGGCATCGCTAAGTTTCGTAAGTGTAGTAACGTTTTTTGATGAAGAAACGCCTTATAATCTGATCAGGAAGATCCAGCCTCACTACCTGGTAAAGGGCGGTGACTACAAGCCCGAGGATATAGTAGGATACGATATTGTCAAAGCCCGGGGCGGGCATGTGCTTACGATTCCCCTGGTGGAAGGCTATTCCAGCACAGGGATTATTGATAAACTGACATCGACCTGATGGGCAAAGCCAAAACGGTTTTTATTTGCCGGAATTGCGGTACCGAAGCTCCCAAATGGATAGGAAAATGCCCGTCGTGCGGTGAGTGGAACACATTCACCGAGGAGGTTATTCACAAAACCAGTGCAATTGCTGACACTCATTTTTCAAAGAGCAATGCTTTGCCCATCAGGCTAAGCGAAGTTGATCCTAAGAGCCGGCCCCGTTTGGATACGCAAACCGGAGAGCTGAACAGGGTACTGGGTGGCGGACTGGTAAGCGGATCCGTTGTACTGATCGGTGGAGAGCCCGGCATTGGCAAGTCGACCCTGGCGTTACAGGTTGCCCTGGCCATGAGTAATTTCAAGGTATTGTACATCTCGGGAGAGGAAAGTGTGCAGCAGATCAGGATGCGTGCTGACCGGATAGGCCGTTCAAACGTTAACTGCTATGTGCTGAGTGAAGTATCCCTGCAAAACATTTTCTCTCACCTGCAACAACTTCAGCCTGATATTCTGATCATCGATTCGGTGCAGACCCTGCAGGATGAAACGCTGGAATCCTCCCCGGGCAGCATTTCTCAGATCAGGGAATGTGCCGGGAAGCTGATGAAATTTGCCAAGGAAACCGCCACACCTGTATTCCTGATCGGTCATATCACAAAAGACGGCACACTGGCCGGGCCCAAGATCCTCGAACATATTGTCGACACCGTATTGTTGTTTGAAGGCGACCAGCATTACATGTACCGCATACTGAGGGCATCCAAGAACCGGTTCGGGGCCACAGCCGAGCTGGGTATTTTTGAAATGCTTGATAACGGTTTGAGGGAGGTGGAGAATCCGTCGGAGGTTTTAATCAACAAAAACAATGAAGGACTGAGCGGAATTACAACAGCCGCCACCATTGATGGTATCCGTCCGTTTCTGATTGAAGTGCAGGCACTGGTGAGCACGGCGGCCTATGGCACACCACAGCGGGTATCCACCGGATATGATGTGAGAAGGTTGAATATGCTGCTGGCTGTGCTGGAACGCAGAGCCGGGTTCAAGCTGGCCACAAGGGATGTATTTCTCAATCTGGCTGGAGGATTAAGGGTCACCGATCCGGCACTCGACCTGGCTATCATTGGTGCTATCCTATCGTCGGGTGTTGATAAGCCTGTTACCAAAAAAATGTGTTTCAGCGCTGAGGTAGGTCTTTCGGGTGAAATTCGTCCGATAAGCCGCATTGACCAACGCATTCGTGAGGCGGAAAGACTTGGTTTCACCGGTATGATGATATCGGGGGCTTATGAAAAGGCCAATATATCCGGCAAGGGATCCATTAAGATTATAAAGGTAAACAGAGTGGAGGAGGCGGTGAAGAAGATTTTTAGTAAGGAGTAAGGAGTAAGGAGTAAGGAGTAAGGAGTAAGGAGTAAGGAGTAAGGAGTAAGGAGTAAGGAGTAGGGAGTGCACTTCGACTACGCTCAGTGTGACCCGTGTGTCAGGCTGAGCGGAGTCGAAGCCAGTTTCTCATCCGTGAAATCTGCAAGAGAATTTCTTTCACTATAATAATAAAAATCATTACTTTAGCCGCGGGGAAACTCTGAAATTTAGGGATTCATCATTGCTTTAACATGAGAATAGCTGTCATTGATCTGGGTACAAACACATTCAACCTCCTTATCGTTGAGGCCAAGGACAACCAGAGCTACCAGATAGTATACAACAATAAACTGCCTGTTAAACTGGGTAAAAGCGGTATTGACAAAAAGGAAATCAGGCCCGATGCTATTACGAGGGGCATGAATGCACTTGACCGGCATTTACAGACCATTCGTGAATTCAAAGCGGAAAAAACCTTTGCCTTTGCCACATCGGCTATAAGGAGCGCGCGCAACGGGGAACAGTTTGTCAAGATGATCCGGCAGCGGTTTGACCTCGACGTTGAAATCATCAACGGTGATCGGGAAGCCGAGCTTATTTATTTTGGCGTAAAACAGGCGGTAAAGTTAAATGACGAGAAGATCCTGATTCTGGATATCGGCGGAGGGAGTAATGAATTCATCATTGCCGACCGCGATAACATATACTGGAAAAAGAGTTATCCCCTTGGAGTTGCCCGTCTCCTGGCCAAATTCAAACCTTCAGATCCCATATCAATAGAGGAGATAGAATTCATTTCGAATTATCTGGAAGAAAGGCTCTCCGACTTATTCGATGAATTCAAGAAGCACAAAATCTCAACCCTGGTGGGCGCATCCGGGTCGTTCGAAACCATTGCTGCCATGATCAGGGCTGATGACCCTAACTTTGAATCTGAAACCGGCACTACGCTCGAATCAATGAATATTGATCTTACCGATTTTGAGAATCTCTATCAGAAGCTGGTCAATTCAACCCTGAAAGAAAGAAAACAGATGAAGGGGCTGGAAAGTATGCGGCTGGAAATGATCGTGGTGGCAACCCTTATCGTGAAGTTCATCTTGCAGAAGCTCAAACTTCAGCAGCTTATTCAGTCGAATTTTGCCCTGAAAGAAGGGGTGATCTATGAGGTACTGAATTTAAAGCCGGCTATGCTTTAACCTTCAATTCCATGGCAACCATACTGGTAATCGACGACGAGAAGAGCATCCGCAACACGCTCCAGGAAGTATTGGAATATGAAAGTCATAAGGTGGATCTGGCCACCAATGGCGCCGAAGGGCTTGAACTGTTTGAGAAAGGAGAGTACGATATTGTTTTATGCGATATTAAAATGCCCGGCATAGACGGTATTGAGGTGCTGGAAAAACTGCATGAGCGCAGTCATGATATTCCCGTCATCATGATCTCGGGGCATGGCAATATCGATACTGCCGTGGAAGCCATTAAAAAAGGGGCCTATGATTTTATTGAAAAGCCCCTCGACCTGAACCGGCTTTTAGTTACCATGCGCAACGCCATGGAACGCAATGAGCTTGTTACGGAAACAAAGGTTTTAAAGCGTAAGATCAGCAAGACCTATGAAATTGTCGGCGAGTCAGAGACCATCAGGAAAGTGAAGGATATGATTGAACGGGTGGCGTCAACTGATGCACGGGTTTTGATCACAGGCGATAACGGCACAGGTAAAGAACTGGTGGCCCGATGGCTTCATGAAAAAAGTCAGCGCGCTTCATTCCCTTTTGTGGAGGTTAACTGTGCCGCCATACCTTCAGAGCTTATCGAAAGCGAATTATTCGGCCATGAAAAGGGAGCCTTTACCTCGGCCATCAAACAGCGTAAGGGAAAATTCGAACAGGCACATGGCGGAACCCTTTTTCTGGATGAGGTGGGTGACATGAGCTTATCGGCACAGGCCAAGGTGTTACGGGCCCTGCAGGAACACAGAATCACACGTGTGGGCAGTGACAAAGACATTGAAGTTGACGTACGCGTCATCACAGCCACCAATAAAAACCTGAAGGAGGAGATCATGCAGAAAAACTTCCGGGAGGATCTGTACCATCGTCTGTCAGTGATCATCATACATGTACCTGCGTTAAACGACAGGCTCGAAGATATACCTTTGCTGGCTGAACATTTCAATGAACAGATCACGTCGGAATACGGACGACCAAAAATGATCATTCAACCCGAAGCGATCGACGAGCTGCAGAAAATAAACTGGACCGGCAATATCAGGGAGTTCAGGAATGTGCTTGAGCGGTTGATTATCTTGTGCGACAAGGAAATATCCGGTAATGACGTGCTGAATTTTGCCCAGCCGATCTCGAAGTAAATGAACTATTTTATCCGGTGTAAAATCAGCAGGGGATCTTCATCCACAATTTTTTCCCAGTCATCAGACTGAATATACTTCCGGATCTCTTCCGTGAATTGTTTCCTCTCCAGCGGCCAGGTATCTCTCCCGTTCATAACCACAATGTATTCAGCATCATCTACCCTGGGGAAGTAGTAATCTTTCTGACGAAATGCCAGGTGAGGATTCAGGGTGCCGCTGGAAGACACTACTGCATCGGGAGGAATCAGCTTAAGATTCCGGTGCACCCTTTTTACATCGAAATCAGCTTTGTACATTGTACTATTGAAAAAAGCAAAATTGGTGTTGACATAATTCAGCGCCCTGCCTTTTTCCAGCAGTTTGAAAACCGTCATTCCCAAAGAACCAATGCATACCATAGCAATGATAATTTGCCGCGGCAACCGGCTCTTTATTTCAGAAACGATGAGGAATATGGCAATCGGCAATATGGAAACTACCTCAATGGAATAATAAGATTCAATACTCCACCGGATAGGAGCATCATTATACATCTTTTTCAACACCAGGGGTATGAACAAAAGAAGGTACTTCGGGCGGTAAAACAACAGGAAACCTCCGGAAATGAGGTAAACATAAAAGAATTCGATTTTAACATTATTATAAGAATCAATACCAGTGGGATTTACAAAAAGCAGTTCAATACATCTTAACGGATGTGTGATCATAAATGACAGTGCTTCCGAAGGAGTCGCCCCCAATGCAGAATAATTGAAAAGGCTGTATTTTACATACTGATTCTCCAAAAGTGGAATTACCACGTTAAAAATAAAAACAAAGTAGACTATCGAGGACAATATCACTATGATTGAGGCAAGGCGGTATTGCTTATCCCTGAAATGTGATATTAACAGAAACAGGCCGATAAAAGCAGTCCAAAGGGCAGTGTCTTCCCTCCCAAGCAATATAAAGACTAAAGCCAGAAAAGCCGGTAAAAATCTCTTTTTCTCAAAATAATAAAGAAATACCGGAACGGCTGAAGCTGCGATAATTGCCAGGTTACAGGCAGAGCAGAATGAGGCCCATCTGCCATATAAAGTGAAATACTGTATCAGAGCCAGCCAGGACAAAAGTCTGTTGGATGTTTTGAATTCAAGTAATTTGTATAATGCCAGGCCGCCAAGGAGAATGATCAGGGTCTGGAGTATTGAAAGGGTATATGTCCCGGTTATCCAGGTTAATAACCAGTACAGCGGAATGAAAAGCATAAATGTAAAAGACACGTGATCGTTGAGAAAGCTCATGTGAGGGACCAGAAGCGGACTGTCGCTGATGCGGAAATGGGCATAATCATAAAAACCGAAATTATAGGATCCGTAATCCCATGCCCAGGTCCTGAAAAAGTAATGGTTGCAGAAGGCCATAACCAGATAGAGGCTTCCGAACAAAAAGATGGTTATATAAGGCAACCGGATCCCAAAGGTGCTGCTATGACCAATACCTGACAGTTTGTTGATTCTTCTACTCATTTACAGGAATATAAAGACGGTTGTTTTTCCAGATTCCGTTTTTATCTTTCCAGTAAACTGAGGTACCCTCGGGCCGTATCAACAGGTTGTCAATGTCAATCGGTTTATTACGCAAAGTTCTGTTTTCTGCAGAAATGGAAATCCGGTTTGCCTGATGGAGCAGTTTGAACCTCATCTCCACCAAAGCCCAGTTGTCACGGACCGAAACCAGCTTCTGAAACACCTGAAAGGTCTCAACGTTAACGACATTGTTCCCGGGATCGGTTTGGGTTATTGTAATAGCTGTTCGTGGATACAGATCCACACGGACATTGTTTATCCAGATAGAAACTGTGTACAGTTTACCGGTATCCGAATGGGGGATGAAGCCGGTGAAAATCACGTTTTTCTTTCCGGCCTTTCCCGAATAGCATCCTTTGCCTGCAAAAGCTTCCTCCCAAGTAAGACTGTCATAATCCAGGTACCTGAAAGTGACCACAGCATCATCAGATTTAATATCACGGTACTCAAATAACCGGGGATGCTCAAATTCCTGCACAACCAAACGCGACAAGGAATCAGCGATATCCTGAAAAGCTTTGAAAGGCAGGTCATAGATATCAAAAGTGCCGGATGAATCAATCCGTATGGCGTGACGGATCAGCTGTTTTTCGTGGCCGCTGAGGAAGTCGCAGCGGGCCGCAAGCAGCAGAAAAGGCTTCTGAGAGGGGAACCTTTCCATTTTTATGGATGTGCCGGAAGGTTCGAGCATCAATGCCATATTATCAACAGTCTGATTAATGGAGGTACGGCTAAGATTAACACCCAGACAGGGTAGTCCTGAATTCACTATGGCTATAAAGCTTTTAGTGATGATGTCACATCCGTTATCGAGCCAGATGTTTTCGGAGCCAACATGAAAATAGGGTACAGGTATGATGGCCTGATAATGATTGCATTTGATGTGCCTGATCCATTGGTCCTCGGGTAAGGCAAGGTTCCGGTCGACAAGTGCCGGAATATGATTTTCAAGTGATCTGCCCCGGTTGCGTACATTGTAATAGGCTTCAAAGAACAGGGTGAGCAACGATGCAGCCAGCAGGATAACTGCCAGGATTTTCCTGCCTGTGCTTTTCCAGTAATTCCATAACCAGTATACCGTTATGATATTCATTACATAATAAAAGATCCAGGAAAAGCGAGCAATACCACGCATCTGCCTCACAGGGCCGATAAGATCGACCAGGAACTGTAGCCCCAGGATAAAGGGAAGTCCAAAAGAATACAGCAAAGCTGCAAGAGAAGCCCAGAAGAGGATATTGAGCTGAAAATCAGGCGTTACCTGCCAGATGTGGCGATTATTCTTTCTCAACAGTTTTTTTGACAGAACAAAAAGAAAGATGACTGTTCCGGCCATGGCCGGAATTCCTGTATAGGCAAATCCTTCCCAGTCGATGTTAGAGACATCAAATATTTCATAAAGGAAACGGCCATAGGGTTTGTTAAAGGGTAAAAAAACGCTTTGCGGGTAAGCCCTGTAATATAAAAAGCCCCATGGAAAAGATGTGCGGTCGGTGACATGATCGAAGAGGTAAAATGTCTGCAGAATAAGATAAGGAAGTATAAGCTGAACAAAGAAATGCACGGCCCATGCCTGTTTCTTTTTGAAAACCTTCTCTTTGTTCAGGCCGTATGCCAGATAAAAGCCAATAACAAGAATGGCAAAAAAGCCATACAGGTAGAAATGGGTAAGTGCTCCTGCCATAACTGTAAGCGCAATGAATAATGACCGCATTGCCGAGGGTTTTTGAAAAAACTTCATCAGCAAAAGGATCATCAAAGGAATTGCGCAAACATAGGACAGATTGAAATGGCCTCCGAAACGGTCGAGTTGCGGGGTAAGGTAGGTGATCCCTATGGAAGCCAGTCCGGCAATGAACGGACCAATACTTAAACCGGTAAAAATGAGATAAATAATAACCGGGGTGATAACCAGGCTGAAAAGCATGAGGAAATTCAGCATACCCAGGGTATAATCCGAGATATCCACCAGATGTTGCGAGATAAATTTCACCGTATTGCTGAAAAGCGGCTGGTTGTTGGTAAAGAAAACATGCTCACCGTAGGGGTAGTTCATGGAGTTACAGCGCATATAAGAGCTGTCGAACTTTATATGGTATTCCATATTGATATAGCTCTGTATGCCATCACCTCCGCTGGCAAAACACACCCGGTTGAGCTTGCCAAAGAGGTTGCCATAAAAAGCCGACAGTACAATGATTGAGAGTAAGGCTGTTATTAGCAGTCCTGCCTGTTTACCGTATTTGTCAGACATCAGATTATCGTGTCTTTGATAAAGTATAAAGGACGTGATTTGGATTCGTTGAATATCCTGGCGAGGTACTCACCAATAATACCCAGACTGAGTAATTGTATACCTCCTAAAAGCAAGATAGTTACGAGCAGTGAAGTCCATCCCGGGATGGTATTGCCCGTTAAATGCTGAATGATGGCATACATGGCATATGCAAATCCGATAAAAAATACCAATAAGCCCATAAAGGAGGCTATCCGGAGAGGCTTGGCCGAAAATGAAGTTATTCCGTCAACGGCAAAATTCAACATTCTACGAAATGAGTATTTCGATTTGCCTGCAAAGCGTGGTGCACATTCATAATTTACCACTGTTTGGCGAAATCCCATCCAACTTACTAATCCGCGGGTGAACCGATCTCTCTCTCCAAATTGCAGGAACGACCGGAGGGCTTTCCGGCTCATAAGCCTGAAATCGGAAGATGATTCAGGTATGGAGACATTGGCCACCAGATTGATCAGTCTGTAAAAAAGCCTGGATGTGTACTTCTTAAGATAACCGGTTTCTTTGGAATCAATCCGCCTGGTGTTGACTATATCAAATCCTTTGGAATGCTCATCAAGCAACAGGGGTATTACTTCCGGAGGATGCTGGAGGTCCGCATCCATGGTAATGATAATGTTACCGCCGGCATGTTGCATTCCGGCTGTCAGAGCAACCTGGTGTCCGAAATTCCGGGAAAGGGATATTCCCTTTACCCGGCTATCCTTAGAGTTCATCAATTTCACCACATCAAATGAATTGTCCCGGCTGCCATCATCAACGAACACAATTTCAAATACACGGTTTAAGGTCTGTAAGGAAGCAAGTATGGCACTGTAAAGAGCTTCAATGTTAGTTTCTTCATTGTAAAGCGGAACCACAACACTTATTTCGGGCTGATCATTCATGGTAAGGTAATTTTTTATACAAAATAAAAAATATTATTTATGTCTTCATGCATTTGCAGATAATTGTATGCCAATACTTATCTGGTAACTGAGCCAAATATTTCAACCCAGGCTGTTTTATCTTCAAAACGTTTTATTAAGAACAGGTCTGATCTTCCTTTTAGTTTCTGTAATAACGGATCGGATTCATTACTGCAGAAAATGTATATATCATATGATTCTTCAGGTTTATTGCTGATTTGTATAAAAGGGTGAGCTTTATTGTTCAGATAGCCAAGTTGGGGCATGGATAAATAGTATTGCATCAGAAATGCGGTATATATTTTTTTATGCTGCCACTGCATTTCCTCTGCGAAATTCACTGCCTGCCTTTGCAGAAGCACAGTATCCCTGAATGCCAGTGAAGTATCCTGTTCATTCCGGTAACCGACGAAGGTGTGCCAGGCAAAAAGCAATGCAAATGCCAGCATTGCAGGAATCCTGATCTTGTTCTGTTTCAGCCAGGTGGTAATAAGCCATGATCCCGACATTATAAATAAGGGCAGTATACTCAACAGGTAACGGGCAGTGAAAAAATTGACGGAGGAAAAGACAATATAGACAATGATGAATACAATTGAAAATGACAACAAATGTGCTACCGGTTTGCTGATGGATCTTTTCACTGCCAGAAAAAGAAATGCCAGTACTGATAGTAAGAAGTATATGTTCCTGCCGTTGTGAAACAACAGTTTGGAAATGAACATCCGGGCACGCTGCGCTATTTCACCTGGGTTGAACACAGTAAGGCTCAGGTGTTCGGGGTAGAGGAACCAGCCATAACGAACCTTCTGCATGATGATGAAAGCGGCAAATACAAGCAAAGGAGTACTCATGATAGCCAATTCCCCGGCCATCTTGCCTGTTCTGTTCTGATCTTCGGCAAAGAAGCGCTCCAGCAACAGTTTATCAAGA
>Ga0256868_10002204_pt1 | contig 10175 bp, 9 predicted proteins | sample RVTome_13_FD_187341 | JGI IMG/M metagenome (GOLD analysis project Ga0256868, IMG submission 187341) | Soil microbial communities from uranium-contaminated site in the Upper Colorado River Basin, Wyoming, United States - RVT92D227 HiSeq ... | reverse complement strand
CGTTCACGACCACGACATCTTGATCGTGGCCGGGTTGATTTTTGGATTGGATCATGATGATGAAGGGGTCTTTGAAAGGACGCTTCGATTTTGTGAACGGAATCGAATTGAATTGCCCAGTTTCTTCGTTCTCACCCCCTTGCCCGGGACAGCTTTATTTCAAAGGATGGAGTCAGAGGGTAGGCTCCTGCACAAAGATTGGAGTCAATATAACGGAGCCACGGTTGTTTTCAAGCCGAGATTGATGACTGAAGAGACACTTCAACGCGGATTCAATTGGGTATGCAAAGAAGGCTATTCCTGGAGTTCTATCTTTAAGAGGGTGTTCCACCCCCAACAACGATTCTTCACTCGGGTCCTTTCGAATATTGCCTATCGAAGTATTGCACAGAGTACACCAGAGGGTTATCTCCCGAGCCTTTCACGGATTTTACAGAGGATGAATGATACCATTCCTCTCCAAAATACTCGGGACTTGATTTATAACACCCTCAAACTCTATTCTGTTTATAATGAACGGCTTAAAACCCTTTTTGTCAGACTCGAAGGATCGATTGATCGGGAAGGAGCAAAGGAGTTAGTGAAGAGGCTTAAAGAGGTTTTAAATGTGGAGATTCAAAAAGTCATCCTTGACTTTAAAGATGTCGGAGCATTTTCCTCAGAGGCCATCGCCCTTCTCTCCAAAAAGGGTTTTCTCCAAACCGAAGAAGGAAAACTATGGATCGCCGTCAATATACCGGGTATCAATATTTAGTTTTCCTGCCTGACCCTTTAGAAACAAAAGAGAAGATATCCTTATCTTGAAAATCTGCGAGCTGCCCTCTGTCTTCTCCTCCTTGCCTCCTGCTGTTTCCTTTTCTTTTTCACGGAAGGTTTCTCGTAGGATCTTCTTTTCTTCAATTCCTTCAAGATCCCATCCTTGGCAAGTTGGCGCTTTAAGGATTTGATCGCATTCTCAATCTGGTTATTTTGGACTTTTATCTCCAATGAACTTTCCTTTATCTCGATAAAAAAACACGTCTTTAAAGCGTGGATGAACTATATTCAGAATTAAAAAGCCTTTGATAGAAGACAATGTTAAAATCTCGTTATTTCTAACGCGGTTTGTCTTTCATAAACGGGGTTATTAATTCCGATTCCTTCTGCCCTTGAACTCGCCTCCCCTTTTTTTCTGGGGTCTGGCCTCACTCACGATCAAGGTCCGTTCCATAAAGGTCTTTCCATTGATGAGGGAGATGGCCTTCTCCACTTCAGCTTTTGAGGTCATCTCTACAAAACCAAACCCTCTTGACCTTCCTGAATACGAATCAATAACGATTTTTACAGATTGAACGACTCCTGCTTCAGAGAAGAGTTTTTTCAAATCCTCTTCTGAGGCTCCGAAGGAGAGATTTCCCACGTAAAGTTTTAAATCCATCTTTGTCTCCTTCCATAAATTAAAACTAAAAGACTTTCTAGAGAGTCTCTGGGGATACCCAAAAACTATTTACAAAGTTTAGTTATCTGTATTTATGGACTAAATTTAAATATCTGTCAAGTTAAATTATTGAGATTTTTAAAAATCTAAAAAAACTCTGATTGTATAAGCTGTAGAACAATTAAAGAGAGAGGAGATACGTTAAAAAAGATATTTACCCTGTTGTTGCATAAAGATCCGATCGAGCTAGCCGAATACCTTTGTGAAGAGCGGGTTTATTCCCTTTTGATGGGACCTTTTTAAAAGTCACCTTCAGAGTGATCTAGCGAATGAAATTCAGTTGACGTTCACCCTTCAATTGGCAAAGGTTTTATGATTGCGAATACAGAATTTAATGCAACAATAGGGTTTATTTAGTTTTTTAAAATAACGATCAAAATCTCAATACCAAATTTTCAAAAGAAATGTGTTCCCTTGGTGAACCACCTGCTAAAGTTTTGTTTACATGTCAGTAGCCTGCTTAGGCTAATGCTTCAGCCAAGGCAAGCTTCTTCGAAGGAGGCAGGTGCGGCGGGTAGGTCGAGATTTGACACTTAGGGACAGTGAAATGCACGCTTCTCCAAAAATCTAAAGTGGTATAAAAAACGAATCTATATAATCTTTTTATGAAATCTATGTCATCAAGAGAAGGGGAGATTGGTTTTTTCAGAGATTTTAATTTTACCTTATTAGTTTTGTATCCTTTTGATTTGTTTTAACTTTCTAATCTTCATCTGGATAGACCCATAAAAAATATTACATGATTGTAATAATAGTTTGACTTTTAAATTCACTTCATTTATAAATTGGACGAACTTTGTGAAAAGTTTATCAGGAAGGAGGGGGAGAGATTGCATAAAATAACATATAAAAGGGAAATGGCTGAGAAAACGGTGTGCCATTTTAGGGTAGAGGCACCCAGAATTGCTCGGAAGGCAAAACCGGGACAGTTTGTTGTTTTAAAGGTCAATGAGACCGGGGAGAGGATTCCGTTGACCATGGGAGGAACAGATCCGGCCGCAGGGTTGATCGACCTGATCTTCCAAGTCGTCGGAAAGTCCACCGCTCTCCTGAGGACCCTCAAGGTAGGTGATTCCATCCAGGACATCATCGGGCCATTGGGAAAGCCGACCCATATTGAAAATATTGGAACGGTGATCTGTGTAGGAGGTGGAACAGGGGTTGCCGTCATGTACCCGATTACCAAAGCCTACAAAGAGGCAGGGAACAACGTGATTGCCATCATTGGTGGCCGAACAAAAGACCTCCTGATCTTAGAGGATGAGATGAAGGCAGCCAGTCATGATCTAAGGGTGACAACGGATGATGGGAGTTATGGCCACCATGGGTTCGTAACTGATGTGCTTCGTAAAATTTTGGATGAACGTAAAGATGTGAAATTGATTGTAGGAATTGGCCCTGTACCCATGATGAAATTTTTGTGTAAGTTGACAAAGGAATATGGGGTCAAGACGATGGTCAGCTTGAATCCCATCATGGTGGATGCGACAGGAATGTGCGGGGCCTGCCGGGTCACGGTGGGAGGTAAGACGAGGTTTTGTTGTGTGGACGGCCCGGAATTTGATGGCCATGAAGTTGACTATGATGAATTGGTGAAACGACAAAGGGCCTATCTCACAGAGGAGAAAGTGTCTATGGAACAATTTATGGCGGTAACAAAATAAGGGGGTTTGAGATGGCAGAAGAAAAAGAGAAAAAAGAAAAAGTAAAAGTACCAAGGCAAAAAATGCCTGAGCAGGAACCAAAAGTGAGGGCGAGAAATTTTGATGAGGTTCCTTTTGGATATACACCCGAATTGGCCCAGCTGGAGTCGAGTCGCTGTCTTCAATGTAAAAAACCAAAATGTATTGAGGGATGCCCTGTAGAAGTCGATATTCCGGCTTTTATCAAACTCATCAATGAGGGGGATTTTGCCGGTGCGGCACGGAAATTGAAGGAACGGAACAGTCTCCCTGCCGTTTGTGGACGCGTCTGTCCTCAAGAGGACCAGTGTGAAAAGGTTTGCGTCGTTGGAAAGAAGGACCAGCCCGTTGCCGTCGGTAGATTGGAGCGATTTGCTGCAGACTGGGAGAGGACGAAAGGAGAGGTCACCATTCCTGAAAAAGCTCCTGCCACGGGGAAGAAAGTGGCGGTGGTGGGATCAGGGCCGGCGGGTTTGACCCTGGCAGGGGATCTCATTCTTAAAGGGCATGAAGTGACTATCTTTGAAGCCCTCCATAAAACCGGAGGCGTTCTGATCTATGGGATTCCAGAATTCCGTCTTCCCAAGGCGATTGTCCAGTCAGAGGTCAACTATTTAGAGCGGTTAGGTGTGAAGGTAGAATGTAACTGCGTCATCGGAAGGATTGAGACCGTTGATGAACTCCTTAAGGAATACAATGCTGTATTTTTAGGTTTGGGCGCAGGTCTTCCCCAGTTTTTAAATGTCCCCGGGGAAAACTTCTGCGGCATCTATTCAGCTAATGAGTATTTGACACGATCCAATTTGATGAAGGCGTACCTCTTCCCCAAATATGACACGCCGATTGCCAGAGGAAAGAATGTAACGGTTTTTGGAGCCGGGAATGTGGCCATGGATTCAGCCCGGACCGCCCTCCGATTAGGAGCGGATACCGTTCGGATTGTCTACCGCCGGTCAAGGGATGAGATGCCAGCCCGTATTGAAGAAATACATCATGCAGAAGAAGAAGGTGTTCAGTTTTATCTCCTTACCAATCCCATACGTTTTTTAGGTGACGATAACGGTTGGGTCACTGGAGTCGAATGCCTTCGAATGGAGTTGGGAGAACCCGATGAGTCAGGGAGACGCAGGCCGATTCCTATCAAAGGATCGGAATTTCAATTGGAGTGCGATATGGCCGTAGTGGCTATTGGCGCTGGTGCCAATCCCCTTCTTCCTACACAGACACCTGGTCTTGAACTTAATAAAAGAGGTTATATCGTTGCAGACCTTGAAACTGGAAAGACCAAAAAACCTGGGGTTTGGGCAGGAGGAGATATCGTGACAGGTTCAGCTACGGTCATCCTTGCTATGGGCGCAGGAAGAAAAGCAGCCAATTCGATCCATGAGTATTTGATGAATAAATAATCCCCTCCAGCTTCTTTTTATTATAGGAAGGGGTAAGATTAAAACGAGAGGGCAGAGCCATTTGGCTTTGCCCTCTCGTTTGTTGATGCCATGGCAAGAGATCTGGGATGTTCGGTATTCTCCAAACACGGCCACGATTTCCGCGAGCAGTTCGAGACCGTTATCCCTTTATGAGGTCGTCCTCATAAAATTTTACCTGGATGAGGACCTCAGCCCTAAGATTGCCGAAATAGTTAGAAAAAGTGGAATTGACACGCTCAGCGCTCATGAGGCCGGGATGTGTGAGGCATCGGATCAAAGGCAACTCGAGTTTGCAGCGACAGAGAAAAGATGTTTGGTGACCAGAAACCGGGGCGATTTTATTAGGTTCACGGTTCGATTCTTCAATGACCAACGCCCCCATGGTGGAGTGCTGATCGTTTCGTACACTCTCCCCGGGGACCAATTCTCTCGAATAGCCAGCCTGATTAAGAAATTCTCCTCCCGTCATCACAAAGGGTTGGCTCCTTATTCAATTGCATTTCTCCCGACAAAATAGTGGTGTTTTAAACCTTAACCCAAAAGCTAACCTTATTGGTGAGCTTTTTTTAGAAGTCCGTTTTTCCTTTCCGAAACTACACCGGGTTTCTAAAATCGTTGGGGGGATCGGTTTTCAGGTTGTTAGCTTGCAACGAAGCTCTTATTACATTATTATAGATTCTTCCCCTTTCCGTCATCTCATGGTTATTGGCCCCTGCCTACCGGCCCCGGTTCCGACCGAGGGTGGGGCAGGCAGGCGCTGGGAAGAGGGAAGAAGATGAAGGGTGAAATGGATGTTTCAATCAGGAGGAGAAGATGAGAAAGAGATCGCTATTTACGAAGTTGGTTTTGTCGGTTTTTATCCTTGCTGCGTTCTCCGGCTGCGGCTACAACACGATGCAAAAAAATGAGGAAGCGGTCAAGGCGGCATGGGGGGATGTTGAAGCAGCCTATCAGAGAAGAAATGACCTCATCCCCAATCTCGTCGAGGTCGTTAGAGCTTATGCCAAACATGAAAGGGAGACCCTCACCGCTGTTACGGAGGCAAGGGCAAAGGTCGGGTCGATGCAGGTGCCTAAGAATATCATTGATGATCCCAAGGCCTTCTCACAATTTCAAGAGGTTCAGGCAGGGATGAGCAGTGCCCTTTCGCGGCTGATGGTCATCGTCGAGCGCTACCCTGATCTTAAGGCGAACCAGAATTTCCAGGACCTTCAGCACCAGCTTGAGGGGACAGAGAACAGGATCAATGTGGCACGGACCCGCTATAACAAGGCGGTTGAAGTCTTCAATACTTCCATTCGTATATTTCCGAACAGCCTGACTAATAGTCTCCTGCTCCATCTCAGTCTGAAAGAGCCTTTCAAGGCTGAGCCAGGAGCTGAAAAAGCCCCCCAGGTCAAGTTCTGAACAAAATGAAGATAAGGGGATAAGCAGATGGGGTGATCAGGAGAAATGAAAGAAATCACTCCTTCTTTTGAGTATATGAAAAAGATTCTTTCTTTCTTTATTTTATTGCTCTGCTTTCTACCTATGACTGCCTATGGCCTTGACGTACCGAAGCTTCAGGGCTATGTCAACGATTATGCAGGGATGATCGGTCCATCCGTGAAGTCGAGGCTTGAAGAAGAATTGAGGACCTTCGAACAGTCGGATTCAACCCAGATCGTCATCCTGACCGTTCCCTCCCTCGAAGGAGAGAGCCTTGAGGAGTTTTCCATTAGGGTGGCAGAGGCATGGAAGATCGGACAACAGGGGAAGGATAACGGGGTTCTTTTTATCGTCTCACAACAAGAGAGAAAGATCCGGATCGAGGTCGGCCGGGGTCTCGAAGGTAAATTAACGGATCTGATGGCGGGGAGAATCATCGATCAGGTCATTAAACCGAGATTTAAACAGGCGGATTATGATGGAGGTTTCATAAAAGGAGTTTCAGCATTGATTAGTGCGACACGGGATGAATTCAAGGCCGAGCCAAGGTCGGTTCAAAGGAGACAGAAGGGATTTCCTCCCCTCCTGACTTTCCTTCTCTTTCTCGGCATTTTTATCCTGATCCTCGGAAGCCTCTCCCGGATTCTCGGCGGAATCGCCGGGGCTCTCGGCCTCCCGGCATTCGTCTATCTTACCATTCCCCCCATCGGGGCCATCGCCATCATTCTATTAGCCCTTATCGGTTTTGGCGGGGGTCTCATCCTTCCCGGTCTCTTCTCCTCAGGAAGGTCCCGAAAGGGTGGTTACAGAGGGCATGGCGGTGGATTCTTCTATGGGCCAGGGATCGGCGGTTCCTCTATAGGAGGAGGGGGCGGCTTTAGTAATGGTGGGTTCAGCGGGGGAGGCGGTTCTTTTGGAGGCGGAGGGGCCTCAGGAGACTGGTAATGAGGAAGGTTTCAAAAGCAGATAACTTTTTTGCTAAGGAAGAGAAGGAAAGGCTGAAAGCCATAACCCAGGAGGTGGAATCGCGGACCATTGGTGAGGTCGTTGTGATGGTGGTCGACCAAAGCGATCACTACATGGAGGCAGAAGTCTTCGGAGGAGTCCTTCTGGGGAGCCTGCTGTCACTGATCTTGACCCTTCTTTTCTTTCACTCCTCGATCTGGTCCTTTATCCCTTTGGGTTTCTTGTTCTTTTTTCCTTGCCGGCTGCTCTTTCAAAGACTGGAACCATTGAAAAGATTCTTTACTGGAATCGGAAGAAGAGAGGAAGCGGTCAGGCTGAGGGCGGAAAGAGCTTTCTTTGAGAAAGGGCTTTACAGAACAAAGAGGAACACAGGGGTCCTCTTCTTTCTCTCCCTTCTCGAAAGAAAAGTCTGGATTCTTGCAGATAAAGGGATTTATGAGAAGATGGATCAGGAAACCCTGGACCGTTTTGCAATTCTGGTTTCGAGAGGGATCAGAGAGGGCCGAGCCTGCGATGCCCTCTCTCAGGCCATCCACGAGATTGGGGTTTTACTTTCCCGGTATTTTCCCATCACTTCCGATGATACTGACGAACTCCCTGATGAAGTGATGACGGTGAAATAATGATCGATATGGATCTTCCCATTATTGATGCAGGAATCAAGAATTAGTCTTTTATTTGTTCTTATCTATCACCTCTTTAACTACATGGGCTTTTTTTGCCAGCTCTGTTGCACTGTGATCCATGTCCCTTTGCTCATCCGGAGTCAGATCCAATTCTATGATGCGGTCTATCCCTTTTTTGCCTAATGTGACAGGCACACCGATGCTTATTTCTTTAAAGCCATATTCTCCATTGACCACTGCTGAACATGGAGTCACCCGTTTTGAGTCTGTAATGATAGACTCTACCATCTGCAATATTCCTGCGGCTGAAGTCCAACCCGCCGTTCGATTTATCCCTAAGTTTATATAGGATTTGATTATATTCGGTACTTCTATTTTTAACCGTTGTTTAGTTTCGTTGGACATCGTGATGGGCTGCTTATTTACTCTAATTGAACTAAAGATGAGGGCCAGTGCTTCAATGTGCTCCCCCAATGCCAATGCCTCGACCTCAGTTGATTTATTACCGAGTTCTTTCGCGACAGCCATTTGGAAGCGAATCGAATCATTTAAGTTGTAACCTAATAGTTTCTTGCGATCTAATACCGTTGACATGAGAAACATACCAAGATTGATGGAATCCACAGGATTTGTGGCAGTGATCACAATTGCCTCTGGGCAATAGGTTTCTATTTTTTGGATGATCTCTTTCATGAGTAATAAGTTATCACGCAGCATATCCAAACGCGAGCTATTTGATATAAAAGGGACCCCCACCACTACGATTACAATATCAGAATGATGCAAATCTTCGTCACAGCCTGCCCATATTTTGGTGTTTTGTATTCCAGTGATGGCTGTGCTGATATCCATGATATGAGCAAGAAGTAGATTATGGTTTATATCCAACAAAACGAGCTCGTCTGTTAAACCTTTAAGAGCAAGTGTATAAGCAATGCAAGAGCCCAACGTCCCTGCACCGCCCATGATAGCAATCTTCATCAAAAACACCCTTAATGCATCAAATAAAAATGGTTTTAGGTTATCTCAATATATGGAAAACAGGGTTGCCTGTCAAGATTAAAGCCACAATAAAAGTTGACAAATTTAAATTTTTAAAATACTAAATTAAGGCATCTCTTTTTGATCTCATCGATTAACCTCATCAACCAAGATGGATCAGCACGGGCGCAGACTTAATATCAAGACGTTGTGGGCGGTCGTTTTGATTGGGATCGCTTATAGCATTTTGCTCTATTTCCAGGGCACACTAACCGGTTCAAATAAGTGGGATGGTATCTTCGGTGTGGTCCTTGGTCTGTATATCTGCTCGCATCCGGCTGCCAATATGGTCGATCTACTTTTTTTCAGGCGAGGTGCTCAACACCAATTTTCATCGAAGAGGTCTATTGTTTTTTGGCTGGTATTTAATATACTGGTCCTGCTGGTCGGATGGTTTATCATTTTCCTTGGGACAACACGAATTGTCAGCACGACAGATTAGTTCGGTTGATGTACCTCTCTCGGGGACAAGGGTTGTTCAGTAGTAAGAATCTTTTCTGACGTTTAATACAAGGAGGCAACTTGCAAATCTCAACGATTGAAGGAGGGCTCATTTCATGAATGACGAATTAAGGAAAAAGACTCAGGATACAGCCAAACAACTGTTCGGCAAAGGGATCAAAATGGATCCCCCTTATTTGATGTGGAAAGAATTTGACAGAGACCTTGCCAACGATTTTTCTCTGTTTATCACCGGCAAGCTCTATTCGAGAACGGTTTTGACTCTGCCCGAAAGGCAGATGGTTGCCTGTGCCATGCTGGCAGCGCTGCGTGCCACAGATGAATTGAAACTCCATGTAAATGCCGCTTTAAATGTCGGCTGTGATCCAAGAAAAATTACTGAGATCTTTTTCCAGTTAGCTCCCTATACGGGAATGCCTGCTGTGAATGAAGCCCTTCAGGTCTACCGGGATGTGTTGAAGGAAAGAGGGGAGTGGCCCATTAAATAGAAGATCTTCAGAGGATAGATCTTTTATCTCGATCATTTCCTAAAAACAAGACCAACTTTGTTGAAATCTCATCCCTTAAGGGGTATAAGGAAAGGGTGATTTGTCCTTCTTTTTACATTTGATTAAAGGGGAGGAAGGCCGATGGAAGCCGCAGAGCAATTAAGTCGTCGTGGATTTATCAAAACCACCGGAATCGTATTGAGTTGCATCAGTGTGGTTACACATGTCCCATCGGCCATCGGAGAGGCGGCAGAAAGCGGCCTGCCTCCGGTCAAACGCGACCCGGCTCAGCTTAAAGGACTGCTGAATGAGATGGATGCCAAGGGTTACCAATTTTGGAGCGTGCCCCGCAAGGACGGAGAGTTTCTTCATCTCTTAGTAAAGGCAACCCGCTCGAGGAATATCCTCGAAATTGGAACTTCCCATGGATTTTCGGCAATTTGGATAGGGCTCGGGTTGGAAGAAACTGGAGGAAAATTGACTACGATTGAAATCGACAGGAAGCGGTTCGACCTGGCACGAAGGCATATAAATGAGGCAGGTTTGTCACATCGTATCACCTGCATCAGGGGTGATGC
>Ga0256868_10002203_pt1 | contig 10178 bp, 5 predicted proteins | sample RVTome_13_FD_187341 | JGI IMG/M metagenome (GOLD analysis project Ga0256868, IMG submission 187341) | Soil microbial communities from uranium-contaminated site in the Upper Colorado River Basin, Wyoming, United States - RVT92D227 HiSeq ... | reverse complement strand
CTGACGGCGACACCGCCGCTGCCTTCCCCCGCGATGGAACCTTCCTCGAAGAGGAGGGCTTGGATGATGTGCGACTGGCCGACTTTGGCCTTGATCACCGGGCAGGCGTACTTTGCCGCGACGTCCTCGATCATCCGGGACGTCGATAGATTGGTAACGATCGGCCCGGGCTCCTTTTCGAGGCGGCGGCTAGCGACGATGGGGAAGGTGTACTCCTCAGACAGCGTTTCCCCGTCCTCGGCCACGACCGAGACCCGGCTGACATCGCTGCTCAGGAGGAAACCGGCGTCGGCCCCGGCGATCCTGACGATGGAGGAGACCTCAGCGGCGTTCCGGGGCCGGGGCTCGGGGTCGTGCGGAAAGTAGCCGGAAGGCTCGTTGTTCACGGGCACGAGCCCGCAGCCGAGGGCCCGGCAGAAGAGGTCCACGACGCCGGCGCCCGCGCCGTTGCAGGGATCGATGACGACCTTGAAGCCGGCCGCCGCGATCGCCGGGCGGTCGAGGAAAGCCGCCAGCCGCTTGAAATAGGACCCCAGGAAATCCTCCTGCCTCATGACTTTCCCCAGGCGGGACAGGGGGGCCTTACGGAACCGTTCGAGGTGGTAGATATCCAGGACCTCCTCGCCCTGGAAGTCGTTGAGATAGGTCCCGTCCCGATTGATGAAGGTCAGGGCGTTCCAGGCCGCGCTGTTGTGGCCGGCGGTAATGGCGATCCCGCCCTTCGCCCTTAGCTTATGGACGAGGGCCTGAAGCACGGGGGTAGGGCAGACGCCCAGGTCCAGAACATCACAGCCGGTCGACACGAGGGCCGAGAGGACCGCCTTATGGAGCATGGGCCCGGACGGCCGCGTGTCCCGGGCGACGAGGACACGACCTTCGTCGAGGGACGTCCCGAAAGCGCAGGCGAAATCCATCACGAGTTCGGGTGTGATCGTCTCGCCGACGATCCCGCGGACGCCCGATATGCCGATCTTGAGGAGTTTCACGTCAACCCGTCAGGTCTTCGGTTCCGGCCGGTCCGGCCTGTTTCAGCCCTTTTCCCGGGCGGCCTTTTTCAGCTTGTCGTTGGCCATGATGGCTAGGTCGACCCTCCGGTTCTGTTGGCGGCCGCCCGACGTGTCGTTGGTGGCGATGGGCTGCTCTTCGCCGTAGCCCATCATGGAAAAACGGGCGGCGCTGACCTCTTGGGTGGCGAGGTAGTGCCCCACCGAATCCGCCCGCCGCCTGGAGAGTTCGAGGTTATGGTCGTCGCTGCCGGTCGAGTCTGTATGGCCTTCGATAAGGATGTTGGTGTCGGGATATTTGTTTAGGATCTCCGCCAGTTGCCCAAGGTTGTCCTTGCTCATGTCGCGAAGGGACGCCTTGTCCACGTCGAAAAGGAGTCCGGAGTCGAACGTGATCTTAATGCCCTCGCCTATCCGCTCGACCTTCGCCCCTTCCAGGTCGCGGCGCATCTCGGCGGCCTGCTTATCCATGTAATGGCCTATGTAGGCCCCCGCCGCTCCGCCGACGGCCGCCCCGAGGATGGCGCCCAAGGCGGTGTTCCCGGCGGCCTTTCCGATCAACCCGCCGACCAAGGCGCCTCCCCCGGCGCCGATAAGGGCCCCTTTTTCGGTCCGGTTCATGGAAGCGCATCCGGACAGCCAGACGAGAAGAAAAACAGCCAGTAAGCCCGTCAGGACTCTTTTCATTCCCTTCCCTCCTTGGATATCATGGTTGGCCCAAAATTTAGCACGTAACCGCGGGAAAGGCAACCCGTTCGGACGTTATTAATAAAGACCTCCAAGCTGAGCACTAAATTCAATTTTTCCTGATAACCGCGACTATATTTAGTAGGGAGGAAAAAAGGGGTTCAAAATATCGCGTCGCATCTCAAGAGTTCTCACTGCCGCGGCTGCTTTTCCTTGTTTCTCCGGAAAGGAAGGAAAAGGAGGGCCGGGAGAGGGACCCTAACCCTGCTCCCTGAAATCTTCGCAAAAGCCTTGGATGCGGCCCTCCTTGTTAGTGGGCCAATATTCCCAGACCCCCGGCGACCCGTCAATCATCCGGCCCGGTAGTTTCCCGGGTGATTTTTCGCCCCGTCCCCTCATCTCACGGGGTGACCCGGACATCCCCCTAAAAATCGCCGCCGCTTTTAAATTCCCTCCTGTTGTTGTATCATTTGACAAACACGAATAAGGGAGGAGGCCGTGAATACCAAGAAATTCATCGAGAAACAGGTCGACGAGATCAAGAAGACCGTGGGGAGCGGTAAAGCCATCTCCGCGCTTTCGGGCGGGGTTGACAGCTCCGCCTGCACCGTCCTGGCCCACCGGGCGCTCGGACCGCAGCTCAAGGTCCTCTTCATCGACGATGGGTTGATGCGTCAGGACGAACCAGGTGAGGTCCGGAAGATCTTCAGGAAGCTCGGAATCGACGTCGAGATCGTCAATACGAGCGATGAATTCTTCGACGCCCTGAAAGGGAAAGTTGACCCCGAGGAGAAGCGGAAGGCGTTCCGCTACACGTTCTACAGGACCTTCGGCAGAGAGGTCCTCAGGAGCAAGGCCAAGTATCTCGTCCAGGGCACCATCGCCGCGGACATCATCGAGACGAAGGGCGGCGTCAAGACCCAGCACAACATCCTCGGGCAGATCGGCATCGACCCCGAAAAGGGCTTCGGCTTCAAGGTCATCGAACCCCTGAAGGAGCTGTTCAAGCATGAGGTCCGCGAGGTCGCCAGGGAGCTCGGCCTCCCCGAGTCGATCTATCTCCGGATGCCTTTCCCCGGGCCCGCTCTGGCCACCCGGATCATCGGTGAGGTGACCCAGAAACGCGTGGCCCTGGTCCGGAAGGCGACTGTCATCGTGGAGCAGGAGATCGCTCCGCTCAAGCCCTTCCAGGCCTTCGCCGTCCTGATGAACGACATGGGGACGGGGATCGAAGGCGGCAAGCGGAAGTTCGGCCACATCATCATCATCCGCTCGGTGGAGAGCCGGGACGCCATGACGGCCGAGCCCACGCCCGTCCCCTGGGAGGTCCTGACGAAGATGGCCGGGCGGATCGTGACCGAGATTCCTGAGGTCACCCGGGTGGCTTACGAATTGACGCCCAAGCCGCCGGCGACCATTGAATATATTTAGCAGAGCTAGAGAAGCTGGACAGGTCGAAAAAGCAGGATAGGCGAGATAACGAGGAGAATCAGGAGAGCCCGAACAACTCAGATAGCCAACAGGGACGGATGGGCTGGAGGGGAAGAAACGAGATGGGCTGGAAAGGCCCGACAAGCAAGAAGCGAGACATGCGAGAAACGAGAAAAAAGAGGCCCTGGTTTCGGAATGTCTCTGGGCCGGTCAGCCCGGCCGTGCCGCGAGGAGAATCGTATGCCATACGTTGGTAAAAAAAGATCCGGCGCAACGACGCTGGGAGTGTTCGTTCCCTGCGACCCGCGTATCGACGAGGGGTCCCGGACCCGGGCCTTCAATATCGGCCGGATGACGGCCGGGCTCCTGGCAAAGGGACTCGTCCTTCCGGACGGAACGCCGCCCAACGTCTTCTTTTGTTCGCGCCTGGTCGATTCCGAAGCCACGGCGGACGCCGGCGCCCGGGAGCTGAAGGACGCCGGCGCCGGGGGCCTGATCATGACGCCCGAAACGTGGTTCTTCCCCGGCAAGACGGCCATGGCTCTGACCGCCCATTTTCCTTCCTCGACGCCGCTGGCCTGCGTCGGCGGCAACAACGCCCCCAGGCCGGGGGTCGTCGGCATCGACGCCCTCGTAGGGGCTTACGCCCAGACGGGCAGACTTTGCCCCATGGTCATCGGGACCATGCCGGAAACCGGCCTCGATCCCGAGTTCGACGCCCAAAGCCGGGACGAGGTTCTCGACCTGGCCTACGCGATGTTGACCAAGGTCTCGCTCCAGGGGAAGCGCTTCCTTTCCGTCGATACCGATTCGATGCAGATGGAGACCGCGCTCAATCACGTCCACGCGGCCCGCAGGTTCTTCGGCCTCGAATCCACGCGCGAGTCCATGAAGATCTTCGCCGACATGCTCCGTAAGAACGGGGGGTACGATGTTGAGGAGCTCCGGGCGCTCCGGGAGTGGGTGGTCAACGTCAGGTTCAAGGACCGCATCTTCCCCAACACCGAGGAGGTCCTGGCGTCCGGGAAGCCCTTTTACACGGGGAAGGATATCAAGCCGCCGAAGCTCTCGGCCCTGGACAAGAAGAAACTGGACGAGGGCTTGGCCCTCTACCTCATCATCCGCAATTACATGAGGGACACGAACGCCATCGCCGGCGGCTGGACGAACCAGCTGGCTTGGGGTTCGGACCGGCGCGGCCTTCCGATGTCGACGGCCGATATCGCCGAGTCCCTCTTCAATTCGACGGAAGACCATACCGGGAAGAAGCCGGTCGTTCCTTTCGCCACCGAAAACGACGTCCAGGGCCTCCTGACCATGGTCCTGCACTGCCGGCTTTCCGGCGGCCGGCCGACGCTTTTCATGGACTTCCGGAAGGTTTACGAGCCCTGGGAGATCCGGAAGAACGCCGACTCCCTCGGCTTGGATCTCTCCCCCTACCTCGACGAACCCTGGCTCCGGAAGGGTTTCATCGATGGGAACAACTCGGGATCGGCGTCCCTCGATTACGCCGGCAAGGCCTTCCTCTTTCGGGCCGTCGAGCACTATTTCCCGGGCTTCGGCTTCTCCCTGGGCTATGTCTCGCCCGGAGGGATCCAAGGCATCGCCGGGCGGCTGGCCTATTCCGACCTCTCAGGGATGTTCACCATGGTCCAGGACGAGGCCCGGACGGTCGACCTTCCGGCCCCGCTCCTGGAAAAGGTCTGCCGCGCCTCGGATTACACGTGGCCGCACACGTTCCTGACCTTCGAGCACGTTCCAGCGGGTTTGCTCAAGATGGGTGTCCCCGCCAACCACATCCACATGGTGACGGACCTGCCGCGGCGGCGCTGGCAGCACTTCTCCGACTATGCCTGCGTCCTCAACGGCCGCTGGGAGAACCAGCCCGAGCACGTTGAAGGCCTGGACCGGCCCATCCCGATACTCTACCGGACGAACGGGGGGGAGACGGCGGCCAAAATGCTCCTCGCCTCCCGGCGTTGACCTCCCCATCTCGGTCAGAAATTCCTTCCCGCACGAAAAGATGCGTTGACCGCAGACGCCCTTTATTGACAGCCCCGGACGAATCTGGTAATTTGGCGCCTACGGGGCCATCGTCTAGAGGCCTAGGACAGGTGGTTCTCAGCCATCAGACCGGGGTTCGAATCCCCGTGGCCCTGCTCCTTCACTTCTTCGGCTCGGCCAAATACCCCAGCGCCATCTCGTTCTCTCCATCCATGACGATGTTCGCTTCACAGCCGTGGGTCGCGGCGGGGATGTCGATGACCTTGATGACGTTCGCCAGATAGTGGTACTCCGGAAGGAGGTCCGCCAGGGAGTTCGGCGAGTTCTTGAAGAACTCGTGGGCGAAGATGACACCTTCTTCATCCGGGTAGAGGGCCAGGTAGCGGATGTTCGCTTCCACGAGGTCCTGGAAAAAGTGGGTCCCGAAAGACAGGTCGGGAACGTAGTTTCCCACCTTCCGGGCGATCTCGATCAGCATGGCGGTATTGTTGATGCCCGAATAGGTGACCCGTACGCCCAGCCGGATGTCTCCCCGGCTGCCCCATCGTCCCGGTCCCATGAGGATGAAGGACCGCCGCGGAAGGATGGCGTTCAGCCGGCTCACAGCGTCTCCAACAGCGACCAGGTCCCCGAACGAGGCCACGCCGGAATAGCCGTCCGGGTCCACGTAAACGAGTGTTCGGATGCCCTGCACCCGGGCGTTGGTCACATATTTGTTCGCTGAAAAGAGCTTGTTTTTCTCCGGAATCCACTTGGGAACCAGGACGTGCTCTTGGTCCTCCATGTGGCTTTGCGGCCGGCACTGGAGAATGTAAAGGTCGTTCCCGTCGCTGGCGAATTCCACGTCCATGGGCATGCCGAACGTTTCCCGGAGCACCTGCATGATCTCCTTCATCTGCCTGATAAAGCCGGTTTTTTCGATCAGCCCGGCAAACGTGACCGCAGTACCTTCCCGGCCCGGATGGTCCATGGCCCGGTTGGCCTTCCGCACCGTGCTCCCGTCATAAACCGACAGGGTCTGCTCCCAGAGAGGGAACTCGGCGCCGACCTCGCCGAGGATCGCGTCGATGGGATGGGTCTCGAAGCGCCCCGTTTCCATGTTGATGACGTCGATGAGCTTTTGGGCGTAATGGACGATCTCCTCCGGCATGATGTTCACCCGGATTCCCGGCTGGCCCGGGCTCACCAGCATCGGGTAATCGTTCCCGACCCTGTCGACCGCCCTCGTTCCCAACCCGGCGACGATCCGGAGGATACCGTCCTCGCGCCGGATGCGCGGCGACCAGCGGAACTCGTTGTTTCCGAAGGCCACCCCGGCGAAGGCGGGGAAAAAGTACCTGCCCACGCGCTTGCCTACGACGTGCTGGATGAGAACGCCCATCTCTTCATAATAATCCAGCAGGCCGCGCTCGGCCCGGTACTGGATGGCGTCCGGGTTGAAGATCGAGGCGTAGACCTCGGCGATGGCTTCGGAGAGGGCCGCGAGGCGCTCGTCCTTCGTTCCGATGTTCGCCAGGAACAGGCTGCGGTATTTCCCGGAGAACGATGTCCCCGTGCTGTCTTCCAGAAGGCTTGAGGAACGCACGATGAGCGGCCTTTCGCCCATGTCATCCAGGATGAGTTTCAGCTGGCTCTGCATCTCCGGCGAAAAAACGGACTGTTTGCAGACCTGCACGAGATACGGGTAGTTGTGCTGGATCTCCTCGATCCGGGAGAACTTGAAACTCCGGAAATCCTCCAGGGAATTGTAATTGATGAAATCGATGAGGGCGTCCGATGTGATGAACCATGTGTCCGGGATCCGGAACTCGCCGATCCCAGGGTTCTCCTTTTTTTTCCCCTGGAGGACATGCTCGGCGAGCACCATGCCCGCAGCCTTTCCCCCGAGCTTTCCGGCCCCCTGGCTGGGCCCGGCCACCCGGGCCAGGAGCCGGCCGAAGCGGTGGATCGTCAGGTGCTCCCGGGCGACGCGGATGAACGCCAGCCGCTCGCTCAGGAACCTGCGGATGAGGGCGATCCTCGCTTGCAGATCATTCGAGCGCGAGAGGGCCTGCTCGTCTTCCCGGGTGGATCGGCAGAACTGATTGACGATCTCCTTGATCTCGACGAGGGGAATGGCACGTTTCTCGGTGGCGATCATGAAGAAACCGAACTTGTCCTGGCGCATCCACTGCTTGATCAGGGACGCCAGTTCATTCCCGGGGATCGCTAGGGAAGCGATCCAGATCGCTCCTTCGAATACTTTCTCCAGGGCTTCCACGTCCTGCTTGGGGAGAGGCTGATTTTCATCATGGAAAGCCTCCTGCCAGCCGCCGCGGAACTCCGGGGAGAACTGGAGGAGGAGTCCCTGGACTCCGGGCACGCCCTTCAAACTGAGATGGTTCATCAGCCGGCGCAGGACCCGTTTGTAAAGGACCGGGTCGGTCTCCTTGAGGAGGTCCAGGATCACGATCCATTCGGGCTTGTGTTTCGCCGCCGGCTCGGTCCCCGCGCTCATGGCGTCCGGGGCTGCGGTGCCCTCCCATTCTTCTATGAGCCGGCTGAGCCGGTTCCCAATGAGTTCGATGAGCTTCTTTTCCTCGAGCAGGAACGGGTCCTCGCGGGACCCTAGAGGTTTCTCCGAATAGCTGACCTCGAGCGAGCCCGACGGAATCCCGCCCGGCCGCAGGGGAACACGCTGGATCCAATTCGTTTCGGCGAAGCCGGGCGTCTGGAACACCCGGGCCCGATATGTAATCCGGACGCGGCAGAGTTCTGGATATTGCCAGCCGTTAGGGATGATATCGATAAGGCCCTGGAAAACGTTCTCCTGGGTCCGGCCGGGTGTCTCCAGGAGCGTGACGATGCCATGGAGGCAGTTAAGCTCCTTCACCCGCTCGCGCAGGCGGCCGCTTAGAAAAAAACCGGACTCACTTATCTTGTCCATGAACGATATTCCGACGTCCCCGGCTCAAACCCAGCCGCGCAGCCGGCAAGCCTCGGCCACGCGCGAAATGGCGATCATGTAGGCGGCGTCGCGCATGTAGACGCTCTTCTTGCGCGCGAGATCGGAAACGGCTTTGAATCCGGCCGTCATCTTGTGGTCGAGCTGGGAAAGGACTTCCTCCCGGCTCCAATAGTGGTTCATGTTGGATTGGACCTGCTCGAAGTAGCTGCAGGTGACCCCGCCCGCGTTGCACAGAAAGTCGGGGATCATAAAAATGCCGCGGTCGCGGATGACGGCGTCCGCTTCCATGGTCGTCGGTCCGTTCGCCCCTTCGGCGACGAGCTTGACGCGCTTGTGGATCTTCGGGGCGTTGGCAGCCGTCACCTGGTTCTCGAGGGCCGCCGGAACCAGGAGGTCGGCCTCCTGCTCAATCCAGGCATCGCCCGGGAGGACCTCATAACCGGTTTTCCTGGCCTTGTCCTTGTCGATCGCGCCGAACTTATCGGTCATGGCTACGAGCTCGTCGGGATCGATGCCGCTCTTCCGGAGGAAGGTGTAGGAGGTCTGATCCGCCTGGTCCCAGCAGGCGACGCAGATCGGCGTGCCGCCATACTCCTTAAAAAGCCGGACCGCGTACTGGGAGACGTTCCCGAATCCCTGGAACGCTCCGATCGTCTTGCGGACATCGATGCCGAGCTCCTTCATGGCCTCGCGCACGGCGTACATGACGCCGTAGCCGGTGGCCTCCGTCCGGCCGAGCGAACCGCCCATGCCGACCGGTTTGCCGGTGATGAATCCGGGAAAGCAGCCGCCGCGGATGCGCTCGAACTCGTCGAGCATCCAGAGCATGTGCTGCCCGTGGGTCATGACGTCCGGGGCCGGGACGTCCTGGACGGCGCCGACGTTCAAGGCGACCTGGCGGACCCAGCCGCGGCAGATCGCTTCCTGTTCGCGGTCGCTGAGGTTATGCGGGTCGCAGATGACGCCGCCCTTGCCGCCGCCGAGCGGGATGTCGACGACCGCGCACTTCCAGGTCATCCACATGGCCAGGGCGCGCACGGTGTCCACGGTCTCGTGCGGGTGGAACCGGATGCCGCCCTTGCAGGGGCCTCGGGCGTCGTTGTGCTGGACGCGGAAGCCTTTGAACACCCGGTAGCCTCCGTCGTCCATGCGGACCGGGATCGAAAAGTGATACTCGCGCAGGGGATTGCGGAGCAATTCGCGGGTCGCGGTGTCAAGGCCGAGCTTCTCGGCCACGCCGTCGAACTGTGTCTGGGCCATTTCAAAGGCGTTGAATGGCTTGCTGTCCACTAACTTCCTCCTTTGGGTATGATCAATGATAATGGCGTTAGTCCCATAATATATTCTTTATGGGCCCCTTTCAAGCATTGGACGGAAGAAGCGGGGCTTATGCGGCTATTTCTTCTCTTCCGGCCGGGGTTTGAGCCCGTTGTACTCCACGAGGAGTTTAAGCCACCAGTCCGGGAAGATCATCGGGTTCCGCTTCCGCGTCTTGGCGTCGTATACCCAGAGGTGATTGTACTTGACCAGCAGGTCGTCGCCGAGCTTCCACCAGGCGCCGATGATGCGTTCGGCGTTCCCGAGGCAGTAATCCGTGAGGAAGCGGCGGGCGAGTGCCGGGTCCTTCTTGTGGAGGTCCAAGGCAACTTCGTCAATGACGGGCGTCCTGTCGACGGCCGGTTTTTCCCAGGCGGCCTGGGCGCTACGGACGTCCTCGATGGCCTTGGAGTAGGCGACCTGGGCGTGGAAGTCTACGTAATCGAAGGCCCAGCGCGCCGAATCCCTGTTGAACTCCCAGTGGTCCCCGATCTCGAAGGAACGGGGGATCGATGTTATCCCGGCGTAGAGGGGCATGAAGCAGGAGGTGTCCTGGGCCCCCCAGGCCAGCCAGACAATCCCGCCGATGGGGTCCGGCAGCCAGCCGCGGCTCTGGGTGACCGTCACGTACTCGGCCCGGTTGACGCCGATGATGCGCGGCGTGTCGTACTTCTTCCCGTCCAGCTCGAAACCGTAAGGGAGGTAGTTCGGGTTCTGGAACGGCCCGCCCTGGATGCCGCGGGCCGGCCACCAGGGCGTCCCCTCGGTCTTGTCCCGCGTCATGAGCA
>Ga0256868_10002201_pt1 | contig 10182 bp, 18 predicted proteins | sample RVTome_13_FD_187341 | JGI IMG/M metagenome (GOLD analysis project Ga0256868, IMG submission 187341) | Soil microbial communities from uranium-contaminated site in the Upper Colorado River Basin, Wyoming, United States - RVT92D227 HiSeq ... | reverse complement strand
TGAAAAGACCAAACCATTTGATCAAGAAAACGATCCCCAGAATTAGTGCTATTAATCCTAAAAATAATGACATCATGATAGCTCCTCCTTAAATGTAATTTTAATAGAAGATTATCCTGATTTTTTTCTTTATAATGACGCATGATTTCAATAACATAATCAAAATATATCCTCAACAGATTAATGGATTTTTTTAAAAAGTCAAATAAAACAATTAAGGTTCTTTTAATCTAGGAGGCATGGTGGAAATACAATAGTATGATTTTTAATAATTTCTATTGCATTTTTTTTATTTTAGCCATAATAAGTATTAATAATCAAATAAATATTAGTATGCTATTATATTTGAAGACTGCATGTTCATCTCTTGTTCCAAACAATATTTCTTCAATAACAATTTTATCCATAGGAAACCTCAAAAGTCATCTTAAGTCCATTTGATGAAATAATGTAAAAAATATATTAAAACTATAAGAATATATAAAGAATCGTTATTTTTTTAAAGAAATTCAGAGAATATTAAAGAAATAACGCAGCCATTGGATGTAATTGCCCATAAGAAGCTAAAATTAATATTGAAAAATTATAAATATAAATTTATCTTAACCAATTCGATTTTTTTTGAATATTAGCCAGCGTAGCTCAGATGGTAGAGCAACTGATTTGTAATCAGTGGGTCGGGGGTTCAACTCCCTTCGCTGGCTCCATGTATAAGGAGATTGGAGAGGTTCCCGAGTGGTTAAAGGGAGCAGACTGTAAATCTGCCGGCTCGGCCTTCGGAGGTTCGAATCCTCCCCTCTCCACCATTATTAATAAATATTTCTATTTCGCGCAAAACAGATTCTAAGCGGGAATAGCTCAGTTGGCTAGAGCGTCAGCCTTCCAAGCTGAGGGTCGCGGGTTCGAATCCCGTTTCCCGCTCCATAAGTAATTAAGATAAAGGAACGTTATTTTCAGCAGATTGAAATATTTTCGCCCACGTAGCTCAGCAGGTAGAGCACTTCCTTGGTAAGGAAGGGGTTCACCGGTTCAATCCCGGTCGTGGGCTTAATAATATTAATATGATGACCGTTTATATGCCTTAAAGGCCTAAAGAGTCAGCCAATTGTCAATAATGTTTTAATTAAGGGAGGTAGCGATGTCGAAGAAGAGATTTGAGAGGAAGAAGCCTCATATAAACATAGGGACGATAGGACATATTGATCATGGCAAGACGACGTTGACGTCTGCGATCACCAAGCATCTGGCGAAGAGGGGATTAGCGGAATACGTACCATTTGATGCGATAGACAAGGCGCCTGAGGAGAAGGCGCGTGGTATAACGATAGCCACGGCGCATGTGGAATATGAGACGGAGAAGAGGCACTATGCGCACGTGGACTGTCCTGGGCACGCGGACTATATAAAGAACATGATTACTGGTGCAGCGCAGATGGATGGAGCGATACTTGTAGTTGGGGCGGATGACGGACCTATGCCGCAGACGCGGGAGCATATTTTATTAGCGCGTCAAGTTGGTGTTCCTAGCATTGTTGTATTTCTGAACAAGTGTGACATGGTGGACGATGAGGAGCTGATAGAGCTAGTTGAACTGGAATTAAGGGAATTGCTGACGAAGTATGAATTTCCGGGTGATGAGATACCCATAGTGAGGGGTAGTGCGTTGAAGGCTCTGGAGAGTGATGATTCCTCGAGTGAAGCTGCGAAATGTATATTTGAATTAATGGATGCGGTTGATGCTAATATTCCGCAGCCGGTGAGGGATATTGAGAAGCCGTTTCTGATGCCTATTGAGGATGTATTTAGCATATCTGGGCGAGGGACGGTTGTGACTGGCCGAGTGGACCGAGGGGTGATAAATGTTGGGCAGGAGGTTGAGATTGTAGGATTAAGGGAGACGATGAAGACGGTGTGTACGGGAGTTGAGATGTTCAGGAAGATATTGGATCAAGGGCAGGCTGGTGACAACATAGGTATTTTACTGAGGGGTACGAAGCGAGAGGAAGTGGAGCGTGGGCAGGTTATAGCCGCGCCCGGGAGCATAACGCCGCACACCAAATTTAAGGCATCCGCGTATATATTGACTAAGGAAGAGGGAGGCCGTCACACGCCGTTTTTTAACGGATACAGGCCGCAGTTTTATTTCAGGACAACGGATGTTACGGGGGTAGTGACATTGCCTGAGGGTGTTGAGATGGTTATGCCTGGGGACAATGTGTCGATGACAGGGACCTTGATAACGCCGATAGCTATGGAGAAGGAGCTTCGGTTTGCGATACGTGAGGGCGGACATACGGTGGGTGCGGGCGTAATAAGTGAAATCTTGGAATAGCAGAACCGGTCAAGTATATACAGGATAATGATATGATGGAAAAAACTTTGGCTAATCAGAAGATTCGGATCCGATTGAAGGCATATGATCATAAACTCCTTGACCAATCGACAATGGAGATCGTTGAAACAGTGCGGGAGACAGGCGCCAAGATAGCCGGCCCCATACCGCTTCCCACTGTTATCAATAAGTACTGTGTATTGAGATCACCGCATGTGGACAAGAAATCAAGAGAGCAATTTGAAATCCGAACACATAAACGTCTTATTGATATCCTTGAACCTACTCAACAGACTGTTGATGCGCTCATGAAACTGGATCTTGCTAGCGGTGTTGATGTTGAAATTAAATTATAGCAAGTGAAATTTAGTTAAGTTGGAGATCGATACTGATGGTCAACAGGATATTTTGCAGAAAAGTGGGAATGACACGCTATTTCCTCGACGAGGGGGCTTGCGTCCCTGTAACTATAGTCAGGGTTGAGCCGTGTGTGGTGATACAGAAAAAGACTATTAAGAAGGATGGTTATGAGGCCCTACAGGTCGGATTTCAAGAACAGAAAAAAGAGAACAGGCTTAACAGGCCAAGAAGTGGCCATTTAAAGAATGCGGGCGGCAAATTCTTTACATATTTAAGAGAGATCAGAGTAGATGACACAAGCGGATTTGAATTAGGCCAAGAAATCAAGGCAGACATATTTCAGATTGGTGAATCAGTGAAAGCATCCGGCAGGAGCAAGGGGAGGGGATTTGCCGGTGTTGTAAAAAGGTGGGGCTTTTCAGGCGGCAAGGAGACACATGGTTGCATGTCTCATAGAGTCCCAGGTTCCATCGGGACAAGTGCTGCGCCATCCAGGGTGGCGAAGGGAAGAAAGCTTCCCGGAAGAATGGGGTATCAAAGAATGACCATTAAGAATCTCAAGATCCTCGATGTAAGGCCGGAGATGAATATTATAGCGCTCAAGGGGACACTGCCGGGCAGTCGAAATAGCATAATAGAGATCAGTAAGATAGTGACTTCAAAGCGGAAATAGGAAATGACAATGATTGATGTATATAATTTACAGGCGGAAAAGATTTCCCGTATGGAACTTAATGACGATATCTTCGGGGTCCCGGTAAGAAAGGATATCCTGCATCAAGTCGTTGTTAGTCAGTTGAATAATAGGAGATCAGGAAGCGCCTCAACAAAAGGCAGATCCGACGTGAATAAATCCGGGAGAAAACTATGGCGGCAGAAGGGAACAGGCAGGGCCAGGGTGGGGGATGCGGCATCCCCGACTAGGAGAGGCGGCGGTGTGATTTTCGGGCCGACGCCACGTAAATATACAAAAAAGGTTACGAAAAAATTAAAAAGGGCCGCGCTGTTTATGGCATTGACGGATAAGGTCAAATCCGAACGCCTATTTGTTGTGGAAGATTTCAACCTTCCGGAGATAAAGACCAGAAATCTTGTTCAGATTATGAAAAATTTCGAAGCTGATAAGGCGCTTATAGTTATTGAAGAAAAGAATGAGAACCTCGAAAAGTCATCCCAAAACATACCCAGGATTAAAGTCATGAGATATCAAGGACTTAACGTCTACGATGTACTTAAATATAATCACCTTTTTTTATCCCGTTCCGTGATTCCAAAGATTGAGGAGGCATTGATTTCTTAATGGATACATATAATGTGATCAAAGAGCCTCATGTCGCTGAAAAGGTAAACATGCAAAAGGAACTGTTTAATCAGTTAACCTTTAAGGTGGATAGAAGGGCTAATAAGGTGGAGATTAAGAAGGCGGTTGAGAGGTTATTTAAGACAAAAGTTCTGGATGTTAAGACTCTGAATATAAAAGGTAAGAAGCGCAGAGTCGGGAGAAGTATTGGCAAGAGACCTGATTGGAAGAAGGCCATTGTTAGATTGGCGCCGGGAGAGAAGGTTGAATTCTTTGAAGGGGTCTAGTTAAAAGGGCCTTGTATCCTGAATATGGAATAATTCATTTGGAGATAATCCAATTTTTATATCAAGTTTTATTGGAGATTTAGATGCCTATTAAGATTCATAAGCCTACGACGCCTGGGCGCAGGTTTTATCAAAGTATTACTTCTGAAGAGATAACACGTAACAGACCTGAGAAAAGCCTTGTCAGACCTTTAAAGAAGACGGGAGGAAGAAACTCTTATGGTCGGATGACCAGCAGACACAGAGGAGGAGGCCATAAGCGTCAATACAGGGTTATTGATTTTAGGCGTAACAAAGATGGTATACCGGCTCGCGTTGCATCCATTGAGTATGATCCAAATCGTTCGGCAGACATTGCCCTATTACATTACGCGGATGGGGAGAAAAAGTATATCTTGGCGATGTCCGGACTTAAGATTGGGGATATCCTTATGTCAGGCCCTCGATCAGAAATAAAGCCCGGAAATACTATGCCCTTAAAAGATATCCCTTTAGGAACCCAGATACACAATATTGAACTCAAGATAGGATATGGCGGACAGATTGTGAGAAGCGCAGGGGCATATGCCCAGTTGATGGCAAAGGAGGGGGGGTACGGCCAGATAAAACTTCCTTCGGGCGAGGTGCGTTTGGTCTCTCTAAATTGCAGGGCAACCATAGGTCAGGTTGGAAATATCGGGCATATGGGCATCAGCCTTGGAAAGGCGGGCAGGAATATATGGAAGGGGAAAAGGCCCCATGTTAGAGGGGTGGCAATGAACCCGGTTGATCATCCTCATGGCGGTGGAGAAGGAAAATCTTCGGGAGGTCGTCATCCGGTAACGCCATGGGGAGTGCCCACCAAGGGATATAAAACAAGGGATAAAAAGAAGGCTAGTAATAAACTGATAATAAAAAGAAGGAAGTAATCAAATAGATTATTCAGAACGGAGGTATAGGATTGCCAAGGTCACTAAAAAAGGGGCCATTTGTTGACGATCATTTGTTAAAAAAGGCCTTGAATGCCCAGGAGACAAGGAGTCGTAACATCATTAAGACATGGTCGAGGAGGTCGACTGTTATGCCGGAATTTGTTGGTCTCACATTCGCAGTGCATAATGGTAAAAAATTTCTGCCTGTATTTGTGACCGAAGACATGGTGGGACATAAATTAGGGGAATTTTCCCCTACAAGGACATTTTTTGGGCATTCAGGAGACAGGAAGACCAAGGTAATTAAAGAGGTGAAAACAGAATGAAATCCACGGCAGTTGCAAGATATGTAAGGTTATCACCAAGAAAGGCGCGATTGGTAATGGATCAGATAAGGGGAAAAAGGGTTGAAGAGGCATTAAATCTTCTCTCATTCATCCCTCCAAAGAGCGCTAACCTATTAAAGAAATTGATACAATCTGCTGTCGCCAACGCCCAGCAGAATTCAGGTGTAGACGTGGATAATCTTTATATTGAAAAGATTTTTGCGGACCAGGGGCCTGTCCTAAAGAGATTTCGTCCTCGCGCTATGGGGCGCGCTGGAAGGATATTAAAGAGAACGAGTCACCTGAAGGTTGTCCTTGACGAGAGAAGGAGTGCTTAGATTGCCAAAACTGTTTGATGGATTTTATGGAGGTACATATTGGGACAAAAAGTCAATCCGATCGGTTTTAGATTAGGAATCAATAAAGATTGGGATTCAAAATGGTTTTCCGACAAGGGATACAGCGGTTTCATTTTTGAGGACTATAATATCAGAAAATTTTTGAAAAAGAAATTGGAACAGGCCGGTGTTTCAAAGATCGAAATCGAGAGGGCTTCCAATAAAGTAAGGCTGAAGATACATACCGCGAGACCTGGTTTGGTGATCGGGAAAAAAGGCATTGAGATCCAAAACCTGAAAAGGGAACTTGAGAAAAAGATCAAGAGGGAGTTTTTTATCGATATACAGGAGGTTAGGAAACCCGAGGTCGACGCCCAACTGCTGGCTGAGAACATCGCACTCCAGCTGGTAAGGCGGGTGTCCTTTCGCAGGGCAATGAAAAAGGGCGTCACTTCAGCCCTGCGGTTCGGCGTTCAAGGCATCAAGGTGGCCTGTAGTGGAAGGCTGGGAGGCGCGGAGATGGCCAGGAGGGAATGGTATAGAAAAGGGAGGGTCCCTTTACATACTATCAGGGCCGACATTGATTATGGATTCGCAGAGGCGTTTACTACCTACGGCGTGATAGGCATTAAAGTGACGATATTTAACGGCGAGATCTTGCCTGACAAAAAGGATTAGAAGTTATTATGTTTAGCCCAAACAAGGTTAAATACAGAAGAAGACATAAAGGCCGGACCAAGGGGCGGGCCTTCAAGGGAAGCACGTTGGAATTCGGGGACTTTGGCCTGCAGGCGCTTGAACCCGGATTAATGACCGCGCAACAGATAGAGGCGGCGCGCGTGGCGATCAACAGGCACGTAAAGCGGGGGGGTAAAGTCTGGATCAGGGTATTCCCTGATAAGCCCATCACCAAGAAACCCCTTGAAACCCGTATGGGGAAAGGCAAAGGGGCAACTGAGGGGTGGGTTGCCGTGGTGAAGCCGGGCAGAGTACTCTATGAACTGGAAGGAGTGGGTGAAAGTATCGCCGAAGAGGCATTTAGGCTGGCCGGTTTCAAACTTCCCTTCTCTACCAGATTTATTAGCAGGAGATAATAAAATTGAAGGCACAGGAACTCAGGGCTTTAGATAAATCAGGATTGAAGGAGAAGATAACATCGCTCGGGCAGGAGCTTTTTAATCTTAGATTCCAGAAAGCGACGGGGCAACTGGCAAATACCGCCCTTATAGGAAAGACCAAAAGGGATCTGGCGAGGGCAAAGACCCTGCTAAAGGAATTGGAAAACTCCAGCGAGATTGAATGAGGGCAGAATGAATAAACGTGGCGTAAGAAAAAAACTTATCGGGATCGTTATCCGGATCGGCATGGAAAAAACCGCGGTGGTTCTTGTGAACCGTCTTAAAAGACATAAAACATATACAAAACTCACAAGACAATATTCTAGATATATGGTGCATGATCCACAGAACAGGTGTGAGGTAGGGGATAAGGTCAAGATTATTGAATCCAGGCCAATAAGCAAAAGAAAGAGATGGCAGCTTATTGAGATTTTGGAAAAAGGCGTGAAGAAGGATCTGGATAGCGGGATCGACCAGATACTGGAGCAGATTCCATGATACAGTCTAGTTCTAAATTGAAGGTAGCTGACAATTCCGGGGCTAAATTACTCCTTTGTATCAAGGTCCTGGGGGGATCAAAAAGGAGATACGCCAGCGTGGGAGATATTGTTATCGTATCCGTTAAGGAGGCCATGCCGAATTCAAAGGTAAATAAAGGCAGCGTAATGAGGGCAGTTATTGTCAGGACCGTAAAAGAGATACACAGGCCGGATGGTTCTCATATAAAGTTTGATGATAACTCAGCGGTGCTTATTAATCAGCAGAATGAACCAATAGGGACCAGAATTTTCGGTCCTGTTGCAAGAGAGTTAAGGGCGAAACGATTTATGAAAATAATATCTCTGGCCCCAGAAGTGCTGTAAAGATATCCTATCATCGGAGTGAAATAAGTGCTTAAGAAAGCTAAACATCCATCCATTAAAAAGAATGATAAGGTTATAGTCCTTGCGGGAAAAGAACAAGGGAAAATTGGTAATGTGCTCAAGGTCGACATGGAAAAAGGCCAGGCGATTGTAGAGAAAATAAACGTGATAAAAAGACACTCCAAGGCAAGATCCAAAACCCCCAAAGGCGGGATAGTAGAAAAAGAGGCACCGATACATATCTCCAACCTTATGTTGATATGTAATAAATGTGCTGAACCAACAAGGATCGGCAAACGAATCCTGGAAGACGGATCAAGGGCCAGAGTCTGTAAAAAATGCGGTGAGTTATTGAGTGATTAATATCATATATTTTTGATGATGTTGAGGAGGAGGAGTTGTCTCGACTTAAGGATAAATATGAAAAAGAAGTGGTGCCTGCCATGATAAAGGAGTTTGGATACAGGAGTATTATGGCGGTTCCACGAATAAAAAAAGTAATATTGAATATGGGCCTTGGCGAAGCCATATACAATATAAAAGTTCTTGATAAAGGCGTTGAGGAGCTATCACGTATAGCAGGGCAGAAACCGATTATCAGAAAGGCGAAAAAGTCCATAGCTGGATTTAAGCTTCGCGAAGGAATGCCGATAGGTTGCATGGTGACATTGAGACGTGACAGGATGTATGATTTTTTAGATAAGTTATTCAATATCGCCCTGCCACGGGTGAAAGACTTCAGGGGATTGTCCGAAAAGATCTTTGACGGCAGGGCTAACTGCTCGATTGGAATAAAGGAACAGATCATATTTCCTGAAATAGAGTACGATAAGATTGAAAAGATCAAAGGTCTGAACGTTACCATTGTGACAACAGCTAGAACTGATGTTGAAGGTCATTTTTTATTGAAACTTCTTGGAATGCCTTTCAGAAATTGACATGGAGGTCTACTTGGCAAAAAAGTCCCTAATTGCAAAAGCTCAAAAAAAACTAAAATATTCATCTCGTTATTATACCAGATGTCCAATTTGTGGCAGGCCAAGGGCCTTTTTAAGAAAATTTGGGATTTGCCGAATATGTTTTCGCAACATGGCGTTAAGAGGAGAGATCCCCGGAGTGGTTAAGTCGAGCTGGTAGCACGAATTTTAAAATGATAGATAGTTACAAGGAGTCTTTTAAATGGGCATGACAGATCCGATTGCCGATATGCTGACGAGGATAAGGAATGCGTTGACCGCGTCCTATAACACAGTGGATATCCCTGGTTCAAGAGAGAAAATAGATATTGCCAAGGTCTTAAAGTCAGAAGGCTTTATTAAAAATTATAAGATTATGGCGGATAAACGGCAAGGAATAATGAGGATCTTCTTTAAATACGATGAAAAAGGAGAATCCGTGATTGTAGGGCTTAAAAGGGTCAGTAAACCGGGTTGCAGGATCTATAGAAAGGCCGACAAAATACCCCGGGTACTTAATGGGTATGGGATAAACATCCTTTCCACGTCAAAGGGGGTAATGACTGACAGCCAGGCAAGAAAGATGGGGATCGGGGGGGAAGTCATCTGTTCAATCTGGTAGAGAAATGCTTTATAGCTGTCATATTAAGAATTTTGTTGATCCAATTATGTTGTGATGCCTTAAATGGGAGGTCTTAAATGTCACGAATAGGCAAGATGCCTATACCTATTCCGAAAGAGGTTAAAGTTGAACTGACGGGTGATTCTTTAACAGTCAAGGGCCCTAAGGGCGAACTTAGATGTAAGATCCACCCTAAGATAAAGATAGACATGGAAGATGGTCAAGTCCGAGTTTCAATAAATACTGTGGACAAGGAGTCTAAATCCTGCCACGGACTTTTTAGGGCCTTGATCGCAAACATGATTACAGGAGTAAGCAAGGGTTTTGAAAGGGTTCTTGAGATAGTAGGCGTTGGTTATAGGGCGGAATTATCAGGCAGAACAGCCACTTTTTATCTTGGATACTCCCACCCTGTTGTCTTCGAGCTGCCTGAGGGCATAAATGCGGAGATTGAAAAGACAAAGGTTACACTGAGAGGGATAGATAAAGAACTGCTTGGCAGGACCGCCGCAAAGATCAGGAGTTTCAGAAAACCCGAACCTTACAAAGGGAAAGGCATTAAATATGCGGAGGAGACTATCAAACGGAAGGCAGGTAAGACAGGAGCCAGGGAATAGAAAATAGGAAATCAGGATAACTTGTAGATAAGGTAATAATTATGGGAGTTTTAAGCAAGGCCGAAGCAAGACTAAAGAGGAAGAAAAGGATTAGAAAAAAACTAATCGGCACAACAGAGAGACCGCGGTTGACAATTTTCAGAAGTGCGAAA
>Ga0256868_10002199_pt1 | contig 10186 bp, 5 predicted proteins | sample RVTome_13_FD_187341 | JGI IMG/M metagenome (GOLD analysis project Ga0256868, IMG submission 187341) | Soil microbial communities from uranium-contaminated site in the Upper Colorado River Basin, Wyoming, United States - RVT92D227 HiSeq ... | reverse complement strand
CTTTGGTCCAGACGCCTGTTCCAAAAACCGGTACAGCATTAAGAACAAAACTAAGTCCACATATATTCCCTCCTGAGCCGGCATTTGACTCCGGACACGGAAGAGTTGTTGCATTCAGTCTTACAGGAGAAGACTGAAGCCTTCCCCTGTTGTCAGCAGCAACGATATAAATAGTGTGGATCTGATTAGGATTAGAAACGTTAAGTACAGCTTTAAGCGTTTTACCAGCATCTCCTTTCTTCACTGAAAGAACTGCTGTTGCAACGACAGTCCCGCTTGGGCTGGAAAGTGCCCGCGTTCTTACATAAGAAGAAGTTAGAACGGCAGTATTATTAAAATTAAAGACAATAACATATACTGTGCCTTCCCTGTCCAGGCCATAATTCACTGTAATGGACCATGCATCGGTGGATGCAACGGATGGAGTACCTGTAATCCATACCGGTTGTGCAAAGGTTCCTGATACCGGTAACAATGCCAGTGAAAATATGACCATTATTTTGATAAATCCATTCATTCAGCAATCATCTTATCGTCTTATCACCACATATCCTTTAATAGTTTTAGTATTCTCAGGTCTCAGGATATAAAAGTAGGTGTCTTCAGGCAGAGGATTTTCTTTGTCATCCACTCCATTCCAGCTATTGTCGTATTCATTGTTTTCATACACTCTGGCTCCCCAGCGGCTAAAAACAACGAGAGAAGTCTTGCCAAGAGATTCTATCCCCTCTATTATGAAATATTCATTATTCCCGTCAAGATTTGGGGTTATTAATGTTGGTATTATCAGATTCTGAACTGCAATCTCAACAGTATCCGAAGATACCGGGCAAGCTTGATTTGAGACTGTCCATATAAAACTGTTGACTTCGAGTGAAAGATCGCTGACTGAAGCAGAAGGATCATGTACATCTGAGATATCACCGTCTCCAGTAAACAGTGTCCACTCTCCGGTTTGATTACTGCCAGGTGGAACAGCCTGCAGATTAGTTTCAAATATAAATTGCAGAATCTGGTCGGGGCCGGCATCGGCAACAGGTTGTTCCCTTACTTCAACATTTATCTGGTCACTGTTCTTACAACCCCATTGATCGGTCAAAGTAACCGTGAATGCAGTGGTTGCATCAGGCGAAGCAACGGGGTTATTAATGTTGGGATTGCTTAGCGGGCTGGCAGGCGACCATAGGAAAGATCCCGTTCCGGAAGCAATAAGCTGAATACCCTTCCCCTTGCATAATAACACATCATCTCCTGCATCAACCGAAGGAATATCATGAAATCCTACCCTTATTATATCGTTTGAGGTACATAAGCTGTTTACTTCAGTCCATGCAAAATCATAAGTTCCGAACTGGCTGACAGTAACAATGGCATTGTATTGATTTGGATTGGGACTGAAAACAGCATTTCCCGGACCGCCAACTTTCGACCATGTTCCTGTTCCTGTTCCGGGAACTGCATTCAGGGCAAAATCCAGATCACACTCCTCTCCGCCGTTTCCGGCAATTGCTGATGGTTGCTGAATAAAAGTCACCGGAACAGTAGCACTGCTTGTGCATGTACCATTAACCTCTGTCCACCTGAATACATAATTTCCGTAAGCAGTAACTGTAGCCTTTGCTGCAGGAGTATTTGCGTCAGGACTAAAGGAAGCACTCCCGGGGCCGCTGTCCCTGGTCCATGTTCCCACACCAAAGCTGGGGGTGGCTCTAAGATTGAACTCCAATCCGCAGTTGTTACCTCCTGAACCAGCATTTGCAGATGGTTGCTGGTAGAAATTAACAGTTATTTTTGAAGTGTCCGAACATAAGCCGTTAATTTCGATCCAGGTGAATTCTTTTGCTCCGTATTCAGAAACTGCAACAGTGACGGATGGAGAATTGGCATTCGGCGTAAAAGTTGCCGTTCCTGAACCGCCGGTCATTGTCCATGTCCCGGTTCCCAGACTTGGAACAGCTCTCAATGGATAGCTCAGGTTGCATGAATTGCCGCCTGTGCCGGCGTTTGCCACAGGCCGCTGGTAAAAGCTCACTGTTACGACAGCACTGCTGACACAGATACCATTTGTTTCGGTCCACCTGAAAGAATAAGATCCATATGCCGATACAGTGACATTTGCTGTGGGAGAGCTTGCTATTGGTACAAATATGGCTGTACCGGGTCCTGAATCAATTGTCCATAATCCGGTTCCGATACTTGGAACAGCATTCATAACAAAATTCAGATCGCATTCAGTGCCTCCGGTACCTGCATTGGCAACAGGTTGCTGGAAGAAGTTAACTGTAACAGTCGAAATACTTGAACAATTATTATTTACCACTGTCCATGTAAAAACATAAGTGCCATATACCGAAACTGTAACGACGGCATTTGGTGTGCTGGCATTTGGGGTGAAAACTGATGTTCCCGGTCCGGAAGTCTGTGTCCAGAGACCTGTTCCAATAGTTGGAGCCACCGCATTAAGAGTGAAGCTCAGACTGCATGAACTACCTCCCGTTCCTGCAATGGAAACAGGCGTTTGTATAATTGTCACTGCTACAGCAAGGCGTGAGACTGACTCACATCCTCCAGTTGTCTGGCTTGCATAATAATTACCAGCAACAAGCGGTGTTGCCGGAGCCAGCGGCAGACCTCCTGTGGATGTCAGATACCATAATATTCCTGTACCTGCTGCAGTAAGGTTTGCTACTGTAGGGTTGACTGCCGAACAAAAGATCTGGGGCGAGATGCCTGTTGGCGCCGCCGGATTACTAACCGTCACGTTCACTGCAAGACGCAGGGTCGATTCACAGCTGCCAAAGGTCTGGCTTGCATAATAAATATCTGTAACCAGAGGGGTTGTTGTCGCCAGTGGTGTTCCTCCTGTGGCTGTCAGATACCATTTTATACCGGATCCTATGGCAACCAGGCTGGCTACCGTGGGATTATTGATCTGACAAAAATTCTGGGGTGATACACCCGCAGGTGCTGAAGGATTACTCACTGTTACCGATACTTCAAGACGCAAAGCAGATTCGCAACTGCCGATAGTCTGGCTTGCGTAGTATTTCCCTGTTACCAGGGGAGTTGTCGTTGCCAGGGCCGCTCCGCCCGAGGGTACCAGATACCATTTTATACCGGAGCCTGTGGCTGTGAGACTGGCAACTGTAGGATTATCTGCAATACAAAAGTTCTGAGTTGCAGAACCTGTAGGCGCTGCCGGATTATTTACTGTTACAGTAACTGCAAGACGCGAAGATGATTCGCAACCGCTGATTGTCTGGCTTGCATAATAAATATTTGACGATAAAGGAGTTGAGGATGCCAATGCAATGCCTCCTGTTGGTGACAGATACCATTTTATTTCGGTACCTGATACAACCAGGTTGGCTACTGTCGGATTATTTATTGCACAGAAAGACTGTGAGGTCGGACCTTCGGGTGCAGCAGGATTATTCACTACTGCAAATACTGCCAATCGTGTGGCCGATTCACAAAGATCAACTGTCTGACTTGCATAATAGGTCCTTGTAGATAAAAGTGTAGTTGTTGCCAGTGCCATACCTCCTGTGGGATCAAGATACCATAAAATTCCCGTTCCCGTTGCGACAAGATTGGCTACCGTAGGATTATTGATGGCACAGAAATTCTGAGGCGTAGTACCTGTTGGTGGTGCAGGCCTGGCTTTCACTGTAATTGTTCCCTGGGTTTTCTGGACACAACCGACAGTTGTCAATTCATAAATAAAGGTTCCGGATACAACAGGTGTACCACTAATAGTATATTTATTACCGCTCAAAACTCCGGTTACACCGGCAGGGAATCCTATGTCTGTTACACTTGTTACAGCAGGCACAACTGTGTATGTGATATTGTTGATTGGTGAATTAATGCATACCGTTTGCGGAATAGTACCCGGAGGATCCAGTGTTATGCACTGTGCTTGCGCGATACTACCAGAAAGGAAAAGAATTATGAAGGAAAAAATACTTTTTAAATATCTCATCAGATGTTATTGTTTAGAGCCTGTTTTTGATTTTTTATTACTGATTAAACAATCTAATTTACGCTTTTTCATTGATCCATTAAAAAAATTACATAACAAAAATCGTACAGTAACTTCAGGTTTCCCGATTAGAATACTTAAAAAAAACATTCTTCCCAAAAAAGCGGATTATCAGGAAACAGCATCCCATTGAACTCAGAAGTGCATTTTAATACTACTGGCTAATTTAAATAATAATATGATCAACAGGCATTTAATTTGACCAATTGAAGGAAATCGTCCGTGAATGGATCATTTTATGTTATCCGGATATCAGCCTGTAACAGTGTATTCTAATTTTGATATTTTGCTGCTCTCCCGTCGTTTATGACACCTTGCCAGTTCAATCCAAATCCAAAGTCATACATGTTTCCGTCTGTGTCAGTATAGCAGTTCATATCGCGGGGGACATCTTCAAATTGTTCTTCAACGGTTTTCATATCAGCAGGCATCTGGAACGGAAGAAGCCCCGAAGGTTCACTCACCCCTGTTATTATATCCATTAAAGCCTGATCCTGCACTCCAAAGTGCACAAGAATGGCTGAGGCATTTTTCTCGATCTCAGAGAAAACCAATGGATTCGAAACATCAACCACAACAACTACTGGCTTCTTGCCCATTTTAATCCTGGTTTCATTTACCATTCTCATATCAAATGAATTACGTGAAATCACACTCTTGCCTTTAAATGACCGGTCCGTAAAACTTTCAAGAGGGCTGCCGTCTCAGGACTTTCCAGTGACGTGACAAGAACATGCCTGAGGTTATCATCAGTCAGGAACTTAATCTGCTGATCTGACAGATCGCTTGCTTTGGCACCGCTTTCAGCAAATGGTTTTCCCCCGTATGTCCCGGCTCTCCCAAAACCGGGACCTCCTGAAGGTATTGACTGATGACTGCTGTACAACATCAGACCGGCTATCTGGTCAACCGACATCCTCGATGCCAGATCATGGGCACGATCATTTACCGGTAACCGCCAGTCCTCATAGACATCAAGCACACCATTTCTATTTAAATCCTTAAAAGCCAATCGGTTTACTGTTAATAATTTCACATCTGAAGCAGGTGAATAACCCAGTGTCTGACCATCCTGATTATAAATCAGTTTATAATCTCCTTTATTCTCTTCACTCCATTTCTGGCTGCACCCGGTTGTGAAGTGAATAAGCGCTACTGCGATTGCAGATAGTAAAATATCTTGTTTTGACGTCTTCATTTGATAGTTTTATCTTGGTTTCAGTTCATTAATTTTATCTTTCAGCAACAGGGCAGGCGATTCCTTCTTTACAATGATATCATTCCCGAGATTAAATGTTGCTGTCTGGCTTAGGTTCTTTGACGATGCCCCTGCCTTCACAGTATAAAGCCCTTTTTCGGCTGTCCATGCGGATAATACCGGATCAAAAGATGCAAGATCTTTTTTTGAAATATCAAAGCTGAGAACCTGTGATTCGCCGGGTTTAAGAAGCTTTGACTTCTTAAATCCCCTCAGTTCCATTGCAGGTTTATCAAGTTTTTTCCCCGGGGCTGTCAGGTAAAGCTGAACAACTTCCTTCCCTTCACTCTTGCCTGTATTTCTTACTTCAACCGTGGCTGTCAGCTTATTGCCGAATTTTGTTGAGCTTAGCTTAAGGTTTGAATACTCAAAGGCAGTATATGATAGGCCATAGCCAAACTCATAGGAAACCGGAACATTGAAAGTAGTGAAATACCTGTTACCTACATAGATGCCCTCTTCATAAGTCACCACAGCAGGCTGCGGACGCATAAATGAAGCCGCCATGTCTGGTTCTTTATCTGCCTTAGGCTGAGTTTGTCCAATAACTTTACCCGGGAAATTAGAGGCCGAGGGTACATCCTTGTAATTTACAGGAAAAGTTGTGGCAAGTTTGCCGGAAGGATTCACCTTACCGACTAATATATCGGCTATTGAGTTCCCGGTTTCCTGACCAGCCTGCCATGCAAGCAGGATAGCATCCGGGATCTCTTTCCAGCTGGCAGTTTCAATGACACCTCCCACATTAAGGATCACAATAGCTTTTTTCCCTTTTGAATGAAAGGCTGAAGTGACTGAATTAATAAGCTCCTTTTCAACAGGAGCGAGCAGGAAATCTCCCTCCCCATCCCTACGGTCATACCCTTCTCCTGAGTTTCTGCCAATCGTTATTATTGCAGCGTCGGTGAGATTAACTATGCTGTTGATTATGTCAGAATTAATTGATAATTCAGCTATCGGGACCGACCCCATCATAAACCCGCGGCTCCTTTGCCTGCCTGCTTTGGCAGCTTTCAGATATGCCTCATACAAAATTCTTAGATTTTCATCAACCGATAACCCTGCGTTCTGCAGACCTTCAACAAGGGCGACACTGTATGCCTCGTTTACATCACCACTGCCGGTTCCGCCCGTAATTATCTCATATGAAGTATTTCCGAATGCAGCGAACCTCTTTATATTGTCTGATACAGGCAGTGTCGAGTTATCATTCTTTAAAAGAACCATGCCTTCCGACGCCACCTGGCGCGAGACTTCTGCATGTGCTTTCAGATCAGGCTTATTTGAGATTTTATATCCCTTGAACTTTGGAGACTGGAGTATTATGTTCAGTATCCTTTCCACATTTTTATCAAGGACTTTTACATCAAGCTTTCCTGCTTTTGCTGCTTCAAGAATTGCCTTGTTCTGGTTCGGATTTCCCGGCATCAGAAGATCATTTCCGGCATTCATCATAGCTACTGCATCTCTGCCTCCAAACCAGTCGGTCATTACAAAACCCTTAAATCCCCAGTCATTGCGGAGAACCTTGGTCAGCAAATCATAGCTCTCCGGCGCATAGGTGCCGTTTATCAGGTTATAGGATGACATAATTGTCCATGGCTGGGCTTCCTCCACCATTATTCCGAATCCTTTAAGATAAATCTCGCGAAGGGCACGCTCGCTTACAATTGTGTTCAGAGAGTTCCGGTTTGTCTCTGCATTATTTGCTGCAAAATGCTTTGTTGAGGTACCAACACCATTTGATTCAATACCGTTAACCATTGCAGCTGCAATTTTACCGGTAACATACGGATCTTCGGAATAATATTCAAAATTCCTTCCGCAGAGCGGATTCCTGTGAATATTCATTCCGGGACCAAGAATAACATCAACTCCATATTCAAGCACTTCATTGCCTATAACCTGTCCGACTTTATTCACCAGGTCAACATCCCATGTTGAAGCAAGAAGGGTGGCGACCGGGAAAGCAGTGCAATAGTATGTTGCTTTGTCATTCTGGCGGGTTGGACTGATCCTTAATCCCGCGGGACCATCAGCAACCACGATGGAAGGGATCCCCAGCCGCGGGATTGGATAAGTTGTTCCGGCAGCTCCGGATACCTGGTCCTGGGTTTGTCCCACTACAGGGCTCATTTGTTCTGTATTCTTTGAGATTTCCGACGGTGCTCCGGGCATGCGCATACCCTGACCAACGACCAGATTGACTTTTTCTTCTAAAGTCATGGCAGCAATCACTTTGCTTAACGGATCTTTCCCTAACTGAGGAAGTGTTTTTGTGGTTGGCTGTCCAAATAGGAGCAAACCTGCAAAAACACACAGTATAAGGAGGATGAATTTATTTCTCATAATCTGAATATTTAATAAGTATTCACTTTATTCCTATCTAAAAGTAATTAAATAAGATGAAAGGGATCGTCAGATCAGGTTAAAATACCTGGTTTTTATTTGGAATTCTTCCTGTAATAAACGGTATTGTTATTCCAGTCCTTTGCAATAAGAACACCGTTATGATCAATGAACAGGTTGTTTAGTTCGCGGTTTAACCAGTAGGTCTCATAATGTTCCAGATCATCTGATTTAAGAATGCCAAAACCCGGGACAAGTATATAGTAGGTACTCCCCCTTCTGTTGAAAATGTTATCCATAGTCGTTCCGAACTGAGGCGAGCAATTGAATAGCCTCCTGTAGGTAGCACCCATATCGGTCGACTTTAGTATCGTAAAACCACTTTCCTGGTTACAGATAAAGATCTCCTCCCTGTCGTTGACATATAGTTTGTGGGAGTTCCCGGGAGTTTCAATGTGCATCCAGGTAAGTCCGTTGTCATCCGAACGGCTCAGGCTGCAGCAGTTGGATCCATGGAATAAAAGCGTACCATTTTTCAGACGAAAAACATCCCCGAATCCATAGGATGATAAGCCTGATCCCGCAGCCTGCCAGGTAATTCCGCCATCACCGGAAAATTTTGTCGGATAGTCAAATTTAAATACCCAGATATAATTGTCATTTGAAACATGCATATAGATATAATAAGGATGATCGGGATAAGGTTTAGTACATTTTTTCCAGGATTCCCCATGATCAGTGCTTTTTAATACTTCACCATTCCAGGTGCTGACATATATTGTTCCATTGCTGTCCATTTCGATTGTTCGCGGTGAATCTAAAACCTGATGGACCACCTGTTCCCATAAAAAATACCTGCTTCCCTGTTTGTAAACCTTTCCGTTTGTTACCATCAGGGTGATTCCAGCTATAGTGTCCGCAACCATTCCTGTTATATGCCCGTCAGGATCAGTTGAAACAGCATCCCACGCATTTTCTCTGAAGGTGATTGCCGTAAGGTCAGTCGATGTCAGGTAATCTCCATTGCGCTTAAAGACCGAAGCTCTTAGTTTGTGATCCAGGGAGTTGGTTCCCAGTGTCCAGGTAGTGGTCACGCTTGATTCATCATTGGTGAAAAATGTTTCCTGGGATACAGAACCGCCACCTTCAATGACATTGAAAACAATTCTGAAAGGCTCCGGGACTGGCTCCTTGTTATTATAAATCGTTAAGACAATATTAATTGATGCTCCGGGCTCTAATCTCTTTCCCTGCTCATTTTCAAAGCTGAATGAATAACTTTCAAGTAATTCAACGGATGGATCGGGACTACAGGAAGGGATTAAAAAGAAAAGTCCGGTCAGGATAAAAATCAGGAATCCGTTAATTCTTTTTGCTTTAGTTATATTTTTAAATCCCGGAAACAGCATTTTCTATTAATTTATTGCTATTTAAGCATCTCCGTGATTACCTGAATACCGGTACTCTCAATCCGATCTGTAATGAAAGAGAGCTATTCTCAAAAACTGTCTTTCCGCTTAAGAATGCATCGTTTTCCGGTAAATACGACTTGTCAAAAACCTCTCCGAAACCTCTGCGGTACTGTAATCCGGACTCAATTGCAAGCCGTTTGAATACCGGAATGGTTATTCCTCCACCAATAATCCATCCAAAAGCATTGTCCCTTACAGCGTCCTCCAGGTCATCATGGACAATCCTCTTATACCTGCTGTATGATCCCTGGCTCGCTATGTTATAGAAAACTGTTCCCCTCGATCTTGCATTCAATTTTATCCCAACGAAAGGTCCGGTATTTACAAAGAACCTGCCCTGATCCCCAATCTGGAAATTAATCAGCAAAGGTATGGTCAGATAATCAACACTGGTTTTGGTATCCACATAATAATAGGCATCATCATCTACATAATATCTGTGAAATGAGTCACTTGAATCTTTCAGGGAATAACCGGTACGATCAATTGACAGACCGGTCCGGAATGAAGAATTTGAAGCGAGGCGGATATTAACAAGGAATCCTATGGAGGGTCCAAAATTCAAAGAATATTTCTCAGCATTCTTTTCGCATGAATTCCATGATACGTTGAAGCTTCCTTTATAGATCAGATATATGCTTTCGGATATAGTATCCCGTTCCTGTTTTTGAATTTTACCGATTTTATCTTTAATAATTCCGTTCCATTCAATTCCCAGGCTGAAATCAATTGAACCGTGCCGCAATTCACCAATGTAATCATACATCTTGCGGCGACCAGTGATATATCTGGCATTTATTACTGCGTTGAAATCATCAACCAGAGGGATAGATAATCCTACAGAATAAATATATCCGAAGTCCTCCTTTGAAGGCTTAGAAGTTTCATAATAATAATAGTCCTCATTATGATCGATCAGAAATGCATTGTAAATACCTGCCATAAAATCGAGCCGCGGTATTGAAGGTACAGATAATCTTATCTGGGTTGGAAACGCAATAAAACTAAAGTCTGATAATTCACTTCCCGGATAATAAGGTCCTGGCCAAAATGACGAACTGA
>Ga0256868_10002197_pt1 | contig 10190 bp, 9 predicted proteins | sample RVTome_13_FD_187341 | JGI IMG/M metagenome (GOLD analysis project Ga0256868, IMG submission 187341) | Soil microbial communities from uranium-contaminated site in the Upper Colorado River Basin, Wyoming, United States - RVT92D227 HiSeq ... | reverse complement strand
AACGATCCGGAGCGATTGCTGTGTGTCACCCGTTCGGCAAACTCAGGGTAGGTCCGTTCGACGTGGCTCAGGGTAAACTCAGGAGGAAGAAGTGCAGGGGAGTATCCTTGCTGTGATAATATTTATTTATCTAATGATATCGTGAGCATAAGTTTTTCATAATACTGTAGGCGTCCGGTTGGAGACGCCCACATTGAGATAAGGGGTTACGTTCATTCGTGACCCTTTGTTTTTTATCGAAATTAAATGGCGAAATGTTCTTCATTGCAGTTTTTTGTTGCCTTCTTGCCTCATCTCAAAGCGATTTAGCGGACAGGGCGTTGCGGCAAACGGCCCCTGCGGTTCCTACTGCCGAAGGAGGGCTGAAGATCAGCTGCCTGGAGTGCGCCTTGGAATGGGCGACCTTTTTTTAATCCAGCGGTTCGGTTATTAACAGCTCTTTCGCTCTCCGGTCGGCCATGGGGCGTTTGCCTCTGCTTTGGGAAACCATTGTTTCTCCCCGATGGGGCGGGCCTTTGATAATCGAAGTTGTTCAGCCTTCGACGCTCCATTCTTGCGCCAAGGACAAACTCGATGCTGCGCACCACCGCTTCGTCATCGCGAGTGACCAAGGAGAAAGCATCGCCTGTCTTCTCGGCTCGGCCGGTGCGGCCGATCCGGTGGGTGTAAGCATCCGTTGTGTCCGGCATGTCATAATTGATCACATGAGAGATCCGTGAAACATCGATGCCCCGGGCAGCAATGTCGGTTGCGACCAGGACCCGGTACGAGCCGTTCCGGAATCCGAGGATGGCCGCCTGGCGCTGGTTCTGAGATAGGTCCCCCTGAAGGGATGTCGTCGGGAGGCCAGCCCTTTCGAGTTGCTCTCCCAACCGCTGGGCCCGATGTTTGGTCCGCGTGAAGATGAGGACAGAAGCCGTTTCAGTATGGTGCAACAGTTGGAGGAGAAGTGCGGTTTTGAGGTGAGAGGCGACCGGGTAGAGTGCGTGCGTTACCGTAGCTGCTGGTGCAGGGGGATCGACCTGCACCGTAACAGGGGTGCGGAGGATATCCTGGGCCAGCCGCCGGATGTCATCCGGCATAGTTGCCGCAAACATCAGCGTCTGGCGCACGGTTGGCACGTGCTTGATGATCTCCCGGATATCGGGGAGAAACCCCATGTCGAGCATCCGGTCTGCCTCGTCGAGTACGAGCACCTCCAGGTTTGAAAGCCGGATCGTGCCCTGACGGATGTGATCAAGTAACCGACCCGGGCAGGCGACGATGATTTCGACTCCGGATCGGAGATGACGAACCTGCGGGGCCATGGAGACACCCCCGTAGATCGGAAGGCTGCGCAGGTGCGTTTGGCGGCCCAATGCTTCGAAGGTTGTACTGATCTGGTCGGTCAACTCCCGCGTCGGCGCGATGACGAGGGCCCTGATGCGGCCCCGGGGTCTTTTGACCAGACGCTGCAGGATCGGCAGCACAAAAGCAGCGGTCTTGCCCGTTCCGGTCTGTGCCAGACCTAACACGTCCTGTCCCTTGAGGGCCGGCGGAATGGCCTGGCGCTGGATCGGTGTGGGTGTGGAATAGCCAAGCGCCTGGACGCCGGCCGCAATCTGGGGGTAAAGATCGAACGAATCAAAATTCATATGTTCCTTTCTTTCTGCAGAGATACGCCCGATCTTGCAGTGGGCGCTTCGATGTACGGGGGCAACCCTTCTGCAAAGCGGGATGAGAGTTGGCGGCCTTGCGGCATCTCGCTCAGAAGGCCTCGATGTAGAGAATCAGGATGATTGACTGAAAGCCTGCGGTAAATCGAAGGTTGGCAGATGAAGAGGCAACCACCTGGGAGGACCTTTGTGAGGTCCTATTAGAGTTTCTTGACGTTAATCGCCTTGAGACCTTTTGGTCCCTTCTCCGTGTCGAAGCTGACCTTGTCCCCTTCCAACAGGCTTTTAAAGCCTTCGGCCTGGATGGAGGAGTGATGGACGAAAACTTCTGTCCCGTCGTCTCCTGCGATAAAACCGAATCCCTTGCTGTCATTGAACCATTTCACCGTTCCCTGAGCCATTTTTCTAACCTCCCTTTCTACTTTCTAAAGACTTCAACTAAAAAAAACCACAAAGTTAAAAGTCTTTGTGGCCGCTTGAACGCAAAAACTTCCAATTGTTAAAATTAACTATAGCACATTGTTGAATCAACGGCAAGGGGTCTGACGAAGTATTAATAGATCCCCCGATGTTCTCTTGTTTATACCCTGGCCTAAATAACCGAAGAAATCTTAGCGTTGTCTTCAAACTGTGACCGATTAGAGATTGAGCATCCGGAAGAAACTCTCCCAATCATTGAATTTATTTTTTGATGACAAATCTTTCTCATGGATTCTTATCCGGCCCAAACGGTTAATACCGAAACCTGATTTCATCTTTATAAAATCATTACTGGACATGATGAACCCTAACGGGTGGTTTTCTCCAATGGGCTTCTGCAAAAGAATGACAGCCCACTTTTTATGTTCAGAGGGGATAAGATGAGTAATCTCCTCCCAATTGGGAGATATTTCCCAAAAGCCGCACAGGCTTTCATGAATGAATAAGAAATAAGGTTTATGATGATCATCAAATCGATAGAGGTGTAAATGTCTTTTTATCAACTTGAAATCGAAATCAAATCCCTTTTGTTCTAAATTGGTTTTCAGGTTTGATAAGAATTGTTCCAGTAATCTTGCAGGAGGTGACATCCGCATTTCTTTCACACCTTATCAGCTCTTTACACCGAAGGACTCAAACGCCTCCCGAATCATATCGTCTCTTATATCAGAGGGTAAGTTTCCTTCATAAGTGTTTATCATTCTTCTTTACTCGGATTTCTTTTCCTTTTTTTTGTTATAAAAGTATCGCTCCATGCGATTGCAAATTTTTCATGCCAGCCCCATATGGACCTCTCTTTTCCCCGGAGAACAGCTTCGTGGTGGACGGTGACCTCCTGATTCTTGTCCTCTTCGGATCTGAAGATCCTTATATCACCCTTTCTACGGCTGCCCTGTCTCCTGTTCCCTTTTCTCCTCTCGCTCTGCCCTGCATTCGCCATCTTAACCTCCAAGCTGGCCTTGCGTTGGCCTTTTAAAAAGCCCGCCAAGAAGTCGTTTAGAGTTCTTGCGGGCATGGGCTATAAGCCTAAAAGGCTCTGTACAACTTGGTTTAATAAATCCATTATAACACAATATGCCAATTTAAGCTTGAGATAGGAGGATTCCTCAATGGATGTAAAGGATGAACGAATCAGTTCTCGATGAAGATATGGATCTGGTGAACAAGGAAGGGATTCGGATTTGTTCTTCCCATCTTTTTCTGAAGGATCTTGTTTAGCATAGAAACCTGCCTTAGATCTATAACCATTTTTACCAACGATGTTTATCTCCCAAAGCGAAGTTCCATTAGTTAACGAAAATGGAATAACTTGTCGGAAAATCGAATCGTGGGGGGGGGGAAGACGATCTTCAAAGAAACAAATTTACGGAGAAAATTTCTTGACAATGGTTTAATCATTATATATGGTCATACCAATATTTTTAAAGGGGGATAACTTTCATATGGGAGCCGTCGAATTTCCTTCTCTGAAGCCGAACCGTGTATCCCATCAAGTCGCTGACCAGATTAGGAAAATGATTGTATTGGAGGGAAAATTAAAGCCTGGAGATAAACTTCCCAGCGAAAGGGAGCTATCAAAGATCATCGGAGTAGGAAGATTATCTCTTCGTGAAGGTCTAAGGATCCTGGAATCCTCTGGTATGTTGCAAACGCGATACGGGGTTCATTCAGGCACTTATGTTTCCAACATTGGTTTAGACCATTTGACTGAAAAATTTTCTGATATCTTGCGGCTGAGTGATATCACCATCGGCCAGTTCACCGAAGCAAGACTGGAGATCGGTTTAATTAATTTAAAGTATTTTATGGAGAGGGCTGGTGAAGAAGATGTCCAAAGGCTTGAGGCCTGTGTAAGGGAAATTGAATATCAATTAAAATCAGGTTTACAAACCAGAGAGGAAAATATTCATTTCCATCAGCTCATCGCTGATGGGGCGAAGAATCCGGTATTTATTCTGCTTCATCATGCGCTTCTCGATATCTGGAGAAATTTCCTATCAAAGTTTGAAAGCCCACCAGAGCATTCGAAAAAGGTACTCGTGAGAAAGAAAAAGATTCTGAAATACATCAAGGAGAAGAATTATAAAGGGGCCTCATTGGCCATGGAAAATCTTATTTTGTATTCAGGGCATCGGATCGAGTCACTCATTGAAAAAACAAGAAGATAGAATGATAACCTTTCGGTTGCATTGAAAAGGGAGGTGAGTGTGCTTCCAACCCTTTCCAATTGCGGATTTTTATATGTTTTATGGGTGACGAACAATGTTACCCAAGGCAATTTTTGTGATTTGCTTGCAAACTGGGGAGTTAAACGTTAAGAGGTGCCGCCCTGCCTTCGCCAAAGCGGCTTCGCACAGGCAGGTGTAAAGGCTTTACAGCATACCCACCTCCCTTTTCATATCATTATATGCAACTGGGAGGATAAATCAAACAATACTATAACTTGCGGAGAGGAGAAAATGAATGGATGTAAAGAATAATTTGAACTGTGATGTACTCATTGTCGGGGGAGGAAATGCTGGGTTGATCGCTGCCATCGAAGCCAAGAACGCAGGCGCTCAGGTTCTCATCATTGAAAAAGCACCGAAGAAGACCAGGGGAGGAAACAGCCGACTTTCCGGGGGGCTCTTCAGGATAGCTGCAGAAGGGAACAAGGACTATCTTCCTCTTTTAGAGGGGACGACTTTACCGAAGGGGACACTGGACATTGAGTCCTATCCTAAGGACGATTTTTATAACAAGGTGATCCGCCTGTCCCAAGGACGGTCGGATCAACGGCTTACGGAGATCTTTGTCAATCGATCCTTGGACACGGTCAAGTGGATGAAGGAACAGGGGGTCAAATGGGACCTCAACCCAGCCCACATGTCAAGAATTGGTGACCGCCTGTTCTGGCCTGCTGGTCAGACGGTCCTCATTTCGAATGGAGCCGGGGAAGGTCTCGTCGAGATGCTTTACGGTATTGTTGAGCAAAAAAGGATAGAAATTCTCTACGAGACCGCAGGCCGATCGCTCATGATGAATGCGGAGGCGAAGGTTTGCGGTGTGGAGGCGAAAGGACCAGAGGGATTCATTCGGATCAATGCGAAAAATGTGATTTTGTCCTGCGGAGGATTTCAGGCAAATCCTGCATGGAGGCGCCGCTATCTGGGAGAGAGTTGGGATCTCGTAAAGCTCAGAGGAACGCGCTACGATACCGGGGATGGGATAGAAATGGCCCTTCAGGCCGACGCACAACTGGTGGGCCACTGGGGAGGGTGTCATGCTTCGATCGTAAGCGAGGATTCACCAATGATTGAAGCCGCCTCTGCAGGTTCCGAACGTTATTCCTATCAATACTGCATCATGGTTAATCAGGACGGGAAGAGGTTTCTTGACGAAGGGGAAGATTTTATGGTCTATACTTACGCCAAGTTTGGTAAGGAGATCTTAAAGCAGCCAGGGGCGGTTGCCTTTCAGATTTATGATGCGAAGGTGCTTCCCATTTTAAGGCCCGAATATCAGAGTGCGCTGAAGGTGGAGAGTCACTCCCTCAAGGAGCTGGCCGAAGAACTGGACATTAACGTGGAGAATTTTCTCCAGACGGTCAAGACCTTCAATGAGTCCATTGTGAAAGATGATCAGCCTTTTTTGACCTATAAGCTTGACGGCCGGCGGACCCAGGGGTTAACCCCGGACAAGACGAACTGGGCGCAAAAGATTGATACCCCCCCTTATCAAGGCTATGCCGTGGTCTGCGGGCTGACCATGACTTATGGAGGGATAAGAACAAACGAAAAGGCCCAGGTGATTGATACATCGGAACAGCCGGTCAAGGGCCTTTATGCGGTCGGAGAGGTGACAGGTGGGTTCTTTTACCATAATTATCCTAGCGGAACAGGTCTGGTCAGAGGGGCGGTGATGGGGCGGATCGCAGGGGCAGAGGCCGTGGCCAACATCGTAAAGTGAGGGACAGAAAGCCTCTAACAAAACTTAAAAAAGCTTCTTTAATTTCAGGAGAGAGATGATGCGTGTTGCCGTCTGTTGCAAAGGGGTTCCTGTTGATGCCATGTTGGAGTCCGTCCAGATTGTCAATGGAGATATTCAGTATAAGAATACAGATTTTTATATCAACGAAGTGGATGCCTATGCTCTGGAAGCGGCTGTTGCTCTAAAAGCTGCGTATCAGGCAGAGACCATAGCATTAACCGTTGGCCCATTACGGACACAGGAGGTTCTCTATATTGCGATTGCTAAAGGCATTGATCGGGTGATTCGAATTGATGGAGAAACCAGTCTCCCCGAGCTGATCGCAGGCAGTTTAATTCCACCCTTAAAAGAGCTTGCTCCTCAACTTGTTTTGGTTGGAGCGCAGTCCGAAGATTGGATGGGAGGAGAAGTGGGTGTTTATTTGGCTCAAGCCCTTCATATGGGGATGGCTTTTGCTGTGGTTGAAATCTGTGAGCTCAATGAAACTCATGTTCGAATCAAGAAGGAGATCGGGGGAGGACGAAAAGCCGAGTTACGGTTGACCTTGCCTGCTGTCCTCTGTGTTCAGACGGGAATTGCCCCTCTTCGCTATTTGTCCGCAATGAAAAGGCAGAAGGCGAGAAACGCTCCGATCAAATCAGCGGGTCAATTGGACTCAGAGGGGATCACACAGATGATATCTGGGATGATGGCTTATGACATCAAAGAAGTCTCGCTTCCCTCGAAAGAGGGACATGCCGAGATGATCACAGGGGAGAGGATGGAGCGAGCCAAGAAGGTCCTTGAGATCATTGGAAACGTTATGTAGCATGAAGCACTCCAGGAACGGGAAGGGTGGATGATGAACAGTTTCGTCTATATTGAACCCTCTGAGAAAGGAATTGATTCTTTAACAAGACAGATTGTCTCAGGGATCAGAAAAATTCCTTCTGCACTTCGAGGTTCTATAAAAGGAATTAGTATCGGGAAGCATTTGGAAGGTAAAGATTCTGAACTCAGAGGAGTTTTTGATGAACTCATCAGGGCAGAGATCCCCTCTGGTGAAGAATACAATATCGAAGTCATATCTAAGATCCTTGAAGACATCCTTCGTGAAAATGGTCCCGCACTTCTTTTTCTCGGGTTCACTCATCAGGGGATGGAACTTGGTCCTGCAGTGGGTTGGCATTTAGGAATTCCCGTAGTGACGAATTGTGTCGAACTCAATTGGACCGAAGGGAAAACGATCACTATCAAAAGGCCCATCCAAGGAGGGAAGCTCATCCTCTCCATGGGCGTTCATATCGAACATGGAGCTGTGATCAGTATCCAAAAGGGGGGTTGGAAGGATGAAACAGAAGGGGAGACAACGGAAGCTCCAATCAAGACCACCTGTCTTCCCTGGAGAGAAGGCTGGGCGCCTGATAAAACGGAAGTGTTAAGAATCATTGAAGAGAGCATGGAAGGAGAGGAAGATATTACAAAGGCTGAAATATTGGTTTCTGTAGGACGAGGATTAAGAGAGCCAGAAAATCTTCCCAGCATGAAAGAACTGACTGAAAAACTGGGAGGAATGCTCTCTTGCTCCCGACCGGTAGTCGATCTGGGCTGGTTACCCGGAACTCGCCAGGTGGGTATTTCTGGGAAGACAGTTGCACCGGTGATCTATCTCGCTTTAGGAATTTCAGGTCAAGCCAATCACCTTGTAGGTATGGATGCATCGAGAGTCATCATTGCCGTGAATAAAGATCCTTTGGCTCCGATTTTTAATGTGGCCCACTATGGTGTGATCGATGATATTCTGGAGTTTGTCCCAGAGCTTCTGGATCAGATCAAACAGCAACAAGCATCATAGAACTTTGGTTTTTGAATCACTCTTGCTGAGTCTCAATATGAAAAGAAGCCTTCATGGAAAAGATCACTGAAACAATTGCAAAGTTTATCTGCAGCACCTATTACTCAGATGTTTCACGTGAAGTATTCGAGATGAGCAGGCTTCACATCCTGGATACGTTGGGTGTCCTCATCGCTGGTTCTAAGGAGAAGGTTGCAGAAATTATAAAGTCGTATCTTCAGTCCTTCGGGTGCGGGCAAGAATCGACGCTCATCACACAGGGGATGAAAACTTCAGCTCCGTATGCAGCCTTTGGCAATGGAGTCATTGCCCATGTACTGGACTTCGACGATTATGAGGTGCCTTCCATGGCCCATCCGAGTGTGACCGTCCTCCCAGGGGTTTTAGCGCTGGGAGAAAGACAAAGGGCGTCTGGGAAGGAATGCCTTGGGGCCTATCTGGTGGGGATGGAGGTCATATCAAAAGTGGGTCGGGGGATCCATCCTGATCACTACGATCAAGGGTGGCACGCCACCGGGACCCTCGGAGCATTGGGAGCTGCCTCTGCATCGGCTAAACTTTTAAAGCTCGATTTGGAACAGGTGAAAATGACTCTTGGAATTGCAGCCTCCATGTCAAGTGGATTGAGAGGAAACTTTGGAACCATGACCAAGGCTTTTCATGCAGGTCATGCAGCACGAAACGGGGTTGAGTCAGCGACCCTGGCATTACTGGGATTTACGGCGAGCAAAGATATTTTAGAAAACGATCTGGGTTTTTGTAATATTTTTACAGCAGGGAAAAAGGATGATTTAAGTAAGATCATTGGAGAATTAGGGGCACCCTTTTCCATTCTTTCTCCGGGTGTCGGCATAAAACTTTATCCCTCCTGCGCCGCGACCCATTCCTTCTTGGATGGAATCTTTGATCTCATCCGTCAATTTGATATCAAGGCAGAAGAGGTGGATGCTGTAGAATGTGGGGTGTTTTATCGCCTTCCGAAAATGCTGATCCATTCCAACCCTCAGACAGGCCTGGAAGGGAAGTTCAGCCTCGAATTCTGTATTGCTGTCGCATTGAAGGAAAGGGATGCAGGCCTCCGACAATTCACCGATTCGAAGGTGCAAGAACCGGGCATTCAGCAGCTCCTCAAAAGGGTTAAAAATGAGGTGACCGAAGAGGCCGGAAAGAAAGGGACCGCCTATCCGACCGCCATCTTAACGGTTCTCATGAAGGATGGGAAAAACTATTCCTGCAGAGTTGAAAAGAGGAAGGGAAGCCCGGTCAACCCGCTCAGCCCTAAAGAGGTGATGGATAAGTTCATGGAATGTGCTCACTTAAATTATTCCCCAAACCGAAGTCAACGGATAATGGACACCGTCATGAACATGGAAAAGGTAAAAGACATCGGAGAATTGATTCGACTATTTTAAAGTTTTGCCCAGGGGAGGTATCCTATTGCTTCTTTTTTCAAACAAGCCTAAAAGAGATCATCGAAACGACCGAGGAGGTAAAGGGAGAGGGTGATGAATACTACTAACATAAAATTGGAAAAGGCTCTCAGACTGATGAATCAGAAGGGATTGAATGGATTGATCATCTATTCAAATGGGATCTGCAACATCTTGCGACCCAGTTATTTGCTCTACTTCTCAGGGTTTAGACCCATGGGGCCTCGCAATGCCGCTATTCTTTCGAAATCTGGGAAAGTCGTTCTATTGGTGGACCCTCCCTGGGATGTGCTACGGGCTTCCGAGAAGAGCTGGATCAAAGAGGTGCAGGGTGGGGCCGATTTTGTCAAAGATCTGCTCGGCATCATGAGGAGGTTGAAGATCTCAGGCCCTGTCGGCGTGGTGGGTTCGAAAGAGATGACTCATGAGGTTTATTTAGCCATTGAGAAGGAAGTACCTATAGAAATTGCTGACGATATCATTGAGGAGATGGCAAGAGAGAAGACAACAGAGGAGATCGAGTTGGTCCGGAAGACGGCAAGGATTGCTGATGTGGGATCCGAAGCCTTTGTGAATTCCGTACGTGTGGGTATTCGTGAGTATGAGCTCGTCGCTGAACTGGAATACGCCATGCGATCCGCAGGTGCGGATGACATCTTCATCCTCCTGAGTTCAGGGAGACATAATAACGAGATGCATGAACCGACAGATCGAAGGCTCGGGGAAGGAGATATTGTCATTGGTGAGATCACCCCTGTTTGCCAAGGGCAATTCATCCAGCTTTGCCCAACGGTGGTCATTGGGAAGCCGGCATCGATTCTT
>Ga0256868_10002196_pt1 | contig 10194 bp, 6 predicted proteins | sample RVTome_13_FD_187341 | JGI IMG/M metagenome (GOLD analysis project Ga0256868, IMG submission 187341) | Soil microbial communities from uranium-contaminated site in the Upper Colorado River Basin, Wyoming, United States - RVT92D227 HiSeq ... | reverse complement strand
CTTGTGGCACCGGGAATGCTGCACGGTAAACTCCTGAGAAGTCCTTTTGCCCATGCCAAAATACTCAACATCGATACCCGCAGGGCAAAAGCACTCCCTGGTGTCATGGCGGTCATTACAGGGAAAGATTTCCCAGGTATCTCCTATGGCACCCGACCGGATACAAGGGATCAACTTCCTATGCCCATCACCAAAGTCCACCATTTTGGAGAAGGGGTGGCGGCAGTGGCTGCTGTAGATGAGGATACAGCGGAAGAAGCACTGGATCTGATCAAGGTAGACTATGAGGAGTTACCCGTTGTTCTAACAGCTGAAGACGCGTTAAAACCTGATGCTCCGCTCGTCAACGAATTTTCAAAAAGCAACCTTGCCTATTTTTCAGATTTCAACTTCGGGGATGTGGATAAAGGGTTTAAAGAGGCAGACTACATAAGAGAAGAAACATTTAGCTCTCAGCGCGTCACTGTGGGCTTCATTGAGCCTCATGCCTGCCTTGCCGAGGTAGATCCAACGGGTAGAGTTCTTCTACAAGGCTCGAAACAGAGTCCTTATATCACATGGCGTCATATGTGCCGAGCCTTGGATATTCCCTTATCCAAGATGAGGATCCTCAATCCCTTTGTGGGGGGTGCCTTTTCAGGGAAGCATGATCCTTTCGATGTCGATTTTGCTGCTGTGAGGTTGGCTCAAATCACAGGTCGGCCGGTCAAGATTGTTTTAAACTATGATGAAGTTTTAGCTGCTTATCGCCAGCGAAATGCAATGGATGCCCGATTAAGACTCGGGGTGAAGAAAAATGGTGCAATTACCGCCCTTGATGCAGAATGCATTCTTGAAGGCGGTCCCATTTGTGGGATTGGTCCTTTCAATATCTACTATTTTGGGGCTTTTTTAAATATTCCATACAAAATTCCTGCCATTAAGTATCACGGTAAACTGGTCTACTCCAATAGAGCCCCTTGTGGAACGGTAAGGGGGCAGGAGATTGTGCTGGCCCAGTTTGCCTTAGACTCTCTCCTCCATATGGTGGCTGAAGATCTTGGGATTGACCAGGTGGAGATTAGGACCATCAATGCGGTCACAGACAATTGGAGGACAGCCAATGGGATCATGGTGGACGTTTCCGGTCTTACGGAGTGTATAAAAGAATGTGCGAAAGAAATTAAATGGAAGGAAGGCAGAAAGACAAGGCCCGAAGGAAGGGGAATTGGTTTTAGCTGTGCCTCCCATCCTTCCGGTCCAAGATTGGGTGGTCACTTTGGCTCCTCGGTCATGCTTAAGCTTGTGGAAGATGGAAAGGTGGTTTTGACCCATGGTGGCACGGAGATCGGACAGGGGGCCAACACTGTTTTTTGTCAGATGGCAGCAGAAGTGTTAGGTCTTCCTTTTGAAGACATCATTCAAGGGGTGAGCGATTCCGATACAACCATTTTTGACTCCGGAATGTTTGGAGATCGATGTACATACTGGGATGGTAATGCGACGATCCAGGCCGCACAGGATCTAAAGAATCAGCTTGCAGTGATTGCTGCCAAAGAATTACAAGCTGATCCCAAAGACCTTGAGTTCAAAAACAAGCGTATTTTTATCAAAGAAAAACCTGAAAAGGGGATCGACTTCCTCTTAGCTGTACGCAAGGCATACTATGAGAGGGGGGAACCTCTCTATGGTAGAGGTTACTGGGCAGCCACTGACATTGATATTGTGGATTGGAAGACGGGTATGGGCAATTTAGCGCACGGCTTGGATTTCATTGCTACAGCCATTGAACTAGAAGTGGACAAAGAGACAGGAAGGGTGACATTGATTAAGGGAGCCCATGGGGATGATGCCGGTCAACCCATCAACCCCCTCCTTTTAGAGGGACAGGTCAATGGAGGCAGTGCCCATATGACTGGTCATGCCCTCTTCGAAGAGTCACTTTACGATGAGAAGGGACGGGCACTGAATTGCACTTGGAGGGACTACAAACAACCCACCAGTATGGATACCCCTGAATATATCGTTAAACATGTTCATACTCATGACCCCTACGGTCCATTTGGTGCTAAAGGCGCAGGGGAAGCAAGTTCCTGCTCAACCTTGGCAGCCATTGCAAACGGGATCTATGACGCTGTGGGGGTTAGGATCAAAGATCTTCCAATCACCCCTGAAAAGATTCTGAAAGCCTTAAAGGAAAGAGAGGTAAAGTGATGTTTATCAAGAGATTGCCTAAGTTTGTATACCATGTCCCCAAATCGGTTTCTGAGGCCTTAGACCTTTTAACCAAATATGGTGAAACAGCTAAAGTTTTTGCAGGAGGGACTGATCTTTTGGTTTCGATGAAAAAAAGGGAGATTGCACCTGAGCATCTCATCAACCTCAAGGGGATCGCCGAATTAAAGGGGATCCACCACGGTGAGAAAGAAGGAACAAGAATTGGAGCATTGGTCACCTTAGAAGAAATTGAGCATTCAAAAATTGTAAAGGATAAGTTTTGCGTCCTCTAGGACGCCGTCAATGTGATGGCGTCCTCCCAAGTAAGAAGTTTGGGAACGATTGGTGGAAATCTCTGTAGTGCGGTGCCATCGGCGGATACCGCTCCTCCATTAATTGCATTGGGCGCATCCGTAAAAATGGTAGGGATCCATGGTGAGAGAAGTGTGTTGGTTGAAAACTTTTTTAAAGGACCGAAGGAATCGGTTCTTCAGAGAAATGAAATCTTGACTCAAATTCTCCTCCCCAATCCGCCACAGAGAAGTTCGGGGGCCTATCTTAAACTAATGCGCAGGAGTGCGTTGGATTTAGCGATCGTCGGTGTGGCTGCTTTTTTGAGACTGGATCCGAATAAGCAAATCTGCAGTGACGCCAGGATTGCCCTTGGGGCTGTAGCTCCAACACCAATTCGAGCCCCTATGGCAGAAGAGATCCTTATCCATAAAGAAATTGACGAGGTATTGGCTGGAGTGGCGGGAAAGGCTGCCTCGATGGTATGTCGTCCCATCGATGACATCCGCTCCTCATTAGAATACCGGTGCAATATGGTGGAGGTTCTGACGAAAAGGGCTGTGATGGATGCCTACAGGAGAATTCGTTAAAAACAGATATTTTGAAGGAGTGACATTTATGAAACAAGAAGAGATTATATTAAAAGTTAACGGAACAAACTACAAGGTGAACATTGAGCCTTGGAGAACGCTGATAGAGGTCTTGAGAGAAAACTTGGGTCTTACAGGGACAAAAAAGTCTTGCAACGAAGGGGAATGTGGCGCCTGTACAGTCATGATGGATGGAAAACCAGTGGCCTCTTGCCTGGTCCTTGCGATGGATGCTCAGGGTAAAGAAATCGTCACGATCGAGGGAATTTCAGAAGGCGAAAAACTCCATCCCATCCAGGAAGCTTTCTTAAAATATGGTGCGATTCAATGTGGCTTTTGTACCCCTGGAATGGTGATGTCTGCTAAGGCCTTTTTAGATGAGAATCCAAAACCGACCTCGGCTGAAGTCCGCAAGGCTATTTCCGGGAACTTATGCCGTTGCACCGGGTATCAACACATCGTTGATTCAATCATGGCCGCTTCCAGAATGATGAATAAGGAATCATAAAATGATAAAGAAGCTAGCGAAAGATATTTGAAATCTTCCTACTCTGGATTCCCGTCTTCACGGGAATGACACTCTACGTTGACTTTCTCGTCATTCCTGCGAGAGCAGGAACCCAGAACAAGCCAAACTGATCAATCAAGGCTAAAGCCTTGAGTTACACTTTGATAAGGTTCTGTAACTCAGCCCTTTAGGGCTGAGCTGACCGGGCTGTTAAGGGCTTAGACGACAAGATTTATGTCGCCATGTATAGAAGAAATTTCTCAGACTTAAACCCGCAACAACCTAACAACAAATGAAAGGTTGAAATATGTTAGAGGGCTTTGTCCCATTTCCAGAAATATTTGTGAAAAAATACAAGGAAAAGGGTTACTGGATAGATAAAACACTCGGGGAAGAATTTGATGAATCCGCGAACAAGTATGGTGATCGGGTGGCACTCGCATTTAAGGGACAACATGTTTCCTATCGTGAGATGGGTGAAAAGGTAAAAAGGCTCGCCCTCCATTTTATCGATATCGGTTTGAGGACCTATGACAGGATGATCCTTCAACTGCCCAATGAACCGGAATTTGTCTACTGCTTCTTTGCTGCAATGAAGATAGGTGTCATCCCTATTTTGGCTCTTCCCTCTCATCGGGATGCAGAAATTTCTTTTTTTGCCCAGTTCACCAAAGCAAGAGCCCACGTCGTCCCTTCACGTTTTAAAGATTTTTCACATCAAGATATGGCTCGGGAAATTCGCAAAAAAACACCGACCCTTGAATTTACATTGGTATCAGGGGAGCAGGTGGATGATGATTTCATTTCTATCACGACCTTATTAAATAATAAAATCGAGGAGCGAATCTCCGTTGAATCCTTGAAAAAATATCGGCCGGACCCAATGGAGCCAGCCGTTTTCCAGCTATCGGGAGGAACGACAGGGGTTCCCAAGATCATCCCGAGGACGCACAACGACTATAGTGTCAATTCCAAACGAGTTGCCGAAATCACGAAGGTGAGTAAGGAGTCCGTGATGGGAATAGCTATCCCCATCAATCATAATTTCGCCTTAAGCTGCCCGGGTTTATTGGGAACATTGTACAAAGGGGGAAAGGTAGTCATTATTCCTTCTACGAGAACCGATACGGTCTTTGAAGCCATCGAAGGGGGGAGAATAACAATTATGCCGACGCCCCCCGCTCTGTTAATACGATGGATGGAGGCACCCGAGTTGTCGAAATATGATTTAAGTTCCTTAGAAGTCGTCCTTGCAGGTGGCGCAAAGCTGAACCCAGAAGTGGCCAAAAAGATAAAATCGACCCTTGGGTGTGATTATCATCAGAATCTTGGCATGGCTGAAGGGATGCTTTTCTGGACTCGAAGAGAGGATCCTGAAGACTTGCTTCTCAATACTCAAGGGGCTCCCATGTTTGAAGATGATGAGATCCGAATAGTAGATGAAAATGGTCAGGATGTTCCCTATGGAGAACCTGGAGAATTATTAGTCCGTGGTCCCATCACCATAAGAGGTTACTATAATTCTCCTGAGTATAATAAAAAGGCATTCACTGAGGATGGTTTCTATCGAACGGGTGATGTGGTAAGGATGTATAAAGGGCGTTACTTGACTGTTGAGGGTAGGATAAAAGACACCATCAATAGAGGGGGTGAAAAGATCAGCGCAGAAGAAGTCGAAAACCATATTTTGGCCCACCCGAAGATAGAAAATTGTGCCTATGTCGCCATGCCTGACCATGCCCTGGGAGAAAAAGGGTGTGCCTTCGTCCTTACAAAGGGAAACCAAGACTTAACGCTTGATGAACTATGTAGATTTCTTAAAAAGGAAAGAAATATTGCAATACATAAGCTCCCTGAGAGGTTAGAAATGGTAAAAGAATTTCCTATGACAAAGATCGGGAAGATAGATAAGAAGGAGCTGAGGCGGATCATTAGTGAAAAGCTGCAAGAAGAGAGGGGGTCCTGAAAAATTTTATCCTCTTTAATTGTCATTCCGGGCTTGACTGAGCCTGCCCCGTACTTGATACGGGGGAATCCAGTCTTAATGGTTCCCTGCTTTCGCAGGGACGGAGTCTGGATTCCCGCTGGAGTCTACCCCGTACTTGATACGGGGCGGGAATGACACCACATGCGCAATTTATTATGTCGTGATGTATAGGAACATATATTTCGAATGGGAATAGTAAAATCATAAAGGAGGTTTGTCATGAAAATTGATATTTTTAACCATATCTTTCCAAAATCATATTTTGATAAGATGGTCAGTATTGCCCCAAACGCTAAGGATATTCACAAGAGAGTCCGGAATATTCCCAGCATTGTTAATCTTGATGAGCGCTTCAAGATCATGGACAGGTATGAAGACTATGTTCAAATCATTTGTATCCCTAATCCGCCCATTGAGGTATTTGGTCCACCGCCCATCTCTACAAACCTGGCCAGGTTAGCCAACGATGGAATGGCGGAATTGGTCCAGAAATATCCGGATCGCTTCCCTGGTTTTATCGCATCTTTACCAATGAATGATCCTGAGGGACTTTTAAAAGAGGCAAACCGAGCCATCAAGGAACTTGGAGCAGTGGGGGTTCAAATATTTACAAACGTCCTGGGCCGACCTCTGACCAAACCCGAAACCATGCCGCTCTTTGACCTGATGGCCAAATTGGATCGGCCCATCTGGTTGCATCCAGCCCGTGGAGCCGATTTCCCGGACTATAAAGGTGAACCTAAAAGCCACTATGAGATCTGGTGGACCCTTGGTTGGCCTTATGAGACGAGCGCGGCCATGGCCCACCTTGTCTTCTCTGGACTCTTTGATCGACATCCCGATATCAAAATCATCACCCACCACTTAGGCGGTATGATCCCCTACTTTGAAGGGCGAGTTGGCCCAGGATGGGACCAGTTGGGCACACGGACCTCTGATGAGAATTACACCCTTTTGCTAAAAAAATTGAATAAAAGGCCCTTAGACTATTTCAGGCTCTTTTATGCGGATACTGCATTGATGGGGGCAAAAGACGCAACTTTATTGGGGCTAAAATTCTTCGGATCAGACAGGGTCCTATTTGCCTCGGATTCTCCATTCGACCCTGAAAAGGGCTCAGCCTACATCCGTTGGACCATCGAGATTATTGACAGCTTAGATATTAAGCCGTCAGAGCGTCAGGCGATCTATGAGGGCAACGCCCGACGGCTTTTAAAACTGAAATAATTAACAAGGTGAGCTATTCCAGTTCTTCCTGTCACGCTGCCAAATATATTTGTTTATGCATATTGGTTGATTGAGTGCGAAGAAGGAGGAGTGGATACAATGGAAACCAATTTCTTCATGAAGATCCCTGAGGGGTTGATGAAGGAGATTGAAAGAGGGCCTTACCCCGCACACCGCCTCAAGCGATGTGACCACCCTACGACCTACGCGGGACCAAACGTTCAACCTGTGGATGAGAGAGAAAGTGGTTTTAACCGGGCCTTGAGAGGCGATTTTGGACCTAAGGCTCAAAGAGAGCGTCCCAGGTTTGTCATGAAAGCTCCGGTCTCAACTGCTTTGGGCCAGATGCAGGAATACCTCATCCCAGTAGTGGATGGACCAGTAGCTCCAGAGAAGGCTCCAATCCCTGAAGATCCTAAAATTCTTTCCCGACACATTAAAGCCCTCGGCTACTTCCTGAAGGCTAATATGATAGGGATCTGTAGACTTCCTTCCTATGGCATTTACTCCCATGATAAGGATGGGAACCCTGTCACACTGAATCATAAAAATGCCATAGCCATCCTCATCGATCAGGATTTTACAACTTATCATGGCTCGACCGGTTACGACTGGATCACCAATGCCAACAGTTTCCACGCTTATTCCCTTTCAGGGTTCATTGCCGTCAATATCGCCAACTATATCCGCCGTCTCGGCTACCCAGCGAGGGCCCATCATGCCAGAAACTATCAGGTAGTCGTCCCTCCTATCCTTCTCTGGGCTGGATTGGGTGAGATGTGCCGGATTGGAGGCATCGTCCTTAATCCCTTTCTTGGACCTCGTTTCAAAGCTGCCGTGGTCACCACTGATCTTCCTCTTGAGCCTGACCTTCCCATCGACATCGGACTTCAGGACTATTGTGACCGATGCCAGAAATGCTCGAGGGAGTGTCCATCTAAAGCCATCTCAAAAGGGAAGAAGGTAATCTACAATGACTATGAATTGTGGATGCCGGATGTGGAGGCCTGTACCAAATTCAGAGTCTTAAACAGCAAAGGAGCAGGATGCGGACGCTGTGTCAAGGTTTGTCCGTGGAACAAACCCTACAAGGGTTATCATAAGGTTGTGGAATGGATGGTTGAGCGGTCGCGTCTTGTACGTCAAATGACCATCTTTTTTGATGATCTTTTGGGATATGGAAAACCCGTGCCAAAGGATAAGTGGTGGTTTGATCTTGAAGAGGTGAGCGGAAGACTTCATGTTCCATCTGGAGGAAATGAAGGCTTATAGAAAGAGACATTATGATTGAATTCCCAATCAATCATCGACTTCTCATATATCATTCTGATTCCAAAATCTACGAGGAAATCCTTTCAAGAAGGTTGTCCCAGTTGGAAATCCATTCCGCTGTTCAACCAGAGGAGGCATTGAGTGTTATCGAGAATGTTGAGATCATCCTCTCGTGGGAAATCCCTGATGAGCTATTGAGGAGGACGAAGCAATTGTGCTGGTTTTCCTCGATCGCTGCAGGAAATGAAGACCTCGTAAAAAACCCTTGTCTTTCTGAATCGGTGATCTTAACCAAGTCAACGATTTATGGTGAGATGATAGCTGAATATATCTTTGCCTATCTTCTCTATTATAGTCGAGACCTATCGAAATATTTTGAGGATCAAAAGCATAGGGTTTGGGAGCGGATTCGGCCAAGCCGACTGTATGGGAAAATGATGGGAATCGTAGGTTTGGGTTCGGTGGGAAAAGAGATTGCCAAGCGCGGGAAACAGTTTGGGATGAGTGTCCTCGGGGTAAAACGAATCCCTGGACCTGTTGAGAATGTCGATCAAGTTTTTGGACCAGAAGATCTGGAGCGAATGATTCCTCTTGTCGATTACCTGGTCGTTGCCCTTCCACTCACCTCAGAGACCTATCACCTCCTGGGAGAGAAAGAACTCAGTTTGATGAAGGAAGGGGCTCTCCTTTTCAATACCGGAAGGGGAAAGACGATTGATGAAGTTGCGTTAACCAAAGTGCTCAAAACCAGGAGGATCAGGGCAGTGCTCGATGTCTTTGAAAAAGAACCCCTTCCAGCCGAAAGCGAACTCTGGAGTTTGGAGAATGTGATCATCACCCCTCATGTTTCAGGCATAAACATACCGGGGGAGATCTGTGAAGAATTCGTTAAAAATTATGAGAGGTGGGTAAGAGGTGAACCCCTGATCGGTCTTGTCGATCGGAGCAAAGGCTATTAATATTTCAATAATGTCAAATGTCAAAGCTCAAAGTTCAAATAAGGTTTTTTTACTACGGACACGTAACACGGACACGGAGCACGTTATTTCTATCGAGAGGAGGAGCATATGGGACATCTTTTAGGGAAGGAAGAGATTTTGAGACAATTGCAAAAGAGGCTTCACCAGAATCCGATCGGACTTCCTGAACATACTTCAATTTATGAAATTTTGTCGATTTTATTTACAGAGAAGGAAGCCGAGGTGGGTTCGAAATTTCCTTTGGGGGTAGTGACCATTGAAGAACTCCAAAAGGTAATGGGAATGGGAAAAGAGGAACTAGAGCCTATCCTCGATGGAATGATTAAGAAGGGGTTGGTGATCACTGCAAAAAAGGATGGACAGACCCGGTATCTCCTTTCTCCAGGTATGACCGGATTTTTTGAGTTCACCTTTATGCGAACCAGTGAATCCCTTCCCATGAAGCGATTGGCCGAACTGATGCATACTTATAAGAACACGCCCGAATTTCTCCAAGAATTCTTTTCACCCGGAACAAGCCGGGGACGAACCTACATCTACAGCGGTGTCCTTCCAAAAGTGAGAAGTGAAGTTCTCCGGTTTGACGAGGCTGCAGAACATATCAAAATGGCAGGGAGGGGAAGTTTGGCTAAATGCTACTGCCGACATGAGGCATGGCATCTGAATAAGAATTGTTCTGCGCCTATGGATGATATCTGCATGACTTTGGGGAATGCCTCTGACTTTGTGGTGGAACAGGGATTCGCAAGAAGGGCCTCTGTGGGTGAACTACTGGATACTCTTAAAAAAGCAGAGGATTATGGATTGGTCCACATCGGTGATAATGTATTGGAACAGACGACCTTTATCTGTAACTGTTGTGGGTGCTGTTGTGGTTTTCTCGAAGGGATCACTCGTCACCATCTGAAACAAGCCGTGACCACCACCAATTATCTTGCCCGGCTTGATCAGGATGAATGCAATGGATGCGAAATATGTGTGGATCATTGCCAGATCAAAGCGATTCGAATGGAAGGAGATTATCCCGTGGCGGATGTAGAGTTTTGCCTCGGATGCGGCGTATGCGCACACTTCTGTCCTAGTGGAGCGATAAAGATGGAGGAAAGGGAGAAAAAGGTTATCCCGCCCAAGACTTACAAAGAT
>Ga0256868_10002195_pt1 | contig 10195 bp, 9 predicted proteins | sample RVTome_13_FD_187341 | JGI IMG/M metagenome (GOLD analysis project Ga0256868, IMG submission 187341) | Soil microbial communities from uranium-contaminated site in the Upper Colorado River Basin, Wyoming, United States - RVT92D227 HiSeq ... | reverse complement strand
TACAACGGCTATTACAGCACATCGCCGGAGTGCTGGGGAGTCTATGCCGAAGTGCTGGCCAAGGAGTTCAGCCATGCGCTGCTTTTCGGCGAAGTGCACCAATTGACGGTGGACGCCTATGCCGCCCAGCACGCCGGCGGCCGCCACCCGGACAAGTCCGTCATCATTCATCTCTGTGGGCTCCATCTCGTGCTGGACCGGGGATTTCCCCCGGCCAATATTTCTGCCCTGCATCAGCGTTTGGCGCGCACGGTCCGGGACTGGCCTCATCTGCCGCCGCCCGCAGATATGTCCGCCCTCACTGTTGCCGACGTTGCCCGGGCGGAGTCGATACAGGATCACGCCCGGTTGGCGCGGGATTGGGCAGTTTCTGTCTGGCGCTCCTGGTCGCCTCATCATCAGACGATCTCCAGGTTTGTGGCGGAACATCTGGGAATGGATAGGATCGCCTAGGGAACTATGGTATATTGAGTCCCGTAGCTTAAGAGGGACGCCATGAAGAAAGAAGGAACGGATAAACGGACGAGTTTCAGGCATCCGGTCAAGGGGGCGACGCTCCAATACAAAAAGGGCAGGCCCTGCCTGGTAGTGAACATCAGCCGGGGCGGTGTCAATTTCCTCAGCCAGGAACCGTTGAAACCAAACAGCTTGATCACCATGAGGATCACCTTCCCCGAAGGAAATTCTCCGCTGACTTTGAGGGGTCAGGTCTGCTGGTGTTTGCCCGGCCTCGGTCGCTCCGACGAATATCAGGCCGGCGTTCAGTTCCTTGCCTTCGAAAAAAAGCGGGGTTCGAATGACCCCCGCCTCCTGGCCAAGCTCATCAAACTGGAGAATTAGAAGTAAAGCGCAAAGCGCTGATCGACCCTAGCCCAACGAGGCGGCCGCCTCCCAGGCATTATCCTCCACAGAGCTCAGCTCGCCGTTGACCACATACCATTGATCCCCAACCTTGCGCATCAGCTTGGTGACGGTTATTTCTTCACGCTTGGTCATGGCAAAAACCAGGTCCTGCTTGCAGTACTTGCACCTGCGGGCGACCTTGAGGATGGTCTCCGCGCAGTAAGGGCATTTTTTGACGGCCTCCTGGCCGGCCGCACCGGATGGGGCGGCGGCCGCCGTCTTCAAGCCGGCCGCCTGGATCCGGCTGCCGCAGGACGTGCAAAAAATGTTTTTTCCTGTCATGCCTTCAGTCTTCAAGGAAGAAAATAATTAACACAGCCGGAAGATCAAAGGCAAATGGGGGGGGAAGCATCTCTATGTGTATGGCCCTGGCTTTTTTAGCTGGAGCGGGACTTCAAGGAATCCAGGAATCGACGGTAGTCTTCCGGGGTGTTTAGGTTTATCAGCCAGCCGGTGTCCCGGACGGGAAAACGGCAGGTCCGGACCATGTCCAAGAGAGGAAGAAGGCTTCGTTGACCCGAGGCCAAAAGCTTTTTCATCTTGGCCCGAACCCTCCGGTGATAAACACCGAACAGCGGCTCAACCAGGCCGTCCGAAGCGACGGGCACCACGATATCGAAGGCCTCGGCCCTGCGGGCCAGGCGGCGCATCAAGCCGATGTGAATATCCGGAATATCGCCGGCCATGACGGCGCAGACCTCATGGGAAGCGGCCTTCAGGCCGGCCAGAATCCCGGCCATGGGGCCTTGGCCGGGAACCTCATCCTCGACACGACGAAAAGCGGGGCGCCGGCCGGCGGGGGACTTTCCCCGGGAGACAGACAGCCGCTGCCCCGGAGTGAGGCTGATGAGGATGTCGTCGAAATATCCTTCCACCTGGATCAGGACGCGTTCCAGGAGGGTGCCCTCGGGCATGGGCAAGCGGGCTTTGTCCCGTTTCATGCGGCGGCTGCGGCCTCCGGCCAATAGAATCAAACTGACCGGTCGGCCTGCGCAGCGGATGGGGGTGCGCATTTTTTCAATCTTAATCGCAACATCTTGCATAATCAATGACAGCTTGACATCATTGCTACTGAGCATTAATCTTTTTATATAATACGAAAAAAAGGGGGAAGCTCAAAATGAAAATCATCTGGGAGCAGGATTTCTTCCCGGTCAAGGAAGGGAGCCCCCTTGCCTCTTCTTCCTCACCCAATCCCCCCCCTGCCCCATCGCCCGCTACGATGGTCACGCTAGGGGACTATTTCGATAATGTCAGGGGCCGGGGCTCGCTTCCTACCGACGAGGGCTCCCTAGCGGAAACCATCGGCTTCAGGACAAAGCTGTATTTCAAGAACGCGGGATTCAAGGCGGGAGACCAGCTCATCATAATGGTCCACGACACGAAGAATCCCGAGCTCAAGGGGGCCTGCACGATCATTCTGAAAGGGAACTGAAAAATCTTTGCCGGGACGAAAATTCAAAGAAGCAACTCAAAAAGCCCGGGGGCTGATTGTCCGCGCCGAACGCCGTTTCTCCGGACGTCCAGCCGGCCAAAGCGACAGCTTTCTCTGGGAGCATTCAGAGCATGTCGCGGCCCTCTGCCGTCGCTTGGCTAAAGAGGAGGGCGAGGACTCCGACCTCGCTTGCCTGACCGGGCTGTTCCACGACGCCGGCAAGTTCGTCGGCGGCCAATACCATTCAGATGAACAACCCGAGGAACTCGCGGCTTCAGCCGCCGCTTCCAAAATATTGGACCAAACAGGCTTTTCCAGGCGTTCCATCAACCGATTGACCAAAGCCCTGAAAAGCCTTTATCAACCCAAGGCCGGCCCGGATACCCTGGCCGATATCGTCCACGATGCGGACTTTTTATCGAAGTTCGGACGCTTGGGCGTGGCCCAATTTTTTATCAAGTCAGCTCTACGCGGCCGCAGTCTGGAGCGGGCCATCACCGAATACTCGAGCAAAGAGCTGACCTATGCCGCCCTCCTGCCCCGAAATATGAGGACCCGAGCCGGCCGCCGGCTGGCCGGAAAGAAAGCGGCCGAGACACTCCGCTATTTTGAGGGACTTCTCCGAGAAATCAAGGACATGCCTGGCGCGCCGTACCGGGTTAAGCTTTTCAAGGTCAGCCGGCCGGGAGATTCCGGCCGCGCCGTTCCGGTGCGGCTTGTCCTGGCCGCTTCCTGCCGTAGGTGCGGCGGCCGCTGGGTTCCGGAATTTTCAACCGAGACGGGTATCAAGTGCGAAAAATTGGAGGCGGCCCTGCGCTGCTCGGGCTGCGGCCAATCCTACCGGATATCTTTTTGCCTTCCAGAAATCCAGGCTTCCGACGAAACTCGCGCTTCCAGCGTTCATATGAAGCGCCGCTTTGGGCGCCGCGGACAGCTTGCGCGCCGCGCATTCCCCTCTTCCGACCATTCTTAGCATGGTCCTGGTCTCGATCAATGCTTCCTCACCAGGGGTGGACGGGCTCATCGGGCCGAAAATGCGCGCGCGCTTATTATAGGTATTCCTCAGAAAAAACTAATATCTCCCCCTTTTGCCCGACTAAATTACTAAAATAAGGGATGTTATAATTTAGCTTATTCTTTTCAATAAAAGGGGGTTGCATGAAAAAAACGCTGATGGGTATTATCGTTTTGATATTGCTGCTGGTTTTTATCGCATGGCTTCTCTTCCTTCGTGTCTCGCCTGAAAAAAGGCCGCCTATTCTATTGACCACCTCATCAGGAACAGCAACCACGGATTTCCAGGTTAATGATTCCATCTTGATCGATGCTGTGAACCTGGAGCCAAGAACAGGATATGATGTTCTTGTGGAGAGAGATGATGGCGCAGTGGTCGTCAAGTTAGCGCTGTCGACAGATGCGTCGGGAAGGATTCCTGAAACTGTCCTCTGGTATGGAATCGGAATCCGTCCCTGTGCCGAACTTTCCGCTGCGGCCGTAGCCTTCACCCGCCTAACGGAACGGGAAATGAGCGACTCCTCCTTTGTGGGCCGGAATTATAGGTTGGCAATAATGCGAGAGAATAGGGTTGTTCGCCAAACGACATTCCGGGTCTCGCCGGATCCGGCACGACCCATCCTCTATGCGTCGGATTCCTTGGGGTGCCCCAAGTCGGGCTTCCTTATTGGAGAGGAGGATGTCTGGGTGGTGGGAAAGAATTTCCCCAAGGGCAGCCTTATCAGGCTCTGGGCTGTGGCCGCAAGCTCCGACTGGAGAGAGGGCCAGCTCTTGCAGGACATGACCAAACAGTACTTAGGCGAGCTACCGCCTCTTCTTGAGCTTCAAGGAGACCAGTCAGGTTTTAAGATTAAGGTCTGGCCAAGACATCTTGAATCCCTGGGGAGCTACGATGTTGTTGCCGAGGTGGTTTCCTATCCTTTCGGCAGCTACCATCCTTCGGCGCAGGCACAGGCGGTCAATATCGTTGCTCACATGAGCTATTCGGGATTTGTTATCCAGCGCCGTCCCGGCGCAGCCGAGCCCCTGGAGGTGGATATTGCCGGATCACGCCATAGCGCCTTTGCCTTCCGAGATACTTTCCTGACAAACGAGGATGTCTATGTTGGGGTCGACCCCTGCATCCAGCCGAGCCTAGTAGGCCAAACCGCCAACGTGTACATTGTTGCTGATAGGACAGATGCTCAATGGTTGAATGGAACAGTTCTGCAGGATTTAACAGGCGTTGTTGAGACCATTGCTATCGGAGGAATCTGCGGCAATTGCTGGTCGACTCTTGCCTGGACCCATCCTCTTGTCGTTGGAAAATACGATGTGGTCCTTGATTTCGACAAGGACGGCGTTTATGACCAGGGCTCCGACCTGATCGATGCGCTTGATCCTGTCGGGTTCACTGTTTCCGAGATGAGGGTCGATTCGATCACTTTTAACACGGGAGGGGCGGGAACTGTCACCATCTTCGACAACGTGAACGGCGCTAACATCACAGCGCCGGAATATGTCTCGGCCGCCCATATTCTCAAGCCGGCAGCCTGGGTTAAAGGGGGTTCTCACTCCGTGTCGGTTACCTTCAAAGCTGTCAGCGGGGTAAACAGTGCTCAGGTCTGGGCTGAAACAGGGTTTGGCGGGCTGGCTAGCAGCGGCTCGCCCGTTACGGTATCTTTTTCGGGCGGAACAGGGCAGGCACTGTTCAGCGTCAATAGCGTGCCCAACACGGTCGGAAAGCACGAGATCGACTGGTTCTGGAAATACAAGAATATCAACGGCGCCAGCCCTCAGGCTGATATGGGAAAGACCGGAAAACACACGATCTATACGACATGGGGTACCCCCATCGCCCCCATGGCCGTTCCCTGGCTGGCAATTCTCGATTGCGCCTGCACCTGGGCCGGCGGGGCCACAACAAAAGAGGATGTCTGTGTGTATGTGATAAACAACGGCTTTGTCCTTCACTATGACTGGGTGGGGAATTGTCATAGGCTGGCCAGCGATTTTGTCCGGCTGGTCAGCACCCAGGGAATTGCCGCCTCGCAGCACTACTGGGGCGTTGTTTCCACCTGTAACCTGGATGATATGAGAACTGAGAGAACAAAGGCCTTTGACCCGGTGGGGACGGCGTGGGGGTACGGGACCCAGGATTGGAGCTTCCATCAGTGGGCTGAAGCCGAAGGAAAGCAGCGGGACCCCAGCGCCGGATCATCTCTTGCCGGAACCTGGGGCGATTATGAAGATTTCTTGTATGAATATTACAATAAAGTCGTTAATTCCGCATGTGATAAGTCCTGGGTTGCGGATCAACCCGGGCAGAGTGTGGGCTGCGAGGCACCCGCCCATCGCGTTTACAATTCCAATCCCACACTCCATAGCTGGCACGGGCCCGATCATTAAAAAGGCGTAGGGCTCCAGAGGAGTATGAAAATGAAGACGACAAAATTATTGAAATTGATAGGATCTACCGCTGGCTCGCTTCTCACGGCTTTGCCTCTTTTTACGGTGGAGCAGGCTTCTCTCCACATTCAGAGATGGGATCTACGGATGATTAAGGAGGCGCCCATCTGGACAAACCTTCTTAAGGACTATTATTATGCAGAACATCGGAGATACTGGCCGGAGAGAAAAGCGGCCCTGGAAAAAATTGCAAGGGAGTATCCCCCGAGTCAGTGGGCGGATGACGCAGCGCTCATCCTCGCCTGCGGAAAAGCCAGTTTTGAGAACAATACGACAGGAGCCATTCTGGAGCTTGATCAGGTCGCTCGGAAACATCCTCAAGGACAGACTGTTGTTGCTTACTGGGACAGAGAAGATGGATGCCGGTTTGACCAAGTCTGGCTGGACTGGCAGGCCGGGCTTGTGTATTTCAACCCGGATGGAACGGTCAGGACAACCAAGCCCTTTGACAAGGACGGGCAGATCTTCAAGAGGGAAAAAGAAGCTTTGGCTTACTTTGATCATCTCGAGAGATGCCCGGTCCGGACAAGCGTTGCGGCCATCTTCTTTAAGGCCAGAATCCAAGAATCGATCGGGGACCAGGCGGCGGCTATTGATACACTGGGAAAGATTGTTATTGAAGCTGAGGGATACCTTGCCGAGCTTTGCCGGGCAGACAGGGCTGCGGGAGAAGACCGGGATGGATTTTACATCAGAAGTTCATTGAAACGCCCAGAGTCTGAGGCCTATTTCTCCTTGATCAATTTGTACGAAAAGAGGAATGTCAGGGACAAGGTTCGGGAGAAGGCCGGAAAGCTTGTCAGCGCCTGCAGCCCTGACGGCTGGAACTGGGAGATCAACAGCCGGGTCGGGGATGTTTATGCCAGGATCGGAATTTTTGATCAAGCCCGCCAACAATATCAGTTTGCGCAGAACGGGCTTGCGGCCTTTAGGGAATTCGTGGAAGCCCGAAGCAAACTTGTCCAGGGGTCGGAATTTCCAGGAGATTTTTGGGAATCCAGGCAGACGGAATTAAAGACCAGGATTGAAAAATTAGGGCAGAGAAAAGAGAAATAGGCTCTCATTTGCCACCAGCCTAAAGGCAGATTTATGCTTAGTTGTTTGCGTCTGCCTTGAATAACATCCTAGTTGAGCTAATGATTAAATTGATCTTGTGGCAATCTTAGTTCTACATGCGATATAAGCCGTTGTCCGGCAGCCAGGTTTATTGTTGAAGTATTGAATAAATTGGGTCTTCCGCTTAGCGTTTCAGCGGGTATCTTGCTAAATCCACTCATCTTGAGTATGTTTAGGTTTTAGCTTGCCTCGAAAGGAGCAGCTCATGACCGATCCCCAACCCGTACCGAAGCAGCGCTTCCCCGCCACATTCTGGACGGCCAACACCATCGAACTCTTCGAGCGGGCGGCCTACTACGCCATGGCCTCCTTCATGGTCATCTTCCTCAAGGAGACCCTGGGGATGCGACCCGCCCTGGCCACCCTCCTCAACGGCACTGTGCTGTGGGGACTGATCTATTTCTTGCCCATCCTGTCCGGGACCCTGGCCGATAAATTCGGCTACAAGCGCTCCCTGAGCCTGGCCTTCGTGCTCATCAGCCTGGGCTATTTCGTCATGGCCGGAATCCAGCAGATGACACCGGCCCTGTTCGGCCCTCAGGATAATCTGTTGCCCCACTACATTCTGATGGCCGTGACGGGCATTGTCCTCATCGGGCTGGGCGGTTCGATCGTCAAGCCCTGCATCGCCGGCACAATCCAGAAGACATCCGGACGGCGGGCCACCTTGGGCTTCGGCATCTTCTACATGGTCATCAACATCGGCTCGGTGGTGGGCCGGATCGTGGCCTATTTCGTCCGCCGGGGCGGGTTCACCATCAAGGGCCTTCTCCATTTGAAAATTACCGAGATCTTCGGCGTTCAGGGCATCCCCAAGATCTTCGTCGTGTCCACGGCCTTTACCCTGCTGGGGCTGCTGGTTACCCTCTTGATTTATCGCGAACCGGAGTTTGTCAGCGACGGCAAGAAAGACGACCAGAAAGTCAAGAAACGGACTCTGGGCCAGGCCGTCCTGGGCATCTTCACCGTCTTGAGCAACATCCGCTTCGTGTTCTTCATCATCGTCATCGCCATGTTCTGGTTCCTCTACATCCAGCTCTACAACCTCATGCCGCTCTTTTTGCGCCACATCGACCCCAATGCGCCCGTCGAGCTCTACACCCTGGCCAACCCGCTCATGATCGTCGCTTTCCAGATGCTCATCACCCTTCTGGTCAAGCGCTGGACCCCGGTCAAGACCATCATGATCGGCGCGGGCGTGGTGACCGTGGGCATGCTGGTCAACGTACTCCCGCCCCTGCTCTTCAATAACATATATCAAAAAATCAGCATCGGGAGCATCGTCCTGCCGGTGGCCGGGCTTTTTCTGCTTCTGTCCATCGCCTCCATGGCCGTGGGCGAGATGATGGCTTCCCCGCGCATCTACGAGTATGTGGGCGCCATCGCGCCCAAGGGCCAGGAGGGGTTGTACCTGGGCTACGTCAACCTGCCCATCGCCCTGGCCAGCATCGTCGGCGGGCCTGTCGGAGGCCGGATGTTCGAATACTTCATCACCGACAGGATCAAGATGGGGCTGGCGCCCCGGACCGTGCCCATCTGGCTCATCATCGGCGGCATCGGCCTGGCTTCCATGATTCTGCTCTGGGTTTATGATAGGCTGATCGGCGGCCACAAGAAAAGTTGACCGTCGCATAAAAAACGGGAGGTCCAAACATGAGCATTCCACTTTTTCAAGTTGATGCCTTCAGCGCCAAACCCTTCCGGGGCAATCCGGCGGGCGTCTGCCTTCTCGAGCGGCCGGCCCCGGCAGCCTGGATGCAGAATGTGGCCACGGAAATGAACCTGTCCGAGACGGCCTTTCTCCTGCCGCAGAAGGGCGGCTTCCGATTGCGATGGTTCACGCCCCGTGTTGAAGTGAAGCTCTGCGGCCACGCCACTCTGGCCAGCGCCCACATCCTGTGGGAAGAGAGCATCCTGCCCCTGGGCGTGGAGGCCCGGTTTCACACTCTCAGCGGCCTGCTGACCGCCTCGCGGCGGGGCAAGTGGATTGAACTCGATTTTCCGGCTCGGCCGGCGGGCCCTCCGCCTCCATCCTGGGCCAAAGCCGTGGCCGCAGCGCTGAAAATCAAGCCCTTGTTTGTCGGGCGAAGCCAAGAGGACGCCCTGGTGGAAGTGGCCGGCGAAGGTACGGTACGCAAGCTTCGGCCCGATTTCCAGCGGCTGTTGGACCTTCCCGTACGTGGAGTGATCGTCACCAGCCGCGCTTCAACGAAAGGGTACGACTTCGTCTCCCGTTTCTTCTGCCCGGCGGTGGGCATCAACGAGGATCCGGTCACAGGCTCGGCCCACTGCGTTCTTACGCCCTTCTGGGCGGAACGGCTGGGCAAGCCCCGGATGACGGCCTATCAAGCTTCGGAGCGCGGAGGCGTTATCCAGGTCAGGCTGGCGGGCAAGCGTATCAAGATCGCCGGCCAAGCCGTGACGATTTTCCGGGCCGCCCTCCGCTTTTAGCTTATTTGGTGACAGTCATCCAATTGCCTTAATTCCAGCTGAGGTCTATAGGAAGCGGTGAATGACAGCCGTATGGCTATTTGGGTAATTAGATAGCTGTCACTAAATTAAAACTGGACGTAAAACAGGTAAGGTGGGCCGTAGGCCACCCCAAAGTTGTCCACGAACAGGACGGGCTGAGCCACCAGGTAGGTGGTCGCCTGCTGATAAACCTGGCCCTGGGGAGTCCAGACGTACTGGCCCCGGGGGACATTGAAGGTGTTGTAAGGAATCCAGGCCTGCCAATTCGCTTTCAATCCTTGAGAGGGCACGGGGTAGACGGTCGTTCCGCAGGCCACGTTGCCGTAGGGGTCGGTGTAGCCGGGGTTAAGACTCTTGACCTGCACGCCTTTCTGGCCGCCCCCCATGTCGAAATGGAAATAGATGACCACTTGGTCCGTTCGGCCGATGCCGGCCGGAATTTCGAGAGTTCCGCTGAAGGTCATGAAATACCCCAGGTCGGGCCTGTTCTGATAATAGGCGTTGTGTTGCACGTTCATCACAGTCAGGGAGGCCTGAGCAGTCTGCCAGAGCGGTTGGGGCAGCGGCTTAGGCTGCGTGTCCTCCGGACGAGGCTGCGGCCGGGGTTGAGGCTGGGGCTGAGGCTGGGGTTGAGGCTCGACCACGGCCTCCGACGAGCTGTTCAGGGCATCCTTGACCACATAGGCTTCGTTCACCACGCGCCGGAATAGGGTGTAGTCGATCCAGCCGAACCCGCTGTCCCCCCATTCCCGGCCCCAGGAGTTCATGATCTTGAAAGCGTTTTTGTCGTCGCTATAGCCCACCACG
>Ga0256868_10002194_pt1 | contig 10200 bp, 7 predicted proteins | sample RVTome_13_FD_187341 | JGI IMG/M metagenome (GOLD analysis project Ga0256868, IMG submission 187341) | Soil microbial communities from uranium-contaminated site in the Upper Colorado River Basin, Wyoming, United States - RVT92D227 HiSeq ... | reverse complement strand
GGGGAAGATAAGAAGCACGGCTAAAACCCCTAACGTCAGCATCTTCGTTTTCATCGCTTTCCTCCGCGCCAAAGGATTTTCAAACCCATACTACCGGAATTGAGCGGGAATGTCATCGGCAGGTTTTCTCTGGTCACTCGATGTTGAAGATGGGCCGCGGAAGCGGGCTAGGACAGGGGAAATCCTTTGTTGTCAACTAGTTATTGCCCTCTTGCAAAAATCAGGGGGATATCATTGGAGATCTATTTTATGCGGGAGGTGTTATTGCTGGATATTTCGGGCGGGCCTTGCATCTTGCCTCAATATCCATTATCTTGCCATCTACGTGTTCGTTCTTATGGAACTGAAGGCCCTGTGCATACAATCTTGGTAGAAAGAGGGATCTGAGAGGATGTTTCCTTATAATGCCCACAATCGCCAGCTCCTGGAAACGGCGCTGGGCAATGAGCCGGCTGACCTGGTGATCAGGGATGGCGTCTTGATGGATGTCTACACCGGGCGCGTGGTTCCCCACCGGTCGGTGGCCGTGGCTGAACAATGGATTGCCTACGTGGGCCCGGATGCGGACTACGCAATCGGCGAAAGAACCCGGGTCATCGAGGCTGACGGCAGGGCCATTGCGCCCGGCTATATTGATCCCCATACCCACATCGCTAGCTTCTGCAACATCTCAGATTTCCTGGAGTATGCGATCCCCGGCGGGACCACCACCTATGTCACCGAGGTGGAGAGCTACCCCTTTGCTTTGGGAGCCAAAGGGTTCAAGGCCTTTTTAGAGCAGGTGCGGAACCGGCCTGTCAAGATCTTTTGCCTGATCCCCCCGATGGTGACGGCGAGCAAGGCAGCGGCGTCCCTTTATATCACCACAAAAGAGGCCAAAAAACTCCTGGAGGATGAACTGGTCCTCGGCTTGGGAGAATCCTATTGGCAGAATATCATTCCAACCCCTGACAACCGGGTACTGAGGCTTATCCAAGCGACCATGAGGGTCGGCAAGTCCGTGCAGGGGCATGCCGCCGGCGCGGCCGACAGGAAGCTGGCGGCCTATGCCGCAGCCGGGGCAGTTTCCTGCCACGAGGCCGTTTCACCAGAGGATATTCTGTCCAGGCTAGAGATGGGCTTTTGTGTGATGCTGCGCGAGGGTTACATCCGCAAGGACCTGGAGAGCCTACGCCCGCTCATTGGAAAGATCGATCTGGGCAGGTGTGCCCTCTGTACGGACGGCGTAGGCCCTGATCTTCTCCTCAGCCGAGGGTATTTTACCGACGTGGTTCAGAAGGCGGTGGAGATGGGTATCAAACCCATTGAGGCCATACGCATGGCGAGCCTTAATTCCGCAACGCACTTCGGTCTGGATCATCTGATCGGTGGTATTGCCCCTGGCCGTTTTGCGGATATCCTCATCCTGCCGCGACCCGATACCATGGCGCCGGATCTCGTGATCTCGGAGGGCCGGGTCATCGCCGAGAAGGGCAAGACCCTGGTTCCCCTTCCCAGGGTTCCCTATCCTGATCGGCTGTTAAAGACGATGCGGGTTCCTCCGGTTGTCCCTCAACAGTTCGCCGTGCCTCTTTCCGCCTGCTCGACGGAGGGGAGGGTGAGGACCATGGATATCCAGACAAATGGGCTGGTTGCCCGGGAGGGGTCTGCAGAGATATTTTCCAGCAATGGAAAGGTGCTCGCTGACCCAGGCAGGGATCTCCTGAAGGTCGTCTTTATAGAAAGGGTCAGCGGCAGGGGCAGGCGGTTCGTCGGTTTTGTGAGAGGGTGGGGGCTGAAGCGTGGTGCCGTGGCCTCGAGCCTTGTCTGGGATGCGTCGGGTATTGTGGCAATCGGTGCCGATGATCAAGACCTCGCCCTGGCTGTTAACAGGGTTATCGAGCTTCAGGGCGGGACGGTTCTTGCACTAGCAGGCGAGATAGCTCTTGATATCCCCTTTCCCATTGCTGGTTACCTCTCCGATGTAAGGATCGAGGATCTTGCTGCGCAACTGGCGACGTTTCAAAAGTCGGTAAGAGATCTCGGCTCAAGGCTTGAATCGGCCCACCTCACCCTGGTGACCCAACCGACAGCGGCCATCCCCTTTATCCGGATCACGGAAAAAGGTTATTTCCGCTTTCGAGAGAATGATTACGTAGGGATCTAGCCTTTTTCCTAGGGCAGGGAGAGACGAAGAAAAGTGCTAAGCAATGGTCTTCTGGGTAAGGCCTTTGAGCGCTGTCCACATCTGCTGAGGGGTTTCAGAGGCCAGCAATTTTTTGCGGGCGCTATCCTCACGCAATGCCTCTATCAAACCTGAGAGTACCTGCAGATAAAATACGCTGGTTGCCGAGGGAACGACGATGAAGAAGCAGATGCGGGTCAGCCTGCCTGCATGGGGATCAAATTTGAACCCACGCTTCTTCAGCCCGAGGCAAAAGATCAACCCCCCGCCTTCTATGCCCCGGACATGGGGGAATGCCATGCCGTGATCCAAGGCAGTTGATACAATTGCCTCGCGCCGCAGGGCAGCCGCTAACAACTCCCCCGGATTTTCCACAAACCCTTTTTGAGCCATCAACTCAATCAGCTCGGAGATGGCATCCTCCGGGCTTTCTGCCTCAAGCCGAGGAAGCATTAATTCGTCAGAAGAGAATCTGGCCACGCCTGCCCTCGGCTTGCCCGTCTGATCGAGATCTTTTTTCAATTGTTGGGGTGCGCCCTCATAGTGATACAGGATCCTTAAACAATTTGGGCATTGCTGAATCCTCTGTCGCGATAGAATCGCGGCCGTCAAGGAGGTGGGTAGGGAGATTCCGCACGCAGTGCACGTTCCTCTGGTCTCGGGGGCAACCGCGGCATTATTCCGTTTCAGCAAGCCTTGATAGAGCCTTGCGATTTCTTGGGGAAGGTCTTTCAGCGATGCCTTGATGGCGTTTTCGAGATCCACCAAATGCCCCTGGGGGACCAAGGTGCGCTGTTCCAAAAGGGTAAAATGGAGCTCCTGCAGTTGAATCAGTTGTTTTAGAATCCTATCCATGCGCCTCCCGTGCCGACTGCGTTAAATTCCTCGCGTCATATCCAGCGGCACAACGTCAGTATCTCACATTATTTTAATAGAGACAATAAGCTCCATTGGCAAGTTTTTTGGTTTTTAAAAAAGATAGGAAGATATCAGGGTATTGCATTATTCTCTGTAAAGATAATCTGCTTCACCATTTTATAAGGAAGATGCCACGGCATGGAAGGCGACGCGTAGATACCCCTGGTTAGCCTTCTCCCCTTTTCCTGCTGAGCAGGGGGTGAACCGTGTTGCTAATCCTGTACGGGTCTGTTGCTGATCACGACCAGGCGCCTGTGCCCTACCTGTCCCTGCGCAGTTACGTAGATCCGAAGGGTTGGGTCTTGCTTGAAGGTGTTGTACGCCTTTTCCTGCAAGATACAGAATAGCCTTCCCGATGAGCGCAGGGATGCCTTGAGCTTCTCCACGTCCTCAAAACGTGTCATCCGGTTATAGCCGGTATAGTAGTTATAATCAGCCCCTTCGATCCCGTAGACCCCCAATTGATCATCAGGTCCCATCATGCCGGCAATAGCCTGGGACAGGGGACGGGCCGATTTATAACGGTTTATCTCCGGGAAGACACGAAAGACCCCGTAGAGGCTAAAGGCGAACATCATGGCGACGATAATAAAGAAGGTGCGGGCCTTTTTGTTCGAGCGATAGCTGAAAAAGGCAAGGAGGCTTCCCCCGGCGAATATTGCAGCGGTGGCTAAACCGATCTCGAGGGCATGAGAGAGGTATCGGTGAGCGAATATGGGCGCCAAAAAGGGCGCAGCGATCCCCGTCATAAAGAGTATGGCAAGCATGAGCAAGAGGGGCCAGGAGAGGAGCCGTGAATCCCCCTCTTTTTTGCTCCCTACGTCGGCCCAGAACTTGCCCACTATCAGGGCAGCTGCGGGATAGATGGGCAGGATATAGAGCTCCCTCTTGGCCTGCGCAAGGGAGAAAAAGACGAAGACCAATGCAAACCACAAGAAGAGAAAGATCATCTCTTTCTTCTCCTTTACTTTTAGACCGTAGATGACGGCGGAGGGGACAAAGAGGGTCCAGGGGAGAAAATTGGCGGGGAAGTTCCAGAGATAGTAAAAGAAGGGCCCCCGGTGGCCGTGGGTAACAAAGAATGTCAAGGCGGTCTTCTGAAAGAGGAGGCCGAAGAGGTAATCCGTCCCTCCCTGGAGATAGGCGAGGTAGAGCCATCCACCGATCATGGCTACAAAGAGGGCTATCCCCGGCAGATGAGCCGGATCGAAAAAGAATCTGAACCGCCTTTGCCAGAGAAAGTACCCGCCGATGGCGAAAAAGGAGACGATCAGCGCGGGATAGAGCTTCGTGAAGAACCCCACGGCCATCGCCCCATAGGCAACGAGATAGTACAGAGGGCGCCAGCGCTGCTGCTGATAGCCACTGTAAAACAAGAGGATGGCAAGGGTCGTGTAGAAGGTGAGGGTGATATCGAGGTCTGCCCGCCTCGCGAGCCAAAAGAACTCCCCGCAGGTGGCGAGCACTAGTGCTGCAAAGAACCCCGTCCTTTCGTCAAAGAGTTTCTTGCCGAAGAAAAAGAGCAGGATGATGGTAAGGAGCCCGAAGCAGGCCGAGGGCAGGCGGGCAGCTGTCTCATTCATTCCGCCGAGCACCTTTGCCGCCCCGGCGATCAGCCAGAACAAGAAAGGGGGTTTGTCATAGTATACGGCGCTGTTCAGGTGCGGGATGATCCACCCCTCTCCCTGCAGCATTTCCTTGGCTACCTGGGCATACCGCGGCTCGTCTGGGTTCCACAGGTCCCAGCCCCCGAGATGAGAAAAGAAAAGGACACCCCCAAATATAGCGAGAATGAGAATATAGAGCGTTGTCTTCTTCATCGGCAAACCTCCGAGCATGCATTCAATGCAACACTAGCCAGCTTTTCGCTAACTATGGACGCGCCGTGAGATAAAAAAGACTATCAGGAAAGCAAACTCAAGGCAATGCTTACGATAAGGGGACGGTCTGACCGTCCCCTTATCAAAAACGCCGTCATTATCAGTGAGGTGGCAGGGCTGGATCCCAATGATCAAAAAAATGGTCCATAGCAGATGTCTTGCCGCAAGGAAGATGTCCGTATAAAATCGATAGTTGTTTGCGGGCTTCTGATTTTGGCTCTTTATCAACGACCACCTTCCACATGGCGGCAGCGAGCCCTGATCTATCGGAACCCCCTTTGCAATGTATCAGAACAGGACGGGGGGCAGTTTGAAAGATCTCCACGAGCCTCCGGGCATCTTGGTCAGTCGGCTCCTGGGTTGCCGACAAGGTGATATCGTAGTGTTTTATGTTGTGCGCCGCGCTGATCTGTAACTCTTCTTGGTACCAGGGTTTACGCGGGTCCTCACCAATGAGATTCACGATGCTCTTGATATTATACTTTTTGACGTAGTATTCCAGTTTGTCCCTGTCGAGTTTAGCAGATCTATATGCCTCGCCAGGCGTAATCGAGTGGAAATTGCCCTGCACCCGCATGTATACACCAAAGTAGCCTGCAGGCGGGAGCATTAATATTACTAGAGCTGCGATAACAATGCGCACTCTGCGGGAAAAAGGTATCTTCATGTTTCGTAAGCTCCTCATGATGTTGAATGGTATCGGCAGCTGGTAATGAAGCAACTAAGAACTGTGCCTGCTCCTCATAAGAGATAGCCCAAGGGTGAGCAGCAGAAGACCCGCTGCAGCCAACAAGCCCCATGGGATTGCATAGTCTTTTACGAAATCGAGGAAATACACGACGCTATTCGCCGCCGCGATGCGCCTGACCATAACATCTGCCTTCCCATTGCTGACGTGTACCTTTATATAGTGATAGAAGAAATGCTCAGGGTCCTTCCCTTGCAGGTAACCCCCGGCCCCACCCGTGATCGTGTAGGGGACGCCCGCCCACACGCCTGAGAAATGTCCGTGGAGGTGGGAGGCAAAGAGGCGGGTTACCTTGTAACGCCTGAAGAGATCCAAGAGATCCTTTCGGTCATTGTCAGGCAGCGATTTATGGTATGTGCCTCCCCTCGCTTCAAACACCGGCACATGCATGAATACGAAGCGGGCCTTTGATGCCTGGCCCTTCTGCAGCTCTTTTTCTAGCCACTGGCGTTCCGCCTTATCAAAGCCGGATTGTGTGATTGCATCTAAAACGATGAAATAGCCCTTGCCAACCTGGAAACTATAATAAGTCGGACCGAAGATATCCTGATAGTTCTTATTGGAGCCGTTGTTGTTGAGGTCGTGATTGCCGATGGCGGTGAGAAAGGGTATTGTGAGATTCTCCTGCACCTGAGAGAGGAAACGCCGATAGTGACCAACTGTTCCTCCATCAACGAGGTCACCGTCATCAAGGGCAAAGGCGATCTCCTTGTCACGGTCTATATCTCGCAGCAGGGGCTCAAATACGGAGCGATTTCCCTTGTTGTCCCCCATGACGGCAAAGGTGAAGTTGTTGGGATCGGCAACGACAATCCGTGCGATCTCTCTCTGGTTCCTGTTGTGGATGGGCACGGGTGCAGAGGCATTCCACACCGTGATCCCTATGAATGATAGGATACAAAGAGCGGCCAAGACTATCTTTATAGGATGCTCTTTAAAGATCTTTTTTGTCTTTGCAATTAATCGATCCATTCATCAGCCTTTCTTTCTGAGTTTATATATAGATGTAATCTAACTTAAACACCCCTCGTGTTTTTGTCAATGTTTCTTCAGGCAACATAATCAACGGCCTTTCGCTTTGCAAGCTCGTCGCAAAAATACTCATAAGGCTCTGAAAGAGAGGTATGCATGACAGCCTGAACGTGCAGGTATTACTGGAGGTATCTCTTTAAGATATCGTTCACCAGCTGGGGGTTGGCCTTGCCCTGGGTGGCCTTCATCACCTGGCCGACGAAGAAGCCGAAGAGCTTCTCCTTGCCGTTTTTGTACGCCTCCACCTCCTTGGGATGGTTTTGCAGGACCTCCGCTACTGCCTGCGTTACAGCTGCTTCATCAGTGATCTGGACCAAACCCTGCTCTGCGACGATCTCCCTGGCCCGCTTGCCGGTCTTGTACATCTCCTCAAAGACGGTCTTGGCGATCTTGCCGCTGATGGTCCCATCCTTTATCAACGCCAGCATCTCGGCCAGCTGCGCTGGGGACAAGGGGCAGTGCTCCGCCTCTTTCTCGTCTTCCTTTAACAGGCGCAAGAGATCCCCCATGATCCAATTGCCCACCTGTTTGGGCTCGGGGAAGAACCGCACGCTTTCCTCGTAGTAATCAGCCAGGGCCTTGGATGTGGTGATGACGCCGGCGTCATACTCGGGGATCTGGTACTCTCTGACAAAGCGCCCTTTCCTCTGTAACGGCAGCTCCGGCAGCCCCGCTCTGATCTCCTCGACCCACTGCTTGTCGATGGTCAAGGGGACGAGATCAGGATCGGGGAAGTAGCGGTAGTCGTGGGCCTCCTCCTTGCTGCGCATGGCCTCGGTAACCCCCTTGGCCGGATCCCAGAGCCTCGTTTCCTGCACAACCTCGCCCCCTTGCGCAAGAACCTTTTTCTGCCGCTCGATCTCGTAAGCCAAGGCCCGCTCTACATGGCGGAAGGAGTTCATGTTCTTGACCTCCGTCCTGGTGCCCAGCTTATCCGTACCCGCAGGCCTGATGGAGACGTTGGCGTCGCAGCGGAAGCTCCCCTCCTCCATGTTCCCGTCGCAGATCTCCAGGTATTGGAGGATCGTCCGCAGCTGCCGCAGGTAGTCGGCAGCCTCCTGGGGGGTGCGAAGGTCGGGTTCGCTCACGATCTCCAAGAGCGGCACGCCGGTGCGGTTGAAGTCTACGTAGCTGAAGGGCTTGGCTTCATCGTGAAAGAGCTTTCCCGCATCCTCCTCCATATGGATGCGGGTGATCCCCACCCGCTTCGTTTCTCCCTCGGCAACGGGGATCTCTAGGTATCCCTCGGTAGACAGGGGCAGCTCATACTGGGAGATCTGGTACCCCTTGGGCAAATCGGGGTAGAAGTAGTTCTTGCGGGCAAAGAGACTCATGGGGGCAACGCGGGAGTCGGTAGCCAGGGCCAGCTTGATGGCGAACTCCACCGCCTTCCTGTTCAAGACGGGGAGGGATCCAGGCATGCCTGTGCAGACCGGGCAGGTGTGGGTGTTGGGATCGGCACCAAAGGCAGCCGAGCACCCGCAAAAGATCTTGCTCTCGGTCAAGAGCTGCGCATGAACCTCCAGCCCGATGACCGCCTCGTATTCTACGATTGCCACCTTGTATCCTCTCTCATTCAAACCATAGTACAGCGTATCCGCTGTGTCAAGATTTGATGGCTTCAATGGTATTTTTTTGGCTGAATCGCCTGCCTCCAGAGTCGATTCTTCCCCGGATACTGCCGTTATCAACGGCTTTAAGATAAAGCTTTTCGCATCTGAGATGGCTGTTGACGTCACGAACAAGGCAATCCAGGTTCAAGGAGGACACGGTTATTGCCGCGAATACACGGTCGAGCGCCTCTTCCGTGACGCCCGAGGGCTTATGCTTCACTTCGAGACATCCGAATGGCTTCGTCAAGATATCGCAAAAGCGATCTTTGGACTGTCATGCGTTAGCAGTTGAGTGCGTCTTAACAGACGCCAGGACATATGCAAAGGAGGAATAAAATATAAACTTATCCATATGCCCTCCCTCGTTTTTCACGCCTCGGATCGGGATTGGTAGTGGCGTATTCCAGAGCAGCGGAGAGGGCCGTGGCACAGATCGAGAGGGACTCCTCAAGCCCGGTATTGCCCCCCTTCTCGAAATCATCCTCACGTGTCGCCATTGCGTTGGTGATGTGCGCAAAACAAACGGTCGGCTTTCCAAGCGTACTCCCCAAAGCCAGAAGGGCGGCTGCCTCCATTTCCACTGAAACGATTCCTTCCTGTCGGCGCAATGCGATAAGCCGTTCCGTCTCCCGGAATGGGGCGTCGGTCGTCCAGGAGCTTCCACGATAGGTGGGTAGAGATGCCTCGACCAAGTGCCTTTCTACCGCGTTGACCAAGGAAGTATCGGCAATGGCAAAACGTCCCGGCGGCAGATAGTGGTGGCTGGTCCCCTCGTCTCGTAGGGCTTTGTCGATCAGCAGGAAAAATGGGGGAGAAAGCTCTTCTGCAATGAGGCCGGCGGAGGAAATGCTGACGAGTGCCTTACAGCCTAAGGCAAAAAGTTCTTCTGCAACGAGAACCGCAAAAGGAGCTCCCACCGTGCCGCCTATGACGGCGTATTCCGCGCCTTTGACCTTCCACCGGAAAAGACGGGTGTGAAAGCAGGGCCATGCCGGCTCTGCCATCGCCTGTCCCGTAACGGCAAGGTGATCCAGCAACTCGCCATCAAAATCCAGCAGACACCCTTCCGGAACCACTATCGGTTGCAACCCCTTCTGGACCCTGGCCGCTTCAAGTAAATTCCCTGGCAGGAAGGCCGGGCGATCTTTATGGTTGTGGTCCAATAAAGGAAACCTCAATTTGTCAGACATTTCAAGTACACTGATCCTTTCCTTTTTTTTCTCCTGATCAATCTGCTCCTTCAGTCGAATGGCGAGTTCGCGATCTATTATAAGATCAAAGATTATTCATTGGTATGGCCACAATAGTTTGTTGATGGAACCTAGGGAAGGGTATTTTTGAGGAGTTGAACAACCCTTTCCAATTCTTGAATGGTGGTAGTCCTGCCGAGGCTGAACCGGATGGCTCCCATCCCCACTTCAGGTGAGATTCCCATTGCCTTCAGAACCGGGGACAATTCGACTGAGCCGGAGTGGCAGGCGGCTCCAGTGGAAGCAGCCACTCCGTCCAGTCGGGATAAGAGCTCTCCTCCTGCTTTTCCAACAAAGCTGACATTAAGTGTGTTCGGGAGACGATGGAGAGGATGACCATTGCGAACCACTTTCTCTCCAAAATTATCTTGAAGAAGTTTCCAGAAGCGGTCCCTCATGCTGCAAATTCTATCGTCACCAACATATCTCTTTGCGACATCACACGCCTTCCCAAGTCCTACAATGAGAAGGACATTCTCGGTTCCGGCCCTCCTGCCTGCTTCGTGGCCTGCCCCATGGATAAGCGGTTCGATAGGCGTTCCTTCACGAATATAGAGGGCTCCCACGCCCTTTGGTGCGTAGAGTTTATGACCGG
>Ga0256868_10002191_pt1 | contig 10209 bp, 12 predicted proteins | sample RVTome_13_FD_187341 | JGI IMG/M metagenome (GOLD analysis project Ga0256868, IMG submission 187341) | Soil microbial communities from uranium-contaminated site in the Upper Colorado River Basin, Wyoming, United States - RVT92D227 HiSeq ... | reverse complement strand
TCTCCTCACGGATTCGGAAGAAGGCCGATTTCTGGTCCGAATCCCGGAGCAGAGCGGTTCGGTTTTTCACTGGAGGGATGAATGGTTAGCGCCTGCTCCTCTGGAAAGAGCAAAACGTGAGGTGCCGTTCCCTGACGAGCTTCGTCTGCAGCGTATCAAGAAGAAGGGGTTCAGACAGGCGGGCATCTGGGAGATTGATTTCTGTCATGTTACTGTACCCATACAAGAAGGTAACCGGCCTTTTTTTCCACTTTCTCTTTTGATTGTAGATCATGCTTCTGGATTCATTCTCAAAGGTCATTTGGAGAGTAAGGATCGGCACGGGCCCGAATTCCAAAACCAGATGCTCAACGTGATTGAGGAGATGACTCTTCTGCCGCTGGAGATCTGGGTGAAAAGAGAGGAGGTCTTCGAGCTTTTTAAACCTCTTGTTTCAGGGCTCGGCCTGAAGATGAAGCAGGTCAAAAGGTTGAAGCAGCTCGAACACGCCCAAAAGGCAATGAATTCTCATTTTCTTTCTGGGAAAATGCCACGGTGACCTACCTTTTTTCCGAGTCGTTCAGACTACATATAACAGTAAGGAAAATACTTTATTACGATTGCCTGACCCTCCGTACAATGAACCTCCATACAATTTCAGGGTACTTTGAAAATGTGACCCTCTGCCACATTTTTGATAGCCATGTATGCCCATACTTGACATCTTATTAAGCATATTATAATATGATTTTGAAAGATGTTTCTGGAGGCATCAATGAGGACGACATTAGCCGTAAGAGAAGAACTCATCGAGGAGGTTAAAGCCCTTTCAGGAGCAAAGACAAAGAAAGATGCAGTAGAGAAGGCCCTCGAAGAGTTCGTCCGGAGAAGAAAGGCAAAAAAGTTGCTTGATCTTGAAGGGAAAATAGATCTCTCCTTCACACTTGGAGAATTCATCGAGAAAAGGAAAAGGGATGTTCCTCGTCGATAGCTCTGCATGGATTGAATATCTTCGGCCCAAAGGGTCCAAGAAAGCCAAAGAAAGGGTTAGAGAAATCCTTCAGAAGGAAGAAGCGGCTTCCTGTGGTATCGTTGTTGTGGAGATACTAAGGGGCGCTAAAAATGAGAAGGACTTTCAGTCTCTGCATGATTCGCTTACATCCCTTCCACAAATTCCAATAGATGATGGGGTTATCGAAAGAGCTTCCCAATGGGGGTTCCTATTAGATAGGAAAGGCAAGTCTGTTTCCACTACTGATTTGTTCATCGCCGCAGCAGCCTATAAAAAAGCCCGTATTTTGCATGTAGACAGTGATTTCGGGGTAATTTCGTCTGTCGTCGATCTGGATGAGGAAAGAATAAGCTTATCCTGAGTCCCACCGAATATTTTTCTTACTCACAAAGTCTGAGCAACCACCCTGGATTCTGACCCGATATCGATAGAACTAGAACCTCATCAAGGGGCTAACCAACCCAGGCCTCTTTAAGCCTCCTGTGGACACCAGCAGGTTATTGTCAAAAGGGATAGGTTAGCTAAAATGGGCCAGTTTAAGGATATTCTAACAATTTCCCCCTCCCCCTGGACGGGGGAGGGGGAGGGTGGGGGTGATAAAGTTGAAGAATTACGAACACGAGTCATGGACACGCTTATACGCCGAAGTGCTCCAGCGCGCAGGCAGGGACACGGTTTTCTTGGGGCGGAAGAAGGGGGAAATCCAAACATCTAAACCAGCGTGATTTACTCCTCCGAAGATCAACCCATTCATAAGAAATGTGTTTGACTTTTGGAACAACTTGGTATTGAATTAAATGCTTATGTATTTGGCTCCTAAATCGATTTTAATACCACAACCTATAGTAGTAACAAAAAATTGATAATTGCCTATCTATTTAGCTCATGGTTTTTATAATGTTCTTTAATATTTTCATCTAACTTATTCAATTTGAATTCTAAAACTTCAATTTTATTTCCATGTCCAGAGATTCTTTGCCATGCATCTAATACATTTTGATGTGTCTTTCTCCAATCATCTTCTGTTTTTATAGAAAAATCCTTATAATGCATATATTGCCTTCTAAAATTAAATAAAAACCTTATAAACCAATAGGTTACAGCAATAATTAATCCAATCCATATAGGCCACACTCCAGTCCAAAAATATTTATATAAAAATTCCATTGAAATACCTCCATATTTTTTAGCGACATCAGACAAAAAATTTGTTATTAAACCACCTACCGCTCCAATAAATAAAGGATTACTTATTATTTTCTTGACCATACCTCACCTCCCAGTTAAGATGAGGCATTTTACATCAAAAATTACAATTTATGAAGAAAAAACCTCCCAAATTGTCATCACTATCCATAGTGGTCATTTGAGCAAATTAGGAGTGAAATACATAGGCATTTTGAATTATTCTTGGGAGCCGGTGCTAATAGGACAGCGGTTCTTGGGTTCATTGTGTGGAAAGTCATTCGTCATGAAAAGTGTCAATTTTCACCTACGTCCCCGTCCCCCGTCCCCCGCCGTCCCCGTCCCCAACCGGCACCGCAGAAAGGAGAGAAGAGATGAAAAAATTCATAATATTTGCCATTATGGCGGCAGTTTTATCGGGTTTGTTTTTTGGGTGCAGGACAATACAGCCGGAGCTTGCCAAGGCGTATAGCGACCGAGGTAGGAATGAGCTCATCTTTGATAATTACAAAGGCGCCATTGAGGATTTTACTAAAGCAATTGAGTTTAATCCAGAAGATACGGACCTCTATGTTGGCAGAGGACTCGCTTATCTGAAAAATGGTGACAACGGGGCGGCGAAAAGCGATTTTGATAAAGCCATCTCGCTGGATCCAAGCATGAAAAAGATATTAAAACCGCTGTTAAGCCCTGCCCAAACAACCAGCCGTTAACAAAAAGGCAGAAAGGAGAAACGCCATGTGTTATTTGAAACGTTCAGCAGCAGCAATGTTTCTTGCCCTAGCGTTTTTTATCTTTTGTTCCCCTGAAGTGAAGGCTCAATTTCCAGTGCCTAACTGCGTTTGCGCCGAATGCGGTAAACCGTGCGGCCAAGGCCATAAAACTTCGTGCTCGTACTATGTAAAGCCGGGGCCGGGGCGAGAACCAAGAGAACCAAGTCCAAGGCCAGAAAGCAATACCAACATCTCAATTCGACACTCTAATGCCGGCTATGAGTATGAGAAGGCTGGAAACTGGATGGCTGCAGAGAATGAATACCGCAAAGCAATTCAATATTATCCCAACTGGTATGGTTATCATTTCGTCTTAGCAAGGGTGTTTGCTAATCAAGGACGATATAATGACGCCATACAGTCGTATAAACAGTCCATCGCTCTGAACCCTCGATATTCCTCGGCTTACAACAATATCGGGGTTATCCTATCTAATAACCTTGATAGAGATGAGGAAGCTGAACAATGGTTCCTTAAGGCGCATCAGCTCGATCCTACCGATTCTTTCGCACGAAATAACCTTGTTAGAACGGTTAAGAGGATACGCCAGAAAGTTTTGGATAATAACTTTAGCAGAGCGTTTTATTTGAGTGAAAAAGGCGAAAGCGCAAAGGCAGAGTCCTTGTGGCGGAAATACCTACTCGTGAATCCGAATAATGCTAATGCCTGGAACAATCTTGGAGCTACTCTTGCACAACAACGACGTTATTTGGCTGCCGAAGCCGCCTACCGAGAAGCGGTCCGGTTGGATCCGTCGCACGGAAAGCAAGCAGATAACCTGAAGAAACTAATGGAAAGTGATGACCGCGGAAATTCCCTTAAACAGCTAATGGCCGCGAGTGAACAGGGGATGATAGCAACAAAAGAACTCGACATGGAAGCAATGAAGGGGCGGGCGATGTCTTGCTTTGACTTTAATGAAGATGCAACCAAAACCATTCGCTGCGCCTATTCAAAAGACAGTCCTGCAGCGATTGCCTTGTTTGCGCCGCGCGACACAAGACAGTTAATCACTGAAGCTCCCCCGGAACTAAAAAAAGACCCTAAATTCATTGAGCTGGCGAAAGAGAATGAGCGGCTTGAGAAGGATTACGGGGAAGCCTATGACGCGCTGCAAGAGTTGCTGAAAAGGGAGGATAGCGGTCAGGGAAGCACAGGAATGACCGATGTGTTGATAGCGGAGCAGAAACAGAAACTATCAACAATAAAGAATGAACAGAATTTTAATGAGGTCAAGATACAGGAAAGGTATGTAGATTTAGGGTTCCGGCCCCCCAAATAGAGATTCGGCACAACCGAAAGGAGGTTTATTCCATGGTAATATGGACAACTTCTAGAATCAGCCTCGTAATAATCGCTGCCCTGATAGCTTTGCCCTGCATAACAAATGGCCAGGTACCGCAGCCGGTTGACGTTCCGTCAGAGCTATCGGAACAGGAGCGGTCCGCATTGCACCAGCAGCGCACTAATATGCTTGGCCAAAGGGGCATGCTGGAACAAGAGATTCAGGAGCAGAGGAGCCAATGCGGCAACGTGAATGTGGAAGACAAAGAAAAGATGGCATTCTGCAGCGAGTGGCGCGCCAGGCTTGGCGAAAAATACACCAATTATATGAATGCTTCCAATAGCTTCAAGCAGAGCGTCATAGGTAAGATGGAAGCCCTCATCGTGGACCTTAAAGAGCGCATAGAAAGAGACAAGATGGCTACTCGTAAATTAGGGATTGAAAGGAGGGCTGAAGATTTTGAAGAATGGGAGAAGCTGACTGTTGACTCCAGGGAGCAATTCAACAAGCAAGCGGTGGATTCCATAACCGACTTATTTCTATCCGGAGCTTCGGACATAAACAAGGATTTTGTCAAACGCATAGGGTCATTAAACACGTTTTCTGCCCAGAAGCTTATTGGCACGCTTAACAAAGCGGGCATACGGAATCAGGGAATCTGGGGTATGATCAGGAAGATTGGAGCTACCCAAGGAAAGCCGGAAAAAGCCAAAGCAACAAAAGAGCTGATAGAGCTTCTGGAGAAAGAGGGTGATTTATTAATGATTTCTCAGAGTTTGAAAGAAGGCCCCAGCAACATCGAAACGGAGTCAGAAGCATTTGTCACAATTCTGAGCTGGGGACTCTCTGGCCCTCTTGCAGGTTTTCTTGCAAGTGATGTCAAGTTCATGTTCTCTTCTCTGTATTGCGCTTACGCTACGAATGTAAGTAAGGATAATATCCAGAAACTAACCACACTAACGGAGAAAGACCTCAAATCCCTAAAGAGATTATCGGATCTCATGAAAGAGCATGTAGAGAAACTCAAAAGCGCGAGACAGACCCTAAATAAGCTGAAGTAGTGCGACGCATGGCTTCTCCTTCTGGGATTGGCCAGCAAGTTCATGGGGACCGGCTGCCTAACCGCCGGTTCCCTTCCCGTTCAGGTTGTTTTTTTTCTTCTGCCAATTTAAAGGGATATATAAAGGCGGGCCCTTTCCCCGCCCAAAAAATCCCCAGCAGCATTCCCTTTAAATAACATGCTGCCCATCAGGCTAAATGTCTTCCGTTGTCTTTCCTTCCCGGAGGACCGAAAGCTTTATAAACCTTTCTGTTAACTATTCACTATCATATGGTGATAACTATGCCTAAGAATTCCAACGCAGATTTGAGGGTCTTGCAATAACACAATAGAAACCGAAACTTTTTTTCTTGTGAAAGTCAACTGGTGCCAGGCAACGGTAATTAGGTATTGACTGGATTATGGTTCATTGATAAAGAGAATTAAAGGGAAGTCCGTGCAGAGCGTGCCTGACAGATATCACCAATAATAGGTCGTCCCAAAAACTGTAGTTGCATAATCATTTGGTCTGATCGAACAACCAGTCCAAAGCTCCTAGTGTAATTTTCCATGCTTCCAAATTCTCTTTTGTATAAAACATCGCTTCGCTTTCGTCCCCTGGGCTGTAATAATCCGGAAAAGATTGCGGCATTTTTTTGCGACCCAGAAGATAAGCAGGGACATATTTGTTCTTCTTGACGGCAACCTTAAAAGATTTTCTGGAAATTTCGGAATCCCCCATCTTTCGGAAATCAAGCAAGGCGCGTGAATACATCCAGGCAGCCATCCCATCATCTTCATATTCTCTGAAGAGGGCTTCGGCTTCTTTATCTCTTCCTGATACGATGAGGCGGGGTAAGAGCAGGTCCCGGATGCCCTGATTATCATTAGGATTCAAACGCAGCATTTCCTTGTAGTGCTCAATGGCTTCCTCGTGTTTGCCGGTTGCCCAAAGACATTCGGCCAATCCGGCACGGGCCCGCATATAGGGTCGGGTTTCGAGAATGCCCCAGAAGTGACCAACATCCTCCTCGAAGGCCTCCCTACCGAGAGCACGTTCTCCGGCTTCAACGCCCTGTCGATAGAGATGCAATGCCTCAGGTAAGGAACTCGCCGTCTCCTCCGCAAGAAGCACATAGGCATCTGCGCAATCCGGTGAGATTTCAAGTGCACTACGGGCCATGGCGATTCGGCGTTTCGGATCAGAAACCTCCCAAGCATCATACATGATGTCTTGTGCCTTTCTTAAAGGAGTTTCTCCTTCGACATCTCCGAACATTTCCGAAAGCCTTCCTTCAAGAGAGAGATTCGATAAAGCAGCGAGATTTATGTCCGCCTTTTTTTTCTTGACTGACTTCTTTTTCTTTGTCTTCGATTTTTCTCTTTTGGTCATTCTTTACTCCGTGTTTGTCCTGTAAATTACCTAATGACGAAAGCCGGTCATAAGAGTTCCTTCGGACAATTTAGTTTCATTCCAGCCAGGTTCCTGGGGCCTTCCAGGTTGCTTTGAAGACACGGCCTGCGGCCAACTGTTCGGCAATTGGCGTGAGGAATGCAGCGATGGCTGTGATCACTTCCGCGAAATTTTGCGGAACATTTTTTAATCGATTTTTGCGGATAAGAGCCACGCCACTGGACGGCCTTTGTAGTATCCTCGGTAAAGCTGTTCGTTAGGGCAATCGGTTTAGGCTGAATGCTTGTTCCTCGTGTGGAAAAAGTCTTCGAGATGGCTTCTGCGAGTGTGGCACCATCAAACTCAAACTGACGTGACATAAGCCAGATATCGAAGAAATCTTTCATGCGGCTATTCAGAATTCCAAGCTTTACCATCGCTTCAAACTTCTCGGCGATAGTGCTTTCCCTGCTGTAACCACAAAGGTGTGGAGTTGGCAAATCAAGAAGTGTCGGATAACTCATGGGTTCAGGCGAGGGAATGACTATGTCACCAAAACCAATATCAAGTTGCATCACGATTCGCGCAGTATCTAAAGATCCCCGAAACCGGACACGTATCCCTTCATAGTCGGCGTCCTCGGCGATGTGCTCTGCCTCGATTGTTGCTATATCGAAATCAATACCATCGGGCTCCACTTCCTGACGGCATATTTCTTTTGTTACCTCAACAATGGTTTCGATGCTGTTGTCGATTCGACCAAGCAGGTCAATGTCCATGGTTGGGCGTGTAAGCGGTGCTTCCCATACAGTAAGCATCAAAGCACCTTTTAGAACGAAGTTGTCGAGATAGCGGGACTTGGATAAACGATAAAGAAACCGTTCCATTGCGAAGTATTGAAGTAGTTCGCTGAAGGGTCGCCCTGTTTCCTTGGCCTTGTTTAGCAGACGTTGGCGTACAGAAGCGGCGATGTTCTTGGGGGGACGTCTTGTCACAGCAGTGCCTCAAGGTAAGGCCGGATGATTTTCTCGACCCGGCACGCTCGTGCAAATTGCATGAGATCTTCGGTTTCAAAGCGTTTCTTTTCGCGGTAAAGCTTAAGTGCTTCAATAGCTGTATCGAGGCCGATTTTATTTCTATATTTAAAGCAGTCGGCGATTGTTTTTTCCGGGCTATAGATGCGTACTGGAACACCGTCTATTTTATGTGTTTGGATTCCAAGGGTGAAGGCTTGTTCTGAGAACCAGAAGATCCGAACGGGGGGATGGCTCAGACGAGGAGGCTCGGTCCCGCGCTCCAGAGCCACGTAGACCTCATGAGGAACCTGAGTGGTGATCTCATGGTATGCGAGAGCAGAAATAAGACAAATTACACCGTTCGGTATCTTCAGGGAGACCGGTACGAGGTCCGGATTACCAAGTGGAGGCAGATCCGCAAGTCGATACAGCCCCCGGGTTAGCTGTTCCAGAATGCCTGCCCGTTGCATTTCGTAGAGCGTCCTGGGATGGATACCTGCGCTGAGGGCCTCACCTGTTTTAAGCATGCCTCCTCGGTTACGGAAGATCCTTTTCGCTTTCTCGAAAGTGTTTTGATCTGATTTCCTCATTCAATTCCTCATTGGATAAAAATACGAGCATTTATTAACATTTGCTGGTAATTTTATCCATCAAATCTTGCTTTGTCAAATTAAATCTGCCTTATAAAGGGGTTTCTCATGTTGAGAATCTGGACTTCGACTTTTGTAGGGTCGTAGGGTCGGACCATGGTAAGCCATTAAAATAACACCAGAAATTTGAGAATAGGAGGACTGATTCTTAGCTTAGAGCTTCATTTTGGGGGCGAGAATGAGACCATTAAGCTCCTGATTTATGGAAAACGGTTCTATTTACCCCGTTAGAAATAATGCCCCGTTACTCTGCAGCGGGCTTCCATTCTAAATAATTTTGGCGGGGCTTAATACCTGGTTGAAATTTCTAACGGGGTTTATTACACCAACTACATGGTCTTTTTGCCTCAAGAAAAAGGTTTGGGGACATAGGGGCAAAGGGGAATTACTTGTTCCAACCATCCAACCTCGCTATCTCCTCCTGACTGGCCATCCGGTTCACCGGCGACGTCGTCATTCGCAGAAACCCCACTACCTAAGCCACTGTGTACCCCAACTTCCGCACTGCCACCTGACTGGATAGCTTCCTCCCCGTGGTGACCCATTCCGACTTAGGAAGCCGCGGAAACCTTGCTTCCATTGTCAAAAAACGGCCTTACTTCAATAACGCGAATGGGTTCGAGAATACTGCCGTGTTCAACTCGCAATGTGTCACGCAATAACTGTTGCATCTCTTTATGATTCAATTGGTAATTGCTGCCCATGTCAGTGGGGACCAGGCACAATTTTTCAAGTGTGTCGACATAGCGCAGGACGTTATCCTTATCGTATATGAAAATGTGGCTGTGAATCGCCTGTATTTGGTTGAATAGCGCAAAAGCGAATCCCAATTTGCTCTGCGTCTCCCTCTGACCGGAGCTTCCTCCCCCTCCTTGCCACAATACCTTATACTCCGGCATGGCAAAATATTGCTGGTACGAATTACGGCTGTCCCAGTAGTTCAGGGGTTCAGGAATGGCATAAAGACGCTCTCTGTGCCTTTTTTTTCTGCGCTTTGAGATTTTCTCTATGGTGAATTTCTTTTTCCATGCACGCGGATAAAGCTCTTTATACTGATCTCGAAGAATCCTTCTGGCCTGTTGGTAGTATTCCTTTAAAAGCTTTCGGAAGTATCGGTTTTCCGCATCGCGGTCATGCTCCAGAAATTTCGCCATCCGGGCGTTAATCTCGTGCTCAAAATAGCGCAGGACGGTTTCGTCAAGCTCCGACACGATCTCTTCTGTTGTAATTTTCACATATCGCTTATCCAAAAAATGCGACGGATCAAGCAATTCCTCTTCTATGATGATGGTGAACGGAGAACAAGGGGCTTGCTTCATAAGGTGTGCAATTTGGCGATGATCGCTCGCTTGACGAAACTTCTCGCTGCCGTAACCAAATCCATAAGCCTTGAGCGATTGAAGGATCCGTTGCACATCCGGCGGGATTTCCTTAAAAGAGTCTCGGCCGTATATTTTAGTCCCGGTCAAAGGCTAACCCCCGGCGATCTTTTTTATCCTGTAGCGGACATGGGAGTGACTTCTTTTTCGAGTCTGCCTTGGAGCATGTCCTCTGCCACATCCAATTCGTAGTCCATCTGCAAACCAAGCCAGAATTGCGGGGACATTTTGAAATACCGGGTAAGTCTCAAGGCAGTATCAGCAGTAACACCTCGCTTCCCTAAGACGATCTCATTGATTCGCCTTGCGGGGACTCCTAATGCTAGGGCAAGCCTGTTCTGGCTGAGATCCATCGGCTCCAAAAACTCTTTTTGCAGGATTTCCCCGGGATGAACCGGATCAATTTTCTTTGTTGCCATTTTCTTCTCCTATTTAGTGATAATCAACCCTTCGACTTTCCCCAGGCTAAAGCCTGGGGTTTGCTCAGGGTTGATACTG
>Ga0256868_10002190_pt1 | contig 10211 bp, 7 predicted proteins | sample RVTome_13_FD_187341 | JGI IMG/M metagenome (GOLD analysis project Ga0256868, IMG submission 187341) | Soil microbial communities from uranium-contaminated site in the Upper Colorado River Basin, Wyoming, United States - RVT92D227 HiSeq ... | reverse complement strand
TTGCTCGTAGGCGGCAACTATTTTTGTGAAGAGCGCTCGGTCTTTTTGGCTGAATCTGTCAGACGACTGGTCTAGCTTGTGTACTTGAAGATCTAAGCGTCTAATCGCGTTGTCCAAGCGGGACTTTAAAGGTGCTGGCGGAATAACGGTTTCTTTGACGTTGCTTATGAAAGAAGTTGTGTCTCTTTTTGTTTCCCATTTTTTAGCAAAGCGTTCAGACAAGTTAACATCCTCAATGGTGGGAAGCGTGTTGAATGTACTTATGTATTGTTAACATGCAAGAAACATGCAGGTATATATGTGGATTTTTCCGATGGATTGAGAGATGCAATTATCAACTAAACAATATTCTGAACGCATGGAACGATAAACAAAAACGTGGAAACTTTGGAGCACCTTTTGACTTTCTATTTGCGTTGAGCAAGTAGCTTCGGAAGCGGTTGCTGCTTTGGGCGCGCTTGTTGCAAAAGGTTGCATCAGGGGATAGCGGTCGGCATCATTCTCGACAACAACATATGGTGTGTCACCGATTCCGTCTCTATTGTCGTCTGTGCCGTTGTAGCTGCTCCAGTAGTTGCCTTCTTTCCCATTGTCCCAGAAATTGGTTGAAACCGTCATATTTGGGTTGGCTTCACGGATAGGACGGTCAGTGTATGAATCATAAACATAGGGAACCCACTCCATGTTATCGACGAAGTTGTTGAGGTAAATGTTATTGTTGGAGGAACTCCCGAGGTCGATGCTGGCAGCAAGGGAATCGGCTATAGTATTTGCAGTGATTGTGTTATTCGACGAAAACCAAAGTTTAATCCCGTAAATAAACCCTGAAATATGATTCTCGTAAAGAGAATTGTTGCTGCTATCTGTTAATGAGATCCCGCTGTAGCCTCGTGTGTCAGTTTTAACTATGTTTCCATATATGATGTTGTGTGAGTTCTGATGGGAATAATAACCGAGTCCGATATGCGTGCATGTGTTGTTGCTGACCGTATTTGAGTCTCCATCCAGATGGATATATGAAAAAGAGTTATGATCAACTTCATTGTAAAAACCCTTTAACTGGATGCGTCCACCCATGATGTTATCGTTAATCTTGCAGTAAGAACCGTTCATTAATAGGCCTACAGATGGTCCTGACGTTATGGTGTTGCCTATTATCTGAATTCTGTCTCCAGTCGCCGAGATGTACCCGCCGGGGTTGGCAATGTTTATTGTGAGGTTTAAGAGGCTTACACCATTGGCGTCAATTGTGATTGCGTCAGAATAGTTAAAGAAGGGCGATGTTAGGATCCATGTCTCATTGTACGCTGGGTATATATTTAGTATTGTATTTTTGGCGTCTTCACCCATAAGCGAAAGTGTCTTGTTTATTACTAGCGTTTGATTTATTGGAAATTCATACGTTCCTTTCTTCACGTAAATTGTGTCGCCTTCTACAGCACTGTCTATTGCAGCGATTATGTCTGAGTAATCGCCCTGAATAGTTTCTGTGGGAGTTGGCGTTGGAGCTGGGGAGATTGTTGGTGTGGGCGTTGGATTAGGCATAAGTGTCGGTGATGGCGTCGGGGAAGTAGCTGCATCCTGAAAGGTTAAAGAGGCATAAATGACTGCTGATAGAACCAAAGCAGCGCAAATAACCATAACAATAACTGCCATTACGAGTTTTTTCTCAGATTGACTCATTTACCCTCTACTCCTTAACATGAGTCGGGCGTTTCTTCAGTAAAAGCGTTTTTGTCAAGAAACCTTGACAAAAACAACCCACAAACAGCCATTTCTTAGTCAAGATTTCTTGACAAGCAGATACAAAATCGTTTTAGATATACTCTTCACCGCTCAAGGCACGGTTCAGCTAGAATGCTCCGAAAACAAACGCTAGCAAGCCAAGAACAAACCACAACAGGACCAATTTCTTTGTTCGCCGCGCGTTTTCCCGAGAATAATCCTTGAGCAGAAGGAAAGAGGAAACCGCGAACCCAACGTCGGTTACTAAAACTAACGGTATGAACCAGAAGGAAACGATGCCTAAATACCAAGGAAGCGGCGTCAGAGAAACAGCCGACAAGTAAAACACGGCGGCAGCGACAGCAGCAGCGCGTTCGCCGTAACGCACCGCAAGCGTCTTCACGCCCTCAGCTTTGTCACCTTTAACGTCAACAATGCCCTTAGTGATTTCCCTGCCCGTGTTAGAGAGAAACGCCATAGACGCAAACAGCACAACGTTCAATTGCACCTGACCAGTAACGGCTATACTGGCATAAATGAACGGGGTAGCCACGCACGCGCTGACGAGAAAGTTGCCAGGCAACCCGCTACGTTTTCCAACAGTAACGTAAGTCGTAACGATTACCCAAGAGATTACGGCAACTACAAGACATGGGAAGCTTATGAGAAAAGCGAACGCGAAGCCTACGGCTGAAAGAAAAACAACAAAAGCTAATGCCCCTTTTACGCTGACCGCGCCGCTGGGAATGGGGCGTGTCGGCTCGTTTATCGCGTCAATCGCCCTGTCATAATAATCGTTTATTGTCATTGAGGCAGCTGTTAACATGAACCCCGTGGCAAAGCCATAGAGAACATTAAGCCAATCAACGCTGGAAAACTGCGGATTCGCCAGAACCGCGCCAACAATCACCGCGAAGCCCATCATTGCACAGTTGACTGGCCGCATCAACCGTACGAAGCCCTTGACTTTAGCCATGCTAATTCAAACCTTGCTATGTGACTCTTAAGTTTTGACTAAGTTATAAAACTCACCATTAAAACAGAAACGCACTCTGAAAAGGTTAATACGTTCTAGCCCGAATAAGTAACAAAACTTGTGGGTGAAACGTTTTGAGCGACAACTACGCACCCCTATTGGGTGATAATTATGCTCCAGAAAAATTACGAGTGATAATTCCAGTAGGCGGAAAAGCAACGCGTCTTCTGCCGCTCACAGCAGAAACAAGCAAAGCCTGCCTCCGCCTGCTAAACAGGCCCTTGGTGGAGTTTTCGCTTTTGTCGCTTGCCCGCCAAGGCATACGCCACTTCATCTTTGGAGTAAAAGGCTACACAAACTACAGGGACCTGTACGATTATTTTGAGTCAGGCTACGGCTTCTCCATGCGGTACAATATTAAACCGCGGATTCACATAAAATACCAGCCCAACGTGGAAGATTTTGGAAGCGCGGACTCAGCGAGAATAAACATGGAATATTATGACCTCAACAATCCTGTGTTCGCAGTGCAAGGTGACAACATTTTCGAAATCAGCGTGAAAGACCTTATCCAATTTCACCGAAAAAAAGATGCAACGATGACCATAGTGCTCAGGGAAGTGCAGAACGTCGAAGGCTTAGGCATCGCCGACATTGACAAGAACAGTCGCATCCGACGCTTCGTAGAGAAGCCACAGCCTAAAGATGCACCCAGCAACCTTGCCAACACGGGCTTATACGTGATTTCACCTAAAATAAAAAAAATCTTCAAAGAGAAAGGAGTCAAACAGCTAATCGAGGAGAAACATCGATTAGATTTCGGTTACGATTTTATACCGTACTTGACGCAAGCAGGATACCCTGTGTATGGTTACACGTTGAAGGGAAACTGGTTTGATGTAGGAACGCCGAAGAACTATTTGGAAGCCATGAAGCAACTGCTCCACGGCGGCTTCAGCATGCTCACTGACTTTGGCGGCAGAATCAGCGGAAAACGAAACATTTGGGTTCAAGGCGAAAGCAACGATTCAGAAAAAAGAAGACAAGAAATAATTGAAAAAGTCAAACAGGGAAGAATAGAACTCGAAGGCGCAGTTTTAATCGGAAGACACTGCCAGATAGAGGATGGCGTAAGAATAGCTAACTCTTGCATCGACAATTTCACACGAATCGGTAAAGGCGCCACCATAGAAAACTCAGCAGTCTTGGACAGAGTCATAATCGGAGAAAAAGCAGAAGTGTCAGACAGCATAATCGGCAGGCACACAACAGTTCTCTCCAGCAGCCGCAAACAGACAAAAATAAGCGCGGTCTCAGTCGTTGCAGACGATGTCACCATAGAAGAAGGCTGCACTCTGACAGCAACAAAAATCTATCCGCACCAGCGTGTAAGGGGCGAACTCCAGAACCAAACGTTAATGGCAAGCTAAGCCTTAAACCACTTAAAAATCAAATACTGCGTTTTCTCCGCTTCCAAATCGGGCACAGCAATTATGAACCGCTTCCGCACAGTTGTCGCCAGCCTTCCAGCCTTAACAATCTCCGTTGCCGAAATGTCAGACGCCGCGTTCTTGACTGAAACCATGTACGGCGCATGCTCAACGCCTGGACCATACTTGTAAACTGCAAAGTCACAACCGAACTTGATTCCAGGCGTAACAATCAATCCGCTGTCTCGCAGGTCACGGTAAACAGCGTACTTCTCGTCAAACTCCTCGTACAACTGCTTTGCCTTCTGCCTAAGCTGTCTAAGCCCGACTTTGCGATTTTTTGAATCGTGAATTGCTACCTTATCCTGTTCAGCCAAGTACAGGCCTTCCATCAAATCTAAGATTAAGGGAACCTTGAACTCGGGGATTTTCGGTTTCGCGATTCCCAGCGGCTTGCCATAAAAACCAGTCTTGTACAACTGCGACCCTTCTTCAGGGTTCCACACTACTAGGTAATTTTCGATTAATTCAACTTTGATTTTGGTCATGGCGGTTTTTCGCTCGCTGTTACATTATGAAGGAAAGCACTCGTGCAACGTCAGCTGCATCCTCGGCTTTGTCAGCAGAGTCCTCCAGAAGTTGAAGAACATCTTTCAATAGAAGTAATACTGGAAGGTCAAGTTTGCTGCTGAGAATTTTTATTTCAAGCCCGCGGTAGAGGTCGTCAACTGTTCTTTCGGCAATTTCAACATCCTTAGCTCTCTCCAAAGTCTTAGCTGACCCGTAGCTTAGAACCATCATTGTTTCCCTTAGCCTAAGCACCGTGTCGAGAACAGCCTCGGAAAGCTTCAGCAGCTCCTTCTTTATGTCGCCTGAAACGCTCCAGTTGTGCTCCATTATTTCCACGAGGCGGAAGGCGATTCCTTCGGAGAAATCCGCGATTTCGCTTGTCAGGTTCGTGAACCGTAAAAAGTCCTCTCGGCTAACGAGAATGGCGCCTATTTCAGCTAGCTCTTGAGAAACCATGCGTCTGGCCTTGATAACTTCCTCTTCGTCTTTTCTGATTTCGGCGAAAAGTTGCCTAGCCATTTCTTTGTCGCCGTTAACAAAGTGCTCAACCATCCGAGGGGATTTTCTAGTTAGCTCCAAAACCTTGCGTAGATTATCTTGGCAAACGTTTAAGGCTCTGCGTTTCACGCGCTCTTCTGTTTCCGCTGGAAGCACCAAACCAGTTTCCCGCCACAATACATAACTTAATTCTGTCAACAGATAGTGTGCACGTACATTAAAAAAGCTAGCTACTTAAACCGACAACAAAGCACCTAAATCCTCGAAATTAATTTTTCCATGAAAATACTTTTGCAACAGCTCAGGCAAATCCTTGATTAGGCTTCTAACTTGCCGCCACGAATCGCGGTCACGTATCGTAACTGAACCGTCACTGAGTGTATCATAATCTATTGTTATTCCCAACGGAACGCCCGCTTCATCTGCACGCGCATACCGCCTGCCGATAGAGCCTGATTCGTCAAATTCAACCATAAATCCGCTGTCAGCCAACAGCTTACGCACCTCCAGCGCCTTTTCCACCAAGCCATCCTTGCCCATCAAGGGGTAGACGCCAACCTGCACTGGCGCAATGCCCCGTGGAAAGCTCATGAGTACGCGGTCATCTTTCACTCCGTAAGCGTATTCCAAAGCGACGTAGAAGAGCCTGTCTAAGCCGAAGCTGGGTTCGACAACGTGTGGAATAAAGCGTGTGCCGCGCACAACGGTTTCTTGGCGAGCAATGTCCACGTGTTCAGGCAAGATTTTGTAGTTTTCAACCGTGTAGTAACCGTTCTTTTTCAGAGACGCCGCAACCTCTTCAGGCTCGGCTTTTGAAAGCAGTTCCGCAACTTTTGCTGCTTCTTTTTTGAACGCGGGTCCAAGCTTCGCCATCACGGGCTTCACAACAAGCTGTTCTTTCTCAACTGGTGTGGCGTATTCTTTGTAGACGCGCATGTCTGCGCCGCTGGCTTTCATGTGGCAGGTCAAATCGTAGTCTGTGCGGTAAGCGTGCCCAGAAACTTCTACCCAGCCCCAGCGGTCAACGTACACTTCTTGGTCGAAGCTTTGACTGGAATAATGCGCTTTTTCCCATGGGAGTTTCTCGATGAAGCGTTGCTTTTCAGCGGGAACGCCCAATTCGATTAAGAGCTTTTTTGCCATTGCCATGAAGAATGCTTGCCACTCAGCGCGTATTATTTTCTTTGCTATGGCTTCTTTGGCAGTTAGTTCCACGGTTTCTTCGGAGTCTTTCAGCCTATTTTCTGCGAGGAGAAGCCGCAACGTCTCGTTCTCCACGTTCTTCAGCAGGTGACATTGTGGTTCTTCAGGGTCAAAAAAGAACTCTAAATCCGCTATTGTAAATTCCCTAAGCCTAATCAGGCCTTGCCTTGGCGAAATTTCGTTTCTCAAAGCGTGACCTATTTGGATTACGCCGAAGGGAAGTTTTTCCCGCGCCATGGCGTAGAGGCGGTTGAATTCTACGAATATTCCTTGTGCGGCTTCGGGTCTGCCGTAGCCCGTTGCGCCAGCGTAAGGTCCTATGGTGGTTTCGAACATTGTCAGGAACTGTTGTGGCGTGTTGAAGGTGCCGCCGCAGTCTGGGCACGTTACACCGTGTTTCTCGATTGCTGCTTGGATTTCTTTCAGGCTCATTTTTTCAGCGTCTGCCGAAGCGATTTTCGCGTATTCTTCCAGCAAGTGGTCGGCGCGGAAGCGCTTGTTGCATTTAACGCATTCTACCATGGGTTCTTTGAAGTGGTCCACGTGCCCAGATGCTTCGAAGACTTTGCCGGGCGTGATTGTGGATGATTCCATTTCGAGGATGCCTGTTTGTTTCACGAAAAGTTCCCTAAGCTTATTCTCTATGTTTTGTTTTAGTCTTGTGCCTAGGGGACCGTAAGTTACGAAGCCGCCTACGCCGCCGTAAATCTCGTATGAGTTCCAGAAAAAGCCGCGGCGTTTCGCTAACTCGTTAATTGCAGTGAACTTGTCGCATGCTGGTTTTGCACATTTGGCTTCGTCGCTCAATTCAAGTACCCTTTTTAAGCTTAGAAGCCGCTGGCAATTAAAATGTTGCCATAAGTGAAACAATTTTTAGATGAAAGCTCTGAAGCAAATTGTTAATTTAAGTTTTGAAGAGCAGGTTAGAAGGACAGAATGTGGGTTTGATTTGATTTTCCTTTTTTAACAATTATAGCGACACTTGAAATAATAATAAAGGCGAGGATGACCGCTATTGTGCTTAATTCAGGTATTGTTGATGGTTCAGACGGCGAAATAGTTGGCGAAGCAGTGGGTGTTGGTTCTGCTGTTTGCGAAGGGGTAGGTGAAGGCGAAGGCTCAGGATGAGCCAATGGCGAGCCTATGGCGAATATGTTTCCGTCTCCGTTGCCCACGTATATGACTCCGCCCACAACAGCGGCCGAGGAACGAATGAAACTGCCTGTTGAATAATTCCATATCGTGGCGCCTGTGGAAGCATCCAAGGCATGCAACACGCCGTTGACGCCGCCTACATAGATAACTCCACCTGCAATGGATGGGCATGCCTGAATAGAGCCGCCGTTGAAGTGCCAAATTTCTTCGCCGGTGTCAGCATTAAGTGCATAAACGCCATTCTCGGTCGAGATGTAAACTGTGCCGTTGCTTAAAATGGGAGAGGCTTTAGAGGAAGCCAAAGTTGCAGTATTGTGGTTCCAAATTTTGTTGCCGTTTTGAGCATTGAGAGCAAATACGTTACCATCGTAAGAGGCTATGTAAACTACTCCGTTGACAACGGCAGGCGAAGCAGAAACGCCGTCGTAGGGATAGGCTGCATTGCAGTTAAACTTCCAAATTAGATTGCCTGTTGTTGCGTTCAAAGCGTAAACGTAGCCGTCGTCTGAGCCTATGTAAACTACGTTGTTGACAACGGCAGGCGAAGAGTTCACATAATCACCAGTTGTGTAATTCCATACCTGTTGACCGTCGGAGACTCTGAAAGCGTAAACACTGTGCTGCTCAGCGAAACCCACATAAACCATCCCTCCTGTAACTGCGGGTGTAGAAAGGCTGATCCTAGAAATGGAGGAACGCCAGATTTGCGCTCCGCTGTACGCATTTATTGCGTAGACACCATAGGCGCTACCTATGTAGAGAATACCATCAACAACGACTGGAGATGAAAGCACCGATCCGCCTGTGTTGAATCGCCAATAGCAGGTACCCGTGTAAGCATCTAATGCGTAGACGTAATGGTTCTGTGAGGCATCATACACTACGCCGTCTACAACTGCGGCGTTGGAAGACACCGTATCCATGATATCGCCCCTATCGACTTCGAATTTCCAAAGCAAGTTGTTGTTAATTGCAGCGATGTTATCTGAGGAGCCAGAGTGCTGCAGGTCATGCATGAACATCGGCCAAGAAGTCGATGGAGCAGCAGCGACTGTGAAATTAACGGAAGCGGAATTACCCAAGCTATCTGTAACTATTATTTGGTATTTTCCTGGGGCAAATGATGAAGTTGTAAAAGTGGCAGAGATGTGCCCCACGGAATCCACAACCGAGTTATTTAGAGTTATTGCTGTTCCGCCGACTGTTGCAGTCAAGGTTGCACCTGCTGAGAAGCCACTTCCCGAAATCGTAACGGTTGTGCCAGCAAGACCTAACAAGGGTTGTAGTGAAATTGAGCAGTTGACTGCTTTGCCAAAAGCGCAAAGATAACCATTACTATTCCTTATGTATAGCACTCCGTTGGCTATTGCAGGAGACGAGCTTGTAGCCACATTGCTCATCGTATAACTCCACAGTTTAATGCCTGTGGCAGCGTCAAGGGCACATATGGTTCCGTCAGTGCCTGCCAAGTATACATTTCCCCCGGCAATAGCAACAGATGAGCCCATACCTGGAGAGATGGGATAATTCCAAATTTCAGCACCTGTAATAGCATCAAGAGCATAAACACCTTGGTGACCACTCCCGAGATAAACAACGTCGTTGGAGACTACAGCAGTTGAATGAGGACTTTGGCCAATTGTGTAGTTCCATACGAGGTCGCCGGTTTCAGCGTCTAGGGCGTAAAAGAGGGTGCTTCCAGAAGCGATGTACACAATACCGTTGGCAACTGCTGGAGCGCTATCTGTGTTACTATCAAATTGAAGATCACGAATCCATTTGAGCGCTCCTGTCTGGGCATCTAAAGCATACACATATCCAAAGTCACTAATGTAAACGGTGCCGTCCACAACTATTGGTGATCCGTCGCCGTTGCCGCCGAAATAGTAGCGCCAGATTACTGAACCCGTTAAGGCATTCAAGGCCGTAACATTGCCATTTCCGCAGGCATAATAGATTCCATTAACAACTGCAGGAGATGAATAGCTCCAGCCAGTCGTATAATTCCATATTTCTTCACCGGTGGATGCGTTCAAGGCGTAATCTCTGCCATACCAAGTCCTGAAATAAACAACCCCGTCTGCAACAGCTGGTGAAGAGACAGAAGACCCATCACTCGTACGGTTCCACAGCTGGGTACCACTAGAAGCGTTTAACGCATACATGTATCCCTCATCTGAGCCAATGTAAACTACGCCGTTTACTATAGCAGGTGATGAACCGACTATGGAAAAAGCTTCTTTGTCCATGAGCAAGTCTGTTGTCCATAGCAGGTCATGTGTGACTGGCGCTATGTTGTCAGGCGAGCCAGAGTTTGTGGCGTCATAGCGAAACATCGGCCAATCATTAACAACAGAATCCGCAATCCCAATATTCACAGGGCGCAGTGATCCAGCTGCTACTGAAATTAGGAGCGCCGAGACGAAAGCCGTTGTGAATATCCTCTTTTTCAAGGCACGTCCCTGCTCAATAAAACCTTTTTTGGCGATAAAAGGCTTCTTGTCAGGGTTTATTGACTAAACAAGCCTCAGGCTGACTTTTTTAGTCAAATTTTCTTGACTAAACGCCCCTTTTCATGGGTCAAGATTCCTTGACTAAATTATGCACGTTTAATTCCAGTAGCAACGAAGCCTACCGTAGGTAGTTTACGTTAA
>Ga0256868_10002187_pt1 | contig 10215 bp, 7 predicted proteins | sample RVTome_13_FD_187341 | JGI IMG/M metagenome (GOLD analysis project Ga0256868, IMG submission 187341) | Soil microbial communities from uranium-contaminated site in the Upper Colorado River Basin, Wyoming, United States - RVT92D227 HiSeq ... | reverse complement strand
TCCAGACCCCGGCGACCAGCTCCCTGGTAAACCCCACGAACCAGACGTCGGTGTAGTCGTTCGTCGTGCCCGTCTTGCCGCCCGCGGGGATGCTGAACCCGGCGCCCCGCACGGCCGACATGGCGGTGCCGCCGCGGACCACGTCGCGGAGCATGTCGTTCAGGACGAACGCCTGGTCGGGGCTCATGACGCGTTCGCGGCGGATCTGCGGCTGCCAGAGCACGGTGCCGTCGGCGTCCTCGACGCGGCGGATCCCGATCGGCGAGGCGCGCACGCCGAGGGCGGCGGGCGCGGTGAACGCCGAGACGAGCTGGAGCGGGATCACTTCGGCCGAGCCGATGAAGATCGAGGGCACGGGCGGCACGGGCGTGGTGATGCCGTAGCGGCGCGCCTCCTCGACGACGGCCTCCACGCCCAGCTCGAGGCCCAGCCGGATGGCGACGAGGTTGATCGAGCCGGCGAGCGCACGCCGCAGCGTGATGGGTCCGCGGAACTCGTTTTCCTCGAAATTGCCGGGCTCCCAGACCGTACCGTCGGGCATGGGGAGCGAGATGGGCGCGTCGTCCAGCACCTCGTTGGGCGAGTGGCCGGCGCGGAGGGCGGCCGAGTAGACGAATAGCTTGAAGGTCGAGCCCGGCTGGCGCAGCGCCTGGGTGGCGCGGTTCCACTTGGAGTCCTCGAAGTCGCGCCCGCCGACCAGGGCGCGGATCTCGCCGGTCTCGGCGTCCATCGCTATGAGCGCGCCCTGAAGGTACGGAGTGGCGGCGGCGCGCGGCTGGTCGCGGTCGGTGTTCCCGTTCGCCGTCGCCAGGTACTGGGCGAACGTGCGGTGGGGAAACCGGCCGTACGCGCCGTTCTCGATCGCCTCGAGCTGCGCCTCGAGCGCGCGCTCGGCGGCCTGCTGCATGTCGATGTCGAGCGTGGTGTAGACGCGCAGTCCCTTCTCGTACAGGTCGCGGCCGAACCGCGCGTCGAGCGTCTGGCGGAGCCACTCGACGAAGTACGGCGCGACTTCGCCGTAGTCGAGCCGCGCCGAGAGGCCGAGCGGCCAGGCCTTCGCCTCCTCGGCCTGCCCGGCGGTGACGTAGCCCTGCTGGCGCATCAGGTCGATGACGAGGTTGCGTCGCCGCACGGCGCGGGCGGGATAGCGGCGGGGGTTGTACGAGGACGGGCGCTGGGGCAGGGCGGCGAGCAGGGCGGCCTCGGCGAGGTTGAGGTCGCGCGCCGACTTGCCGAAGTAGCGCTGGGCCGCCGCCTCGACGCCGTAGGCGCCGGCACCGAGGTTGATCTGGTTGAGGTACAGCTCGAGGATGCGGTCCTTGGGGTAGGTGCCCTCCAGCTCGCGGGCCACCCACACTTCCTTCAGCTTGCGGGACAGTTTCTTCTCGCGCGAGATCCGGTCGGGGAACACGTTGCGCGCCAGCTGCATGGTGATCGTCGAGAAGCCCTGGGTCCACGACAGCGCCAGGAGGTTGGCGCGCAGCGCTCCCAGCACACGCGAGTAGTCGATCCCGTGGTGCCGGTAGAAGCGCTTGTCCTCGACGGCGACGAAGGCCTGCCGCAGGTGCCGCGGCATGTCCTCGAGCCGGATGACGGTGCGGCGCTCGAGGCCGAGCTCGGTGATGAGCCGGCCGTCCATGGCGTACACCTTCGAGGTCTGCTGGGGCCGGTAGTCGTCGAGGATGGCGATGGACGGGCAGGCACTGCCCGCGCAAACCCGGGTCCAGCTGCCGTACGCGATCCCGGCGCCGAAGCCGGTGACGAGCAGCAGGACGAGCACCGTCCGCCGGGCCCGCTCGGGCCCGAACCAGCGCGCCAGCCGGCTCGCGATGCGCTCCTTCGCCATGACCGTGCAAGCTACCCGGGCGCCAGTGCGCTTGCCAGCGCCGGGGCGAGAAGTATCGTTGACCCACCAGGCACGGGCCGTGACCGACCTCCTGACCCGCCTCGCGGCCGCTCTCGCCGGCCGCTACGCGATCGAGCGCGAGCTCGGCCGCGGCGGCATGGCCACCGTCTATCTCGCGCAAGACGTCAAGCATGACCGCCCGGTCGCGGTCAAGGTCCTGCACCCCGAATTGGCGGCCGCGTTAGGCGCCGAGCGGTTCCTGAGGGAGATCAAGCTCACCGGCCGGCTCAATCATCCGCACATCCTACCGCTGCACGACTCGGGGGAGGCCGACGGGTTCCTGTTCTACGTCATGCCCTACGTCGAGGGGGAATCGCTCCGCGACCGGCTGGCGCGCGAGAAGCAGCTGCCGATCGAGGACGCGCTCCAGATCAGTCGCGAAGTGGCCGACGCGCTCAGCTATCGTTGACGCCCCGGTGACGCCCGGACGTTAGCATGCCTCGCCATGCACGCATCTCGGCCCTACATTGAATCCGTGGCCTCGCCGACGCTGATCACCGCCGATGACCTGCCGCGACTGACGCCTCCTCACAAGCGCTCTGAGTTGGTGAGGGGTGTGCTGGTCGTCCGGGAGCCTCCGGGCTACCAACACGGCGTGGTGACAGCCCGACTCGCCCGGATCATCGCGGATTACGTTGACGAGCGGGGTGTCGGTGACGTGCTGGCCGGGGATCCGGGGTTCAAGCTGGCCACCAATCCCGACACCGTCCGCGCGCCCGACATCGCCTTCGTCAAGCGCGAGCGCGCGCCCGACCCATCGCCCACGGGTTTCGCGGACTTTGCGCCCGACCTCGCTGTCGAGGTCCGCTCCCCCGGTGATCGGCCGGGCGAGGTTCTGGCCAAGGTCGCCGACTGGCTGAGCGCCGGGAGTGCCCTGGTGTGGGTCGTGGACCCGGGTCCCCGGTGCGCACGGGTGTACCGGGCCGACGGCAGCGAGGCGCTCGTCACCGCGGAAGGCAGCCTGGACGGCGAGGACGTCCTTCCGGGCTTCTCCTGCCACCTCGCCGACGTGTTCTAGCGGCCGCCGCCCTCGCCCCGCGCCGCGCCACCTCTCGACGCCGCGGGCTGCGCTTCGCTTGCCACCAGCGGCCCGCCGCCGCTACGATTCGCCCCCATGACGGCGTTTCCGCCCCTCAACGAGCAGATGGACGCGATCCGCCGCGGCGCGGTCGAGATCATCCCCGAGGAGGATCTTGCGCGGAAGATCGAGCGCTCCCTGCGGACCGGCGAGCCGCTGGTGGTCAAGCAGGGCTTCGATCCGACCCGCCCGGACCTGCACCTCGGCCACCTGGTCAGCATCCGGAAGCTGCAGACGTTCCAGGAGCTCGGGCACCGCGTCGTGTTCCTCATCGGCGACTTCACCGCCCTGGTGGGCGACCCCAGCGGCGCGAGCGAAACACGGCCGCGGCTCTCAGAGGAGGAAGTGCAGCGCAACGCAGCTACCTACCGCGAGCAGGTCTTCAAGGTCCTCGACCGCGAGCACACCACCATCGATCGCAACAGCCGGTGGCACGGCGCGATGATGCTGGCCGACGTGCTGACACTCACTTCGCACTACACGGTAGCGCGGATGCTCGAGCGTGACGACTACGCCAAGCGCTACAAGGCCGGCACCCCGATCTCGATCCTCGAGTTCCTCTACCCCCTGCTCCAAGGCTACGACTCGGTGGCCCTGAAGGCGGACGTAGAGCTGGGCGGCACCGACCAGAAGTTCAACCTGCTGGTCGGGCGCACCCTGATGGAGCGCTACGGGCTGGAGCCGCAGGTGGTGCTGATCATGCCGCTGCTCCGGGGCACGGACGGTGAGCGGAAGATGTCCAAGTCCTACGACAACTACATCGGCATCACCGAGTCGCCGGAGGACATGTACGGCAAGACGCTGTCCATACCGGACACGCTGCTGGAGGAGTGGACCACGCTGGTCTCGAGCCTGCCCACCGCCAACCTGCCGGCGGCGCTGGCGCGCTGCCGCGCCAAGCCCTACGAGGCCAAGCGCTGGCTCGCCGCCGACGTGACGGCGCAGTTCCACGGCGCCGAAGCAGCCACGCGCGCGGCGGAGCACTTCGACCGGCTATTCAAGGCCAAGGAGGCACCGGCCCAGCGGCCGCGCTTCACCCACGCGCCCGCCGCGCTGGCCGTGGTGCTCAGGGACGTCGGCTTTGCGAAGTCGCTGTCCGAGGCGCGGCGGATGGCGCAGCAGGGGGGCGTGCAGCTGGACGGCGCCAAAGCGGCTGATGCCGGCGCCGTGCTGGCCCCCGGGACCTACCTGATCCGCTACGGCAAGCTGAAGTTCGCGGACGTGGTCATCGGCTGATCGCGTCGTCCAGCACCTCGATCACCTTCTCCATCTCGTCGATCGTGTTGTAGCAGTGGGGGCTCAGGCGGATTGCTCCCTCGCGGAACGCGCACACGACGCCGGCGGCCTTGAGGTGGCGGTGCGCTTCCTTGGCGCTGTCCGGCGCGATGCACACGATCGCGGAGCGGTGAATCTCGTCGAGCGGGGAGACGACGCGCACGCCGCGTGATTCGGCCCAGGCGAGCAGCGGATCGGCAAGCGCGCGCACGTAGGTCCCGATCGCCTCCACCGTGAGCTCGCGGAGCAGTCCGAGCGACGTCGCCATCCCGAGCACGTCCTGGAACGGGATCGTGCCGACCTCGAAGCGGCGCGCGTCGGCGCGCAGCGTGTCGCCGTACTTCACGAGGTTCGTGTAGTCGTCCGTTCCCTCGAAGGCCATCCACCCGACCGCTTTCGGCTCCATCCGTGCGATCAGGTCGCGCCGCACGTACACGAAGCCCGAACCCCAGGGCGAGAGGAGCCATTTCTGGCCGCCGGTGGCGAGCACGTCCACGTGCAGCGCGTGCACGTCGAGAGGCGAGTTGCCGAGTCCCTGGATCCCGTCCACGACCAGGTACGTCCCGTTGGCACGGCACGCCGCCGAAAGCCGCGCGAGGTCGGCGCGGTACCCGTTGGCGAACTGCACGAACGATACGGCGAACACCCGCACCCGCGGGTCGCGCAGGCGCTCGAGGAGCCGGGCCTCGTCGGGCCACCCCTCCGCGGTCACCGGCGCCAGCTCGACGGCGACACCCTCCTTCTTCAGCGCGAGCCACGGGTAGACGTTCGCCGGGAACTCGCGGTCGCTGAGCAGCACGGTCTCGCCCGTCGCGAGCGGCAGCGCTCGCGCCGCGACGTTGATGCCGGTCGACGTGTTGGGGGTGAGCGCGATCTCGTCCACCGCCGCGCCGATCAGCCGCGCGGCGGCCTCGCGCGCCGCCGCCAGCTCGGCCAGTAGATCGCGGTCGGGGAGCAGGTGCGGCGCAGTACGCTTGGCGTTGAACGATTCGAGCGCGAGCCGCGTGCGCTCGGGGATCGGGCCGATCGAGGCGTTGTTGAGGTACGTGGTCGCGCCGGTCCAGGGGAACTCGCGGTTGCGCAGCTCCTGCACGATGCTCCGGATCCCCGGAAGGGTCGCGATCTCGGTCATCTGTCGGGTGGCGCCGGCGCGGAGGACATCGCTACGTTAACCGCTCATGCGGCGGGACGGCAAGCGATGAGCGGCGCGTGGTCGTTCGCGCTGGTGCTCGGGGGCGGGGGCATGCGCGGCCTGGCGCACGTCGGTGCGCTGCGCGCGCTTCAGGCGCGCGGCTGGGAGCCCGCGGAGGTGATCGGGACCAGCATCGGCGCGCTGATCGGCGCCGCGTGGGCATCGGGCTTCACCGTGCGCGAGATCGAGTCGCTGTCGCTGAGCCTGCGACGCCGCGACGTGTTCGCCGTGGCGAGCGCCGACGTGGCCCTCAAGCGCCTGCGCGCCCCCGCGCTCTACAGCGCCGAGCCGCTCGACGACCTGGTGCGCGGGATGCTGGGCGACGTGACGTTCCGCCAGCTGGGCCGCCGGCTCATCGTCAACTCGGTGGACATCAACAGCGGGCGGCAGATGTTCTGGGGGCTGCCGGGACTCGAGGACGTGGCCGTGGCCGACGCGGTGTTCGCCTCGTGCGCGCTGCCGGGCTTCTTCGAACCGCGCGAGATCGGCGGCTGCTACTTCGCCGACGGCGCGCTGGTGGACAACCTCCCCGTGCGGCTCGCGGGCGCGCGCGGGTACCGGGCGATCGTCGCGGTGGACGTCGGCGCCACGAGTGTGTTGCGCGCGGACGTGCAGGAGGCGGGCTTCGCCGCCATTTCGGCGCGCGCGAGCGAGATCGTCTTCCAGCAAGCGATGGAGCACCACCTCGGCGTGTGGACCGCGCCGCCGCTCCTGCTCGTGCAGCCGCGGGTCGAGCACGTGCCGATGTTCGCCTTCGACCACACGCGTGCGTTGGTCGACGAGGGCTACCGCGCCACCGCCGCCGCGCTCGAGGGCGCCGGCGCAGCGGTGCGCGCGGCGACGGGCGGGATCTATCCGCGCCGCACGGTTCAGATCGCGGTGATCCGCGAGCGGTGCATCGGGTGCGGCGCGTGCGTCGCGACCGCACCGCCCGGGATGTTCCGGATGGACGGCGACGGGAAGGCGGTCGGGCCGGACCGGCCGTGCGAGTGGTCGCCCATCGACGGCGCTTTCATCCGCCACTGCCCGACCTACGCGATCACGGCGCGCCCGGCGGGGGCGGCTGGTGCTTCCACAGGCGGTGCGTCCACAGGTACTGGTCGGGCACCCGCCTGACGAGCGCCTCGAGGCGGGCGCGGAAGGCGTCCGCGATCCGTTGCACCGCCGCGTCCGCGTCCCCCGACGCCTCTTCCACGAGCACTTCGGCGAACAGCTCGTAGCCGCCGCCTGGGAGCGCGACCATCGTGCCGAACAGCACGGGTGCGCCGGAGCGCACCGCGAACAGTCCGGGCCCCGGCGGCGTCTTCGTGGGCCGGCCGAAGAACGGCGACCAGACCGTACTGCGCAGCGCGCCCTGGTCGGCGACGAGGGCGACGACCTTGTTCGCCTTCAGCGCCTCCAGCACGCCGGCCCTCGCCTCGGGCATCGGGATCGTCTCGATGCCGAGCCGCTCGCGCACCCGCTCGGCGTGGCGGGCAACGTACCGGTTGGCGGGCGGCTTGACCACGGCGGCGAGCGGGTAGCCGCGCGCGGCGACGTACGCGCCCCCCAGCTCCCAGTTGCCGACGTGGCCGGTGAGCACGATTACCCCGCGGCCGCGCGGGAGCCGATCGTCGAGGAGGCGGACGAAGTCACCGCCGGTGACGAACGGGACGACCGCCCGCGGGCCCATGGCCGAGACGCGCAGCGAGTCCACCGCCATGCGGCCGAAGTGTGCGTACACGCCCCGCGCGATGCGCGCCCGCACGGCCGGCGACAGCTCGGGGAATGCAAGGGCGAGGTTGTCGTCGGTCACGCGCCGCCGTAGCCGGAGGACAGCGCCCGCCGCGCGGCCGATGGCCGCGCCGGCGGCCAGCGCCACCGGGCGCGGCAGGACGCGCACCGCGGCGAGCGCCGCGCGCATGGCGGCGTAAACCGCGAGGTCGGAGCGTCGTCTCACCGCGCCCGCCGCGCCAGCGCCGCGCGGTAGGCGGCGTCGGTGCCGTGGAGCGTGCGCTCGACGGTGAACCGGGCGCGGGCGCGGCGCCGCGCCGAGGCGCCGACCCGGGCGGCAAGGCCGGGATCGCCGAGCAGCGCCTCAAGCGCGCCCGCGAGCGCCGGCGCATCGCGCGGGGGCACGAGGAGTCCGTGGGCGCCGTGGTCGATGAGGTCGGTGTTGCCGCCGGCGCGCGTCGTGACGATCGGCTTGCCGAGCGCCATGGCCTCGAGGAGCGCCTGCGAGCACCCCTCGTGGCGGGTGGGGAGCGCCACGACGTCGAACCAGTCGTAGAACGCTCGCACGTCGCGCCGGAACGGCACGAAGCTCACCCGATGCCGGGGCATCGCCTGCGCGAGGGCGGCCAGCTCGCCGTCCGGCTCGATGCCGAGGCAGCACAGGGTCACGGGCTGCGGCAGGTGGCGCAGCGCCTCGAGCAGCGTCGCCTGGTCCTTGCGGCGCGCGACGACGCCGATCGTCGGGCGCGCCGGGTCGCAGCCGGCCAGCGCGCGCGCCTCGGCGAGCTCCGCCGGGGCGACTGCCCGGTCGATGCGCGCGAGGTCCACGGCGTTGTGCACGACGGTGATGCGCCAGGACGGAGTCCCGCGGCGGGCGAGGGCACGCGCGACCGGGCGGCTCACGGCGATCACGCGGTCCGCGGCGAGGCCGCTCGCCAGGGCCGAGAGGGGCGTGGACTTCGGCATCCCGCGGCGCGTCATCACGAGGGCGGCCGGGAGCCGGCCCAGGAACCGCGCGCGGCGGCAGGCCGCGCGGTCGCGCGAGGCGTGGGCGTTCACGACGTGCACGCCGCGCCCGCTCGCGAGCGCGGCGACGCGCGCCGCCGCACGACCGATGCGCGCGAAGTCCAGTTCGGCCGTTTCGAGGCCGCGCTCGCGCGCGAGGTCCGCGAGCGCGCTGCCCGGCTCGCAGCCCACCAGCACCGCATGGCCCGCCTCGCGCTGCGCCGCGGCGAGCAGCGCGATGGAGATGGTGGAGCCGGCGGCGTGGTCTTCGTGGGTGAGGTGCAGGATCGTGAGCGGGGCGGTCACGGCGCCAGGCCGTGCCGCGGCTCCGCGCCGAACTGGAGCTCGTAGAGCCGCCGGTAGGTGCCGCCGGCCGCGAGCAGCTCCTCGTGGCGGCCGTGCTCGACGATGCGGCCCCGCTCGAGCACCAGGATCTGCTTCGCGTGCTGGACGGTCGAGAGCCGGTGCGCGATGACGAACACCGTCCGTCCCCGGAGCAGGCGGTCGATCGCCTCCTGCACCAGCCGTTCCGATTCGGTGTCGAGGGCGCTCGTCGCCTCGTCGAGGATGAGGATCGGCGGGTCGCGCAGCAGGGCGCGCGCGATCGCGATACGCTGGCGCTCGCCGCCCGAGAGCCGCGTGCCGCGCTCGCCGAGCATCGTGTCGTAGCCGAGCGGGAGCTGCGCGATGAACCCGTGCGCGTTGGCCGCGCGCGCCGCCGCCTCGATCGCCGCGGGGTCGAAGCGGTCGAGGGCGCCGTAGGCGACGTTGGCACGCACGGTGTCGTTGAAGATCACCGTCTCCTGGCTCACGATCCCCATCAGCCGGCGCAGCGAGGGGAGCGTGAACTCGCGCAGGTCGCGCCCGTCGAGCAGGATGGCGCCGCCGCTCGGGTCGTAGAACCGGGGGATGAGGTCCACCAGCGTGCTCTTCCCCGCCCCGCTCGGCCCCACGATCGCGACGATGTCGCCCTTACGGGCCGTGAACGAGACCGCTTCGAGCACCGCGACCCCGCCGTCGTAGCGGAAGCCCACGCCGCGGAACTCGATCGCGCGCTCGAGGCCGGCCGCCGCCGCGCCGCCCGAAGCGCGCGCCTCGTGCGGCGGCTCGTCGAGCACCTCGAGTACGCGCTCCCCCGCCGACACCGCCTGCTGGAACTGGGCCGGGAAGTTCGCGAGGAACTTGAGCGGCGCCATCATCCGCAGCGCGACGAACAGGAAGGCGATGAAGCTCTCGGGCCGCAGCTCGGCGCCCGGGCCGATCGACAGGTTCGCGCCGACCCACAGCAGGATGACGACCACGAGCGCGCCGAACGTCTCGCTGATCGGCGCCGAGAGGAGCGCGGAACGCTGGATCTTCACGATGCCGCGCGCGTAGCGGTCGGCCGCCCGGCCGAACCGCCCGCGCTCGTAGCCCTCGGCGGCGTACGCCTTCACGAGCCGCACGCCGGCGACCGTTTCCTGCATCAGGCTGGTCAGCTCGCCGCGGTCGTGGAGCGTCTCCCGGTAGTCGCGGCGCAGTCGCCGCACCAGCGGCCGCAGCAACAGGATGAGCAGCGGCGCGAGCACCAGCGACAGGATGGTCAGGCGCCACGAGAGTGATAGCAGGATCAGAAGATAGACGGTGATGGTCGCGACCGACTGAAGCAGGCTCGCCGCCTGGTCGCCGAGCGCGCTCTTGGCCTGCTCGGTGTCGGCGAGCATGCGCGTCAGGAGCTGGCCCCCGCGGGTGCGCTGGAAGTAGTCGAGCCGCATCCCCTGGAGGTGCGAGTACAGCGCCATCCGCATGTCGCGCACGGTGTTCTCCTGCACGATCGCGCTCCACAACCGCGACACGTACAGCAGCAGGTTCTTGACCGTAACCGTGCCGAGGATGACGAGCGCGACGTTGCGGAAGGCCTCCTGCGGGGAAGCTCGTGCGATCAGCCCGCCGACGGCCCACCCGAGCAGCCGCTCCACGTTGTTCTGTCCCGCGGCCGGGAGCAGCGCCGTTTCGCCGAAGATCGCGCGGAGGAAGGGGATGATGAGGACGAACGAGAAGCCGTCC
>Ga0256868_10002185_pt1 | contig 10216 bp, 8 predicted proteins | sample RVTome_13_FD_187341 | JGI IMG/M metagenome (GOLD analysis project Ga0256868, IMG submission 187341) | Soil microbial communities from uranium-contaminated site in the Upper Colorado River Basin, Wyoming, United States - RVT92D227 HiSeq ... | reverse complement strand
GACGCATTCGCCGGAACAAGCAAACCCAAGACCAAAGACGAGCAAGAGTATGTCGACGGGTCTCCTCGAATTGCCCTCGGATTAGCGCCTCCCTTCACCCAGTATCATTTCATTGAGCAAGCGGACTGGCGTGTGAAAAAATTGGAGAAGCTCCGGGGAGAGTTTCCAATTCACGGAATTACCATTTATCACGGAGATTGTAATAAGATCCTCCATGAACAAATACTTCCTCAACTCTCTTACTCGAGCAAGAAAAGAGCAATAGCTTTCATTGATCCTTTCGGTATGCAATTTGAGTGGGAAACGATGAAATATTTGGCTCAGACAAAAACGGTTGAAGTACTTCTTAATTTCCCGATAATGGCTATTAACCGCGGTGTTCTCCGAAAGCACCCTGAAATGATTTCAAAAGCGAGCAGAGAGCGGCTAAATCGGTTTTGGGGAACCCAAGATTGGATGGTGGATTTATACATGGAGGAGCAAACCTTGTTCGGTATTGAAACGGTTAAGAGGCCTCATTCTGGAAAGGAGTTTGGGTACGCATTTAAAAAGAGGCTTGGGGAGATTTTTCGTCATTGCTCCAGCCCCATCTTAATGACGAATAGCAAGAACGCACCCTTATATTGTATGCTTTTCGCCGGACACAATGCGACAGGTAAAAAGATTGCCGAAGATATTTTTCTTAAGTATGAAAAGAATAAGCCATGAGCGATAAATCAAAAATAGAATGGACGGATGCAACTTGGAACCCCGTGACTGGGTGCACGAAAGTGAGCGCAGGGTGTGCACACTGCTATGCTGAAACATTTGCAAAAAGATTCCGTGGTGTTCCTGACCACCCCTATGAACAAGGGTTCGATCTCAAACTCTGGCCTGGACGGCTTGATCTACCTCTTTCGTGGAAAGAACGAAAAATGATCTTCGTTAATTCAATGTCCGACCTCTTCCATGAAGATGTTCCTGATGACTTTATCAAAAGAGTTTTCGATGTTATGTCCCAAGCCAAACATCACATTTTTCAGGTCTTGACGAAACGGTCAGACCGAATGTTGACCTGGACACTGAAACATTTTTCCTCTGATAGATCAAGAAAAGATAGAAAAGCACTATGGCCTGAAAATGTTTGGTTGGGCATCTCCATAGAGAATCAAAATTATACATGGCGAATCAAACATCTCCAGAAATCTCCAGCTCACATAAGATTTATGTCCATAGAACCTTTAATAAACCCTATTGTCTTAGATGAATCCCTTCTTGACGCTATTCAATGGGTGATTGTAGGTGGAGAGAGTGGGCCGCGGGCAAGGCCTATGAAACCTGAGTGGGTTTGTGAGATTCGGAATCGATGTAGAAAATATCGTATTCCATTCTTTTTCAAACAATGGGGTACCTTTGATTCTTCAGGAAAACGTGTCGGCAAAAAAGCGGCGGGCCGGATCCTGAACGGTAAGACTTGGGATGAATTGCCCATTTCACTTCAAATTTAATAGGGCAAAGACTGGCGTTCAAGAAAAATGGTTAGATTTGGCCCAGACAGGCAAAGAAAATGCTTTATTACGATTGCCTGACACCATAGAGTTTATTATTAAATGATAAATCAGGAAGAAAGGATAATGGATAAGGAAAAATATTATCATAACCCATATGATTTTATAAGCCCTGTTAGAGACCCTGAACTTTTTGCCGGAAGGCATGACGAGCTGAAAGAGATAGAATACTATCTGCAACTGTCCAAGAACGACAAACCAAAATATTTCCATCTGGCACTTGTTGGCCCAAGGTCAGCAGGGAAGACGAGCTTGCTTAATATGATTGGGCATGTAGCTACAAATTTGCGATTGCTATCTGTGAAAATCGCATTGAATGCAGAAATAGTGAAAAACGATGTCTTATTCTTCAAAGAAGTTTTTGACGGGATAATTACAAAAGGAGCAGAAAAAGGACTCTATGGGGGAATTACCGGGAAAGTTTACAGGACATACAGGAAGGTCATTGACACTCTTGACATAAAAGCCGAAGCCAAGGTCCCCTTCTTATTCGGAGGGGCTTATATAGGATTTAAGAAAAACGAAAATACAGGAATCCCTCAACACGTTCTCTTACACGACCTCAAAAAGATGAGCAGCGAAGCAAAGAATGCGGATATACCTACCATTGTACTGCTTTTTGACGAATGCGACCTGATAGCCCAAAATGAGGTTCTGTTGCAGAAGATAAGAAACGTCTTTATGGAAATAGACGGATATATTTTGGTCTTCTCAGGGACAGAGAACATGTTTCCCGCCATAAGCAATGTCTTCTCTCCCATCCCAAGGTTCTTTAAAAGGGTAAACGTTGATAATTTCAAGAACGTGAAAGAGACAGAAGAATGCTTGCTCAAGCCCCTCAACGAGGAGGATAAGAAAGATTTTGACAATGCTTGTATTGGGGAGATACACGGACTAACTAATGGGACGCCTTATGAAATAAACCTTGTTGCCCATTATATGTACCGTAGATGGAAAGATGGGAAAAACCCAAAAATAGGATTATCCCCTGAAGTCCTGGATGATGTTTTGAATGAGATTGAACGATTAAGACAGGAAAGACATCACGCCATAGCCAACAAAATCAGGAGCTATTGGATAGACTATCTAAAGGCGTTAATATCTTTGCTGGAATTTCCAAAGGTTACCAAAGAATGGCTTGCTGAATTCATGATGCTTGAAGAACTTGATACGTTGCAACCCAAAGACATTTACAGTAAAAAATCAATCAACAGCGATTATATCGAGCGGCTTAAGAAGGATAATGTAATCGCAGAGGAAGACGGGAAGCTAAGCTTTAACGGGGGGCAATTCGACCTGCTTTATCTAAAATATTTCTGCGCATCCAAGGGGGTAAGGGACACGAAAGATTTCTTTATGGGCCTTCCAGAAGATCCAATGTGGAATCTATACCATAAGATAGTGGAGAATATTCTTGTCAAAGGTTTTGAAGAGTATAACATCCAGGCAGCTTTTGACAAGAAAGAAAAAATTGAAGGTAAAACAGCCCAAAAGTTCATAATCGGGGCAAGAGTTGCAAATCTGCCGCCAGGAACACACACAATCCTTGAAATTTCGCCAAAGACAAGGGAGGAATTTTACCTCGGAGCCGCTAATTCAGTCAGATTCAGAATAAACGTGGGCTGGATGAAAGACGGATTTGTAACCCAAGTGAAATTCAAAAAAGAAGAAGATAGAGAGAAATTCCAAAGCCGTCTGAAATCATTAACGGACAAATTGGACGTTTTAGGATACAAAATTCTTATGGAAGATGAAATGGAATGGAACAATAGAGGAACCGAATTTTTAAAGCAAGGCAAAATAATAGAGGCTGTAGAATGCTTTGACAAAGCAATACAAATAAACCCATCATTTGAGCTGCCGTGGGCCAATAAAGCAAAAATATTCATGGATGCTAAAAAACATGAGGAAGCCTTGGAATGCGCAAATAAGGCATTAGAACTCCATCGTAGCTGGGAACACGCATTAAAGCTAAAAGGCATGATTTTGATTAACCTTGGAAGGAATGAGGAGGCCTTAGAATACCTGGGTAAAGCATTGGAAATGAATCCGGAAGATTCCACTACGTGGGATAATAAGGCAAGGGCACTAGCCAATCTTGGGAGGTACAACGAGGCGATTGAGTGCGCCGATAAATCATTGAAGACTAATCCTGCGAATCCTCAGTTGTTAAGTATTAAAGGTCTTGCGCTTACCAATCTTGGAAGAAATGATAAAGCATTAGCTTGCTTTGATGAAGCTCTAGGTATTAATCCAGGGAACACAATAGCATTATTAGCCAAAGGACATGTTCTATTGAATAGGGGAGATTGTGAAGGGGCTTTGGGCTGTTTTGATGTTGTTCTTGAAAAGGAATCGGGCAACATAGATGCCTTAATTTTGAAGGGGTTTGCACTTTATAAGTTGAGCAGGTACGAAGAAGCAATAGGATGCTGCGATAGAGTCATTCAGGTTAACAAAACCAATGCGACGGGTTGGTATAACAAAGCCTGCTTTGAAGCGAAAATAGGTCACACGGGTTCTGCCTTAAAAAGCCTGCACGAAGCGATCCAGATTGAGAAGAAATTCGCTTTGGAAGCCAAAGGTGAAGAAGATTTTGCGAGTTTAAAGAACGATGAGCGATTCCTATCTGTAACGGATCTTGTCTGGTATGCCAGTTATGGATCGAACCTATATAGAAAAAGATTCATGTGCTACATAGAAGGAGGGCAGCCTGACGGCGCATCAAGACCTAATCCGGGGTGCCGTGACAAAACACCTCCGAAAGATGACAAACCCAGAAAAATCCCTTACGCATTGTATTTTGCAAAACAATCTTCCCGTTGGGACAACAAAGGCGTAGCTTTTATTGGGCTCAAAAAAGAAGAAACAAATATGACACTAGGCAGGATGTACCTTATAACAAAACAACAATTTATCGATGTTGTTAGCCAAGAAAATAATGGAGCAAAAATCTCCGTAGACCTGCAGAAGGCTAAAGAAAAAGGCTCTATGGTTTTCCATGAGTCATTATATGGAAATATTGTCTATCTGGGTGACGAGTATGGTTTCCCAGTTTACACATTTACATCTTGCACTGATATTGCACTGGAAGACCCTGTTGCGCCCTCGCCCAAATACCTAAAGAACATAATTTTGGGATTAAAGGAAGCGTACAAGCTACCAAATGAGGATATTCTGAAATATTTGATTACAAAGTCCGGAATAAAGGATTTTAGGGAAGAAGGCCTGTTAAGTATAATAAACTGTCATCCCTAAAGAAGTCATTGAAAGAATGCTTCAATCTATATACCCCTATAAGTGATTTCTAGGCATTGAAAGGGGGACATGGGTCCCAAAACAACTTGACAATTGAGGCATGGATTGCTGATTTTAGCACAACCCCTTTTTCATTTTCTTTGACTACTTTTTAAATTTTTCTTTCTGCCTATTAGGTTGATTTCAGAAAGGTAACCGGTATGAGATTGAATGAAACCAATCTTTCCCCACCGTATACAAAGCGACGGTAGACCGGGAATAAAAAGAAATTGACAGTGTAATATAAATGGATTACGATTGTAATACAAAAATATTACAAGCCTTATGGATATCTCTAAAATATTTAAGTCAAAGACCAGAAAAGAACTTTTCAGGCTTTATTTCACCAACCCTGATCAGGAGTACTATCTCAGAGAATTAGAACGTATTCTCCGGACGCCCGTCAGTATGATTCGGAAAGAACTGACCCGACTGGAAGAGGACGGCCTCTTTCTATCCAGAAAAAAGGGCAATCTGACGTATTATCTTCTCGACAAATCTTATCCCTTATTTGATGAGTTAAAAAGCATCGTATTTAAGACGGTCGGCATCCAAGGTTTGCTAAGAGACATTCTGGGCAGGATGAGGGGGATTGAGGTTGCCTTTATCTACGGCTCTTTCGCAAAACATGAAGAAACCGGAAGAAGCGATATCGATCTGCTCATCATAGGTAAGATCGATGAAAACAGGCTTTTAGGACAAATAAACAAGCTGGAGAGGGTACTCAAAAGAGAGATCAATTACAGCCTATTCCAAAGGGATGAATTTAACCATAAGACGAAGGAAAAGGATCCATTTATTACAGACCTTCTTAAAAACCCAAAGATATTTCTTATTGGGGACAAAAATGACCTATGAGAAATTCTTAGAAGAGTCTCTATCAAAAGGATTGCTGAGGAGACAGAAATCGGATCTAAGAGCCGTTGAGAAATTGATTCTACGCGCGCACAAAGATTTGAAAACAGCAAAAGCCAATTTAGATATTGATGAAGGGATTGCTTATACCGTGGCCTACCTTGCGATGTTACATGCTGCGAGGGCATTTATTTTATTGAAGGGATTCCGGCCGGCGGACGGGTATCAGCATAAAACCGCAGTGGAGTTCATGTCCCATTTCTTGGGTAAAGAGTTTGAGGTGATTGTAGAGCAGTTTGACCGGATGAGAAGGAAACGGAATACCTTTACCTATGAGATTGATATTTCGATCTCAAAATCAGAAGCATCGGATGCTTTGGACAAGGCAACAAGGTTTGTGAGTTTGATTAAGGATATAATTCAAAAACGAAACCCTCAGATGGAATTCAAATTTTAGGGAAATTTGGGGTGATGTTCTGGCTATCGAGTTGATTCAGAAAGGTAACCGGTATGAAATTGAATGACACCGAAGCAAATACTTCTGCATATCCTTGAATCATTCAACTAAACTTCTCCAATCCATTTGACCCACTTCAGGTCTTTTCTAACTGCACTGTACAGGCCCTCATCCGCTGTAATTAAAGGAATCCCCTCTGTCTCCGCCAGAGCGAGGTAGCTTGCATCATACAAAGATCGATTATAAACCCTACAATATTTCAATGACCATTGATAGAAATGAGAGAGATCTGGATCGTGCGGCGTCCCTTATCGGAAAAGAGGCAAAGAGACCTTGAAATTTGAAAAGAGGATAATTATTTTTTTCCTAAAACCTTAAGAAAGGAGGGATTGTCATGGCGATTGTTCGATGGGGGTCAAATCCCGACGAAATTTCAGATTTTGATCGTTTGCGGCAGGAGGTGAATCGATTGTTCAATGTGTTTTCCCCGGGTACAGAACCATTCGTCAGCCGTGTTTATCCGGCTTTGAACCTTACGGACGACGGGAACAACTTTTATATCCGGGCAGAGCTGCCTGGGGTCAACCCCGAAAGCCTTGACATTTCGGTAGTGGAGGGCCAGCTCTTGCTCCGGGGAGAAAGAAAGATTGAACCAGAGGAACAAAAGGCAGGCTATCACCGTAGAGAGCGCGAAGCAGGTTTTTTTAGAAGGACGATTGCCTTACCAGCCAGAATCGATCCAGAAAAAGTATCGGCAGGCATGAAAAATGGAGTTTTAACTGTGACGCTGCCGCGGGCAGAAGAAGCCAAGCCTCGAAAGATTTCTGTAAAGACGACATAAGAATGGAAGGAGGTGCCCGAGATGAAAGATCAAGAAATGGAACTTAAAGAAAAGAAAGAGGCTAAGAAAGTAGCAGGGGAGGGGACAAGACCGGGTCCTGTTTTCATTCCCGCTGTGGACATCCTTGAAAATGCAAACGAGATCATTGTTCTTGCGGATATGCCTGGTGTGGAAAGCAAAAATGTGGACATTGATTTAAAAGAGAATCAGCTTACGATTACAGGAAAAGTATATGCTCCTGAAGGAGAAAAGGAGACGTCCTTATATAAGGAATTCAACTGGGGGGATTATTTCAGGCAGTTCACTCTGTCGAATGTGATTGATCAGGGAAAGATCTCAGCCAAAATGGAGAATGGAGTCCTCAGACTGATCCTGCCCAAAGTTGAGAAGGCGAAGCCACAAAAGATTAAGGTCGCCGCAAGCTAACAGATAGATCAGGGAGTAACCATTCCGGGATACTCCCTCAATTTCTTTCTTGATGGGCGAGGATCAGAATGAAAAGGAATTTTTACAAGGTCCTTGACCGCTAGATAACGTGCTGCCCTTTCTCCGCCAGCTGACCACCCAAGCTTCTTTATCTTGCCCACTCAAGAGAGTCCTTTTAACCGTTTATCCGATCAGGTATAATGAGAAATATCGCTGAGCCCAACAACCATTGTTGATGGATTTTAATTTCGTTGCCTTATGCAGCGTGATGAAAAGATAATCGTTGCCCTTACCGGGTGTTCCCATGCCCTCAGCCACGGGTACCTTCTCATCTTCCCGACAGTGCTCCTTCTCTTACAGAAGGAGTTCTCCATCGGATACCTCGAGCTGGGAGTGATCGGTAACATCATGACGTTTACCTATGGGCTGGGAGCCCTTCCTGGAGGGATGATCTACAATTATCTCGGTCCCAAGAAACTTTATCTCTTCTGCTTCCTGGGTTCAGCCCTAACAGTGATCCTGGTGGCCATCTCATCCGGTCTTTTCCTCTTCACTGCTGGGCTGGCTCTTCTGGGTGTTCTTGGCAGCATTTATCACCCTCTGGCCAACTCCCTGATCACCTCGAAAGTCAGGGGATATGGACAGGCATTGGGAATTCATGGAGCAGCTGGAAACGTAGGATTGGCCTCAACCCCGTTTGTCATTGGGCTTATTACCTCCTATCTGGGATGGCGTCAGGCTTATCTCTGGTCTGCTCTTCCAGGGATCATCCTTTCCCTCTGGGCCTTTTTCGTTGACATGTCCCCGAGGGAAGAGATGAGAGCCGTTAAACCAACCCCAACACCCCAGTCCCCACCGAAACGCCTTAGAGCCTATTTCTCTCTGCCGCTTGTTTTACTCTATCTGACAAACATGTTTCAGGGCTTCTCCTTTAATGGCTCGATTATTTTTCTCCCGGCCTATATGGCCAAGCGAACCTCCTTCCATCTTTTTTCTCTGGATAGTGTAGCCTTGGGGGGAATGCTTTCAGCTGTCGTGCTTGCAGTGGGAGTACTTGGCCAGTATGGCGGGGGCATATTGGCACAGCAGTCCCGCTTGGAAAGAAAGATGGTCTTGATGGCCAGCCTTTCCTTTCCGTTTATTTTGGTCATGTCATTTACCACGGACCTCCTGCTCCTGATCTTTGCCTTATTCTTTTTCTTCTTCACCTTCTTCCTCCAGCCAATGAATAACACGCTTTTGGCCCAGTATACGGCCGTGGAGATGAGGGGGACAGCCTTTGGCCTCTACTTTTTCCTATCCTTTATGTTTGGATCGCTGGCCGCAAGCTTTTGCGGCTTCATCGCCCAGCGGTTCGGGTTAGAGTGGGTATTCCTGGGATTGAGCAGTAGCGTCCTGCTCCTGATCTTTACCGCCTTCTTTCTTGTAAAGATAGAAAGACCCACGAATAGACAGCCGCAATCTTTTTGACCGGAGCGTGCCCCGCAAGCCCCGCCTGTGGGCGGGCAGCTTCACCTTCGGAAGAAGATATTTATGGGATTGGAAAATAATATATTATAATTTCATGGATTTCTTTTCGCATTAACTCAAGGGGTGATTGGTTTAAGGAATGGCGAAGAGCAAGAAGGAATTTATCTATGAAGACGGAGTCTGTTTTGAGGTGACATCTTATGGACTCGTCTGCTGTTTAAAGGAGAGCAAAGATAAGAAATATCCCTGTCCTGACTGTAAGTTTTGCCAATGGTGTGCTGATTCACGATGCAGCCTCTGTCTTAGACAGGGAGAATACAGTTGCGGCAGCGACTGATCGTTGAATCGTTAAAAGGATCAATATTTAATCACATCAATTTCAAAAACCTGTCTTTCTAATCCCGCGATAATGGTAAAGGGATGGCTGTGCGTCTTAGTTACCATTTGATAAGAAGCAAGAGGAGGAGAAGAACGATTTCCCTCCAAATCAAAGAAGATGGGAAGGTAGTCATTCACGCTCCTTATCACACGCCGAAATGGGAGATAGAGAAATTTATTAAGGAAAAACAGTCATGGGTAGTTCAAAAAATATCAGAAAAGGAAAAACAGATAAAAGAAGTAGAAAAGACGTTTCGACCAGGAGAGAAATTTTACTATTTAGGAGAGTGGTATCCGTTAGAAATTCATGAGTCTAATCAAAAGAAACCTCCTCTAAAATTATCTTTTGGCAACTTTATCCTTGACAAGGATCATATTGGGGGGGCAAGGGATCTTTTTATCAAGTGGTATATGAGAGAGGCGAAAGAGAAGATCGTCGGAAGAGTTGACTATTACAGCCGGAAACTTCGTTTATTCCCGAGAGGCATAAGAATAACAAACGCCAGATCTCGGTGGGGCTCCTGCTCTCGAGATAATCGATTGTCTTTTAGCTGGAGGATTATCATGGCCTCCTTGGCCATCATCGATTACATCCTGATTCATGAACTTGTCCACATCAGAGAGAAGAATCACTCCAAGAGATTCTGGAGCACCTTAGAGTCCATTCTCCCCGATTACAGAAAATATAGACTCTGGTTAAAGGAGAATGGGCATTTATTACAGGTCTAATGGGGACTATGGACCTAAAGGTTGACACACGCATGGAATCGGTTCATGATTTTTGAAGATGGAAGAAGCCAGGGCTTAACCAATGAAGAGAGTTAGTCGAAGAGACTTTATGAAATATACCGGAGTGGCAGGTGGAGCTTTATTTTTAGGTACATATGGAGGAATAGCGATGTCCAGCAAAGCAAGTCATGTTCCATTGGTGAAGACAGATAATAG
>Ga0256868_10002182_pt1 | contig 10228 bp, 8 predicted proteins | sample RVTome_13_FD_187341 | JGI IMG/M metagenome (GOLD analysis project Ga0256868, IMG submission 187341) | Soil microbial communities from uranium-contaminated site in the Upper Colorado River Basin, Wyoming, United States - RVT92D227 HiSeq ... | reverse complement strand
AAACTCGTCTCCCTGCATTTTCAAAATGAGTCAATCCGGCCGGAGAATCAATACCTCCAAGTGCCATTCCTCATTATTCCCCTTTTTTCCCACTCCCTGGTCTTCTTTTTTTTCCCTGGAAAAACGGCCGCCGGTCGTTTATAATTAATCATTAGGGGTTAAGACAATGAAAAATCAAACTCGCTTCATGGTCTTCGTCCTGTTCTCCTTCCTGGCCCTTGCAGTCCTCGGAGCCGCCGCCGGTTCGAGGAGCCGGCCGGCCGGGCCGACGGATTCGGCCTCTTCGTCATCGGCCGCCATCAAGTCGGCCCGGATCGTCACGCCGCCCGTGAATCCCATCCCGAGTTCGGGCGATCTGTGGATGAACACCTGGGCCGACGACAACAACCTCTACACTGGATGGGGCGACGGGCTGGGCCCCGGCTCGACCACGCCATTCACGGACTGCGGCGTGGGCGTCCTCAAGGGGACGGTCCCCTATTTTTCGGTCGAATCGAATTCCTCAAACTACGTCCGGAGCAAGTTCGTCCCGGACGGCTCGAGCGACCGGAACGACAAGCCTTCGAGCCTTCTTTATATCCAGGGCGGGCTCTACTTCGCGGGCCACTCTCCCCTGGGAAACGCGAAATTCGGATACATCGCCACCTCGAACGATAAAGGCAAAACCTGGACCGAAGTGCCCAATTCCCCCTGGACCAAGGCGGCCGGGAGCCCCTTCCGCTGTCTCTTTTTCATCAACATGGGAAAGAGCTATAAGCTTAAGCGGGATGGATATATCTACGCGTTCGGCATCGGCACGGAATGGGCCTGGCTGGGCAAGAAGGTCTATCTGGCCCGCGTGCCCATCCGCTCCATCGCCGACTACTCGAAGTACGAGTATTACACGGGCCTCCAGGCCGGAGCGCCGGTGTGGTCGACGAGTCAGTCCGCCGCCGTCCCGGTCCAGGGCCTAAAGTCCCACCAAATGTTCTCGGCCATCTACCACGAGGGCATCGAGCGCTTTCTCGCCCTGACGATCGGCAACCTCTACCAGGCCGCCGAACCTTGGGGCCCCTGGAGCAGCGCCGGAAGCTTATTCGCCAACGGAGACGATCCCGAGTGGAAGGAAGGCTACATGCCCGGGCTCATCGCCAAAGGGGCGGGCGCCGACTTCGTGTATTTTACCCTAGCCGGCCAAAGCGACGTTATCCGTTATTATCTGCACGTCGGCAGGATCGGCTTCCAGTTGAACTCGGAGATCGAAGCCGAGGCGGCGGCGGACATCGAGAGCGGCCGGCCGCCCTTCACGGTTCATTTTCGGGGAAGCGGACGGGCCGGAGCGTCCAAGATCGTATCCTACCGCTGGTATTTCGGCGACGGAACGATCGCCGCCTCGCAGAACCCGATCCACATATTCACGGCGCCGGTTTACGGAAAATACCGGACTCTGCTGACGGTCACCGACGCCAAAGGCCGCGTCGGGTACGATACGATCGACATCACGGTCCCCACCTGCAGCTTGACGCAGCGGATCCCCGAGGATCCCCCCCAATCCCGGCCGGGACTGGCCGCGGCCTATTACGACCTTCCGTCCGAAGGGGGAGTGAACATCCCCGATTTCTCCAAGTTGACTCCCTTCAAGAGGGACTCGGTCGCCCAGATCAACTTCCTCAATAAAGGGAAGGCCCGGGAGGGCGGCTGTGCCTTCGCGACCTCGGGACGGTGGGATGCCCTGGCGGCCGAATTCAAGGGATTTATCGCGGCGCCGGCCGACGGGGTCTACACGTTTTACCTCATTTCCGACGACGCCTCCGAGCTGCGGATCGGTTCGACCCGGGTCATCGACAACAGCGGGGAGCACGCCTATCAGATGAGGGAACGGGCCGGACAGATCGCGCTTCGGGCGGGCCGGCACGCCATCCGCATCGGCTACACCGAAATCGACAAGCTCAACGGGCTGCGGCTCTACTGGGAAGGCCCGACCTTCGCCAGAACCCTGGTGCCGGCTTCGGCCCTCACCCGTTAAAAGGCCAAGCCCGGCCTCTCGATTCCCAAGGAGAGCCGGCCTGCCCTGGGGAAAATCATACTTTTCGGCCCTCGATGACGGACAGGAACGATTCGACCCTGAGCCGGATCTGCTGGTTGTCCGAGGGGGAAAAATCGGTCTCGACCAAGAGATAGGGAAGGTCGTGTTTTTCCTCGGCATGGCGCCGGACGGCCCGAGCCTCGACACTATAGGTGAGGCAGGCGCTCCAGACCAGGTCGATGACGCCCTGGGGGCGGAACCGTTCGATCAGCTCGTCGAGGAGCTCGAACCGGCCCGCGTTGGGCGTCATGCACGAGCAGGGGAGATGAAAATACTTCCTGGCGATCGCCTCGAGCGGATCGCCTTCGAGTCCGACGTCCTCGACCAGAGGTTTGAGGCCGGTGCAATTTTCCTGGGCGACGACGACCGCTCCGGCCTCTTCGACGATGTCGAGGACTTTCTCGGCGCCGTGGGGCATCGGGACTCCCGTCATCAGGATGCGCGGCTTGGGGGAAGGCGCGGCCTTGGCCCGGGCCTGTTCGATGACGGCCCGGTAGGCCTCCAGATCCTGGGGGATCCCGGAAATGAGGTTCTTGGCGTCCAGGATCTCGCGGCCGGAAAGCCCCCGCCCTCCGAGCTCGGCGATCGTCCTCCGCAGGCGACGCTCTTCGTTCATGAGTTTGATCGCCCGCCGCAGGCCCGTTCGGGTGATCCTGATCCCGGTCAGCTTCTCGAGACGTTTCTTGAGAAGTCTGATCTCGGACAGCCAGTGAGCGAAGGCCGCCTCCTGGTCGGGTTTCTGGGTCAGCTCGAGGATGTGCATGGGCTTCGTCCGGCCCATGAGCTCGTACATTTTCTTCTTGCCGTCGCAGGTCGTCTCGGCCACGGCCAGGTCCGCCATCTCGAAGATCGGATTGGCCTCCTCGAGCATGAAGCCATAGGAGGATTTGATCAGGGGGCAGAGGTTGACGGGAAGCTCCCGCTCCCCGGCCAGGGCCATCTCGTGGCTCCCGCCGCAAGCGCAAACCGGCACCGCCCCCGCGGCCAGGATGAGCTCGCGGGGCGTGTACTCGCAGAAAATGCAGACGATCTTTTTCCCGGCGGCCTTAGCCTTCCGGGCGTGATCGATGGCGATCGTGACCATCCGGTCGAACCTCTTGAGCGCGGGCACGGAGTGGACGTGGGCGCTCGCGCCCGAGGAGCCGGTCTCGGCCGGCGTCGAGGGTCCCGGAGCGGTCTCGGCCCTTCCGCATCCCGTCGGCTCGCTGCTCCATCCGGACGGGGGTTCGCCCGGACCGCTTTCCACGACGGCTTTGGGGATTCGGCCCGTAGCGAGGACCGTCTTTTTGCCGAGTTTTCGGGCCGCCAGCAGGGCGGCGCCCAGCGCTCCCGTCAGCCTGGGGTCCTTGGGAACGAGGAGCCGCTTCCTGAGTTCCCGGCCCAAGGCCGTGACCATGGCCTTGTTTAAAGCCACCCCGCCCGTGAAGACCACGGGCGCTTCGATTCCTCTCCGCTCGGCCAACCCGGCCACCCGCCTGGCGATGGCCCGGTGTACGCCGGCGGCGATCTCGGACTTCTCCACCCCTTTGGCCAGGAGGCCGATGACCTCGCTCTCGGCGAACACGACGCAGGTCGAGCTGATATCGAGTTCGCGGCGGGCCTCGGCGGCAAGCTCGGCCATCCCTTCGATGTCCGTCCCCAGGATGCCGGCCACCACCTCGAGGAAGCGGCCCGTGCCCGCCGCGCAACGATCGTTCATGGCGAAATCCTTGACCGTGCCGTCCGCGGCCAGATAGATGGACTTGCTGTCCTGGCCGCCGATATCGATAACGATCCTTGCCCGGGGAAAAAGGGCCCGCACGCCGACCGCGTGACAGGTGATTTCGGTCACGACCTCCCCCTCGAGATCGGCCGTGTGCCGTCCGTAGCCGGTCAGGATGACTGCGCCGACTTGGGAGGGCCGCAGCCCGGCCTCGCCAAGAAGGATCTTGAGGACTCGTTCGGCGTCGCCGCTGTGATCGCCGGTCGCGTCGGCGACATGACCGGCGACCACGACGCGGCGGCCGGTGTCCAGGAGGATCGCCTTGACGGCCCGGCTTCCGAGATCGATTCCGGCTGCGATTTTCATCGAACGCTCCTCTCAGTGGGAAGATGTCCGCTCCCCCTGAAAGGAGCCGGGCGGGGCTTTTCAGACGAGAGCGGGATTCGGGCTCTGACCGGGAAGGGATCGGACCGATCCCCTGGATCCCGCTCAGGACGAGTTGAGGATGAGGCGTGATCTCATCGTCCCGCTCTCCTTTCAAGAGATGCCCCGGAGGAGGCTCCGGAAAAAAATTTATCGGTGAAAGAGTAAATACCATCGGGGGACTCCAAAGTCAAGGCGGCAAGCTTGCCGCGGCGGCAAAGGCGCAGGACGGAATTGACTTCACACCTCCGTTTTAATATTCTCGTTGAGAACGAACATGGAAGGATGGCTTGCATGGAGGGAATCATGAAAAAACCGGCATGGACGGCCGTTATCGGCCTCCTGATTGTCATCGGGTCGGCATCGGCCTTGAGTGCAGCTGATAAAGCCGCCGTCCTCGAACGGAAATTCGAGACGGGACTGCGGGCCGTCGCCGACGGCCTGGATGGAGTCATGGGCTACGCTATCAAGGATATTCAAACGGGGAAATCCTATCTTCTCAACGAGAAAGAGGTCTTCCCCCAGGCCAGCTCCATCAAGATCGCGATCCTGCTCGAGGTCTTCAAGCGCGCCGAGGATGGATCGCTCAAGCTCGATGAAAGGATCGACCTCGCTCCGGACAAGAAGGTTGCCGGAAGCGGCGTCCTCTACTATCTAGGCTTCCCGTCGCTCAGCCTGTCTATCAAGGACATCTGTGTCCTGATGATCGTCCTCTCCGACAACACGGCCACGAACCTCCTGATCGACCGGATCGGGATGGAGGCCGTCAACAAGCGCATGGACGACCTGGGTCTCCCCAACACACGCCTCCGTCGCCGGATGATGGATCTCAAGGCCGCCGCGGAGGGCAGGGAGAACGTCTCGACGCCCCGAGAGATGACGGCCCTTCTCGAGAAGATCTGGACGGGCGCCGTCCTCAAGGAGCCCTTCCGGACGGATCTCGTAGCGATCCTGTCCATCGAGAAGGACAGCCCCCTGCGCGCCGGGGTCGCGGCCGTCGCCGAGGACGTCGCCGTGGCCGAGAAGCCGGGCGAGCTCGAGGCCGTCCGCTGCGATTCGGGGATCGTTCTGCTCAACGACCGCCCCTATATCATCTCCGTTATGACCACTTATCTCAAGAGGGACGGCGACGGCAATCCGGCCATCGCGGCCGTCTCGCGCCTGGCCTTCGAGCACTTCCTGAGGCTCAAGCGGTCGAGCGACCTGGGCCGGGTCGTATCGATGAAATAAAAGCCGGAAGCTCCGTCGCCGATCAGAACGGCCCTTCCACTCCCAGGCCGGGCCGGTCGTTGAGGAAGATGCGGCCCTTCTCGGTCCGGACGCCGCGGAAGGGATCGTTGTTGATGAGCACGTTCCCGTCGAGGTCGATGTAGTCGAACAGGGGGGCGACGGCCGCTCCGGCCGAGATCCCGATCGACGTCTCGATCATGCAGCCCAGCATGAGCTTGAGGCCGAGGGCGCGGGCCAAGGCCGCGATCCGTACCGCTTCCTGGATCCCTCCGCATTTCATGAGCTTGACGTTGACCCCGTGGAAGGCCCCGGCGATCCGGGGCAGGTCGGCCGTCATCATCAGGCTCTCGTCTGCGAAAACCGGGATCGGGCTCCGTTCCTTGATCCAGGCGATATCGTCAAGGCGGCCGGCCGGCATGGGCTGTTCCATGATCTCGACGCCCAACCCGGCCATCCAGCGGATCATGTCCAGGGCCTTCTCCTTGGTCTTCCAGCCTTCGTTGGCGTCGACCCTGAGGGGCTTGTCGGTGACGGCACGGATCCCCTCGAGGATCTTGCGGTCGTCGTCGGTCCCGACCTTGATCTTATAGACGGAGAAGTCGGCCGCTTCCTTGACCTTCTCCTGCATGACCGGGACCTCGTCGATCCCTATCGTGAAGGTCGTGACGAGCTCCTTGCCCTTGTCGAGCCCCAGGAATCGGTAGAGCGGCACGCCGAGCTTCTTCCCGATCCAGTCGAGGATGGCCATGTCCAGGGCGGCCTTGGCGGCGTGTTCGCCCGGGGCGAGCGCGTCGATTTCATTCCAAAGGTCATGGAAAGCCCACAGGTCTTTCTGCAGGAGGGGCTTGGCCTTCTCGATGAAGGCCAGACCGCTCTCGGCGCTTTCGTTGTAACGGGCGATCGGCGCCGATTCCCCCAGCCCGAAAACGCCGTCCTTCTCGATGCGGACGATGACGTTGCGGCGCGTCGTCCAGGACCCTCGCGACAAGGTCCAAGCGTGTTTGAGTATGACCTCGTAAACTTTGGCGTCAACGCGACAGTCCCCGGAAACAGCCGGGTCGGCTGGGGCGGGATACGCTTTCCGTCCCGGAATTAAAGCCCCAGCCAAGCCTAAACCCGTCAGCTCCAAAAACTCTTTCCGTTTCATGAGTGCCTCCTTGAAGACATTAATTCATGCGTCGTGAATAACGGCAATATTATTATGGAGAAAATCCCCGAGTTTGTCATTCTAATGAAAAAACGGATTTTCAGGAAAGCCGGTGGGTGTCCGGGGAGGAGCATGATATAATATCCGCCCGGAGGTCGCACTCATGAAACATATGCCGACCGTCATCATTCTGATTGTATGGGCCGCTCTTGGATCGAGCTTTGGCGAGACGCCTCAGGCCGGCGTCGTCGTCAAGGGCGTCGAGAATATGTACTCCAAGGCGGACGACGCAACGGACGTCGTCAGCCAGGCTCTGCTCGGCGTCGCCGTGAAAATCCTGGCCGCCGAAACCAACGCCAAGGGCGAAAGCTGGTATAAAGTCGAAACGCCCGACACCTACCAGGGCTGGATGGCCGCGTCCGCTCTCCGAATTCATAAAGAAGGAGAGTCCGCCTATGCCTCCCGGGGCAAAGTTTTCGAAATCACGAGCCTCTTGGCCCTGATCTACGAAACAGCCGACGTGACCGAGAAAAAACCCCTCGTCAAGGCCCCCATTTCGGTCCGCCTCGAGGCCGGCGATCCGGGCGAGCGCTGGTGCCCGGTGACGCTCCCCTGCGGCGCCAAGGGATTCATCCAAGTCGGCGACGGCGTCCACCGACAGGCGGGCTTCAAGCGGCAGCGCCTCTCGCCCGAGGAGACGACGGCTCTCGCCGAGCGCTTCCTGGGCCTCCCCTATCAGTGGGGAGGGAATTCCCCGCTCGGGATCGATTGCTCCGGATTCGTCCAGCTCATCTACCGGCTGAGCGGCGTCGAGATCCTCCGCGACGCCGACATCCAGCGCGACAAGAGCGGATTGGTCGAGGTCGCTAAGGGTCAGGAGGATACGACGGACCTCGTTTTCTTCGGCAAGGCGCCCGATAAGATCGGCCATGTGGGGATGATGATCAGCCGGACCCGGTTCATCCATGCCACGACCCACGACAAACCCGTCATCCAGATTTCGACTCTGGCCGACGCCCACTGGCAGTCCATCTACCAGGGCGCCCGAAGGGCCAAAAAGAATTCATGAGCGCCCCCCGCAGAACGGGTCGAGTCGATCGAGAAAGATCGCCGGATATAAGCGAATAATCCCGAAGCCGGATTGGCATCAACGGGAATAGACGTGCGTCCGGCGATTGACATACGGCGCGCCTTTCGCTATAAAATAAGGTGAAGAAGGCCGATCGGCCTGATTGGGAAACCGGATCTCATCATGATGACAGTCAAAGAAATACTCGATAGCAAGGGCTACGAGGCCTGGACGATCCCCCCTGACGCCAAGGTCATCGACGCCCTCAAATTCATGGCCGATAAGCGGATCGGCGCCCTCATCGTCGTCGATAAGGGCGGTGTCGCCGGCGTTTTTTCCGAGCGCGATTACGCCCGCAAAGTCGTCCTCCAGGGCAAGACCTCCATGGACACCCCGGTCAAGGACATCATGACTTCGCCCGTCTACGTCGTCCGCCCGGAGAACACGGCCGAGGAATGCATGGCCCTGATGACGGACAAGCACATCCGCCATCTCCCAGTCTGCGAAAACGACAAGCTCCTCGGCGTCATCTCGATCGGCGACGTCGTCAAGTCCATCATGACCGAGCAGAAGATCACGATCGAGAACCTGCAGAACTACATCATGGGCAAGTACGTATGAGCGGGATCCGAACTCTCTCGCCAAATTAAGGCCGCCCGCCGAGGCTCCACGGACCAACGTCCGTGGAATTCCGCAAAGGGGATTGAAAAAATAACGCTTGACAACGCCGAAGACGCACCTATAATAAAACTGTGAAAACTGATAGAGTTTTTACAGTTTCCAGAAGGCCCGCGACCCCGGACGGGTCCCTCAAGGCCCGGATCGTCGAGGCGGCCCGGGATCTGTTCTTCAAGTCGGGGTTCGTCCGGGTCAGGGCTGACGATATCGCCGCCAAGCTCGGAATCTCCAAAGCGACTCTTTACAAGGCATTCGTCGGCAAGGAGGAGATCCTGCGGGCCGTCGTCGGCCGGACGGTCGCCGAGATGGCGGCCGCCGTCGAGGCCATCGCCCGTGACGACTCCAAGGATTTCGTGGAGAAAGTGATCGCTTTAATGGCCTACGTGAAGTCCGTCGTCTCCCATATGCGCGGCCCCCTCGGCCAGGATATCGAGCGGTACGCGCCCGCCGTCTGGAAAGAGATCGACGAATTCCGGCGCAAGATGATCCTGGCCAACTTTAAAACCCTCATCGGGGCCGGCGTTCGGGAGGGCGTCCTCCGCGGGGACATCGACCAGGACGTCCTCGTCTTGATGTGGGTCACCCTGGTCCAGAACCTTCTCACGCCCGAGATGGTCCTCCGTCTCCCCCGCTCGGCCGATGCCGTCTTCGAAATCATGATCAAGGTCATCTTCGAAGGTTTGCTCACCGACAAGGGCCGTCAACAATATAGCGCCCGGAAGGGGCCGCTCACCGCCCTCAAAAAGGAGGTCCGTCCATGAAAGCCTTTTCCCATCCACCGCGCCCGATCGCCCGGGCCGTCCTCGTCTGCCTCGCGGCCCTCGCCCTGACGCCGGCCTGCCGCAAGAGCGATGACCGCGGCCTCATCAGCGCGACCGGAACGATCGAGGCCGTCGAGGTCCGGATTTCCTCCAGACTCCTGGGCGAAGTCAAGGATATCCTGGTCGATGAAGGCGCCCGGGTCAAGCGCGGCGATATCCTGGCCCTGATCGACCAGGCCCACTACGACTTCCAGCTGAAGCAGGCCGAATCGAACATCGACTTCTCCCAGGCCCAGGCCGACCTCGTCCGCAAGGGCGCGCGGAGCGAGGATATCCGCCAGGCCGAAGCGGCGCTTAAACAAGCCGAGGCCGGCCGCGAAGTCGCCCGCAAGGACGCCGAGCGGACCCGGGACCTCGCCCTCAAGGGAAGCGCCACGGCCAAGCAGAAGGACGACGCCGAGGCCCGCTGGACCGTCGCCGAGGCCCAGTACGGCCAGGCCGCCGAGCTCCTGAAGAAAGTCCGGACGATCGCCCGGCCCGAGGACATCCGTTCGGCCGAAGCCCGCCTCTCCCAAGCCCGGGCCGCCGCCGACCTCCTCCGCAAGACCGTCCTCGACTGCACGATCACCGCCCCGGCGGACGGTGTCATCACCCATCGGCTGGCCGAACCCGGCGAATTCGTCATTCCCGGAACGGGTCTTCTCATCTTGAGCCGGCTCGACAGCGTCCATGTCATGATCTATGTGACCGAGAAGGAGCTGGGCCGGGTCCGCCTGGGCGACACCGCCGAAGTCCGGATCGACTCCTTCCCGGACCGCTTCTTCCCCGGCAAGGTCACCTTTATCTCGCCCGAGGCCGAGTTCACGCCCAAGAACATCCAGACCAAGGAGGACCGGGTTAAGCTCGTATTCGGGGTCAAGATCGAGATTCCCAATGCCGACGGGCTCCTCAAGCCCGGCCTCCCGGCCGACGCCGTTATCCAAACCCGGCCGGCCTCCTTCCCTCCGGTCGGAGGCGGCCGATGACGGAAGCCGGTCCCGCGATCGAGACCCGCGGCTTGACGCGGCTCTTCGGAGCCGTCCGGGCCGTGGACGGCCTCGACCTCCGCGTCGATCGGGGCGAGATGTTCAGCCTGGTCGGCCCGGACGGAGCG
>Ga0256868_10002181_pt1 | contig 10229 bp, 12 predicted proteins | sample RVTome_13_FD_187341 | JGI IMG/M metagenome (GOLD analysis project Ga0256868, IMG submission 187341) | Soil microbial communities from uranium-contaminated site in the Upper Colorado River Basin, Wyoming, United States - RVT92D227 HiSeq ... | reverse complement strand
TTAACATTTGACATTGGTTATTTAATTTTCTGAATTTCTTTATTATACTCTGCCAAAACGATCGATTCGATCATCTGTCGGGTTTCATTGTTCAGAGGATGGGCTGTATCTCTGTAGGTTCCGTCTTTTCGTTTCTTGCTCGGCATTGCAACGAATAATCCACTATTCCCGTTGATCACTTTCAAATCCCTAACGACGAAACAATCGTCGAGAGTGATAGCTACATATGCCTTGACCCGCTCCTCTTGCACAGGAAATACCTTTACCTCGGTCACTTCCATAACGCCTCCTGTGGATAAGCATCCCCACCTTTCGACCTTTGTCTACCTGCAACCAGATTTAGGCAGAGAAGCAATGCTTTGTGCCTTCAAAACGATCCATCCCTTTCCTCTCACCATCTTTTTGACTCTCCGGTAAGCTGCAAGCCCACCCTCTTCCTCTGAAAAGACCCCAAAAACCGTGGGGCCACTTCCTGTCATCAGGGCACCTAACGCCCCTGTATCAAGAAGTAATTTTTTCATGATTGCAATCTGAGGATGATGTCTCGAAACTACTTCCTCCAGATCGTTCTGCAGAATATGAGAAATCCCCTCTGAAGTTCTCAAAAACCTTTGAAGATTAATATGAAATCGCCTTTTTGTCAATACGAAATTTTGATAAGCCCAGCGCGTTGAAACCTGAAAATTCGGATAAATGAGAACATACCATAGTTCCGGAAGTTCGATCTCTTTGAGTCGTTCACCGATTCCTGAACCGATGGCAGCCCCCTCCAAAAAGAAGAACGGAACATCCGCACCAATCCTCAAACCCATCTTGATTAGATCCTTCTGCGAGAGATCAACCTTTAAAAGTTGATTTAGCGCTTTCAATGTGGTTGCAGCATTACTGCTCCCACCGCCAAGACCTGCTCCAAGAGGAATCCTCTTCTTGATTTCGATGTGTACTCCTCCCCGATAATTCGACCTCTCTAATATGGATTGGGCCGCACGGTAGACGAGATTGCTTTTTCCAATAGGGAGATCAGGATGGTCTGTCACGACTGAGATCCCCTTCTCTTCCTTCAAGGAGACATGGAGTGTATCGTGAAGGTCAATCTTTTGGAAGACGGTTCTCAATTCATGGTATCCGTCTTTTCGTTTCTTTAAAATCTCCAGCCTCAGGTTGATCTTTGCAGGAGATTCTAAATGAAGTTGTTTCCTCATTTGTAGTGGCTGCTCTAATCAATGCGTTTATTCTTAGGCGCTTAAACAATTAAGTCTGAGAATCTATCTCTAACATTTTAAATTGGGTTGGGGGTTACTTCAAATCTTAACCTTAACCTCAACCTTATGTTGCTAGTCCTTCGAAGGGGGAAGGATCTTAATTTCAATAGGTCCCACCCTGATTTCAACCCTTTTCGTCTCGTCCCCTTGGGGGATGAGGTAGATAACGCAGCTCCAGCCCTCTTTGATAAAGATGAGCATCACATTATGGAGCTCAAAACTGCTTACCAATCTCCATTGATAGTTTGGCATCTTTTGCTTGAAGAAGTCGACCAACCTCTCCATCTCACCTTGTCCCCCGTAGATGAGAAGTCCGGCCTTCGTCGTCTTGGTTTCGTAAATAAATGATTCCTTACGATCAAGAGTCATTCCAGGAGGCAGAGGGATATCTTCAAATCGATAGGAGCTCGGAATGGTCAGTTGGGCCTCTGGTTCACGCTCTCGAACCGTCCGTAAGGAAAATAGATCAGCGCATCCGAAGAGGCCCAATACCAAAATAAGAACACAACAAATCATTTTCCATCTTTCCTTTTCCATGTTCACCTCCACGCTATATTTCTACCTTATCAAAGGTCTTTACTCTACGCCCTATACGCTATGCTTCTTAACAAACTTGTTTTGTTCCGCAACCTAAAACTTGTTTTGCCTTGCTTCCGCTCCGGTAGATGGTGATGCCTTTGCACCGCTCTCGATAAGCCAGAAGAAAGGCTTCGCTCACATCCTCTTTTGTCGCATCTTGTGAAAAATTGATTGTCTTCGAAACGGCATTGTCCGTATATTCTTGAAAGACCGCTTGAATCTTGATGTGCCAGATCGGCTGGATCTCAAAGGTGGTGACAAATATTTCTTTTATTTTTTGTGAAACCTGGGAAAGGCCCCTAAGATTTGCGCCTTCGGAAAGTGACTTAATTATTTCAGGATCTAAAAATCCCTCTTTTTCTCCAAATTCAGCAAAGAGGGGATCAAGGATTTGAAACTCTAAATCGTCAAGAGCCCTCCGCGTATACTGGATGCCATAGAGAGGTTCGATGCCGCTTGAGCAGTCAGCAATCAGGCTGAGCGTACCTGTGGGAGCAATTGTGGTGATCGTGGCATTCCTTAGTTTCATACCGCTTCTGTTATAGACGGAATTCATGAAATTCTGGAAAACTCCTCTCTCTTCACCCAACTCCATGGATCGTTCCCTTGCCTGATGTTGGATAAAACTCATGACACCTCTTGACACCTCCAAAGCCTTTTGAGAATTATAAGGAATACCCAATCGGATGAAGAAATGGGCTAATCCCATCACCCCAAGACCGATCTTTCGGTTCCCCTTCGCCATCTTTGCGATCTGAGGCAAGGGGTATTTGTTCATATCGATCACATTATCCAAAAAATGGACCGCATGTCTTGTGGTCTGCCTGAGTTTATCAAAATCGACCTCCCATTTTCCATCTTTCTCTTTTAGCATATGAGAAAGGTTGATGGACCCTAAAACACAAGGTTCATAAGGGAGAAGGGGGACTTCGCCGCAAGGATTCGTGCTCTCAATTTCCCCTAATTGAGGAGTTGGGTTTGCCTCGTTGATCCTGTCTAAAAATAGAATACCTGGGTCTCCAGTCTCCCAGGCTGCGCTCACCAACACCCCGAATACTTCTTTAGCCCTGAGGTGTCTCACCTCTTTCTTTGTCCTTGGGTTGATCAGACTATAGTCCCTATCCTTTTCAAGAGCCTCCATAAAGACCTTTGTGAGACCAACGGATAAGTTGAAGTTCTCCATCTCGCCTGGGGATTGTTTGATCGTAATAAATTCCATGATGTCAGGGTGATCTACCCTCAATACCCCCATGTTGGCCCCTCTCCTTGTCCCACCCTGTTTAATCACCTCCGTTGCCATATTGAAGACCCTCATAAATGAGATCGGACCACTCGCTACCCCTCCGGTCGATTGAACGGCATCATCTTTCGGCCTCAAACGGCTGAAGGAGAAGCCTGTCCCCCCTCCACTTTGATGGATGAGAGCGGTCTGTTTAACCGTTTCAAAAATGGCATCAAGTGAGTCCTCAACGGGCAGAACAAAACAGGCGGCTAATTGTTGGAGTTCTCTCCCTGCATTCATCAAACAGGGGGAGTTAGGAAGAAAATCTAAGGAAGACATCATCTTGAAAAATATCTCAGAAAGTTCGTCCGGAGAGGTCCGGCTTCCGTAGAGATGTTCAGGCTCAGTGATATTTCGTGCAACGCGCCAGAACATCTCCTCTGGGGATTCAACAATCTTACCCTTTGTGTCCTTTCTTAGATACCTTTTTTCTAAAATTTGAATAGCCCGCGGTGTGAGATTCATACCAACTCCTCATTAATAAGGAGTCAAGGGGTCTAGGATTCAGGGGTACAAGGGTTAATATAAAGAAAGTTGAATGTTGAATTTGGTTTTTACGAATTTCTTTTCTCTACGTTCCACTCTCAGATCCTTGACCCCTCGAATCCTTGAATCCTTCTTTATCTAAACGGTCTCGACGCTCTTCACCTCTGGAACGAACTGTTTAATGACCTTCTCTACCCCCATCTTCAAGGTCATCTGTGACATCGGGCATCCCCCGCAAGCGCCAGTTAGTCTCACTTTCACAACCCCATCGACCACATCGACCAATTCTACGTCTCCTCCGTCTGCTCGAAGAGAAGGTCGGATCTTTTCCAATGCCTTTTCCACATTCTCTCTCATTCCATCTTCACCTCCTTCCTTTCACACCAATAATAATTTACAGATTATGATTACAAGTTTGAATTTAGATCTTGAGCTTTGAATTTTTGGATTTATTCCTTTCCTTCTAAATATTTTTCCACTGCAAAGGCAGCGGTTGCTCCGTCTCCCACTGCGGTAGTAACCTGACGCAGTAGCTTTTTCCTGCAATCTCCAGCAGCAAAAATACCTTTGACTGAGGTTTCACAGTTCTCATCGGTGATAATGTATCTTCCCTCATCCATTTGGACCAATCCTTTTAGAAATTGTGTCTTAGGTGAAATCCCCACAAAAAGGAAGACCCCTTCCGCCTGGATCTCCCTCACCTCATTGGTCTTTACATTCTTTACCAGGATGGATTGAACCATTTTATCCCCTTTTATTTCTTGCACCACAGAATTCCAGAGGAAATTGATTTTTGGGTTAGCAAAGGTCCTCTCCTGATAGATCTTCGTTGCCCGTAGAGCTTCCCTGCGGTGAATAATGGTAACCTCTTTGGCAAACTTAGTTAAAAAGAGGGCTTCGGTCAGTGCGGAATCACCTCCCCCCACCACCACAATCCGACTATCTTTGAAGAAGGCTCCATCGCAAGTAGCACAGAAAGATACCCCCCTTCCAATGAAAGCATCTTCACCCGGAATTCCTAATTTACGATATTCAGTCCCACTTGAAATGATTAAGGTCTTTGAATAGTAATCCGACTCGTGGGTTCTGACAACCTTCCGATCCCCTTCTAATCTGACCTCTATTACCTCTTGTTGGATGATTTCCAACCCAAATCGTTTTGCCTGTTCCTCCATTAATTGGCTTAGGTCAGATCCATTGATTCCCTCCGGAAAGCCAGGATAGTTTTCGATCAGTTCGGTTGTGGTTATCTGACCTCCCAAAAGACCGGTTTCGATGAGGAGGGTGCTGAGCCTCGATCTTGATGTATAAAGCCCTGCAGTCATGCCTGCAGGCCCTCCTCCTATAATGATAGCCTCATAGATCTTTGGGTCCCTGCCTTTCATTGTGTCCTCCTTTATCCCAAGTGCTTATATACTAAATATAATAAAGAAGCGTCAACTTGACAAGCTTGATTTGAGAAAGATAGAGTATGAAATTATAATTTGCTCTGAGGGGAGGAGACCATGGAGAAGACATTATCTATTGTGAAACCGGATGGAGTCCAGAAGAACCTGATCGGAGAGGTAATTAAACGTTTTGAAGACCATGGGTTGAAGGTCATTGCTCTCAAAATGATCTCTATGGACAAGAGAGAGGCAGAGGGGTTTTATGCTGTACACCAAGACAAACCCTTTTTTGAAAGTTTAACTGCATTCATGTCCTCCGGGCCTTCTGTTGTCATGGTTCTCGAAGGGGATGGAGCGATCTCAAAGACGCGCGAGTTGATGGGTGCCACGAATCCTAAAGAAGCCAAAGAAGGAACCTTAAGGCGCCAGTTTGCAACGAATATAGAACGAAACATTGTCCACGGATCTGATGGGCCTGATACTGCTGCCTTTGAAATCATATACTTTTTTAACGCCTTGGAGATGTTTCAATAGTGAATACCATTAGTGAAAAGGTTGACCTCAAAGACCTAAGCCCTTCAGAACTTGAGAAATTCATCTCGTCTTTTGGAAAAGAAAGATATCGAAGTATCCAAATTCTCAGGTGGCTCTATCAGAAAGGTGTTCACTCAATCGAAGAGATGACCAACCTCGCTAAACCGTTCCGGCAGCAGTTGAGTCAGGTCTGTGTTATCTCAACCCTTGACCCCCTACGGATAGAAGAAGCACGGGATGGAACGAAAAAATTCCTCTTTCAACTCGAAGATGGAAATCGAATTGAAAGCGTCCTCATCCCTGATAAGAAACGCCTGACCCTTTGCCTTTCCACCCAGGTAGGTTGTGCCTTAGGGTGTCGGTTCTGTCTCACCGGGAAAAGTGGATGGAAACGGGACCTGAAGGCTTCAGAGATCCTCAATCAGATCCTATCTGTCAGAGGGACATTGGCCGATAAAACCTCCGTGACCAATGTTGTTCTAATGGGAATGGGAGAACCTTTGGCCAATTATGAAAATACGTTAAAAGCCATTGAACTGATGATCTACCCCGATGCCTTCAACTTTTCGTCGAGAAAAATCACCCTCTCTACCGCAGGCCTTCTCCCTGAATTGGAGAAATTGGCAAAAGAGAGGATGCCATTTAGCCTTGCCATCTCTCTCAACGCCTCAGATGAAGAGACACGAAATCATCTTATGCCAATCAATCGCCGTTATCCATTGAAAAAGATTTTAGAGCTTTGCCGAAACTTCCCCCTCCGGCCGAGAGCCCGAATCACCTTCGAATATGTAATGCTCGATGGGATCAACGACTCTCCACAAGATGCAAAGAGATTAATGAGGATATTGCGGGGCATCCCCTCCAAAATCAATCTCATCCCTCTCAACGAAGCCCCAGGAATTCCTTATAAAAGGCCCTCAGAAGAGAAGGTAAGACGGTTTCAGGAGATCTTAATGGATGGAGAGTTCACTGCAATCGTTCGCACCAGCAAGGGGACAGAAATCTCGGCTGCTTGCGGTCAACTCCAAGCGCACGGGCTCAGGTCTTGACGGGCTGTTGCCTAAACTCACCGTTTGCCCTTCGACAGGCTCAGGGCGAACGGTGATATGTTGAAATCATGTGACTTTTCCGCTCATGCTGAGCTTGTCGAAGCATAAAATCGATTTGGGCAACAGCCCGTTGAATCTTGACTAATGTGGGTAATGATATGACCCTCTATTCTCTCTATTCTGTCCTATTTCTTCCCCCCTCCTATTAAACCCTCCCCCTTTCCCAAATCGATGAAGGGTACAGCCCCACCAGTTACCTGCGGTAATGTGCCATTCCACTTCTCAATGCTCTTATATTGGACCAAGATGGGGCTTATGGAGCGAGAGAGGAGATCGTTTGCCTTGGCTTGTCCCTGGGCAACCACCTGAATCGATTCAGCCTCTCCCTTTGCCGTCGCCACTTTCTGCTGGGCTTCGATCTCTCTCTGTGCCAAGACCTGTCTCTGGGTCTCTACCTGCTGCTGGGCCACCTGTTTTGCTTCAATCGCCCGTTCATATTCAGGAGAGAAGCGAATGTTGGCAAAGTAAATATCATCGACAATGATGTGATACCTGGTCAGGTTGTCCCCCAGTTTTGTCATCGCCCTTTTGCGGATCTCTTCCCTTTTGGGAAGGATTTCGGTGATGGGATAGATTGGAACGACCTCTTTCACAAAATCGTTAAACGCTGGATCGATGACTTTGTTGGCAAAGTCGAGTCCAACCTTTTGATAAAGGTCATTGACATAGGCTGGATCGATATGAAAGTTCATCATCCCTGTCAGTTTAACCATCTGATATTCCTTTGAAGCTGCATCGATCTCTCTGAATGGGTGGGGTTGAACTCTCACATCCACCTTAAGGACTTTCTCAACAATGGGTATTTTGAAGTTGAATCCCTCGGCCATAATCCTTTTCTCCACGCTTCCCCACCAGAGCACGACTCCTCGATGGCCTGCCGGAACAGTGGCAAAAGAACCCCACAGAAAAATGAAGATAATCAGAAGAATGATCAGAATTCCAATCGTTCTTGGTTTAGGTCCCCTGAATTCTAAAGCTTCTAACGATCTTTCTGGCATCGCTCACCTCCTGTAAAAAATTATGGTTCTTCTCCCAATTAGTTGGGAGAAAGGGTTCAAGTGATTGATTTTATAAAATACTTTTCTTATCGGATTTCAACATTGTCATTCCGTGCTTGAATAAGCCTACCTTAGCCTGCCCCGTGCTTGACACGGGGTACTTGATATGGGGGAATAATGCGTTTGTCTTAGATCAAATGACTTTCTATTAAATAGCTCATCGACGCCTGACATGATGTAGTAGCTAAGGAAATGGCCTCTGAAAAAGAAGATTGGGCTTCCTCGAATTGGGACATCTGGACCCTTCCGATCACTTCTATCACTTTCCGCTGCAGTTCGCGATAATGACCTATTCCCAACACATTCTCTCCAATACGAATCTCCCGGAGCAGCCCCTCCAAATACCAGATAAGAACCTTCATTCCTCCGGAATGCTCCAGATCTTTTAAAGAATCAAGTTGGTCAAGAAGACCTGCTCCAATGATCAACCCTGATTTCATTTTCTCCGAATATTGGAAATCTAAGATGGCTTCTCTTGTTTCCATTCGTCCTTCCCTTAACGATAAGGCTTGAGTCGCCCTAAAAATGTTGGGTCAACCACGATCCCCAACCTCGCTGCCTCATCTGAATGTTGGATGGCTAAGTCAAATTTTTGATTCTCGTAATAGATCAAAGCCAAATGGTAGTGAGCCTCACCATATTTGGGATGAATCTCTAACGCCTGTTGAAAAGAAGCGATCGCTTCATCTAACTTTTTCATTTGTCTGTAGACATTCCCAAGGTTGTAATATCCTCTGACATAGTTTGGCTTGATCTCAACTGCCTTCCGGTACTCGGAGAGGGCCTCGTCCATCTTCCCTTTTCTAAAGTAGATAATCCCCAAGTTGTTATGGGCCTCTACGTAGTTTGGATTGATTTGAAGGGCCTTCTGATATTGCGCCGTCGCTTCGTTGAGATCTCCTCTCTCATTGTAGGAAACCCCTAAGTTGAAATAGGCCTCCGCGAATTTCGGGTCGATACGAATCGCTTTTTTATACTCTGAAATCTCTTCTCCCCATTTTCCTTGCCTTCCATAGACAATTCCAAGATTGAGGTGGGCCCTTGAATATTTTGTATCGAGCCTTAGCACTTCTTTATATTCAGAGACCGCCTCCTCTAAGTTCCCTCGCCCTGCGGCAACAAAACCCAAACGAAAATGTTCCTCAACACTCATCGCCCCATCTTTTTTCTCTGCCTTTTTTCCCCCTGCACACGTGATCAACAAGAGGATAATCGTTAAAATAGAAAAATATCTTCCAATGTTCTTCAAAGGTCTCTCCTATTCCCAAAAGTTATTTGAATCATTAACAAAATTTTAAAGGTAAATCAAGGAATATTATTTCTTGACCAAAAGTGTCTTTGCCTTTAGGTTCATCTCTATGCTAAGATTTGGTTTATCCTAGTGTGGTGCGTACAACGCTTCTTTACATTAATTCCAAAATCGTCATTCCAGCCCCGTATCAAGTACGGGGTAGGCTTAGTCAAGCCCGGAATGACAATCAAAGTAAAAGGACTTTTAACACAGTACACTTAAAGCAGAAGACCACAACCTGGGCTTTTTACTGCTAAACTCTGAACTCAAGAAGTAGTTTGATGACAGGATCGCACACCATCGTGAAGATAGAAACGAGAGGTCTTAATTTCTATTATGGGGAGACCCAGGCCTTAAAAGGGATTAACATCGCTATCCATTCTCAACAGATTACTGCCCTGATCGGACCTTCGGGATGCGGGAAATCGACTTTTCTTCGCGCCCTTAATCGGATGAATGAGCTCATCCCTCACACCCGGATTGAGGGAGCAGTCACACTCGATGGTCAGGATATCTATCAATCAAACATGGATGTTGTCTCACTTAGACAAAAGGTAGGAATGGTTTTTCAGCGCCCCAACCCCTTCCCAAAGAGCATTTTCGAAAATATCGCCTTTGGACCCAAGGTCTCTGGAATCCATTCGAAGAGCGAAATTGAGGGTCGAGTAGAGCAAAGTCTCAAGTCCGTCTCCATCTGGCCAGAGGTCTCAGACCGTATTCATCAAAGCGCACTCGATCTAACCTTAGGGCAACAACAACTTCTTTGTATTGCACGCGTATTGGCATGTCAATCCGAAGTGATTCTAATGGACGAACCTTGTTCTGCTCTCGATCCTTTGGCCATACTTAGGGTTGAGGAATTGATGCAAGAGTTAAAAAGGAACTATACTATTGTGATCGTCACCCATAACATGCAGCAAGCAGCCCGGACTTCGGATTGGACAGGTTTTTTTCTGTTAGGAGAGTTGTTAGAATATGGCCCCACCGGAGACCTTTTTACCCGACCCAAAGACCGTCGGACTGAGAATTACATCACAGGAAGATACGGATAATTAAAAAGTAATGTCAAAATCCAAAGTTCAAAGTAAAGTACCCCGGAGAAGAGCTGCGGGGCGTCTAATTCTCCAAAAAACTTTCCTCCCCCTTGATGCCCGGCCTACGTAGCCTGAGGCTACTTCGGCGGAGTAGGCGGGGAGGATTTAGGTGGGGGTGGACAGAGTTGTCAATCCCCCTCTCCTTT
>Ga0256868_10002180_pt1 | contig 10234 bp, 11 predicted proteins | sample RVTome_13_FD_187341 | JGI IMG/M metagenome (GOLD analysis project Ga0256868, IMG submission 187341) | Soil microbial communities from uranium-contaminated site in the Upper Colorado River Basin, Wyoming, United States - RVT92D227 HiSeq ... | reverse complement strand
TCGACGCGCAAAGTGAACGCATCTTTCCTTTGCCGGAAGACAGCCTTGATCCCTTTGGCCGAATAGCTCGCGCCTTTTCCCCAATAATAGATCTCTCCACCGCTCACAATCGCGTTCTCTATCGCGAACGGAAGAGGAAAGCCGAGCTTGAATTTCCCCTTAGCTCCGGCCGGCGCGGACTCGTAAATCCTCAACACCGGCTGCTCGATGAGGACCTTCAGGGGCTTGTCCCTTTTGAACAGCGTCAGGTAGGAGAACCGGACCTCGATCCTGCTCGCAGAAAAGAACGGCGAGGACGAGATCGTCCGGACATCTTCGATGACGACGGCTGGAGGGACGGCCGAGAGATGGATTTTGGAGTAATTCAATGAAGCTTGGATGGCGGACTTGATCCGATGGACGATGAAATTCCTCAAACTGAGTCCGGCGCCGAGAAGGAGGGCCAACAGAAGCAGAAAGAGGATGAGGGATCGAAGCCGTTTATTTCTTTTCATCGTCCAACGACCCCCTGGGGGCTATCGTTTATTTCCTGACCTTGCCCCAGTCCTTCAAGAACCGATCCATGCCGATGTCGGTCAGCGGATGCTTAACGAGCTTGTCCATGACCGAGAACGGAATCGTTGCAATATCGGCTCCGATGAGCGCCGCGTCCACGACATGGCGCGGATGGCGGATGCTGGCCACAATGACCTCGGTGTCGACGCGGTAATTCTCGAAGATGGTGACGATTTCCTCAACGAGCTCCATCCCCTCCTGGGAGATATCGTCCAGCCGGCCGATGAAAGGGCTCACAAATTTTGCCCCGGCCTTGGCTGCGAGGATCGCCTGGCTGGCCGAGAAGATGAGCGTCGTATTGACCATGATCCCTTCGCCGGAAAGGACTTTGATCGCTTTGAGGCCTTCGATGGCGATCGGAATCTTAACCGCGATATGGGAGGCCAGCTTGGCCAGCTCGCGCGCCTCCTTGACGATCTCCGGGGCGGTCCCGGAGATGCATTCGACGCTGATCGGGCCGGAAACGACCTCGCCGATGGCCTTGATCAGATCTTTGAATGGCATGTTCTCCTTGGCCACGAGCGAGGGGTTGGTCGTAACCCCGTCCAAGATGCCCCAGCTGGCCACTTCGCGGATTTCGTTCAGGTTCGCGGTATCAAGAAAGAATTTCATGTCTGCCTCCCTAAGAATCCTCCTCGATCCCCATTTTCTGGAAGGGGATCAAAAGAGATTATTTTCCTTCCATCATCCTAAAAAATTTTCAAGACTTGGTTCGAAAGCGTCCCGATGCCTTCGATCTGGACATCGACCCGGTCGCCAGGCTGCATCGGTCCGACGCCGGCCGGTGTGCCCGTGCTGATGATATCGCCGGGCAGGAGCGTCATGACGTTGGAGATGAACCGGACGAGAAACGGGACGGAGAAGATCAAATGACGGGTGTTGGACGACTGCCGCAGCTTGCCGTTGAGAAACGTTTTGATCTCGAGGCCCGACGGGTCGAGGCCGGTGACGACGCAGGGCCCGACCGCGGCGAACGTGTCGAAGGATTTGGCCCGTGTGAACTGCTTGTCCTTATCCTGAAGGTCGCGCGCCGTAATGTCGTTTAAACACGTATAGCCCAGGATGTAGTCCTCGACCGGCGCCTCGTTGTCGAGCAGGTAAGCCTTCTTTTTCATGACGACGGCGAGCTCGCCTTCATAATCCACGCGGCTCGACATCTTGGGATAAATGATCATGTCCTGGGGACCGATAACCGCCGTGGACGGCTTGAGGAACAGCAGCGGTTCCGCGGGCAAAATGTTTCCCATCTCTGCGGCATGGTCCTTGTAGTTCCGGCCGACGGCCACGATCTTGGACGGTTCGACCGGCGGAAGGAGCATCACCTCACCGATCGGAACGGGCGTGTCCTCGACGGTGAAGCCTTCGAAGATCGAGCCTCGCACGGAGAAAAGATTCTCTTCCTTTAAAATGCCGTGCCGGATGATCCCGTCGTGCTTGAACCTGTAGATTTTCATCTTCATGATTCCTTGATGATATCCGAGACGACGGCCGATTTGGGGCTTTCGTTCCCGAGCCCATCGACCGCGGTTATAGCATATTCATACCGCTTGCCCTTTTCAACGGTTCGGTCGGTGTAGGTATTCCCGATGAGCGGCGGCTTGGTCAGACAGGCAAAATGAGCCCCGCCTTCCTCCCTCCGCCAGACGTTATAGCCGGCGAGGTCCTTCTCTTTGTTCGCGTCCCAAACGAGAGTGATGAAATCGGAGCCCTTCGCGATGGTCAATCCCTTAGGCACCGCGGGAGAGAAAATGTCCTCCGGGAGGACGTCGACGGCGGTAGAATCTTCGCTTTCGAGGGGCCGTTCCGCAGCCGAGGCAGCGGCCCGGACGAAATAACGGTAAGCCTGCCCGAAGAGGAAATCCCGGTCGGCGAACGCGGTCTCGGCGATCGGCGCCGGGGTCAGGCACAGAAGTTTACCGCTTTTATCGATTCTATAAACGTTATAGCCTTTTATCCGGGCCGGCGCCGACCCGTCGAAATTCGCCGCGGGCACATCCCAGCGGACATCGATCCGGTCAGCGGACACCTCGGCCCAAACCCGGGAGGGGGGCGAGGGCAGGGGCTGCGGCTTTACAGCAACCTCATCGGAGAAGTCAGATAGGCGCTTTTTGCCGGCCTCCCGGGCCCGGACGGCAAAGACGAATGTCTTGTCCGCCCAGCCGCGGGAAGAATCCAGCGGATAGAAAAACGACAGGCTCGGGATTTTCCCCTCCGGCTTGATGACGGCCGCGCGTTTGGCCCGGACACCGAAATCCCCTCCGCGGGGAGCAGCCGCGGCCGGGGACGGTTTGTCGGGTCTTTCTTCGAGCCACACTTCGACCTCGGATATCCCGGCGAGGGGACGGCCGTCGATATAAGACTCAGGGTTGGTCCATTCGAGAATGATCCGGCTCCCGCGCTGGAAGGCTTTCAGCGTTTCCACCCGCTGCGGAACAAGCACGAGCGGCGGCTGGATCGACCCTTTTTTCCCGCAGGCCGGGACCAAGAGGAGGGGCAGCCAAAGAACAGCGGGCCAACCGACTCTTTTCATCAAAGAATGAAGCGCCTCAGATCCTGGTCCTTGATGATGTCCTTGAGCTGGTCCTGGACGTAGGCGCGGTCGATGTGGATATGTTTCGCCTTGACGTTCGGCGCCTTGAATGAGATTTCCTCCATCACCTTTTCCATGATCGTGTACAGGCGGCGCGCTCCGATGTCCTCCGCGTCGCGGTTGACGTCTTCGCCAACCTGGGCAATCTCATCGATCGCATCCGAGGTGAACTCGACGCGCACGTCCTCGGTGGCGAGGAGCGCCATGTATTGCTTGATCAGGGCGTTTTCCGGCTCAGTCAGGATCCGGACGAAATCCTCCTTGTTGAGCGATGTCAACTCGACGCGGATCGGGAACCGTCCCTGAAGCTCGGGGATGAGGTCCGCCGGTTTGGCCACGTTGAAGGCGCCCGCGCCGATGAAGAGGACATGGTCGGTCTTGACAAGCCCGTAGCGCGTATTCACGGTCGTGCCCTCGACGATCGGCAGCAGGTCTCGCTGCACGCCTTCGCGGCTCACTTCGGGACCGTGCCCCGATTCCCGGCCGGCGATCTTATCCATCTCATCCAAAAAAACGATGCCCGAATGTTCCACGCGCTCGATGGCCAGGCGCGCAACCTGGTCCATGTCGATCAGCCGGCGCTGCTCTTCGTCGAGAATGTACTCGCGGGCCTCGAAGACCTTGACCTTCCGCTTTTTGGGCTTCCCTCCCAAAAAGCCGGGGAGCATCTCCTGGATCTGGATGCCGATCTCTTCGACCCCCGCACTGGAAAAGATCTCGAACGGAGCGGCGGCCTTTTCCTTGACTTCGATCTCGACCAGACGGTCTTCAAGGAGTCCGTCGCGGAGCTGTTTGCGCATCTTCTCCCGCGTTTCCTGGAACCGCTGGAATTCGTCTTCGGTCACGCTATTGTCCCGCCGGCGCAAGGGGGGAAGGAGAACATCGAGGAGCCTCTCTTCGACGTTTGTCTCCGCTTTCTCTTTGACCTCTTCGATCTTCTCCTGTCTGACCATGTCGACGCCCATGCGGACCAGGTCCCGGACGATGGATTCGACGTCGCGGCCGACATAGCCCACTTCGGTGAACTTGCTGGCCTCGATCTTGAGGAACGGCGAGGAAGTGAGCTTGGCCAGGCGGCGCGAGATCTCAGTCTTGCCGACGCCTGTCGGGCCGATCATGAGGATATTTTTGGGGGCAATCTCGTCGGCCAGCTCGGGAGGCACCCGGCGCCTCCGGTACCTGTTGCGGAGGGCGATGGCCACGGCCTTCTTCGCTGCTTTCTGGCCAATGATGTATTTATCGAGCTCGGCGACGATCTCCTGCGGCGTCAGCTCGCTGTCCTTATCCTTCGACTTTTCGTCGGACTTCTGGAAGCTTCGGGGCAGTTGGATGGGCATTCATAGCTCCTCGATAACGATCTCGTCGTTCGTGTAGACGCAGATTCCGGCGCTGATCTTCATCGCTTCCAGGACGATGTCCCTGGCCGAAAGGTCCGTGTGTCGGATGAGCGCCCGCGCCGCGGCCAGGGCATAAGGCCCGCCCGAACCGATGGCGATGATGCCGTCGTCCGGCTCGATGACATCGCCCGTGCCCGAGATCAGGAAAGAGTTTTCCTTGTCGGCGACGATCATCACTGCTTCCAGGCGGCGAAGGGCTCTGTCCAAACGCCAGTCCTTGGCCAGCTCGATCGCCGCCCGAGAGAGATTCCCCTTGAATTCTTCAAGCTTGCCCTCAAACCGGGCGAACAGGGCGAACGCATCCGACGTGGCGCCGGCAAAACCCGCCAGGACCTCCCCTTTATAGAGGCGGCGGATCTTTTTTGCCGTCTGCTTCAAGATGGTCTGACCCAAGGTCACCTGGCCGTCGCCGGCGATGGCGAGCCGGCCCTTGTGCCGGACGGAAATGATGGTTGTGGATTGGATCATGAAAACTCCGAAAAATGACCCTATAATAATATAGGAAGGCCCGGGATAAGTAAAGAGAAGGGCTCGTCGAGGAAGGCTCGGGGTACGCCGTTCGAGCGGCTCCCCATGGCAGGCTACGGGGCATCATCTCCGCTCGTGAGCTTCTTGGCCCGGCAATCTCACCGCATCCTAAAAAACGAAAATATGATAAACTTAATAAATCGACCCTATTAAAGGAGGGCAAATGGCATCGAAGTTCGGAAGACGCGAATTCATTTCCAAGAGCGCCAAGATCGGCGTATCGGCCGTCCTGGGCAAGCGTTTGATATCCGGGTTGGCCGACAGCCCTTTGGCCGCGCTGGCCAAGGACGGCGCTGACATTGCAGTTATCACCGGTACGGACTACGCCGCCATGACGGCCAAAGCGGTGGAACTTCTGGGCGGGATCGAGAGATTCGTCCCTAAGAACGCCAGAGTGGTCCTCCTGCCCAATGTCCAGAGCAAAAATCCGGGAACGTTCACGAAACCAGAGATCCTGCGCGCCGTCATCAAAATGTGCAAAAATGCCGGGGCCAAAGAAATTGCCTGTCTGAGCTTGTTGACACAGCAGCACTGGGACGGCGCAGGACTGGCCCAAGTCGTTCAGGAAGAAAGAATTGTCCTGAAGCTCATCTCATCGGAAGCGGCGAATTTTAGAACCGTTCCTATCGCCGGCGGTTCTGTCCTCACCGAAGCCAAAATCACGAACGAGCTTTACAATTACGATCTCTTCATCAACATGCCGATCACCAAGGACCACGCCGGAAACAAGTTCACCGGAACGATGAAAAACCTCATGGGCTTAAACTCTCGAGACCACAACCGGGCTAATTTTCACAAGCCCAACTGGACAACGGACCCGGCGGCCATCGAGCATCTTGACAAATGCATCGCCGACCTGAACACGGCGGTCAAGCCGACGCTGAACATCGTGGACGCGACGGAGATCATCCGGACGAACGGCCCCATGGGTCCCGGCGAGCTGATCAAGCCGCTCAAGGTCATCGCCGGCGTGGACAGGGTTGCCATCGACACCACCTGCGCCTCCATTCTCGGACTCAAAGGAGAAGAACTCGCCCAGATCAAGAAAGCTTATGAAAAGAAGCTCGGCGAGATCGATCTGACGAAGGTCAAGATCCTTGAGGTCAAGGTCTAGCTTGAAAGGGCGGCTTTTTTTAGGGGGCGCCATTTTCGCTCTGGGCTTGTCTGCTTATCTTGCGGCCGAGGAGGCCCAGAAGCCCGCGGGAATCGTCCCCCCTCCTCCCCTGCTTAATCTTCTTCAATTTCTGCCGGCCGCCCCGGACCTCCGGGGCTGGCAGCCCAAAGGTCCACCTCAGCATTACAGAGGTGAAGATCTTTTTCTGTATATCGACGGCGGCGCCGAAATCTATCGAGAATACGGGTTCAAACAGGTCATTGTCCAGGATTACCGGGACGCGAATGACCGCTCGATCACGCTTGAAATCTTCGAAATGGCGAATGCCGAAAGCGCTTACGGCATGTTCAGCTTCAAATCAGGCGCCAAGGGCATATCGTATTCGATCGGCCACGATGCTCGTCTCGAAGATTATTATTTAAACTTCTGGAAAGGGCCTTTGCTCATCACGCTCATTGGATTCGATGCGTCCGCCGAATGCCGCGAAGGGATTCTCCGCCTCGCCCGGGCGGCGGAGGCGAGAATTCCTTTGACCGGGACCCGACCCTCACTCATCAGCGTCCTGCCCAAAGAATGGGCGGAATCCTCGCGCATGATCTACCTCAAAGGCATTCTGGGCCTGAACAATATCCATTCGTTTTTCCCGTATGACCTTTTTCGCTTTAAGGAAGGGCTGGCCGCTGAACGGAACTCTTCGACGCTCTTCATTTTTCGCTATGCGAATACGGAGGAAGCCACGGCGCGATTCTCAGAAGTCAAAAAAGCCTTCGCCAAAAGCCCGTCCTATAAAAACTTGAAAAGCCTCAAAGCGAATAATTTCGAATCGACCGACGCCAAAGGAAATATCCTCCGCGTCGAGCTTCAGGGAGATCGGATCCGCATCACTCTAACTAATACAAACGCAATAAATAAAGTGACAATGTATGAGCGGCGCCTAGGCCGCCCTCAAGCCCCCGTAGCGGAGGGGGGCCCCGTCGGCTTTTCCGACGGGGGGAACCGACGGGACTGGTTCCCCGGGGCCCGGGGGCTGCGGGCGGCCTAAGCGCCGCCCGAACGGGGATGTCATTTTAATTAATGCGTTTATATTAAATCCGCCGGGCTCAAGAAATAACTCGAAGAATTGACCCCGGTCTTAGCCCTTTATGTGCTGCGGGGCTTGATCGCCGCGATCTTAATGCTAGCCACAGCGGTGGCCAGGTCTCGCAGCTTGTCCGCCGTCAAATTCATATTCCGAATGATCTCCTTGACGGCCGGATTATCCGCCACGAATTCCACCGGAAAGTTCACCTCATCGAGAATCTTGATATCGCCAAATCCCGCTGCCTCGATCTCGCCGAGGTATTCGTCTTTCAAAGACGCCCCGGCGACGCAGCCGACATACGCTTCGATCGATTGCCGGATCGGTTCCGGGAGGTCCTTCAGCAAAACGATATCCGAGACCATGAGCCGTCCGCCGGGCTTCAACACGCGAAAAGCCTCCCGGAAAACTTTTTCCTTCTCCGGCGAGAGGTTGATGACGCAATTGGAGATGATAATATCCGCGGAATTGTCTGCTACCGGGAGATGCTCGATTTCGCCCAGCCGGAACTCGGTGTTATCATAACCGCCTTTACGAGCGTTGTCCCTGGCCTTCTCCAGCATTTCCGGCGTCATGTCCACGCCGATGACCCGGCCCGACGGACCGACTCTCTGGGCGGCCAGGAAACAGTCGAAGCCCGCTCCCGAACCGAGGTCCAAGACAATATCTCCTTCCTTCAAGGATGCCAGCGCCACCGGATTTCCGCAGCCCAATCCCAGATTCGCGCCCTCGGGAACGGAGCTCATCTCGGCATCGCTGTACCCGATCTTACGGCTCAAATCTTCCAGCGAACTTCCTTCGCCTGAACAGCAGGGCAAGTCCGGCGCCGTTTGTGGGCCGCCGCAGCAGGCCATCTGGCCGTATCTTTTCCTCACTTCCTTTTTAATGTCTTTCTCGTGCTGAATGCCTTTTTTTCGTGTTTTTGTTTTCATGACTCGATCCTCCTTCGATTTATGTTCTTTCCGAAACCATGTCCTTCAGTATGGGCCCGAGAATATCCCTGACCTGCCCGCCAAGGTCTTCTGCCTTGATCAAGGCCAGACAGCAGACGGCTTCGGTTTTGCCGAAACTGACCACAGCCAGTTTGTCCCCCGGATGGATCCCCACTTTTTCCCTTAATTCCTTAGGGAGAACCATCTGGCCCCGCTCATCGATGCTGATGATCGATTCGACGCGGCAGCAGCCCGAATCCTTTTTCGATGGGCCACATGCTCCATCGGATCTCCGTTTTTCTCCCATGAGTTTCGCTCCTTTCTAAATAATATGATTTTTCTGATTATTCAGATATTACTGAAAAACTTATTGTTTGTCAAGAAGTGTTTTGGCTGACCGTATATCACTTTCAAATGCAAGGGGGACACGATACCCTGTCCCTGTCTAGTCGGTAGCGCCCCAGAGGACGATACCGCCAGCCCCGCTCGAAGCATTCTTCGCCTTCGTGCTCTCCCAGCTTGAAAAAGAAAAAGCCTCCATAGAATTCGCCGAGACAGCCTCTCCGAATCCTTATGCAGGCCGTAAAGCGCCGCCTCTGGATCTTCAAAAAAAATACGAAATTTTGATCATCGAAAAATCCATCGAGCGGGTCTTATCGCTCATTTCTCAAAGATTTAAGGAGGCATGACATGTTGAGAAAAATTCTGTGTGGAGGGATCTTATGCATACTGGTCCTTCCGGTCCTGGCCGAAGACCCCGCCGCTACGCCAGTGGACAAACAAGCCGGCTATGCCCTTTTGGATTCCATCGGACAGATGTTCCATGAGATGGCGATGACGGGTATGGGCGGTCAGGAAAAGCTTGAAAAAGGGATTCTGCAGTTCATGGCCGACGCCAAGAAAGCCAAAGAGCAAAAACGGATCGATCCTGTCTTTTTTCAGCGCTACGCCCATCTGCTCGCGATCATAAAGCTCATCGTGGCTCCCGACCCAGGCGGAATTCTGGGTTCGATCATCGACCGGGAGCTCAACCAGTTCGTCGGAGAAGTGCTGGGGGAAGACTGGAAGGGCTCCGGCGCGGGAGCCATTGGTCAAGTCGCGGATGCCATAGCCTACGAGATCATTGACCTCCAGATGTATCTTGACAACTTGGAGATGCGAGAAAAGTTAAGAAAAGATTGGGATAAAAAATTCTCTGATGTCCTCCCTAAAAAGAAAGAGGCCGGCGCGCCGATCAAGTAGAACGGCCTATTTTTTCTTGACCTGATAGCGGATGATCGTCTGGTACTCGGCGGTATTGGGGCCGGATTCCGGCCCCTTCAGATATTCCTCTTCATGGGGACCCGCGACCTCGTAGCCCTTGTCTTTAATGAATTTCATCAGCTTTTCGACCGTCGGCGTCTCTTTGTCGTAGCCGCCGAGGTGAAGAATCTCGGCGACCTCTCCATATTGCCAGACTTCGATTTTCGCCCCAGCGGACCCTGGCGGCAGATTCGTGACCTGGTCGGAAAGAGGCAGGCCGTAGAGCCCTTCCCATTCATTCTTGGGCGCGGTGGCTAAATTCAGCCAGCGGGCGCGGGGCGCCGCCATCCGCGCGCCGGGAATGCCGAAAAAGACCTTATACAGGAGAGAAAAAGCGTCCTTCGCGGCGACATTCGGGTCGCCCTTCGATTCGACGATGAGCATTTTCTGCGCGGGGATGGTCCTGATTCGAGGTTCTTTCAGGGATGCGTACTGGCTGAGGTCTTGAGCCGAGAGAAACGAGACACCGCAGAAAAATATTACCCAAGCTAATATTTTCTTTTTCATCCGAGCCCTCCTTTCAAATTTGGTCCACAGACCGTCTGTAGTCCCGAATTTCACTCCTTTTGTCCTCAATTTTAGTCCAAGCGGTCCTGACTAGGCAAGGTCTCGGCCGCCAAGCATTTTCTGTTTTTTTTGTCTAATTTATTTCAGACAGATAAAACCGGAGAAAGGATCTGTCCGGCTTTATGGCGAAAGAAGAGGCAAAGGCCGTTTTAAAACGCCGGCCATAATCCC
>Ga0256868_10002179_pt1 | contig 10235 bp, 10 predicted proteins | sample RVTome_13_FD_187341 | JGI IMG/M metagenome (GOLD analysis project Ga0256868, IMG submission 187341) | Soil microbial communities from uranium-contaminated site in the Upper Colorado River Basin, Wyoming, United States - RVT92D227 HiSeq ... | reverse complement strand
TCAGTTTCGTTGGAATATGTCCCTGGTCATGGTACATGACTACGACCAGATCGTATTGACCCCCCTGCATTTTTGAAAAGACAGTATCGGGTGGGATAGGCCCCTCAACATTGAGACCTTCCTTCTGCGCCTGTCGAATGGCCGGTTCGATCTCCTCTATCTCCTCCCGGCCAAACATACCCTCTTCTCCAGCATGAGGATTTAACCCAGCCACTGCGATTTTTGGATTCTCGACCCCTAATCGTTTCACTGCGTTATATCCCAGCATGATGACACGGTAGACCCTGTCCTTTTTAACACGGTCGCACGCTTCTCTTAGTGAAACATGAGTTGAAACATGGATCACCCGGAATTGATCATGTGCAAGCATCATGGCGTAATCTTTAGTTCGGGTCAGGTCAGCATAGATTTCAGTATGGCCGGAATAATGAAAGCCAGCCAGATTAACGGCCTCCTTACTGATTGGGCCGGTGACGGTAGCATCGATTTCCTTTACCATTGCCAGTTCGATCACTTTTTTTACATATTCAAAGGATGCGCGGCCATATTCAGCCGAGATCGTTTTATGTCGGACAGACTTCCCGTCGACGTTTTTCAGATCAAGAAGATCGATTGTTCCAAACTGATAAAGGCCTTCTTTCGGAGAGGGGACGGTATGGGTCTTAAGACTCAGTTTGGAGAATTGAATGGCCTCCCTCACCATTTCTGCTTCGGCCACGACCAGGGGTCTGCAAAGCCCATAGATCTCAGGTAATGAGAGTGCCCTTGCTGTAATCTCAGGCCCAATTCCTGCTGGATCACCCACGCTGATTCCAATAAGTGGTCTATCCATAATTCAACCTTGTTAGCAGAGAACAAAAAAACCAGAATGTGTCATTCTGAGAAGCCGAAGGCGGTCCTGAGCCTAGCGAAGGAACTGATGAGATCCTTCACTCCGTTCAGGATGACACTTCGTGTCAGATTCTTCGCGTTGCTCAGAATGACAAGGAAGAAAAGTCTTCAAGTATCCTCTTAGAGTGTCTCTAATATCTGTTTCACTTTCTCAACACACAATCGAGGACTTGTGAAAACGGGCTTTCCAACTTTTTGAGCGATTTGGCTTTCCAATCTCGCCATGGAAGCTTGAGCAAGGACAAAGACATCAACCCCCTTGGCGGCTGATGAGGCCTTTTCCATAACCATTTGGTCATGCTTGGCCTTATCTCCTGACATTAAGATCTGAAAAGCGCCCTCGCAAAGAAGCCTCTCGGTCTTTACGTTCTTACTGATGTCACTCCCTTTGGAATGGATCAAACGGATGGTGGGATCGAGCGTGGTCGGGACCGTAGCCAGCACTCCGATTTTCTCTCCCTCAGCCACTGCCTTTTCTGCCATGGCTTCGTCAATTTTCATAATGGGAAGGCTCACCAGCTTCCGGGCCACGTCTATGGTATCCCCCATGGTCGAGCACAAGGATAAAATAGCCTGAGCCCCTGTCTGTTCTGCGGCCAAGACATAGTGGCACATCTTTCGAGTAATGGCAGGGGTGACCTTTCCCTCCCTCATGACATCTGCTAACAATGAATCATCCACGATGTTGACCAGCCTCACGTCAGGGAGAACTTCCGAAAGCATCTTCATCAAAGAGGTCTCCACATTGAGGAATACAAAGCTCGTATGGATTAAGGCTAAAGTCTTTTGCATCTTCATCTCCTTGTGGTTATTAGAATAGGTTTCTCTGGGGCTCATAACACATTCAATAGCTTGTATTCATGATAGATTCAAGAGTCTTGAAGGATTGATCCTCACCATCTGATCGATCTCCTGATCAGAGAAGCCGAGTTGAATGAATTGCCGGATGTAATTTTTCAGTCCTTCTACGGGGAAGGGATTGTGAGGTTGTCCGAAATCAGAGGTGAGGACGCTGGAAGCGACACCCACCTCTCTGATCCTTTCGGCCATCCCTTCCATCGTTAACGGAGAGGTCGTAGGAGTGGGGAAACACCGGTCGAAGAAGATACCTTTCTTGGCCAATTCCATTTGGACCTTCACAGGCATCTGGATGAAGAAATGGTCCGGATGAGTAACAAGGATCTTCTTGATTCCTCTTTTTTTCGCCTCCTCCACCAACAGAATACTCTCATCCTGAGACAGGTGGCCGGTAGAGAGAATCACATCGTGCTTACGTAATATCTCGAGAATCTCCATCCCTTCCTTTGTCAAACTTCCTTTCCTACTGAGGATGGTTATCCCTCCTTTTTTTTTCTCATAGCGATATTGGTTGGCTGCGTGGAGGGTGGGCATCCAGATCTGTTTGGCTCCCAACTTTAAGGCTGTCTCAACGGCCGCAGGATTGAGGCCTCCCAATGAATAGTTCAGGGCAATTCCGCCAAAGACGAGAATATCTTTTACGAGAGGCTGGATGAGAGACGCAATGTCTGCTGTGATGGTAGAGTGGGACTTGATCAGGATGGCCTTCATCCCTGCATCCCTTGCCTGAAGGGCCGCTTCGAGATAGGTCAGTTTTCTCTCTCGGACATCCGGGCCGGCGTGGAAATGGAGATCGATGGCACCTTCAAGATAATTTTTCCCCATGTCTTCTCCAAAAATCAATCAAATCCCAGCAAGGCGATAGGCATCATCCACTAAACGTAAGGTCTTGAGATTGTCAAGGCGATCCGTTTCAAAGGGCTGACCGCTGCGCAGGGCTTCAACAAAGTGGGCGATGGCATTGTTGTATGAAGTCTGATAGGCCTCTTCGAGGTTAATGCGAATCGCCTCATTGGTCTCACCAGAGATAGTCAGGGTATCATTGTCGAAGAGGATGCTCGAGCGTTCGCCAATCAGTTCCAAGCGGTCTCTTGGAAGAGGTGGAGCCCCTGGAACAGAAAGGTTTCCAGAAACCATACCGATGGCTCCATTTTCTGAGTTGAGGAGGATGAGAGCCGCGTCCTCGCCAACAACTTCGGGGCTGACGTGCGTTTTTTTGGAACTGACCACGCTCATCTCTCCGACGAGAAAACGTGAAGTGTCAAGGTGATGGATAAGAAGTTCAAAAATGATGAAACGAGGCATATGGGCAAAGAAGGGCTGTCTCTCAAGAGCAACGGGAATCCCTTTTTCGGTCTTTGTGACAAGTCCGGAACTTCGTGTTGACAGCCGAAATTCCCTGATCGGACCGGTCTTCCCTTCAACAATCCACTTAGCTGCTTGCCGGTATTGAGGCCGGAATCGCCAGTTCTCATGGATCATAAACCTGACTCTCTCACCGATTTCCGCCACGAGAGCCTCAGCCTCCTTCAAAGTCGGAACCATTGGTTTCTGGCAGAGGATGTGAATGCCGCGCTCAGCTGCCATCCTGGAAAAGGGGGCATGAGCTTCGACAGCCACGGCAATATCAAGGGCATCGGGCCTCTCTTGGTCGAGCATCCTTTCGATGTCCGAGTAGACGTTTGGAATACCAAATTCGGTGGCCCGAACATTGGCTTTGTCCAGAGTACGGTTATAGATGGCAACGACTTTCAGATTAGGAAGGCGAGACCAGGCAATGAGATGATGGCGGGTCACCATCCCAGCTCCAGCTATAGCAATCCTTAACTTCTCTCTCATCTTATTACCGGATTCCATGAATAGGATTCATCTGCCAGCAACATCCATGCAGGGAACCGGTCAGGGGTACTGACCCTATCTTACATTAAAGTCTACAATACTCGGTTCTCCATCTCCTCTCCGTTGAAGAAGCGGACGAGATTTTCGAAGAGGGCCTTCATCTTGGCCTTCAAAGCATCCCTCGTGCCCGCGGAGATATGGGGTGTGAGAACAACGTTATCCATCGCTGCCAGAGGGTTACTCGGCTGAAAGGGCTCGACCTCAAAGACATCGAGACCAGCGCCTGCAATCACTCCATTCTTCAGAGCCTCGCAGAGGGCTCCCTCATCCACAATCGATCCCCGGGAAGTATTGATCAGGATGGCTGTCCTCTTCATTTTATGGAAAGCCTCTGAATCGATCAAGTGATAAGTCTCCTTGGTCGCTGGAACATGAAGGGTGACCACATCAGCCGTTCTCAGCAACTCGTCGAAATCTACGTGGCAAAGGGCAAGTTCCTTCTCCTCTTCCTCTGGAAGCTTCGCGTAAGGATCGCAGTAAATCCCCTTTGTCCCGAAGGCCTTGAATCGAAAGGCTACTTCACGGGCAATGCGTCCCATACCGACGTAGCCGATGGTTCGGCCGTAAAGCTCTATGGAGTAAGGCCTTAGACGATAGATGTGCCATCGGCCTTCTCGAAGCTCACGGTCGGCAAAAGGAAGCCGCTTGCATACTGCAAGGGTAAGAAGGACGGTATGCTCTGCCACTCCAATCGTCGTCCCGGCCGGTGTCAAGGCGAGGGCAATACCGCGCTTTCGCAGGGCCTCCACATCAACCGTATCCTGGTAGCCAACGCCCTGGTGGTGGACCAGTCTCAGTTTGTAAGCAGCCTCGATGAACTCCTTTGCCATGGACTTAGCAGCCACAATGACGACTTCACAGTCAGCAATCTTCGCTCTCCGCGCTTCATCCGAATCGGAGTCGAGCGTGACGAGTTCAAACCCATCAGGGACTTCCTCCCGGATGATCTCATAGACATTTTCAGGGGCATAGCTAAAATAGAAGACCCGATGCTTTTTCACCGCAAATTCCCCTTCAGTCGATATAGCGGACTCCCTTGGCTTTATAGGCCTCGACCAGCCACCCTGGAATGGATTTGCCAGCCTTGACGTCCGCCTCCATCTTCGCCTCTTTGGCAAGAACCGCCTTCAGTTCCTCCGCAACTTCCTCTGCCTTCATCCGGGAGACGATGACCACGCCATCAGGGTCGCCGACGAGAATATCTCCAGCATGGACGGTCATCCCTCCGATGACAATTGGAAAGCCCACTCCCCCGGGCCCGTTTTTCCAGGGTGAGTTCGGAGAGACTCCGCAAGCAAAAACAGGAATGCCCACCGCATTAATCCCCTCTACATCCCTGACGACACCATCCGTTACAATAGCAAGCACCCCTCGATTGCGGGCCATTCCCACATAGACGTCACCGATGACGGAACTCGCGAAATATTCTCCGGTTGAAATGACAACGACGTCGCCTGGCTTGGCGATGTCAAGAGCTGCCCATGGTGCAAGGTTGTCCTTCGGTACAGTTTCCACTGTAAGGGCCACTCCTGCGAAAGAAGCCTTTCTGCTGATCGGCTTGATTCTGTAATCGAGCGCCCCGGACCGGCCCTGACCATCACATATGTTTCCGGTGGAGACCGATCTGAAACGCGCCACAATTGATTCAGATGCCCGTTCAAAGCGTCTATTGATCTTTAAGGCAACTTCCTCTCCTGCCATCGTCCTTCTCCTTTCCCTTCATCGATCCTCAATGACATGCGAGGTCTCGGGATCGAAGAGGAGTGCTGAACCGAGGTCTATCTGGACCTCAATCTTTTCCCCCTTCTTTGCGCCGACGTCGCGGCCCACCCGGGCGGTTACTTTCTGATCTATCTCATCGGTCTTGAGGATGAGGACCGTCTCTGCGCCAAGAGGCTCAACCGCCACCACTTCCATCTGCAAGCCTGCTGTGGACGCGTAGGAAGGCACTGATCCTCGGAGAAAGATATCCTCCGGCCTGATTCCAAAGATAACCTCCTGCCGGCCCTTTTCAGCATCGGAGAGCCAACGCTCCGGGATAGGGATCGACTGCCTGCCAAGCCGGAGCAAAGGTTTGCCATCAAGGCCTCGCTCCAGCCTGGCATGGACCAGGTTCATGGGCGGACTTCCGAGAAAACTGGCGACAAAGGTGTTGACGGGCCGTCGGTAGACCTCTGTGGGGGGACCGATCTGTACGACCCTGCCCAAGTTGATGATACAGATTCGGGTCCCCATGGTCATGGCTTCGACCTGGTCGTGGGTCACATAGATCATGGTGGCGCCTAATCTTTCATGGAGGCTCACGAGTTCATTTCTTGTGCTGACCCGGAGGGCTGCATCAAGGTTTGAAAGAGGCTCATCAAAGAGAAAGACCTTGGGATCCCGGACAATAGCGCGTCCAAGCGCGACGCGCTGGCGCTGTCCTCCAGAAAGGGCATGAGGTCTTCTGTTCAAAAACGGGGTTAACCCGAGCGTTTCAGCAACCTGAGTTACTCTTCGGTTGATCTCCTCCCTTGCGAAGCCCCTGCGCTTCAGGCCAAAGGCAAGATTGTCCCTGACCTTCATGTGGGGATAAAGGGCATAGGACTGAAAGACCATAGCAATGTCCCGGTCTTTTGCAGGGATGTGATTCATCATCTTTCCATCGATCCGAAGCGTACCCGATGTGATCGTCTCCAATCCTGCGATCATGCGCAGGATCGTAGACTTCCCGCACCCCGAAGGACCCAGCAATACCATGAACTCTCCATCCTCCACGGTGAAGGAGACATCTTTCGCAGCTGCCTCCTGGGAACCAGAATAAATTTTTGTAAGATCCTCAAGATTGACGACTGCCATTTTTCGATTGCTACCCCCTTAATGAATTGTTCATCGTCACTTGACCGCTCCAGCCGTCATCCCCTGGATCAATTTCTCCGAAAAGAAGACGTAGATGATCACAACCGGCACGATGGCGATCATGAGGCCGCTCGCAATCATTCCTACATCCTCAAGGTGGTCACCCATGAACTGCTGAATCCCAAGAGGCAAGGTCCTCTTCGCCTCATCCACGATGAGGACGACAGCATAGAGGAACTCATTCCAGAGCAGAATGGTATTGAGGATGACCGTTGTCGAGAGTGCTGGAAGGGCCACGGGCAAGCTCACTTTAAAGAAAATGGACCATTCCGAATAACCATCCATCCGCGCCGCATCATAGAGGTCGGAAGGGATGCGGGCGAAAAAGCTCTCCAGAATATAGACGGTGACCGGCAACTGAAACGCCACGTAGACCAGGATCAATCCGATCCGACTATTGTAGAGTCCATATTCGACAAGAATCTGGAAGAGGGCGATGATCGTGATCTGCGGGGGAAAGATGATGGTACTGAAGATCATGAAATAGAGGAAACGCCGGAACCGGAAACGGTAGCGGGCGAAACAATGACCTGCCATGCCCCCAATGAGCGTGAGGATGGCCACTGCCGAGAGGACGATGATGACACTGTTTGTAAAGTAGACATTGTAATTGGAGTTGACCCAGGCTTTGTAGAACTTCTCGAAATGGAACGTTTCCGGCAAGGCATACGGATTATGGGCGATCTCAGTCGTCGTCCGCAGAGACATCGTCGTGACCCAGAAGAGCGGTCCTGCCACAAAAGCGGTATAAAAGGAGAGGAGAATCAGAAAAGCAACTTGTTTTAATCTTTGGGCTACGGACATCGCTTACTCATTTCACTGAATGACGAATGCGAAAAAAGCTCCGAACTTTCGTTTTGTATTTCATAAATGACTAATACTCCAGCTTCTCACGCTGGCGGAAGAGCCAAGTGAGGAGAAGGACGCCACTCAAGATGATGACGAACCAAATGCTCGCAACAGTTGATGCATAACCAAGATCGAACGTGCTCCACTCGAATGCCCGCTTGTATACATAGGTCGCTACTGTTTCCGTAGCCCACAAAGGACCCCCTTTTGTCGTAATCCATACCAGGTCGAAGACCTTCATCTTACCGACGAAGGAGAGAACCAGAAGGTTCAGAATGGTGGGCCTCACCATGGGAATCACAATGAACCAGAGTTTCTTGAACCAGCCGCAGTTGTCAAGCTCTCCCGCCTCGAGCACCTCCGAGGGCAGGGAGTGAAGGGCAGCCAGTAGCACGACCATATTGAAACCAGTCCACATCCAGGTCGTCACGAAGATAAGGGACCAGAGCGCTGTTTTCGGATTTCCGAGCCAGGCCTTTACCCATTCGGCCAGACCGAGGCCCCGTAGCAATACATTGACTGCCCCCCAGTCATAGTTGTAGATCCATATCCAGATGATTCCAACGACCACGTAAGACATCAGCACGGGAGTGAACCATGCAATGCGAAAGAACCTCGCCCCAGGGATCTTTGCGTAAAGGGCCAGGGCGAGCAGGAGAGCGAGAGAAACCTCCAAAACGGGTGAGAGGCACGCCCAGGTGATCGTATTCTTAACCGCCCTCAAGAAGATATCGTCCTTGACGAAGACAGAGATGTAGTTGTCCCATCCGATAAAGAGGGCCGCTTTTCCGGGAAGCACGCGGTGAAAGCTGTTGAAAAGGGTCCGGATAACCGGAAAGGCAGTGAAGGCAAGGTAGACCGTGACCGCTGGAAGCAGAAAGGTGATGATCGATCCCAGAGGCTGATCCAGACTGCGCTGATGTCTAAATAGAGACGACCTTTCTTGATCCACTTCCATATTCGGATGGATTGAGAAGGCCCCTTCAACCGGTCAGGAAGAAGGGGCCTGAGTATCTCCCATTATTCCTTAAACGAAGCATTCATCTGTTTGACAACCTCATCGACTCCAATGAGGCCGGCTGGGAAGGCCTGATTGACTACCTGTGCAAATACCTCCTTAGCCTTTCCCCTGAGCACTCCCTGGGGAAGGTCCAGGTAATATTTCTTCCCTTTGCTCGCATCGGCGAGGTCGCGGAAGTATTGGGCATAGGGTCCCTTAATCTTACCGGGGTCCGCCTTAATGCCAGTCTGCACGAGGACGGTCTCGAGCCACTTATTTCCCATCTCAGGGGTGACCATCGTATTCAGGAGTTCAATGGCCAGCGCTGGCTCTTTGGATGCAGCATTCACCACATAACTGCCACCGATGGTGATCGACTTACAATCATTACAGGCTGCATTGTCGAGACCAGGATACTGCATGATCCCCAACGGGAAGTCCGGAGGCTGACCGCCCTTATCCGGTGGGTTAAAGGCACGGGACGGATAGAAACTCCCCATCAGGAACATGAGGCTTCCGGGTTTTGTGTGGAAATAGAAATGGGATTCGCCAAGTTTGAGACTGGAGAAACTGGGTGGCATCGCTCCGGCATCGACGATCTGCTTCACGTAGTTCAGTGCCGAGACGACACGCGGATCGGACCAACTGAGCTTCCCTTTCAGGAGCTTGTCATAATCATCGAGCCCAAGTTTCTTCAAGATGGCCTCATGGGTGAGGAAGGCTCCAGGGTAAGGCCGGTCTCCAGCGCCGAGGGAGATTGGAGTGATCCCTTTGGCTTTCGTCTTCTTCACGAGGTCGAGGAAGGCAGCCTGACCGAGCTGGCCACTGGGTGGAAGTTTGACTCCCAGGTCAGCCAACATCTTCTTATTATAATAGAGTTCGACTGTCCAGGCTTCGAGAGGAAAGCCATAAACTCCACCCTTGTAGGACCATGCCTCCTTGGCCCAGTCCTCAATCGCCGACCATTTGAGACCCTTGGAGAGATCATAGAGAAGATTGTTCTCCATATACTCGGACTGTTCCGGCTCGGCATAAAAGATGTCTGGGGCTTGGCCTGCCCGTAGCGCCGTTTTCAACGAAGCATAGAGAGCCGTCTTCTCATACCAGATGATGGAGACCTTGACCCCCGGATGCTTGGCCTCGAAAGTCTTGGCTGCTCCTTCGACAAAGGCCCGCTTGGTTTCGTGATCAGCCCAATGGCTCCAGAGAGTGATCGTTTTATCGGCTGCGAGACAGAATGAGACAGCGGTCATGGCAAAGCAAAAAATTACCGTCACACTAATAAATAACTGCTTCGTTTTCATCATTTCCTATCTCCTCCTTCCTAACTGTAATTGTCTCAAGAAATAGAACACCCTGATTGACCAGCATTGCCAATCTTCTCACTGATCACCTCCTTCCACCTCATCATAAAGACTCTTAATCCTCAAACGAAACCCGAGACTTAAATCTGCCCCAAGCTTCTAAGAACGTGTCGCAAGTGTCTTTGAACGTAGAGTGCCTATCCCCATCGGGTCGAGGTTTGACTTCAAGGCTGATCGTAGGGAGTTTTTTATGAACCCTTTTTTTGAGATATCCGATCTCGAAGAGATAGGAGAACATATTGACGATATCCTGGGTTCCCATCTCACTCCCTTTCATGTTGAAGGCAGGATGGCCATCGCCCCACTGGGGATGAGATCGGTCTTTCAGCAGACAATTGGCCAAATGGACATGGCCCAGACAGTCTCTGGCCAAAAAGAGAGAGTCTCGGTGATCTTCACCAATCTGACGGATATGGCTTTGATCGAAGATCAGATTGATATTGCCGTAATCCTTCTTAACCTCCATGATCAAATCA
>Ga0256868_10002178_pt1 | contig 10241 bp, 11 predicted proteins | sample RVTome_13_FD_187341 | JGI IMG/M metagenome (GOLD analysis project Ga0256868, IMG submission 187341) | Soil microbial communities from uranium-contaminated site in the Upper Colorado River Basin, Wyoming, United States - RVT92D227 HiSeq ... | reverse complement strand
GGACCCAGTCTTTGAGATGGTTCCCGACTTTCGTCGGGACGACGTCTGGATTCCTGCTTTCGCAGGAATGACATTATTAGAGGCAGCCTAAAGGTTTGGGGGGAATTATGTTGGATTTCAGTCTATGCAAAAGAATTATAGAAAACATCTCTCACGTGATTGTGGGGAAAAACCGGTCTATCGAGCTCCTTCTGGTGGCCCTGTTGGCAGATGGCCATGTTCTGATTGAGGATATTCCAGGATTGGGAAAGACCTTGCTCGCTAAGTCTTTAGCCAGAAGTATTGGCGGGTCCTTTAGAAGGGTCCAATTTACACCAGACCTATTACCCGCAGATATCACCGGCTTTAATGTGTACAATCAGCAAACAGGGCAGTTTGCCTTCCAGCTTGGACCAGTGATGACCAATATTCTGTTGGCTGATGAGATTAACCGCACGATTCCCCGCACCCAGTCCAGTCTACTTGAAAGCATGGAGGAACGACAAGTCACCGTCGATGGTAAGACCTATCCCTTGCCCCATCCTTTCTTTGTCATGGCCACCCAGAATCCAATTGAGCTGGAAGGGACCTTTCCTTTGCCTGAAGCACAGCTTGACCGGTTTCTCCTCAAAATACGTTTGGGGTATCCTGAAAAAGATGAGGAGATTGCAATCCTTGAACGTTTCCGGGAAAAAGATCCTTTGATCGAGTTAGAGGCTGCCGCAAATCCCGGGCAGGTTGCTGAACTTCAGCATGCCCGAAAAGGAATTCATATTTCTCATCCTGTCCTAGAATACATCACAAATATCGTAAGAGCTACCCGCAACAGCACTTCCTTGCTTCTCGGAGCAAGCCCACGAGGTTCTCTCGGTTTAATGCGTGCCGGTCAAGCGCTGGCGGCGTTGCGAGAGCGAGAATATGTGCTGCCCGACGACATCAAATCCTTAGCGATCCCTGTCCTTGCTCACCGATTGATTCTTAAAGAAGAGGAACGACTGCGAGGAGAACCCCAAGAGCATTTCCTGGAGGAGATCATCAATCAGATACCAGTGCCTGCTCCTACCGGATAAGGGGATAAGTATGCAAGCACAGGATCGCGGTGTACCAACGATCTTCGTTATCCCGCTTATACAGCTTTTTGTGGGACTGTTTCTTTTTATTGCCTTGTTACATAGTGAGCGTAATCTAACGATTTGGGCCCTCCTTGTTTTAGGCATGGCGAGCGGGGCAAAACTCTGGACCAGAATAAGCCTTTCTGGGATAAAATGCCATTCGGCGGTCGACAAACAGAAGGTTTTTCCGGGCGAGAAGCTTACCTTAAGAATCAGTACAGAAAATAATAAGTTTCTTCCGGTCTGGCTCCAGATGAATGTCCCTGTCGACAGGTCTTTGGCTCCCTCCTCTCCTGAAACGACATTAACGAAGGAAAGTAGTCTATTATGGTATCAAAGGGCACATTTCGAGTGGGAATTAGCTGCGCAACGAAGAGGGGTTCATCAAATAGGGCCACCCCATATCTTGACGGGTGACCTCTTTGCTTTCTTCTCCAAGGAAAAGAAGATAGAAGAATTCCATCAAATCATTGTCTATCCACGACTTGTCTCATTGAAATCCTTTTCTATGCCGAGGCGCGACTTCTTTGGTGTTCCCGGAGCTAAGAGTCCCGTGCAGGACCCAATTTATATCCTGGGTACCAGAGATTATCAACATGGACAGCCGGCCAAATATATCCACTGGAAGGCAAGTGCACGACATCACCGATTGCAGGAAAAGATTTTTGAGCCCACGGAACAGGAAAAGATATTAATCGTTGTTGATGTGGAACAATTCGCAAGGAATAAGGCAGAAGAGGAATTCGAACATACCCTTGAAATCATAGCTTCTCTGGCAGTAAGGTTGGACAAGAAGGGTTATGCCGTAGGGTTGGTGACGAATGGAGTTGTCGTGGGGGAAGGTCCAACCATTGTGCCTATAACAAGAAATGTTAAGCAGTTGCCTGCCATTCTGGAGGTCCTCGCCAGACTTCGAATGGAATCCAAAAGAGATCTTATTGATACACTTCGCCGCGGGTTAGAGCTATCTTGGGGCATAAGTTGCGTTCACTTTTCCTATGAAGAGAACGAGGCAGTTGTCGGTCTGAAAGAATACTTCAAACATCGCAAAACACCTGTGACGTTTTTTGTGTGCCGGCCTCGCCCTACCTTAGGAAAAGATAGGTCTAAGGCTTGGTATAAGATTCATCGTCTGGATGACATCTGTATTAAAGAGGCTGTGAGGGAATGAGGAAGGAAAAGGGGATTCTTTTATTTTTGGTCAGTGGGGGTATGGAATTGAGCTGGCTCTATGCCTGGGCCACTTTTCTCACGATTTCAACTCTGCATCAACCTTTTCCTTTTAAAGAGGCTATCGGTACATTTGTACTGGCCACAATATTCACTCTTCTTTCTAAGAAAAAGGGATGGCGGGTTATTTATATATTAGGCCTTCAGGGATTTGGTTTTATACTTACCGCCCTAAGAATTGTTTATGTCTTCAACTCCGGATCATATTCTTTCTGGGATCAGACCTGGCTCATAGAATTCTTCAGCACCCCGAGAAATCCCTTGGAATGGTTGTTCCTTTTGATTCTCCTCTTCTGGGCCATCATGTTTTGGGTCGGAGGCGTGGCCCTGGCCAGGAGGTCACTAGCTTACTCTACCATTTGTTCCCGCTTCGATCTGGGTATTGTGGCCTTTTTTCTTCTCTTTCTGACAAGATTCCTGCTGCTGGTAAAAGGAGGGATCAAGGTAGAAGAAACTATTTCCCAACCCTTACTCTTTTCATTTTTTATATTTAGTCTTTTGGCCATTGGCCTGGCTCGAAATCGGAGCACTGCCACAAGGGATTTTCTCCCTGGCTATCAAGGCATTGGGTTAATATTAAGTTTTGCAGTGGCCGTTCTTCTGTTTAGCACAGGTCTGATTTTGTTTTTCTTCCCCTATTTAACTGCGGCTGCCGAGATGGGACACGTAATAATCAAGAGGATAGCTGATCCGTTGGGCCCTATCTTGGTGAGCGTTATACGTTTTATTTTTATGCACGGCACCATTCGTCCAGAAAAAACTTCTCCTCAAACGGAGGAAAGTATTAGAGATTTAGCCTCTCCGGGTGAAAGCAGCTGGTGGACAGAACTCATGGAAAAGATCTTGGCTTGGGGGCTTGGGACGATATTAGGATTAATTATACTGATTATATTTTGTTTGGCAATATTTTACTTATTACGATGGCTTTTCTCAAGAACCTCTATCAGCCAAAAGAGACCAAGCTTGTGGTATCTGGTTTCATTGTGGGCTTTAAGGTTTCAAGCATTTCTGGTTTTCTGCTGGAGGAAGATAGTACGCGGAGTTAAAGGTTACAAAGGGGTGATCCAACTTTATGCCGCTCTTCTAAGTTGGGGACGCCACAGTGGTCTCCCCCATTTTCTAAGTGAGACGCCTGCAGAATATGGTCTACGTCTGCAGTATCGATTCCCTTTACTAAAAAGAGAGATTGAGTTGATTATCGAAGCCTTCAATCAGGAGGTTTACGGAGAAATCATTCTTGATAACGAACAACGGATCATCGCCCAATTCGCCTGGCGCAGATTGCGCAGTCCATTACATTGGCCTTCGCGGCTGAGGACTTGGTTCCTTCATTCTACCTACCCCTCTGAAACCATTTAGTATCGCTCCTTGGATCGGAACTCGATTTCATAAAGGTCTTAGAGATTTCTGAAAAAACCCAGAAATCTCTGTAATCAAGAGAGCGGAAAGTGTTTTTCAGAGCTATCTCATAATATACTTGACAATAACTTGATTTTATTGTATTTATTATGTAATACTATACGGGGGTGGGCTATTAATCATCGCTCGGAAAAGGAGAAATTAAGATGAATGCATCATCTTTTACACAAGAGATGAAAAATGATTTACTCTCCCGTCTTAGAAAAATTGAAGGACAGGCACGGGGAATCCGTGGGATGGTGGAAAATGGCAGTAATTGTACCGATATTCTGATCCAGATTTCAGCCCTTTCCTCTGCGGCCCGAAGACTGGGGACGATCATCCTGCAGGGGTGCATACAAGATTGTGCCTCTTCGATACCAACCATGCGTGACGAGGCAGATTTGAAGGTTAAAGTAGATGATATGACCAATGCCATATACCGATTCATCAACATGAAATAGGCCCATTCTGTGTTCGGTCTGATACCCCGATGAGGGGAAGGACAATTCTCATAATAGAAATAAAGTGCAAAGGAGAAACGCCAATGGTTGAAACCTCAACAACAAAAGGAGAGGAGATAAAAAAAGGAACAACGACGGTTGACGATTTGGCAAAACAGGTAGCAGATCTTAGAAAACAGATTGAAAATATTCAACCGGGGGCAGAAGATAAGATCTCTATCATCGTTTTCAGTGGTGACCTGGATAAGTTGCTGGCTGCCTTCATTATTGCTACCGGTGCTGTGGCAATGGGCATGGAAGCAGTGATGTTCTTTACTTTTTGGGGTACGCCGATTCTGAGGGACCCGAAGAAAAAGGTAGGTGGAAAGGATTTCATGGGGAAGATGTTTGGTTTCATGCTTCCCAAGGGGAGAAATGCAATTAAGCTATCAAAGATGAACATGGCAGGAATGGGGACTTCCATGATGAAATCTCTCATGAAAAAGAAGAATGTCGCCTCTTTGGATCAAATGGTTGAAATGGCGGCAGAGTTGGGTGTCAAGATCTTCATCTGCGAAATGACTATGAGCTTGATGGGATTTAAAAAGGAAGAATTCATTGATTATCCCAATCTGGAATATGTAGGGGTCGCAACATTTTTAGAACAGGCAAAAAATAGTAAGGTCCAACTTTTTATTTAATATCATTGCCGGTTTCCCCCAAGGGCGGGAATCGATACCTATGGGGGCGATTATACAAAGCGATAAAGAATTTTGGAAAAGGTTAACTAAAATGGATTGGCTTTCCTATCTAGTGGCTGGAGCGATGGTCTATGTGGCGGTAGCCATTTTTATTCTTGGTATGACTTATAAAGTTTATCAATGGCTGCGGGCCCCAAAGACCCATATCAAAACAGGAGTTTTTCCCAAACCAGGCAATGCTGCAGAAAGGTGGGGACAGGTTGTTATAGACTCATTCACTTTTCCGCAGGCAATGAAGGCAGATCGAACGATCTGGGTTTTTACCATTCTGTTTCATTTTGCCCTTTTAGGGGCCTTTGTGGGTCATCTGAGGCTCATCCAAGAATTCACGTTCTTGGTTAATCTTTTAGGATCGAAAGGCATGGATCAAGTCTCCCTATGGGGTGGTGGAGTGATGGGAATCCTTCTTATGGTTACCCTTACCTATTATCTCTTTCGTCGTCTGTACTCTCCCTATAAAGAGATATCGGTGCCCGAAGATTACATTCTTCTCTTTTTACTCATCATTGTCGTCGTCATGGGCAACCATATGCGTTTCTTGGGAAAGGTTCATACGGCTGACTATCGGATTTATCTTCAGAGTTTATTAGCCTTCAAGCCTGCTTTTCCAAAGGTTCTTGCCGATTCGTCAACAAAATGGTCTCTGGTCGTTCACGTTCTTTTTGCGAATCTATTGCTCATCTACTTTCCCTTCAGCAAACTCGTTCATGTGATAGCCACATTCCCGGCTAATCTGGCAAGACGTGTATAAGGAATAATGATATTTTAAAGAGGATCCCTAAAATTCCAATAGGAGGAGATTATGAGTGACGAAATCAAAGCAGATAAGATAATGGATTTAAAGGGCTTGCCCTGCCCTCAACCGGTGATCAAAGTGAGTAAAGGAATAAAAGAGATACAGGTGGGTCAAATACTAGAAGCCGTCACCACCGATCCAGGAGCCCTGGCCGATTTTCCTGCCTGGGCCCGTACAAGTGGCAATGAAATATTGAAGACGGAGCAGGGCGGCGGCTTGATCACCTTCTGGATCAAAAGGATTAAATGAGGTCAATTCTCATGCAATGCTTCATGCCAGAGGGGTAATTCTTGAGCCATGAAAATTCTCCGAGTTTTTAGGTTAGGGTTACGGTCAAGAAGCCCGTTTGGTTTAAGGTTGGAGGGCTACGTGAAATTCTTAAGACCAATAACGTTACCGAATGACGAAACGGGCATCTTTACCCTTACCATGACACGAAACTTTTATTTTCTATGGAATAAGCTTTCAAGGGGATGATCATCGTGGATAGAGAAAAGAGGGAAAAACTGCTTGATCTTTTTCGATCCAAATTGGACAGACCCATGAGATACTACTTGGATGTGTGTACACGGTGTGGCCTGTGCAAAGATGCTTGTTTTGCCTATGCTTCAGTTCCGAGACCCGAATATACTCCTGTCTGGCGAGCCGAGGTGGTGAGAAAGATATATAAGCGGTATTTTCGACTGAGCGGAAGACTTTTCCCATTTTGGGGTGAGAGTCAAGAGATTGATGATGAGGCAATGAAGCAACTGAATGAGGCGGCTTACACCTGTACAGGGTGTCGGAGATGTATGATGTATTGCCCCTTTGGTATCGATACCCAGGCGATTCAATCGATTGCCAAGTTGCTCCTGATAGGAAATCAGAGTGAGCCTGAGGTGCTATCCATGCTGGCCGATGCTTCCATCGAAAAGGGAAAGAGTCTTGATCTCTTCAAGGAATCTTTCATCCAAGGGATTAAGAATCTGGAAAAAGATGTCATTGCCAAATGGAGAGGTGAGTCTGACCAGATCATTCCTTTAGATGTTAAAAGGGCGAACGTACTCTATGTTGCTTTGGCGGGGGCGCATTCGATTGTTCCAACGGCCTCGATTTTTAATGCGGCCGGGGAGAATTGGGCTCTAAGTTTCTTTGAGGCTGTCAATTTCGGTGCCTTTGTAGGCGATCCGAGCAAAACCCAGCTCATCGCGAAGCGAATCATTGACGAAGCCGTCAGGCTTAAGGTAAAAGAGGTCGTGATCTGTGAATGTGGGACAGCCTTTCGGGTCATGAAGCATCTCGTTGGGAAACAACCTTTTGAAGTTTCTCATGTCAACGAGGTAATAGCGAGGTATCTTAAAGAAGGAAGGATCAAAGTAGAAAAGGATCGGATCAAGGGCCTTGTTACTTATCACGATCCTTGTCAATCTGCCAGAAATAGCGGAGTCATCGAAGAACCTCGATATGTGTTGAGCCATTTGACTTCCAATTTCATAGAAATGTACCCTAACAGGGAATACAACTGGTGCTGTGGAGGGGGTGGAGGACTGGTTGCCCTGGAAAATGAAGAGTTTAGGGAAAAAACGGGAAAGGTTAAGGTCGATCAAATCAAAGAAACAGGAGCAGCTATCGTGGCCACAGGCTGCGAAAACTGCCACACGCAGTTAGGATTTCTTAATGAAAAATATCATATGGGAGTGAAGGTGGAGTTCCTGACCAATATGGTTGCAAACTCTTTATCTCTTGAATAATCAGTAAATCCTACCGCCTAAGATCTAATTTGTTGGAAAGAAATCAGTTCACATAAAGTCAAATTATAGCGGACGACTTAATAAAGTAGTCATTGCGAGGAGCGTAGCGACGTGGCAATCTCATGAGATTGCTTCACTTCGTTCGCAATGACACCTGTGATGGCAACTTATTTATGACGTTTATTATAGTTCTTTTGAGAATACGAGCTTATCATCACCGATTCGGTAAAAATTCTGGATGCGCGCCACCAGTTCGTAACCGGCTTTTTTATAGAAACGGATGGTAGGACCGTATGTCTCCTGGGATGAGGTCTCGATGAGGACCATGCGCCCTCCGCGCTTTATAACATCTCGCTCAACAAACTCGATCAGACTCCTTCCGAATCCCTTCCCCTGGACTGCCGGATCGGTAACAATCCAATACAGATCGTATACTCCTTGAGTGAGTGGCGTTGGACCATAGCAAACATATCCTTGCACTGATGCATGCCCCTTTCCGACTTCGAGTACGGCAATAATGTAGCTGCTTTCCTCTCCTTTTTCTAAGACCTCATCAACCAGCTCCAGCGCAACTGTTATTTCCTCCTGATTAAATTTCCCTGAGGAAATGACGATCTCCTTGATTCGGGATCGATCACGCGGTCCGATGGGGCGAATGCGTGTATCTTGTTTAGTCTCGTTTTTGATGGAACTCTTTTGCATCTTTATTTCCGGATGGTCGAAGCTAATCACCATCAGTGTCTCCGATGTCAAGGTGCACTGTCAAGAAAAAAACAATTTCATGACCATATTCTCTGTACTACTATCAGGCAAATTCTTGAAAATTTATTAAGAAAATTTTATTCGTTAAGAGTAAAAGTTTAATGTTTCCCTTTGGTTGCGGCATTGCTGAACCGTATCCTCTGTACGATATATCTTTGCATGTTATTTTTTTATCTCACGCCCGCCTGCCCCGAACCATATTAAAGGTTCGTGGGCTTCGCTCGAGTCCACAGAGAACCCAGAGAGGAGTCCCTTATTTTTCATCGAATCGGGAGGTACCGATTCGATGAAAGCACTCAGCGCCATAAGCGCGTCAAGACTTCAAATGCTATATTTTGCCGAGGATATGAGGTTTATGGAGAATCGGTATCTCCCCGATTCTCCATAAACATATATCTTCCTCAATTGCCTCTGTATCTCTGCGAACTCTGCGTGAGACATCTTTTTATTTGGTTGCGGCGACGCCGCTCTGTGAGACCCAAATTAATTTACGAGCCCTTTATCAGAAAGCTTTTGTTCTTTCTGACCCTTTCTGATATAATTCCCAAGGCTCCCCAAGATCCTCATTAGGGGTTTCGAACAAAGAATGGTACTGTAAGGAGGAGCATATTAAAGTTTGCATTACCCTTGGTGTCATTGCGAGGAGCGATAGCGACGAAGCAATCTCAAAGCGAGATTGCCACGCCCTTTGGGCTCGCAATGACATTTTTTGCCATTCCAAATGCAAACTATTTCATCCTCTCGGTAATAACTGCAGTAGGAAATTTGGAGGTGACCAATGGGATACAAAAAGAAATCATGGAGAGAAAAGTTGACTGATAGTAAGGGGTTGCCCAGAGTGGAGGTCATTACAGAGAGAATGAGTACCAGATGGGGTACAGGCACACTTGTGATACCTGCGCCGATAGAAGTTGACGAAATAATGAAACGAGTTCGAAAAGGGAGACTCATCACCGTCAATGAGATCCGTAATATTCTCGCAAAGAAGCACGGGGCGACCATTGGTTGTCCGATTACAACGGGGATATTTGCGATGATTGCGGCGCATGTCGCCCGTGAGGAGCTGGAGCAGGGCAAGATGAGAGTGACACCTTACTGGAGGACTTTGAAATCTGATGGTGAAATAAATCCTAAATATCCCGGGGGCATTGAAGATCAGAAGACCCGATTAGAATCCGAAGGGCATAAGGTAATTCGTAAGGGGAAGAAATTCATCGTGGAAGACTACGAAAAGCATTTGATTTAGGGTTAAAGGTGTTTTTTAGCTTCTCGCTCCAGCCGTCACACGGGGGCGCGGGGCTGAGCTAATTCCTTAGAGACGCGCTGCTCGCGTAGCAGTAAAGGAAACGGGATGTGGCGGAGGTAGGTATGAAACGTAAACTGACGAAGATCAGTCTTAATGTTGATGAAGCCCAGCTTGCATGTGATCTGCAAAAGTATCAAGACAAGGTCCTTGAATTGGGAGCTACCAGAGTCAAGATCGTTAAAACAGACGAAATCCCTGTGGATGAGCGGGTAACGCTGAAATGCCAGATACCCAGGTGTTTTGGGTATGGGGTCAGCGCGAACTGTCCTCCCAATACCTTGAAGCCTGCTGAGCTGAGAAGTCTTCTTGAGAAATACAGGCGGGCTGTCTTCTTCATCAAAGAAATCCCTTCAAACATCATTGTCAGAGACAAAGCGACGATTAAAGAGCGGATCGCCGCTTATCAGGACATCTACAAGATCGTGACTGACATTGAATCGATGGCCTTTTACGATGGACACTATCTGGCGTTTGGATTTGGCGCAGGTTCCTGCCGGCATACATTCTGCGGTTTGGCGGAGGATTGTTCTGCCTTGAAAGGAGGGAGGTGCCGGTTTTCCTTGCGCTCCAGGCCCTCGATGGAAGCTGTCGGCATAGATGTCTACAAGATGGTCGTGGCGGCAGGATGGACCATCTATCCCATCGGGAGTGATATCAAACCTGAAGATATACCTTGCGGGGTCCTTGCAGGCATTATCATCGTAAGATAAAAGAATCCCTTTCC
>Ga0256868_10002176_pt1 | contig 10256 bp, 10 predicted proteins | sample RVTome_13_FD_187341 | JGI IMG/M metagenome (GOLD analysis project Ga0256868, IMG submission 187341) | Soil microbial communities from uranium-contaminated site in the Upper Colorado River Basin, Wyoming, United States - RVT92D227 HiSeq ... | reverse complement strand
CTCGAGATGGTCGACACGACGGCCGACAACCGCATCCCGAACCTCCAGACCGACAAGGTCGACGTCGTCATCTGCAACTTCACCGAGAACCCGGTGCGCGCCAAGCAGATCAACTTCACGATCCCCTACGTGATCGCCAGCGAGGTCCTGCTGGTCAAGAAGGACAGCGCGATCAACGGGATCGGCGACCTCGACGGCAAGACGGTCGCCGTCGTCACCGGTTCGACGAACGCGGAGATCATCGCGGCCGCCAATCCGAACGCGAAGTCGCAGTCCTACCCAACCTCCGCGGCGGCCGTTCTGGCGGTCAAGTCCGGCCAGGCCGACGCCATGGTCGAGGACTCGAACTTCCAGACCTACCAGGCCAAGATCGACCCGACGCTCCGGGTCACCCACGACGCGCTCATCCCGCTCGAGTACAACGGGTTCGGCGTTGCCCAGGGTCAGCCCGACTGGCTGGAGTGGCAGAACCAGTTCCTGTTCTGGCTCAACCACACGGGCAAGAACCGCGAGCTCTACAACAAGTGGTTCGGTTCGGATCCCCTGTGGCCGGTCGCCTACGAGTGACCGCAGGATCAGCCATCGAGTGAGCGAGGTCCACAGCCGCCGGGGGAGACCCCCGGCGGCTGTGTTCGGACCCTCCGAGCCTCGCCCGGTCATCCAGGGACACAGATGCTCGCTCCGTGGACCACCCTGCTGGGCTATTCGCCCGCGCTCCTCAACGGACTGTGGCTGACCGCGTCGATGTCCGTGCTCGCGTTCGCGTTCGCGTTCGCGCTCGGAGTCGCCGGCGCCCTGGGTCGGCGGTCGAGGATCGCCCCGCTCCGGTGGGCGGGGGCGACGTACGTGGAGACGATCCGGAACACCCCCGTCCTCCTCCAGCTCTTCATGATCTACTTTGCGCTGCCGGAGTTCGGGATCCGGCTAGGAGCGTTCGAGGCCGGCGCTGCGGCGCTTGCGATCAACGCCGGCGCGTACCTCACGGAGATCATCCGGGCGGGCCTCCAGGCCGTGCCGCGCGGCCAGCTCGAGGCGGCCCGGTCGATTGGGCTCGGCCCCGGCGATACGTTCCGCAGTGTCGTCTTCCCCCAGGCTCTCCGGTACGTCTACCCGCCGGTGGTCAGCCAGTTCATCCAGGTGATCCTCGGCTCGTCGCTGGTTTCGCAGATCGCGCTGAAGGAGATTACGAACGCGGCCCAGACGATCAACTCGCAGACGCTCCTGACGATGCACGTCTTCGCGATCGCGCTGGTCCTCTACCTCCTCCTGTCGAACGTCACGGCCGTACTTGCCGACGTCGTCGGCCGAAACGCGTTCAAACCGCCGCTCGTCCCGCGCCGGAAGGGCGGCGCGCCGTCCATGCGCGACCAGCTGCTCGCGATGGTCCGGGGAGGCTAGGCGATGGGCTGGCAGGGCATCTTCGAAAGCAGCGGCATCCTGTTCACCGGCCTGGTCAACACGCTGCTCCTGTCGGTCGCCTCGATCGCGACCGGGACGACCCTCGGCCTGATCGTCGCGCTGCTGCGGACAGCTCGGATCCGTGGCCTGGGGCTGCCGCTCCGGCTCTACCTCGAGATCTTCCGAGGATCCCCGCTCCTGGTCCAGATGCTGTTCATCTACTTCGGGGCCGCCTACCTGGGGATCCGCGGCGTGGACACGTTCATGGCCGCGCTGACCGCCCTCACCCTGTACGAAGGTGCGCTCATCTCGGAGATCTTCCGGGCCGGGATCGAGGCGGTCCCCAGGGGCCAGCGAGAGGCGGCCCGCTCTCTCGGCCTCTCTCGTTACCAGATCGAGCGGTACGTGATCCTGCCGCAGACCGTGCCGATCGTCCTGGCCCCCCTCGTCGGCCAGTACATCGGCCTGGTCAAGGACACCGCGCTCGCGACGGCGATCGGCTACTTCGAGCTCGTCCGCGAGGGGCAGGCGATCATCGACCGGATCGGGATGCCGATCGAGACCTTCATCGTCATCGCCGGCATCTACTTCATGATCTGCTATCCCATGTCGCTCGCCGCGCGGCGACTCGAGACGAGGGCCCTGCACGCATGACGATGATCGAGCTCCGCAACGTGCACAAGCGGTTCGACGAGCTCGAGGTCCTGAAGGGGATCAACCTGACCGTCGAGAAGGGCGAGGTCGTGATCATCATCGGGGCGAGCGGCTCCGGGAAGAGCACAATGCTCCGGGTCATCAACAACCTCGAGCCGATCCAGGCCGGCGAAGTCTGGGTCGCCGGGATCCCCGTCCACGATCCCAAGCAGGCCGGCGAGGTCCATCGAATCGCCGGGATGGTCTTCCAGCAGTTCAACCTCTTCCCGCACCTCACGGCCCTGCAGAACGTGACGCTGGCGCTCCGGAAGGTCAAGAAGCTGGACCAGAAGGAGGCCGACCGGCTCGGCGGCAAGGCGCTCGAGCACGTGGGCCTGGCCGACAAGGCCAGCGCCTATCCGGCCGAGATGTCCGGCGGCCAGCAGCAGCGGGTCGCGATCGCCCGTGCCCTCGCGATGGAGCCGGAGATCATGCTCTTCGACGAAGCGACGTCGGCGCTCGACCCGGAGCTGGTCGGCGAGGTGACCGGCGTCATGCGCCAGCTCGCCGCAGAGGGCATGACGATGCTCGTGGTGACCCACGAGATGGGGTTCGCCCGGGACGTCGGCGATCGGGTCGTGTTCGTCGACGAGGGCGTGATTGCCGAGGAGGGGCCGCCCGAGGTGCTCTTCACGGCGCCGTCCAATCCGCGAACACAGCAGTTCCTGCATCGCGTGCTCGACCGATGAGCGCGGAACGCCGCCTGGCCGACCTCGGCATCACGGTCCCGACGCTTCCACCGCCGGTGGCCTCCTACGTCCCGGCCGTGAGGACGGGCCGGCTCGTCTTCGCCTCGGGACAGACGCCGACGATCGGTGGCGTCCTCCAGGTCCGCGGCAAGCTCGGCGACGGGGTATCGGTCGAGGAGGGCCACAGGGCCGCACGCCTGGCGGCGCTGAACTGCCTGGCCGAGGTCCGGGGCCTGCTCGGCTCGCTCGACGCCGTCTCGCGGGTCGTGCGGCTCACCGGGTACGTCGCGTCGGCGCCCGGGTTCGGCGAGCAGCCCGCCGTGGTCAACGGTGCCTCGCAGCTGATCGAGGAAGTCTTCGGCGATGCGGGCCGCCACGCGCGGTCCGCGATCGGCGTGGCGGAGCTGCCCTTCGGCGCCCCGGTCGAGATCGAGTTGATCGTCGAGGTCCGGGAGGGGTCGTGACGAGGCCAGACGTCGGCATCGGTCGGGCCACCGAGCGCGCCGAGCGGATCGACGCCCGCTTCAAGGGCCTGGCCCCGAGCACGTTCGGGATGTCCCTCGATGAGCTCGCCGCCGCCCGTCCGGGCCTCTTCGACGGGGCGTTCACGCCACCGGTCATGGTCCTCCGTGAGGAGGCACTCCGGCACAACATCGAGACGATGGCCCGCTACGCGCGGGAGTCGGGGGTGGAGCACGCCCCGCACGGCAAGACCACCCTGGCCCCGCGGATCTTCGACCTCCAGCTGGAGGCAGGAGCGTGGGGGATCAGCGTCGGGACGGCCAGCCAGGTCGTCCTGTGCCGCGCCTTCGGGCTCTCCCGGGTCCTTCTCGCCAACGAGCTCGTCGACCCGGCCGCCATCGACTGGGTCCTCCGCGAGCTGGAGGTCGATCCCGGCTTCGAGTTCCTCGCCTACCTCGACTCGCTCGACGGCGTCCGGCTCATCGCCGAGCGCCTCCCGACCGCCGGGCCTCGCGATGGGCTGCGCGGGCTCGGCCTGCTCGTCGAGATGGGGCCGACCGGCGGCCGCACGGGCTGCCGGAGCGTCGCGGAGGCGGTGGAGGTCGGGCGGGCGGCCGCCGCCGCCGGACTTCCGGTCGCCGGCGTCGCCGGCTACGAGGGTGGCCTGGGAAACGTGATCGACGCCACCGTGCTCGGCCGGGTGCGGGCGTTCCTCGCGCTCATGCGGGACGCCGCGGAGGCGCTCCTTGCGGAAGGGCTCGTCGGTGACCCCGGCCGGCCGATCCTGTCGGCGGGCGGAAGCGTCTTCTTCGACGAGGTCGTCGCTGCGTTCGTCGCCCCGCTGCGCGGCGGAATCAGGCCACGGACGATCATCCGGCCCGGCGCCTACGTCAGCCACGACGCCGGCCACTACGAGGGTCTGTCGCCGTTCAGCCGTCCCGGGGGCATCGCGGGGTTCACCCTCCGGCCGGCGCTCGAGGTATGGGGCCAGCTCGTCTCGGTCCCCGAGGCCGGGCTCGCAATCGCGAACGTCGGGCGCCGCGACGTGTCGTTCGACCTCGGAATGCCAATCCCGCTCCGGCTGCGGCGGCCGGCCACCGGGGAATGGCAGGACGCCTCAGGCGTGAGCGTGACCGGCCTCAACGACCAGCACGCGTTCGTCCGCGTCCCCGAGGGTGTCGACGCCCGGGTCGGGGACTGGATCGCATTCGGGATCTCCCACCCCTGCACTGCGTTCGACAAGTGGCACCTGATGCCGGTCGTCGACGCCGACGATCACGTCGTCGACGTGGTCCGAACGTACTTCTGAGCGAGGCGCAGGACGCCAACCGAATCGCCGAGGAGGCCTTCCACCGTGAACCCAGTGACAGCGGGCCCCGTCGTGACCTTCGGCGAGGCGATGATCAGGCTGGCTGCGCCTGACCACCAGCGCCTCGAGCAGGTCACGTCCCTCGAGGTGACCGTCGGCGGCGCCGAGCTCAACGTCGCAGCAGGCGTGAGCCGGCTGGGGCTCCCCTCACGCTGGGTCTCGCGGCTGGCGGACAACCCCCTCGGCCGGATGATCCGGAACAAGGCGCGCGAGTTCGGCGTCGACGTCGGCTTCGTGTCGTGGGACCCGGCGGCGCGGGCTGGCCTGTACTTCCTCGAAGCGGGGGCGTCCCCGCGCGCGAGCGCGGTCCTCTACGATCGGGCGGGATCGGCGTTCAGCCGGCTCGTCCCCGAGGAGATCAACTGGGCCGCCGCCCTGTCCGGCGCGTCGGTGCTCCACACCACGGGCATCACGCCGGCCCTCAGCGACGCCGCGGCAACCGCGGTCGGCGATGCGTTCCGCGCGGCCCGCGCGGCCGGGGTGCCGATCACGTACGACCTGAACTACCGCGCGAAGCTCTGGTCGGAGGAGCGTGCCCGGGCCGTTCAGGAGCCGCTCATGGCGGACGTCGACGTCCTCATCACGACCGAGGAGGATACCCGGCGGGTATTCGGCATCACCGGCTCGGACTACCACGACGTCGCGCGGCAGCTCGTCGGCCGGTTCGGCTTCAAGGTCGTGACGATCACCCTCCGGGGTGACACTTCCGTCCTTCGGAACACGTGGACGGCGATCGCCCACGCCGACGGCATCGGCTACGACGACCGGACGTATGACATCGAGATCGTCGACCGGGTCGGCGGCGGCGACGCCTACGCGGCCGGATTCATCTACGGTTGGCTGACCGGCGACGTCGCGACGGGCGTTCGGTACGGGAATGCCTTCAGCGCGGTCCAGCAGACCGTGCCCGGCGATCTCGCGGTGGTCACCCGCGCAGAGGTCGAGGCCCAGCTGTCCGGGGCCGGGCTCCGGATCGCCCGCTGACGAGGAGGACCAGGTGGACCGACAGGAGACCCTCGGGCGGATCCTCGAGACCGGGGTCATCGCCGTCGTCCGGCTGCAGTCGTCGGAGCGGCTGCTCGAGGTCGCCAGGGCGATCGACGCCGGCGGGATTCGGGCGATCGAGTTCACGATGACCACGCCCGGGGCGATCGACACGCTGGTGAGCGCGGCCGCCGCGATGGGCGACCGGATCGTGCTCGGCGCGGGCACCGTGCTCGACGGCCCGACGGCACGAGCCGCCATCCTCGCCGGGGCGCGGTTCATCGTCGCGCCGACGCTCTCGCGCGAGACCATCGAGACCTGCCATCGCCATGGCGCGGTCGCCATCCCGGGGGCCTACACCCCGACCGAGATCCTGACCGCCTGGGAGTGGGGCGCTGACCTCGTGAAGGTCTTCCCGGCGACGGGGCTCGGACCTCGCTACTTCAAGGATGTCCTCGCCCCGCTGCCCCAGGTGCGTCTCGTCCCGACGGGCGGCGTCGACCTCGAGTCCGTCGGCCCGTTCATCGAGGCAGGCGCGGCCGCCGTCGCCGTCGGCAGCAATCTCGTCGACCCGAGGGTCGTCGCCGCCGGCGACCTGGGCGCCCTCACCGAGAAGGCTCGTGCCTACCGGTCGGCCGTCGACGCGGCCCGGGACGGCCTGCGACGGCGGTGAGCGCGCCGCCGGATCCGCGGCTTCCCCTGGCGGACGCGGAGGCGATCGAGCCCGAGGTTGCGGCGCGGCGGCTCGTCGAGCTCGTCTCCGGGCACGAGGAATGGCGGACGAGCTGCCTCAACCTCGTGGCCGCGGAGAACGTCATGAGCCCGGCGGCCCGGGCGCTCCTCGATTCCGACCTGGCCTCGCGCTATGGCGACTACGTCGGGCGTGACCTGCAGGCCCGGAAGTACTTCGGGACCTCGATCATGGTCTCGATCGAGCAGCTCGTCCATGCGCTCCTCAGCCGACTGTTCGACGCTCCCTTCATCGAGACGCGCTCCCTGTCCGGCCACGTCGCGGGGAGCGCTTCCGTGCTGGCCTTCACCGCGCCGGGCGACGTGGTGCTCGAGCTGGACTCCCCGGGCGGCGGGCATCGGATCGCCGAGAAGCTCAACGCGACGCATCACGCCCGGATCGACGTCCAGCCGCTCCCATTCGACCCGGACGCCTACACCGTCGACGTCGAGCGGACCCTCGAGCTGGCGCGGGCCCGACGGCCCCGTATGATCATTCTCGGCAGCAGCCTGTTCCTCTTCCCGCACCCGCTCGCCGAGCTCGCGGCCGGTCTGGCGGACCAGCCGGAGACGGTCATCGCCTACGACGCCTCCCACGTCCTCGGGCTCATGGCCGGACACCGCTTCCAGGATCCGCTGCGCGAGGGCGCCGGGCTCGTCTGGGCGTCGACCCACAAGAGCTTTCCGGGTCCTCCGGGCGGCCTCGTCATGAGCCGCTCCGAGGAGATCGTCGCCCGTGTCGCGCCGGCGGTCTATCCGGGCCTGGTGACGAACCACAATCCCGGCCGGATGCCGGCGCTCGGGCTCGCGGCGGCCGAGATGATCGCCTTCGGCGCAGCCTACGCCGACGCGATCGTCGCGAACGCGCGGCGCCTCGGGGCGGAGATCGATGCGCGGGATGTCCCCGTCGTGGGGCGGGAGCGCGGCTACACGGCGTCGCACACGCTCCTGCTCCAGGTCGCGCCGTTCGGCTCCGCACGTGTGGTCGGCGAGCGCCTGGAGGCGGCCGGGATCGTGACGACCGCGACGCGGCTGCCGTCGGCGCTCGGGGACGCGGGGATCCGGCTCGGGCTCGCGGAGATGACGCGGCGCGGAGCTGGACCCGACGACATGCCGGCGATCGCCGAGCTCATCGCGGACGTCATCTCCGGGCGACGCGCGCCGGACGCGATCCGCGGGCTGACGCGCGAGATGGCCACGCGGTATCGGCGGATCGGCTACACATTCGATGGGCTCCGCCCGTCCTGACGGCGCAGTGAGCGCCCAGACCCGGCATCCGCGGGCAGGCGGGCGCGTGGGGGGCCCGAGGCTCGTGATGGGGATCGACCTCGGCAGCAGCTCGGCCAAGGCCGTCCTGGCCGACGAGCACGGCGACATCGTCGCGCGGGCGAGCACGCCCCAGCACGTCTCACGACCGCGGCCGGGCGCGGCCGAGCAGCCCGCGAGCGAGTGGTGGGAGGCCGTCCAGGCGCTGGTCGCGGCGACGTGGGGGGCCGGATCGGAAGGAGGGCGACACGGGTCGGCTCAGCTCGCCGGTCTGTGCGTGAGCGGGCACTACCCCACCCTGCTCCTGGCCGATGGATCCGGTCGACCGCTCGCCCGCGCCCTGCTGTACGGCGACCAGCGTGCCGACGCCGAGGTCGAGCGTGCCGCCCGACTCGGGGACGAGAACCTCGCCGGCGACGAGTGGCTGCCGAAGCTCCTCTGGCTCGCCGCGGAGCGGCCGGACCTCCTCCGCCGGACCCGCATGCTCTTCAACCCGCACGATCACGTCGCGTTCCGGCTCGCCGGCGTGCGGGGCCTCGATCATCGGAGCGCCCGCCGAGCCGGCGGGCTGTTCGACCCGACCCGCCTCGCCTGGCGTGAGGACGTGTGTGCGGAGGTTGGCCTCGACGCCGCGGCGCTCCCGCCGCTCCGGCGCGCGGGCGAGGTCCTTGGTTCGGTGACGGTCCGCGCGTCGGCGGTGACCGGCCTGCCCGTGGGGACCCCTGTCGTCGTCGGGATGGGCGACACGCCGGCGGAGCTCATCGGCGCCGGGGTCGTCCGGCCGGGCCAGGTGCTGCTCTACTACGGCACGACGACGTCGGCGGACGTCTGCACGCACGCCTTCGAGGCCTACCTCCATGATCCGAGCCCGATCGTCGAGTGGGCACCGTACCGCGAAGTGGCCTACGCGGTCCTGGGTCCCGCGCTCCCGTGGGTGGCTGCCGGTCTCGAGCAGCCGGCCCTCGGCGATCCCGGCCCCGACCTCGCGCGGCTCGACGCGGCCGCCTCGAGGATCAGCCCGGGGCTGGCGGACCCGTACGTCGTCCCCGACTTCCTCGCCCACGCCCGACCGGGACAGGCGGTTCGGCGCCCGGCGATCATGGGCCTCGACGTCGGCCACTCACGGGTCGACCTCCACCGGGCGGTGCTCGAGTCGTTCGGCTTCGCTACCCGGGCGGGGCTGGTATCGACCGGTCACGACCCGGCGGCCATGCGGTTCATCGCGACCGGCGGGGGCGCACGGAGCGCGTACTGGCGCCAGCTCGTGAGCGACATTCTCGGAGCCGAACAGACGTGGCGGCCGATGGCCGACGCCGCGTTCGGGAGCGCGGCGCTCGCCGCCTGGGCGACCTGCGGGGCGGACGTGTTCGCGCCCCGCGGGTGGGCGCACGAGGAGGCCGTGGCCCCGACCGTCCCGGAACCCGACCGGCATCGGATCGAGGACGAGCGCTACTGGACGTGGCTGCGGCTCCGGGACGCGGTCGCGGAGGCGCTCGCGCCGAGTCGTGGGTGACCTACAGGGCTTGATCCCATGGGCCGAGCCGCGCGTAGCGGGGCCGGGTCCTGACGAACCTGCTGGTCGTGGAGCAGCGATCCCGAGCCGGCACCGTCACGTGAGTCGTCGCCTCGCCCGCACTCCGCCGGGCCGTCGATCAGCTCGACGCGGCAATCAGCCGGCGACGGAGACCACGAGCGGGGAGGAGCTCGAAGCGCCTGCCCACGACCGGGCGCTCGAGAAGGCCGCGCCGCTCGAGATCCGGAGATCGCCCGAACGACGGGATGCGTGAATCCTTCGCCGCCACCATTCCCGTAGGCGCACATCGCGTCCCGTCGAGCGGGGAGCTCGGGCGGCAGGACGAGATGCCCCTGATCGCGGGCCGGGTGTGCGGGGGCGAGCGGACGCCCGGGTGCGCGGGCAGGCGAGGGCCCCGCCCTCGCGCCTCGGGTCACGTCCGGCCGGCCGCCACCTCCACGAGCCGGCAGAGCGCGTTGGCCAGCTGCATCTGGTGGGGCGTCGCGCAGGAGACCCGGACGAGCGCCGGCGACGCCACCACGAGCGCCACGCAGCGGGCGCGCGAGGTGGCCACGTTCAACCGGTTGAGCGAATAGAGGAATTCCATGCCGCGCGGCGCGTCCTCCGGCGAGGACGACCCCATCGCGTAGATGGAGAGCGGCGCCTCCTGGCCCTGGAACTTGTCGACCGTGCCCACGCGCGCACCCGCGAAACCGGCGCCCGCGAGCGTCGCGGCGATCCGGTCGACGTGGGCGTTGTACGGGGCGACGATCACGATGTCCTCGAGGCGCAGGGGCGCCTCGAGCCCGTCCCGGTCGGTCCAGCGGGCGCCCCCGCCGAGCAGATCGCGGACGATCGCGACGATCGCGCCGGCCTCCTCGATCGATTCGGTGTCGTTGCCGGCGTGCTCGACGGGCAGCCAGCGGATCCCGCTGCCGTCGACGCGGGCGCTGGCCGGGCCGGGTGTGGCGGGCGCGGTCGCCGGGCGGGCACCGCCGCGGCCGGGCGCGATCGCCTGGCGCTCCAGGCCGTCGATCGGGCGCAGCCGGGAGGCGTAGAAGAGCTCGCTGGTGTAGGCGCAGATCGCGGGATGGAGGCGCCACGTCCTCTCGATGAAAAGGCCGCGCTCGGGCGGCATGGTGGCGTGCGGCGG
>Ga0256868_10002175_pt1 | contig 10258 bp, 4 predicted proteins | sample RVTome_13_FD_187341 | JGI IMG/M metagenome (GOLD analysis project Ga0256868, IMG submission 187341) | Soil microbial communities from uranium-contaminated site in the Upper Colorado River Basin, Wyoming, United States - RVT92D227 HiSeq ... | reverse complement strand
CGATATCCTTGAAGGTGCGCTGTCATTGCCAATCGGGACCACAACATTTATAACGATTATCCTTGCTATAGGTTTTCCTGTGGTTGGAGTTTTTTCATGGTTTTTCGATATAACATCAGGGGGGATAAAAAAAACAAGACCTGCAGGCGAAAGAAAGAAGCAAAAGATCGAGGCTCAGTTAAGAACATGGAAAGGGACCACGATGGTCAGTTTCATTGTGATTATTGCCCTTTTGCTTTTCAACGTTATCAGCAACAGGATAGCAGCAAATGAAATAAGAAGGACCGAAAAATCAATTGCGGTTATCCCTTTTGAAAATCTCAGTCCCGACGCGGATCTGCCTATTACAAGTGATGGAATTACATCAATCATTACAACCGGATTATCCAAAATTGAAGAATTGACAGTGCGCTCCAGAATTTCCGTATCAGAATGTGCTGCAAAAAACAGATCTGTTTTTGAGATTGCGAGAAAACTGAAAGTATTTTTCGTTGTAACCGGAGAACTGGTTAAGGGTAAAAATCAGGTACTTGTAAATGTTAATCTGATCAGAGTAAAAAAAGAAAAAGTTATCTGGGCGAAGAATTTTGCCCTTGGCCAGGATGATGACATCATTATTGGCAAGCTGACTGAGATTCCTATTCAGATCGCAAAAAACTTAGAAATGGCTCTTACACCGGAAGTTAAAAGCAGGATAAATAAAAGGCCGACAAAAAGCAATGCAGCTTATCTGAATTATATTGAAGGTACAGCGGTGCAGGACCTGGCAACTGATGCCTTTAGTTATTTATCAAAAGGGGACAGTCTCCTGTACGATTTATCCTCTAACCGTAGTTTTGAGAAAGCCATTTCTTTTTATGACAAGGCAATTATGGAAGATTCAACCTTTGCCCTTGCATATGCCAAACGTGCAATTACCAGGGCGTGGGGTTACAACGCGGATCATTTTACTGCCAGTGATCATCTTGACAAATGCAGGGAGGATATTGAACGCGCCTTACGTATTGACATAAACCTGACTGAAGCAAAAGTGGCTTATGGTTTCTATTACTATTACTTCCTGCGGGACTACGACAAGGCTCTTGAATATTTCAGGGAAGCATCCATAGCGGATCCCAAATACTGGCAGTGTAAATTTTATATGGCACTGGTTTTTCGCGCACACGGTGAATGGGAGGAATCGCAAAAATTAATGAGGGAAGTAGTGAAATCCAATCCGCTTAATGCACTTTTTCTTACTAATATCGGCCTTTCGTATAATTTCCTGCATAAGTACGATTCTGCTATCTATTATCACGACAGGGCAATTCAGATAATGCCTGAAAGGCCGGCATCGTATCAGAATAAAATTGAGTCCCTGATCTTAAGAGACGGGAATACCCGTGCAGCAGAAATTGTATTGGATACGGCTGAAGTTAAAAACCGGAGTGGATATTTTTACATCGACAGAATCCTTCTGGATTTGTACAATGGCAGGTTCGATGACGCACTTCTTAAAACAACAATAGGTAATCCCTCCGATTTTTTTAGTCAGGGCGAAAGATATATGGTTTTTGCTGAAATCTACAGATATTTAAAAAATCCCGATCTGTCCAGGAATTATTATCAGTCAGCACTTGATTTCTTTGACAGGAAACTGGTTGATGATCCCGGAAATCCAAGGATATTATCTCGTAAAGGCATAGCAGCCGCTGGTTTAAATAACAGACTGAAAGCGATTGAATCCGGCCAGAAAGCAATAGAATTATCAGGGTCGAATGTAAAGAATAAAACTGACAGGATAAAAGATCTTGCACAGATCTATGTTTTGCTTGGTGAAAATAAAAAAAGCATGGAACTGCTTGAAGAATTGTTGAAAAATCCTTCATCCATATCGCTCAGACTTATACAGCTCGATCCTGTATGGAAGCCCATTCAGGAGATGCCGGAGTTTAAAAAACTAATTTCACTTTATTCCGTAAATTAAACCATATAAACAAAAAGAACCCCATAACATATGTTAAACTTAAAAAAGCAAAATCATGTCAAAATTTGATTATTGGATGAATCCAGGTGAATGTGCAGAATTTAACGAAAATCCCAAATTGACTTTACAAGTCTTAATTCATTGTATCAATTACATTAAAGCTATTGAAGCGGCAAGAAAACATCTTGATACTGAGCTTCAAGGGCTTGGTTTCCCTGGATTTGATGGACTTAACCGGAAACTTATATAGGAACAAGGCTAAGAAGAGGTAATTTTACCATTAAATCCAAATTACAGCGATTATTTTTCCGGACAAATATCTTTACCTGAAATGTTATATTTTCCGGAATAAGAATTTTTTGTTTTCATAGAAATCATCATGAGTACTCATCCTGTGGTTTTTGTTGCTTTTAAAGAATTCGATAATCTTGGTGTCGGTTATCTGGCCTCAGTGTTATCTGATGAAGGATATGAAGCGATGATAATCGATATTCGGGACGGGAAAGCAGAGATCCTTAATTTACTCAGAAAGCAAAAGCCATTGATTGTGGGTTTTTCGGTGATCTTTCAATACTACATCCATGAATTTGCGGAGTTGATAGTGTATCTGAGAAAATCGGGAATTACATCTCACTTTTCAGCCGGAGGACAATATGCAAGCATGAAGAATGAAGATCTTTTCAAATATATTTCTCCATTGGATTCAGTTGTCAGGTTTGAAGGTGAATATACTTTCCTGGAACTTGTCAATTGCGTATATTCAGGTGGTGACTGGAGGAAAATCAAGGGTCTCGCTTTCAAGGATAACGGCAGAATTACAGTTAATCCCCTGCGCCCCCCTGAAACGGATCTTGACAGGTTCCCTTTCCCCATGAGGTCACCTCTTAAGAGTTATGCTCTTGGTAAAAAAGTTGCTACAATCCTTGCCGGAAGAGGTTGTGTTAATAATTGTTCATTCTGCAATAACACGGCGTATCTCAGGCAATCATCCCTGCCAATCAGACGTATTAGAAAACCGGGAAAAGTGGTTGAGGAAATGGAATTTCTGTATCATAAAAAAAAATGTTCGGTATTTCTGTTTGAGGATGATGATTTCCCGTTAAAAACAGGAAAATCATTTGACTGGGTTGACAGGTTTTGTAAAGAACTGAAACGTAAAAAGCTTGACGATAAGATCATGTGGAAAATAAACTGCCGGCCCGATGAGGTAGATCACAACTGTTTTGCCCTGATGAAAAACCACGGATTATTTCTTGTCTTTTTAGGTATTGATGATGGCACCGATGCCGGATTGGTAAGGTTAAACAAGCATATGTCCATAGAAGAAAGTATCCAGGGGGTCAATATTCTTAAAAAGCTTGAGATAGGCTTTGATTATGGTTTTATGCTTTTCCAGCCGGCATCCACATTCGCATCCGTAAATGACAACCTCGACTTCCTGAGACAATTATGCAAGGATGGCACTACTCCTGTAATTTTCCTTAAAATGATGCCTTATTTTGAAACGAGGGTGGAAAAGGATCTTAGAAAAGATGGCAGGTTAAAAGGGGAACCAGGATTCTGGGACTATGATTTTCTCAATATTTCACTGAATCATTATTATGATTATATTATGGATTCATTGGCGGAATGGCTATCCGATGTTAATGGCCTGGCCAATGTGGCTAAATGGGCAAGAAATTATATCTCAGTCTTCTCACATTTTTACAGAATGACACCGGATGTGAGAACAATTTCAGCTGAAATCAAAAAAGAAGTGGCTCAAAGCAACCTTTTTTTGCTTGATATCCTGAAGGAACTTGCCGCTGTTTTCGAATCAGGGAAATATGATCCGGTAAAATACAGGGATTTAACCGGATACGGGGAAAATATCAGGAAAAACCATGACAAATTCAAAAAGCAGATAATCAGCTCAGTTGATAAGGTTTGCAGCATTGCAGAATACCAGAATATTTTAGAATTATTTGAACATTGATTTTTACCGTTTCACTTTTATCAGACATGAATATTTATTTCTGGTAATGATTAAATTTGTTTGAAGAAATTTTTTTCTTAATATCTTCTTTTAAGACTAAAGGGAAGTAGCCTGAGTAATAAAAGGTTAAGGTTTACGTTCTCAAAATGAGCGTAATACTAGTCATATTGTTATGGTTAAACAAGAAACTGTTGATCTGCCGGAATACTTTTGGTGAATATTCTTAACTTTGATTTTTGATGAAAGGCAAAAGACCGAATAGAATAATTCGTTATCAGATTAAATCATAATTATGATCCGGTGCAAAATGTCAGTAAATAAAGTATTGCTTTTACTTCTTGGTGTATCTGGTTTTTATTCCGCCTTTGGACAACAGATGCCTTTTAATCCTATATCCTACAGGATTTTCAGTCCTTTTCTTATCAACCCTGCAATTTCGGGAAGCAAGGATTATATGTCAGTTGACATAATTGGCGGATTCACCGGGAAATCCTATTCTCAGGTAATCAGCGGGAATGCAAGACTGGCAAGAAAAACATCCGGGTATGGCATATCGGAAAAGACCTATTCATTTACAAATATCGGAACAGGAGTTTCGGCCTATAATGATTTTAACAGTATTGATTCAATCATTAATTCAGGGATCAGCGCGGCACTGTCATATCATATACGTTTGAATAAGAGAGCATTGTCATTTCTTTCAATTGGTGCCTCCGCGAAAGGAATGTATCATTTTTACAGGGGTAACTCTGATTTGAGTATCCCAAATAAAGAATTTTACTTCCCAAATGTTGATGCCGGAATTTACCTTTATAATCCAAATTCATATATAGGTCTTTCAGTTACAAATTTACTTGATCCTCCAGCCGATACAGCTGCTTTTGCACATTATCAGATCCCGGTTTCAAGGCAGTATAATTTTATCGCCGGATATAAATTTGTCTTAAGCCGCACATTGAATCTGGTACTGGAACCATCAGTAATAGTTCACACAAATGATACACTTGCATTCGACATTAAGGAGAACATTGAGCCTGCTATTAAACTGTATGCCGGCAATTTCTGTATTGGCACTTTTTTCAATGACTACAGTAAAATTTCATTCTTTTTCCAGTACCGGTATCCAAAATTCTATGTAGGCACCTATTTTGCCCTGCCAAAGGATTCTCCATTCTTTAAGAAATCATTAACGGCTGAAATTGCCCTGGGTATCAATTTCTCCCGTAATAAATCGGGTTATGTTAAAAACGGGCACTGGTAAAATGATTTTTATACGTGAATATGAAAAGACTATACAGAATATTTATATTATTGGCAGTGATCTGCCTGGTAACCACCGGTACTGATACAAAAACCATTTTTGCAGGATCAGTCTTCAAATCTGTCGCAATTCAGAATTCTGATACGCTCGACAGGAATACACTATTAAGAGTCTATCCGATCATGGTGGATATTATTGCCCCTTCATCCGGTGTCCAGTTTTACCGCGATGGCATAGTTTTTCTTTCTAATTCCAGATCGGAGGTCAGAATGCTGGAAAGCCATACTTCGTTCGGAAAAATCGAAGCTTATTACGCAACTTATCAGGATACCTCTGTCGGCATCCACAGAATTTTCTCTCCTTCCTTTTCATGGGAAGTCCCATGCGAAGCCATGACTTTTAACAGTGATTATTCGGTGATGTTTTATACGAAACTGCCTTCAAAGAAGGAACCGGAAAAAATATACCAGGCAAAATATCTGCTGTACCGAAACAAGAAATATGAATGGGTAAGTGATGATAAACCCTTGAGCTTCTGCAGCGACGGATCAATTTATTCCCACCCGGCACTTTCTGCTGACGGTCAGCAGATGGTTTTCGCGAGTAACAGGAAAGAGAGTATCGGCGGACTTGATTTATTTATAACGAATAGAGAGGGTAGTGACTGGTCATCGCCGACAAATCTGGGAACATTAATTAATACACAGGGAAACGAACAATACCCTTTCCTCGATCAGGATAACAATCTCTATTACTCATCCGACGGAATTAAAGGATTCGGGGGTTACGATATTTATATCTGTTTATACAATGGTAGCGGCTGGGAAAAACCGGTAAATCTTACCCAAAAGATCAATTCACGGGATGATGATATCGCTTTTACCATGAGCCGGCTCCATGGAAAATCTGCATTCTTTACATCAAAGTCAACTGCAGAAAACAGGACCTTACAGCTGTTCAGTATAAATTTCCGGGATCAATCTGCAATCAGTAAATTAACGAATCTGTCAAATGCCTTTAAATATATTGCTGAGGCTAAATTATCATCTTCTGAGACCGTTGGTCTGGCAGCCAAACGTCCTGTCGATACCCGCCAGGCAGAAAAAGTGCCTGCAAGTGAACCTGTTAAGCCTCAAAAACAGTCTGAAATCAAACAAGAACCGGCTGCTCCTCCTGCTGAAGAACCGGTAATAACAGATGATGCCATTATTTATCGCGTTCAGTTCTTATCGGTATCGAAACCAAAAGGAAGCTATGAGCTCAATATCGGCGGAAGAATTTATGAAACTTTTGAATATTTATTTAATGGTGCCTATCGTTCCTGTGTCGGTGAATTCAGTAATCAAACCCCTGCAATTAACCTGCAGAATCTGTTGAAGCGGGAGGGTTACCCTGATGCTTTCGTGGTGGCATTCAGGGACAATGAAAGGTTAACAGGATCTTTATTGTCCCTGGCAAAATCGCGGGAACAGCCAGGTCAGAAGCCATCAACTGAAGCTGCTCAATCCGCGAAGAGGTCTGAAATCAGTCAGAAACCTGCCGAACCCCCTGTTGAAGAAGTCTCAACAACAAGTGATGCAGTTATTTATCGTGTTCAGTTTTTGACGACATCGAAAACCAAAGGAAGTTACGAGATCTCTGCCGGCGGTAAGACATATAAGACCTTCGAATATTTATATAACGGCGCGTATCGTTCATGCGCAGGCGAATTCAGCTCCAAAACACCTGCAATTAACCTGCAGAATGTGCTGAAAAGAGAGGGTTACCCTGATGCCTTTGTGGTGGCCTTTAAGAATAATGTAAGGCTAACTGATCCTGCTCTTTTCAGATAGTAAAATTTAAACTTTCCACAGATCCTGTTTACCAGGATGAAATTTCTTTTATTATAATGAAACTGGAATCAGATTTTCGCTTATTTGTATTTCCAGATACTGAGGCCAGTTTTCGAAGTATGTTAAAATAAAGAGCAAAATATAACAACAACGAAACTAACCAGATAACCACAATATTAAACCAGAAAGTATCAATCTGCATATTCCCTGTTATTTTGAAAGGAGCGCAAAAATGAGCACGGCCGTTAACAGAAGTCGGAGGCATATAACCCGGTTCATATTTTTGAATTATTCGTTTTTGACTTTCAACATATTTATCAATCTCATCTTCATTCAAAACAAAGGAAGCCAATCCGTTATTATAATAATTAGTCCTGAGACTTATTAATTTTTCACTGTCAGCACGGTTTGCAGCAATTGTCCGGACCAATGAATCTTTGGAATCCATTGCCTCTCTTTTTCTCCTCATGAATTCGTTCGACAGTTTCTTAAGATATAATTCTGACTTTTTTGCGGTTAAAGAGTCGATGTGTTCTTCAGCAAATGCTGTTGCAAGACTTTCCGGCATTATTAATCCGGCCTCATTCGATAATTGTCCGATATAATAGTTTAGTTTTTTGTAATTATTCTTTATAGTGTCGTTTAATGTCTTTTCCCTCCGGCAGGCATAAAGATCTTTTTCCAGTGCGTGTATAAGAAAAGAAGCATACCAATCATTCCGGCTTATTTTCATGTCATAGGGGAAGAACAGTTTTTCATACCTGTTATTCTTAAACTGCTCCATGGTCAAAGCTTCAAATGACCATCGGGCAGGCATTAACTCACCAATTAGCGGGACATATTCAGTTGAGGATCTGTTGCATATGTGAAGTTTGTCATATTTCACGAGTACACCGCTGAACAATAACTGAGGAATCAGAATAAATGGTATCAGAATATAAATTGTGATAACCGAGTTAAGGGCAGAGGAAAGATTCAGTCCGATCATGTTTGCACAGCAGGAGGTGGTAAATAAAACTACCCAGTACTGGAATGTCATTCCCTTTATGCCAAGAATCGAATTACCGACAAGGATAAAAGATATTGTTTGAATGGCCGATATCAGAAACATCATAAATATCTTGGAATTGATATAGCTGAACCAGCTCAGGTTAAGGAATGATTCACGTTTGAGGATCTTCCGGTCCTTCAGGATCTCTTCAGAACTAATAATAAGGCCGAGGAACAGGGCAGTAATAACGCACATGAAAAGGAATGCTGTCAGGTTGACATTATTAATGAACTGGTACGTATCGCCTTTTGAATACCTGGTGAAATACCCTAACAATAAAGCAAGCAATGGTGCACCAAGAAGACTTATTAAAATATATTGCCTGTTTGCCAGCTTGGATAACAGATCCCTGGTAAAGAATATTCCCATCTGTCTAAGCCTTCCGGGAATACTATAGAAATTTTCCGGTAATTTTCTTCTTTTAACCTGAGTGATTCCCGGCAGGCCTTTATTAGTTTGTCTGAACAGGCTGGCCCATTCCTCAGGGGTGACTTTACGTGTCTGAGTCAGCTTTCCGTGTTCATTAACTATTTTTGCCTCAACAATCTGTAAAAGCTGATCAGTATTGATATTCCCGCACTTGATGCATTGGTCTTCCTCAGGATTTGCCAGTTTGCTGAGGGTTTTAAAATGAACTATTGCAGCGTTGGGATTACCGTAGAATATCTGGTATCCCCCCTTATCAAGAATTATAATTTTATCAAATAACTTAAACAGGTCGGAACAAGGCTGGTGAATATTAACCACTACCAGTTTCCCCTTATATGTCTGCTCCTTCAGCAGGTTTATAACCACTTCTGAATCGACTGATGATAGTCCCGAAGTAGGTTCATCCACAAAAAGAACATATGGTTCCCGGACAAGTTCCAGGGCAATATTGATCCTTTTCCTCTGCCCTCCGCTGATTACTTTATCCAACGGATTGCCTACCTTCAGATTCCTGCTCTCCCACAGATCAAGATCGATCATAATCTTGCTTACAATTTTCTTTATCCTGCTCACAGGAAGGTTGCTGAGACACAACCTGGCGTTGTAGTAAAGGTTTTGATAAACAGTAAGCTCCTCAATTAAAAGATCATCCTGGGGAATATATCCGATAATCCCCTTCAGCTTGTTCTTCTCCTTTACGTTATTTATATCGTAACCGTTGATCAGAATGTTTCCGCTCTGAGGTTTTAAATTCCCGTTCAAAAGGTTTAAAAGTGTCGATTTTCCTGTTCCGCTTACCCCAAGTATGCCTACAAGCTGTCCGGACTCTTCATAAAAATTAAAATTCTGAATTCCATTTTCACTGTCGGCAAAACGATATGTTACATCATTAGCCGATAGAAAAACCTTTGCTTCCGATTTTGAATCATTAAAATAATCGAATACCTCTGAATAATAAACAGTCTTCAATCCCTGCCCTTTGATTGTTGAGCCGTTATCAAACAGATAGGACTGCTTTGAAAAAATGTGCTGGCCATCCAGATAAAGATTCCTGTCGCCTGTATATCTTAAAATGAAAGTTTTTGTACTGGCGATATTCAGGAAAACAAGCTCACCTGAAAGATTTGGATTATATATATGCTTAATTTTGCGAAACTTACATGAAGGATTGCTATTTATTAAAAGAAGTTTGTCCTTTTCGTTAATTTTAGATACAGGATCAATAATAAAACTTTTAATGTTCTTATATTCATTCTCTGAAATGTTAAGAGCAAGGGCAACCATCATCAGAAAATCCAATTCATTACCGGTAATTTCCTTGCCGTAAGAAATAAAATCAATAAGTTGAATTATAATATAGATCTTTTGTTTCTGACGCAGTTCTTTATTGATACCTTCACAGATCCTCTTTATTCTCATAATCTTCAGAGCTGGGATTTCATAATCGCCCTCAGGCTCCTTGATTGCTTCTTTATTAATGAACAGATCGAGGTATTCGTCGAATATCCTGAAATACTTTTCAACCAGTTCATTGTTCAGATGACGGGCAAGAAACGATTTTACCACATCTTTTTCCCTGGCTGAGATTTCGTTTATATTGCCAATGTCGCTGATCAGGGCAAAAAGCTGCATAAGGGCTCGCAGGATAGGTTCGCTCATAAAATGGTCATTAGGCTGGAGAGAATTCCAAATTAAGCGAAGTTAAGCAAAAGTTTCTTCCTTAATTCAGGAAATCCAGGGCATA
>Ga0256868_10002174_pt1 | contig 10260 bp, 9 predicted proteins | sample RVTome_13_FD_187341 | JGI IMG/M metagenome (GOLD analysis project Ga0256868, IMG submission 187341) | Soil microbial communities from uranium-contaminated site in the Upper Colorado River Basin, Wyoming, United States - RVT92D227 HiSeq ... | reverse complement strand
CGATGGATTCTTGCCCACAACTGGTCGAAATCCTGTATCTCAGCACGCTCTACGGAATCAACGCGAGAAAAGACAGGATTGATGGATTGACGCGCTACCAGGCGTTCTTCCTCCAGCTCCGCCGGGTTTTTCAACACTTCGAAATCAAACGGAGCAATTATTTCCTTGGTCACTACCGATCCCACGGTCAAATGGGAGTATTCGGTGGTCTTTTCCCATGGGAATGACAGTACCAGGACTGCCGCGGTGCCAAGGACGAGAAGGATCCTCCCCAGGACCTTCCATCGGCTGGATACGCCGCGTTCTATGTTGATTTGGTTAATCGGTTCCGTCATCGTCTTATGCTATTGCTATGACACACAGCTAATGCCCCATAATCTCACGTTACCATCTGTCATGGCATGTGCCATGACAGCCCAGCCTGACCACGCATTCTCTCTGGGGTGGCATGGTCCGTACCATGCCATCATACTTGATCAAGCAACACGCGCATCGGGCTCGTGTCGCGATCACGTCTCGGATTTCGACTCCTTAGAATCGGGAGCCTTCAATCTATTTGGGTGATGGTTGTCGTAGGCTTCGATGATGTCCTGCACCAGGCGATGCCTGACGACATCCGACGCATCCAGTTCCACGAATGCGATCCCCTGGATTCCTTTCAAGATTTCCAGCGCCACGATCATGCCCGACTGTTGGGAGCCCGGAAGGTCGATCTGGGTGAGATCGCCGGTAATCACCGCCCTGGATCGATACCCCAAGCGAGTCAGGAACATCTTCATCTGCCCCGACGTGGTGTTTTGCGCTTCGTCCAGGATCACGAATGCATGGGACAGGGTTCGTCCTCGCATGTAAGCCAGGGGCGCCACCTCGATGATATCCTGCTCCATCAGTCTGCGAAGCCGTTCCGCCGGCATCATATCAAATAGGGCATCGTATAAGGGTCGGAAATAGGGATCGACTTTTTCCTTGACATCGCCGGGGAGGAAACCCAAGGTTTCGCCTGCTTCAACGACCGGACGGACCAAGATGATACGATCGCTGGCGCCCCGGGAGAACCAGTCAACTGCAGCAGCGACCGCAATGTAAGTTTTCCCGGTGCCTGCGGGACCATAGGCGAACACAATGTCATGGTCTCGGATGGCTCGAGCGTACCGGTCTTGATTTGCGGACCGGGCAACGACCGTCCGATCTCTGCCTTGATATATCACGCCGCGCCCGGCGTCATCCTTCTCCGGAAACACTGTCAGATCCTGAGAAGCCAGACGCAGAACGGTGTCGATGTCTTGCTCTGTGATGGAGCCTTTGGATCGGACGACTTCAATCAATTCCTGCAGGACATCTCTTGCCGTGCTGTTTTCCGCCCCCGAGCCCCGGAGGATAATTTTCTGCCTCCGCGCGCCAATGGTGGATCGGAAGTACTGCTGCAGATACCTGAGATGGGAATCATTCGGTCCTAAGAGTGGAAACAGTATTTCTTCCTCGACAGGTATTTCGATCGTTTCCAACGATTCCCTGGATTGGCGGCTCTTTTGAACTCTCTGTTTTGTGTTTCTTGGCTTCAAGGACAATCGAACACCATACGACCACAAAGGGTTATGCTACGCGCACCCTTTGTGTCTTTCCATGCCTTATTAAGTGGCGACACACAACGCCCATAAAGGGCTATGCTACTTTGTGATTGTTCCCCGTTCTCCTGTTGGATCGGGTACAGTAAAAAAAGCCCTTGTCTTATCCGGCGTTGCCGAATCAACACAAGAGCTTTTCTCACACTAAATTCTTCAACGTAAGGACTTTCCGCGGGCGTCGAGCTACACCGGCGGGTGCCGTGCCACGAAGGCAGTCGATTACCGTGGAACCGTCAAAATCATCTCCGGATAGATCCGATTCGGATCGGAAATCATCCGATTATTGGCTTCATAGAGACGTTTCCACTGGAAGGCATTGCCGTACACCTGCGAATATCCTGCGATCTTGCCCAGCCAGTCTCCCCGGACCACAAGGTATTGATTTCTGTCGATTTCAAATGGGATTGACAGATTTTGACCCGGGTAGATCCGGTCGGGATTCGAGATTCGGTCGAGGTTGGAGCTCCAGATCCTGAGCCATTTGTACGGATCGCTGTAGAATTTGGGTTTGGCGGCGATGCGCCACAGGCAGTCGCCCCGCACGACGGAATACGTCTCGCTACGTGGCGCCGGTACCCGAGCCTTGACCGCATCAAGATCTCGCTGCAAGGCTGCCAGTCTCCGATCGATCCGAGGGATCATGGCGCACGGATTTCCCCGCATGGTGTTCAGTGTGCTTTGCGCCTCGTCGATTTCGGCTTTTCTTTGATAGAGCTGTTCCGGAGCAAGTGCCTGTAGTTCTCGGACTTTGTTTTCCAGTTGGGTCAGATCTGCCTGGAATTTCTCGAAATCCGCCCTGGTGATTCCAAGTAGTTTGAAGATCTCTTCCCAGACAGCATCGATCTGTGTTTGAACTTGCTGAATCTGACTTCGAAGATCAGCGATGGCAGCTTCTTCCTGAGCAATCGAATTCCTTGCGGTTTGTTCCCGGGCTTTCCAGCGCTCAAGTTCTGCCAGGTAGTCCTTATATTTCATTTTCGGGGCGTTGGCGGCGACGCTCAATGACACAGAACCAAGCACCAGCGCCAAGATCAACACCCAGACCAAGCCACTAATACCCGTTTTCATATATATCTCCTTCGAGGTTCATCGTGGTTGAACTCAGCGTGCTTATTTCTGGACCTTCTTCGCGACTTCATCACGCTCGCTCTGAAGTTCCGCCAGTTCGTTCTGTCTTTGCTGGAGCTGATTCTGAAGATCCTGACGCTCCGCCTGCTTCTGTTTCAACTCCTGCTCGGCGGCAAGAGTCGCCTGCTTCTGCTGTTCCAGGGCTTGCAGGTCTTTTTCTTTGGCATACTTGGTGCAGCCGACGGTTCCCAACAGGAAAACGCCGGTCAACAGACCGAGAAGTATCCATACCATTGGTTTGGAGATACCTCGCATGGTCCCTCCGAAGTTTCGAAGTGATACGTGGTTGTCGAACTTGGTTGTAAAATAGCAAATCATAAGCATTTTGTCAAGAGATATTTCCGAATTTTGACAGAAAGTCGTGGCTCTTGGCGGCGATCTCATTGCTAAATAATAGATTTAGGATACTTGAGATAGCCCGCGACGCTTATGGCAATTGGTTATACGTGGCTTAATCATAGAAGTTCCCGTCCGATATCAAGCCTCAAGTGCAGCTCTTTCAGGGCTTGCGGATCCACTTCGCTCGGGGCTCCGTCCATCAGACTGACTGCGGCGGTGGTCTTCGGGAACGCGATGACATCGGTGATGGATTGCTCGCCGCACAGGATCATCACGAGACGATCGTATCCCACCGCGATTCCTCCATGAGGCGGGGCTCCATATTCGAAGGCATCGAGGAGGAACCCGAATTTATTGATTGCCTGGGCGGCGTCGATGCCCAACAGTCTGAAGACCCAATTCTGGATGTCGCGCTGATGGATTCGGATCGATCCACTGGCGACTTCGTGACCGTCCATCACCAGGTCATAGGCGCGGGCACGGATCGCTCCAGGATTTTTCGCCATTTCGTCCAGGTCATCACCCAGAGGAGACGTGAAGGGATGATGTTCCGCCGCCCACCGCTGGCTTTCCTCGTCCCATTGGAACATGGGAAAATTCACCACCCAGTGCAGAGAATGCGATCCGGGCGGGATCAATTTCAACTCACTGCCCCATTCCGATCTAAGTCTCCCCAACGCGGTTAGCAGCGTTTTGGCATCGTCGGCAGCGAGAAACAGCAGGTCATCATGGCTGGCGCCGATCTTCTTGAACAAAGCCTCCAACCATCGTAGGGGTTCAACATGTTGAACCCCTACATCCGCCATGACCTTGCTCAGTGGACCTACCCAATTCCCATCGCGATATCGAACCGGCAAGAGTCCTTTCAGTCCGATGTCCTGGCTGGCGGCTCGCGCCTGGAATTGCTCGATCTCCTTTCGGCTGGAACCGGCACAACCGGGAAGGACTAATCCTGCCACGTCCCCTCCCTGCTGCAAGACGGACTGGAAGACTTGAAACGGGATGGATCGAAAATCGTCGGTCAGCCATTGTATTTCCATGCCAAGTGCTGGTGCACCACCGATCCGCAGGTCGGGTTTGTCGCTGCCGAAACGTCTCATGGCTTCGTCATAGGTCATGCGCGGAAACGGAGTTTGGGGAGACCAATTCAGGAATTCCTGGCAGACCTTGACGAACAAGCCTTCGGTGCTGGCAAAGACGTCCTCTTCATCCACGAATGCCATTTCCACGTCGATTTGAGTGAATTCCGGCTGGCGGTTGCCGCGAAGGTCTTCGTCCCGGAAGCACCTAACAATCTGGAAATAGCGGTCGAATCCGGCGATCATCAGGATCTGCTTCAGGGTTTGGGGCGATTGCGGCAGGGCGAAGAATTTTCCGGGATACCTACGAGAAGGGACTAAGTAGTCTCGGGCGCCTTCCGGCGTGGATTTCATCAGGAACGGGGTTTCGATTTCCAAGAATCCGTGGTCGCTGTAATGCTTTCTGACCAATTGATTCAGGCGATGGCGCAGAATCAGGTTTCGCTGCATGCGGGGAGTCCGCAGGTCAAGGTAACGGTACCGCAGGCGCATCTCATCGGTGACCCGAGTCAACCCGTCGACCGGAATGGGCAGCACTTTCGACTGGCTCAGTATCTGGAATTCGGATGTGGCGACTTCAATCTCGCCGGTGTCCATCTCAGGATTTGCCATGTTTTCCGGGCGGAGCTGGACAGTGCCTGTAACGGTGATCACCCATTCGGGGTGCAGTTCCCGGGCACGGGTGTACAATTCCCGGTTCAACTCAGGGTTGAAGACGATTTGGGTCAGTCCGTACCGGTCTCGGAGGGTGATGAAGACCATCCCGCCCAGGTCACGGACGTGATGGACCCATCCGGCGAGTTGGACGGTTTGCCCCTGGTATTGTTTTCGCAATTCGCCGCAAGTGTGAGTGCGTAGCATAGATGATGTCTCACAATTATAAGCCGATGTGGCTCAATATACCACAAAAAAGGCACGAGGTCAATAGAAAAATGGAATCTCGTCGTGGCGCCAAGGAAGAGAGGAACAGGAAGGAGAATGGAATGGCGGTCTAAGGGGCGAAGGTGATTTGCCTGGACCTGACGTTGTTGAGCTCGCTGTATTCCGGAATCTGATTGTCAGGATCGATGTCTATGTAGACTCGGCAATGCTCGGGCTGTGTGCAAAGATGCGTATCAAAACTGAACATGTCTGTATCGACTCCACCAGGCACAAGACTTGCAGCGTAGTCTTCGTTGTCGATTTGCTCGCCTGTGGGACTATTCAAGGAACATCTTACCGGCATGAACTCAACGCCCTGTGAATACTCAAGTTCATCGTTGCAGTGTATCTTGGAGAATACGGTGATTGTCTCGCCGTATTTTGGGGTTGACGGATACCACCATACCTCCAGACTATCTTGTATGAGGTAATCGACTCGCGGCGCGTTCCTGGTGGCAGCCACGGCGGCAATTGGACAGGTTCCCTGCTGGGACTGCAGAGCCCGAACTGCTATGTCCCATCCCCCAACGACTGGGTTTGGAATGGGATCCGATAGGAATGGTGGCGCGGTGATTTCCTTATCAAGTACCGGCGAGTTACCAGGATCGTTGAGAACTATCCTGATCCCGCCCTGCGGCATGTCTTCCGGCAGGCAATTAACCACAATCTGCAGACTCTCCGCGTATTCCGCTACCGGGAATGGAAAATGCAGTTCGTCGTTCAGTTGCAGTATCTCGATATCTCTGATTATCGGTTCGTAGTTCTCGCGTATGAGCCCCATTGCGTCCCCGCATATGTCAAAGACCGTCAAATTGTCGACCAGGAAGGAATTACGATCACCATATATGACGATTCTCCCTATTCTCTCGCCCCGCACGGTCATGAGTGACAAGGAATGAGTTTTCGTATTGGCAGGCATTGAGTCTATGTCAACCACAGTGATGAGTGTACTGTCCAATGCCCATAGATACAACCATTCCGAATTGGAACTCGCTCCGAGGCACACTGACCGAGCTGTCGTGCCAGTAAGCTCAACTCCGAACGCATCAGTAAAAGGAATACCTCCGAAAAAGTTGCCATCGCACCAGTAATAATCAGACCAGGGATAGATAGAGTAATTCCCGGTGCGCCTGTCCCCGTAGCGCCACACATCAGCTTCACCGGGAATGAATCGCCATCCTAATGTGTCCGGTATCGGTCGGGCGTCAACGCCCTCTTCGAAATCCATATATCCGTTCAGGACCTCGGAGTCACAAGCACATGTCCAGTTGTAATAATCGCCATTAGGACTCACGCCATTTCTTCTGCCCGGGTTGGTATTACCATCCAACATCGAATGATTGTGTTTGCTTCTCGCCAGATTTGGGTCAACCTGGAAGCCCACGAAGCAGTGCTGCTGCAAGTCAGGAATCTCCGGTATCAGGAATTTGATTCCATGCGGCGTCCACCACTCAGCTTCGGAAATCGCCACATCGACGCCGGTAGTCCGGACCACCGTTTTGGGATTCACGGTAGTATCCATGATGCAATCGAAGTGCACCCATCCCCAGGTGCCTGGCTCGAACCAATCCATACTCCTGGGCCAGTGATTCAAGACAATTGGCGACAGCACGACTCTGTCCTGATCAAAGTTTCTGGTCAGAACCAGCCGCACTGAGTCGCCCTCGACAGTCATGCAGAAGAGCCCTTCAGCCGCGTCGCCGACTTCGCGTCGAGAGTCAGTAGTGTCGGGGCCCCTATCGTTAATTCCACCGAGCCTATAAAAAAATGGGTCGACATTACATGAAATCAGAATACGACCCAGAAAACCCAATGCGCAAAGAGAATTCCACGCATAGTTGAAATATCCTGAGCGGCAGGCATCCACACATACAATCGCCCCACTTAGGTTATCATTATACCATAAGATCCCGCATATGTTCAAGAAGATGTTATAGCCGGCGGAGTCCTCGGACATGTTTATTCGGACGGAGTCGATGGGTATACATATAGTAAGCCAAGTCTCTGGCAGCCTTTCCACTTGGAGTGTGTTCATAATACTCGACACCAAATCCAAAATGGGAACCATGGGAGCCAATGTAGAGCATCCCAATATCTGATCTGCTCATTTCATCAATAAAATCTTGTAGTGTTACATCCGGATTTGTCCCAGGATTATTTTGCTGTATATGCCTAGACACCTGATAACCCTGCATTCTCGCGACCGTATCGCAAGCAATGGACCCAACAAGGAGGTGATACGCGCAAGGCTCGAAGATCACGACTCTTCTGCCACCCGGAGTCCGGCAAACCTCGGTCTGCGCAATCAATAGGAGGGGCATGAGAAAAACTAAGACAACCGCGGTGCAGCAGGACAGGGAATATCGTGGGCAAATAAGTTTTCTATCTATATGGAATTGCATAATACCGGCCTCCCATTTTGCATCTACCAGTGGTCTAGGTTATCTAAGATATCCTGAGCAAGCTTAGCATTTGAAAGCCCCTTTAGCTTGAGCTTTCCTGCTTCAATAGGTAACTTGCCTGACTTAATGTCCCTGACAGTCTGAATAATCTGCTCGGCTATCGTATAGGAGACGTCAAGGCCTTCAAATGTTATCATATCTCCAGCCCTCAAATGCCCTTCAAGGTATCTCTTGCTCTGTAAGAGCAACTCTTCCTTGCTGGGATACGTATCCAGCCATGAATAAAGCAGTAGTAACTCGCTCTGACCATCAGTCCAAGTGATGGTTGCAAAATCGCCCATCGAATCAAACTGGACCGTGGCGATCAGCGAATCAGGCTGGAACTTCTCCAGGACCTTCTGTTGCGCTGCAACCTCACCATGCAGCCTATATTCCTCCACGTAAGTCCTGACCAGCGCATGCTCGATGTCAAACTTCGGATGAGGCATTGTAATTGTTGTGTCCGGTTTGGCCCTTCGCCGAGGATTATACGGTATGTCATTGATTCTAACCGTGTCGTCACGAAACTCGACTCGGTAAGGTCGAGGCAAGAGCACTCCATACGCCACCACCCAGCCTGAATCGATTTCTACCGCTTCCTTTGGTTGTGCTTCCCCCGGCGTCCGGTATACCCCGGGAGCCTGTTCTTGAGCCAGAGCGGCACAGTGCAGGTGTGCGCCGACACAAACAAGTGACGCCATCACTGCCATTCTTTTCGCAGACATTATTTCCTCCTTGTCCGCAAAGCCATTGGGTCTTGGTCGGGGGTCTTGAGGTTCACGACCCAAATACGGATGGCATAATATAACCATACGGTCAAATGATGTCAAGAAGCAAATGAGATATCTCATCTTTTTGGCAAGGACTAGATAAGATGGTAACGCACGACCCGTCTGTCCGAGGCGGATAGGTCGGCGCTTGCACGAATTCAGGGACTACTTATCAGCTCTGATGGGCTAATCTCAGATTCGGCATAAAAAATATTCGGGGTCAATAGAAAAGTGAGGGAAGCTAAGTAGCTATTCAGGATCGGCATCAAAAAGAAATCGCCGCACCTATCGGGGTGCGGCGATGCAATCAGGAGAAGTGGATCTGCGCCCAGGTCACTTTGTGACTGTCACGGTTTGGCAATAGACCGTAACCGAGCCGGTGAAGATGCCGATGACGACATCCACAAAGCTCATTTGGGATTTGACATCATAGTTTGTTGCACCAGCGGCCATAGCTTGGCTGTCCACCGTGTTAATGGGGACAAGACCCCAAAGGATGTACCACTGCCTTGCCGAGACCGTTGTGCTGCCTTGCGCTCCATTGCCCACCTGATGCTGCAAAGTATAGCAGCCTATAACGGAGAAGCAAAGAGCTGCGACGAGAAGAGATACGATGATGATTTTCCCCATTCTCGATTCCTCCTTGTTAATAATAGGGATAGATTATTGGGCGACACTCTGAAATGGCACACTGGCAACTGCCAGTGCATTTCATGAGTGTAAAAGAAACAGTGAACTGACACCACTTTGACTATCTTACTGCCTTCGGATAGTGCCAAGTGATGATTCGACCGAACGTACCTCCTGTGGCCAGGCCGAACGCGGAACAGAATAATCCAATCCTATTGGTGCTCTTACGTCAAGCAAGAACTTGAAATGGACTCGTAGCGAGTCTGCCGCGTAGAATTGAACGGTTGGAATATCACCCAAGAGAAGTCTTTCCTCACGTGGGGTATCCTGATGATTTGCTCCCTCAAAGGTCTCAGCGAAACGAAATGCCAATTCCGTAAATTCTTTTTCTTCAGTGGTTTTCCGGGAAAAAGATGTTAGTACAAGCACTGCTCCATCACTATCGTTGACGAAAACCCCCTCGAGGGTAACGCCGGATCGATTGGTGTCCCCCATGGCTGTTTTTTGGATGTTAGATACCGTTGAGCTGTCCAGCCGTTCCCAACTACGTGGTACACGGAAGACGATCTCGCCAACAGCGACAGCCTCACCCAATCGAGTGGAATCCACTGAGAAGGTAAGCTTCTGGTACAAATCGGGCATCTGACCGGAAGTGCGGCAGGAAAAGTCCAGGAACAAACCGCAAACAGCCAAGACCGCAATCAGCGATGAGTAAGAACAGTTGCGAAAACGAGGACGCTCTATGAACAAAAGCTAATCAAATTATATGAAGTCAACGGATTGCCTCGAGTGTTGCCCGGCGGCGTAATATGCAAAAACATTCAAACATTGTCAAGAGAAATTTGATGAATTTATGGGTCAGATACCCAGACCGTGGAGGTTCAGACATATTCTCTTTCCAAATTATGAAAACCGGATTTCACACTATGACATAGAAAACCGTTGTCCCAGTTTTGAGATAACGGCGGGAAAATACGCGAAAACCACGGGCTGGAAGCCCATGGGACGCCTAAGAGATACGATTCAGAAGCACGGGCAGGATGCCCGTGAGACGTTCTACCCCCCCTCTTTTCCCCCCCGCATAGCAGGGGGGATATTTGAAAATGCCCGTGGTACCATATGTATCATGGGCATCTTGCCCATGACCAGCCCCATAGCCTGTTGGGTTACGGGAAGCCCTAACCCAACCTACAAGCTACCCCCCCTTCTTTTCCCCCCGCATAGCAGGGGGGATATTTGAAAATGCCCGTGGTACCATATGTATCATGGGCATCTTGCCCATGACCAGCCCCATAGCCTGTTGGGTTACGGGAAGCCCTAACCCAAC